>Ga0308161_1004797_pt1 | contig 12197 bp, 12 predicted proteins | sample PhyFR2_FD_201034 | JGI IMG/M metagenome (GOLD analysis project Ga0308161, IMG submission 201034) | Phyllosphere microbial communities from UC Gill Tract Community Farm, Albany, California, United States - DLSLF.R2 | ecosystem: Host-associated > Plants > Phyllosphere > Unclassified | place: USA...
AAGAAGAAGGGCTTCCCAGTGGATGGCGCCCATGATCTTGAGCGTCATCAGCGGATGGGACAGAAAACATCTGGCAAGCGCGCCATCCGTCAAAGGACGGCGCTTGCCGGTGAAGGAGGCGAACAGCAATTCGCCCTCGGCATCGCGCTCGTTGATGGCAACACGCACCATTTCCTCTGGCGGATCGATGCGGAAATCGTAGGTGCACTCCATCGGCACGAAGGGCGACACATACATTTCCTTGTCGCAGGCATGCCGGACGGTGCCGCCAGCGCCTTGCGGAGTGGGAATGATATAGGTGTGGCGCTCGTGGAAGGTGTTGCAGACCTCATAGAGAATGGCGACCAGCCGGTCGTTCTCACGCCGGTCACGGCAGAAATAGACTGTCAGCGGATTGAAGACATAGCCGAAGATGCGCGGGTAGCAGAGCATTTCGACACGCAGCTCTTCAAGCGGCACATCGATATCAGCTTCACCAAGCCTCGTCCGGCACCAGTCCTTCAGCGCGCCCTTTTCGCCGATGCCGTGGTCCTTGTCGTGAAAGCTGAAAATCGAAAAGCGATTATGGGCAAAGAGCCGCGTCGTCTGATCGACCAGCGGCAATTCATCTAGGTCGAGAAGCAGCGAAAAAACGCGGTAACGCAGCTTGTGCGGGCGCGGACGATGGCGCGCATGCACAACGTTGCCGGCGTAGATCGCGGAGCGCAACGTCATCAGACGCGCTCCTCGACGGGCGACATGAAGATGCGACCGGATTCGTTTTCCACCGTCCAAGGTCGTTTGAAGCCGCCCAACGCTTCTGCGACCGCAAGGCCGGACTGAATGCCATCCTCATGGAAGCCGCTGCCGAAATGCGCGCCGCAGAACCAGGTGTTGCGACGGCCCTGTAGCGACCACAGGCTCTTCTGTGCTGCCATCGCCTTGGTATCGAAAAGTGGGTGGGTATAATCGAAGCTCTGGATCACCTTGGCCGGATCGACGGCGCGAGAGGGGTTGAGCGTGACGAAGAGCGGTGTTGCAGGATCGATAGGCTGGAGCTTGTTCATCCAGTAGGTGACGCAAAGCGCCTCCGTACCGCGCGATCCCGGCTCGCTCAGATAGTTCCAGCTGGACCAGACGGCTTTGCGCTTCGGCATCAGGCGCTCATCGCTGTGAAGCACAGCCGTGTTGTTCGTATATTCGAATGCGCCGAGGAGGGCCTGCTCATGATCGTCAGCGTCGGCAAGAAGCGACAAGGCATCATCCGCATGCGTGGCGATCACCACATCATCGAAAACAGAGACATCGCCTGCGCGGTCGACGACGGTCACGCCCTCGGGCGTGCGACGGATACCGGCAACCGGGCTTGAAAGGCGCACCGTTCCGCGAAACTCGGCAAGCACGCGCGACACATATTCCCGGCTTCCGCCTTTGACAGTCCGCCATTGCGGGCGGCCGGAAAGCTGGACGAGGCCATGATTGACGAAAAAGCGAATGAAGGCGTGCAGCGGATAATCGCGCATGTCGTTGGCGGTCATCGACCAGATCGCAGCACCCATCGGCAGCAGATGATCGTCGATGAAGCCCGCTGAATAGTTGTTTCGATCGAGATAGGCGCCGAGACTGACGCCGCGCAGGCTCTCGTCTTTCAGAAGATCCGGCGCGACCTTGTAGAAGCGCATGATGTCCCGCACCATTTTCCAGAAGCGCGGGCGAAAGAGATTGGACTTCTGGCCAATCAGCCCGGCAAAGTCGGAGCCTGAATATTCAAGCGCTCCACCGCCAAGCGATGCTGCAAAGGACATGTCGGAGGCAGCCGTCTGCACGCCGAGATGCGCAAACAGAGCCACAAGATTGGGGTAGTTCTTCTCGTTGTAGACGATAAATCCCGTATCGACGGCAATGGGAGCCTTGCCCGCAGGTTCGGCATCGACCGTATTGGCATGGCCGCCAGGTCGATGGTTGCTCTCGTAGAGCGTGACGTCGCAGGACTTGTCCAGGAGCCACGCAGCCGAGAGGCCAGAGATACCGGAACCGATAACGGCAACCTTGCGCTGTGCCTGTCCGTCTCTTGACCGCGACGATATATTCATGACTTCCAGGTCCATCTTCTTCATGTCGAACGTTACGCATGGCGATGCCCAATGGATTTCCGAAACGTTAAATTTTGTCTTCAGCCCTACCTCGAGTGATCCACTGAAATAGACGTGCCGTAGTCGCCATCATGACGATAAATGTTTCCATAGCGTCGGCGCCGTGCCACTATATGAGCAACAATAGGAAGAGGCCTGTTGCTCAGAAAACGCGTGGGAGCGAGGTAAAGCCTATTCGCATGGGTGAAACGGTCCAGAACAATATCGAGGACGAGCTTCCCGGACTGCTGAGAGCGATTGCATCGGAACGCAGTGTGGAGGCCTTCGAAGCCGTATTCCGGTATTTCGGGCCACGCGTGCGGATCTATATGTTACGGCAGGTGCGTGACGCGCAGGCCGCCGAGGAACTAATGCAGGAAACAATGATGACGGTCTGGAACAAGGCCGCCCTCTTCGATCCGGCAAGAGGCAACGTCTCCGCCTGGATATTCAGAATTGCCCGAAATCTCAGAATCGATGCGCACCGCCGCGATCGCCGTCCCGAATTCGATTTGAACGATCCGGCCTTCGTCGCCGATGATGCGCCGGCCGCCGATACCCAGATGGAAGAGTTGCAGGATGCAGAGCGTCTGCATCGGGCGCTGGCCGACCTGCCGCAGGAGCAGCGTGATCTTCTGAAGCGTTCATTCTTCGAGGAAATGTCCCATAGCGTCATTGCCCAACAGCTTGGCCTGCCGATCGGAACCGTCAAGTCGCGCATCCGGCTTGCCTTTGCCAAACTGAGAACAGCACTGGAGTCGCGCACATGAGTGTTCGGCACCACATCAGCGACGAACTGCTTCTGGATTATGCATCGGGCAGTCTGGCGGAAAGCTGGAGCCTTGCGGTCGCCACTCATCTTGCGCTGTGTCCCGAATGCCGCAAGCGGTTGCACGCCATGGAAATGACGGCGGGTGCGCTCTTGCGTGATGTCGAACCTGCCCAGGGAATTTCCGAGGGTCAATGGAGTGCCATGAAGGCCCGCCTGCGCGCCGAGGCGCCTGCAAAGCGACCTTCTGCAACAGCGTCAGCCGCGACCAAGGCGTCGGTCTTGCCAGAACCTCTGCGCTCCTACGCCGGTGGAGATATCGACAGGCTGAAGTGGAAGCCGCTTGGCCCTGGCGCCTATCATTTTCCCATTCCCACGCGTGATGGTGAAGCCCAAGTTCGCTTGCTGAGAATCCCGGCTGGAAAGCCGGTTCCCGAACACACCCATGGCGGGCGCGAGTTGACCGTGGTTCTCGCCGGATGCTTTCGCGATGGCGACGACGTTTTCCATCGCGGCGATTTTGAAGAGGCGGATGAGGATCTTACCCACCAGCCCATAGCCGGCGAGGGGGAGGATTGTATTTGCCTCGCCGTCACCGATGCGCCGCTGAAGTTCAAAAGCTGGATCGTCAGGCTGGTTCAGCCGGTTTTGGGAATTTGACGCCCGCTCATAAAAGGAAGCTCGCCGTATGCAACTGATCATCGCCTATGTCGCAACGGCCATCGTCTTCTTCGGGCTGGATTTCGTCTGGCTCTCAAAGCTCGCCGTCGGTTTTTATAAGCGGGAAATCGGGCAGCTGATGCTGCCCAAGCCCAATTTTGTAGCAGCAGGCGTCTTCTATCTCTTCTACATCGCAGGCATCGTCTACTTCGCCGTCGCGCCGTCCTTCACAGGCGGCTCTATCGGTGAAGCGCTACTCTCCGGTGCCATCTTCGGCTTCCTGGCCTATGGCACCTATGACATGACGAACCTGTCCACCCTCAAGGGTTGGACATGGCGTTTATGTGTAGTGGATATCATCTGGGGAACACTGCTTACCGGCCTGGCCGCCGCAGCGGGAGCTTGGGCAACGCAGGCTTTTGCGTGAGTTCGTCTATACGAACAGCGCCCGCGCCGCTTACCGCAAATGGATGTTGATCACTTGCGCAGGATGACCCAGATCGCGTGGATGATGCCGGGTAGATAGCCGCACAGCGTGAGCAGGATATTCAGCCAAAACTGAAGGCCGAGACCCACCTGCAGGAAAACGCCGACAGGCGGCAGGATGATGGCGAGCAAAATGCGAATGACGTCCACGATCTAAAATCCCATGTCCATTGTTATCGGGCCACTAACGTGATTTGACACCAATTGGTTCAACGTCACTTTCCACCGAGCGCATACATTCCGTTCATTCGTTAAGGATGCGCCTCCCGCCCCAAGCACTTCCCCGACGGTCGCGCCCTAAAATAGTTTTGCAACAAAACGGCTATGGTGTTGTCTCTTTACGGTTTGATGACCAAATATGTCTGACGGTAAGAAAGGGTGTTTATCGCCTCACCATATCCACATTAGCGCCTATGGTAGGATCCATGAAAAAGCCGATAGACAAAGCCGGACTGATCTTCGTCGCTCTCCTCTGCGTCCTGATCGGTCTTGTCCTCAGCATCGCCCTTTTTCGCGGCAACGTCCACATTGCCCCGCAGGGTATCGCTCCACAGGGGCAGGATGGGTCTCTAATTCCCCGCACAGCACCACATCAACAGACCAATTAAGCTCGGTCAGAAGCCAATCTGACCGCTTGGCTCGCGTGAGAGCGTGACTGGGCGCAAAGCCTCCTTGTGGCCATGGGTCTGCATCGACGAAGATCAAATTCCGCTGAGCGCAACGTCGCGAGAGGCGTGATCAATGCGCTCCTGCAGCGCCACGGTGACGGCCTGTAGAAATTCCTGGCGCCGCGGCTCGTCGTCTGCTGCCGCTACAGACTTCAATCGCACGAGAATTTTGTTCATGAACCCCACATGGTTGAAGCTATCGGCTGCGATGTTGACCTCAACCTCCTCCATGTAGTGGGCGAGGTGATGCTCCAACTCCAGGTTCTCATCCATCTGGTACCGATTGGCCATCTGCTCCCCAAGTGTCGCCATTTGCGCGTAAGGGCCAAATTCGTCGATCATTCAATCTCCTCTTGTGTTGAGAGACTAAGATAGGCGAGGCGATGAAGAAGCACGAGAGGCAGAAAATCCACATCGCGAAAACGTGAGACTGTGTTGAAAGGGATGCGGTAGCAATCCGGCCGGTCTCCACTCAACCTCCTACGGAATCTGAGCTACCGTCGAGATGTCCAAGCGCCGGAAAGGATGTCGCGTTTCAACATTCAATCTGTCGAGCGTCAAAAGAGGCCGGGACGTCAGAGGTGCAACGGGTTTGGGAAATTAGCCGCCGTGGAGAACGCAAACTCTCCTGTTTCCTACATCTGCTTCAAGCGCGTACTAGTCATCGGCAACTCGAACATTGCACCACCCTGAACGAGAGCTGTTTGCGCTTCTATCGTGTGCCATAATGCAAGTAACCGCTCCATCTGCTTGATCAACGGCGATTTGTACAGGCCCTTTGAAAGAAAAAATCCTACCAGATTTGAGGCGCGGAAAGCGTTGTATTCTGCTTTATTGCGTGTAATGCGCCGGTCACCCGAAATGATGATCCATTTCCCTTCCGCGCTCAGTTCGCTTATCCATTGTAGGTCAGTTACCCCGGGAGCATACCGTTCGCGAACGTGAACTATTTCGTGCTTTCCGGCAAAAAGCGCGCTCAATGATCGTGCGAGAGCAGGGGGAAGATTTTCATCTATCAGAACCCTCAAGCTGCTCTCTTTAAATTATTTTCAAATTGGACCGCATCGCGGACAACAGATGGCGTGACGTCAAATATTCTAGCAACCTCGTCGACGGAGCCCTCCGCGTCTAACGCATCCGCTAGAGCGATAGTTGGTACCCCGAATTCAGAGGCAATGGGCTGTCCGAATGCCCGATCAGGATCAATTACAATGGATTTCTTTCCATGAAATGGACGCCAACGTGCGACCGCATCGTTTTCAATGTCCAAATCTTTGAAGGTTCGCTCGATGACCTGTTTAAAAACGTACTGTTTCTTCTTTAGGTCAAGCATTCTAGGTTCGGCGACTTGCTCTCCTGAGCGTTCAATGCTCTCCAAAAAGATTGTCCTGCCGTCAGTCTGAAATCGGCGAGTCGAAAATGGACGCTCGTCTTTTGCACACTCACGCGCGTACTCAATGCAGTTTCGGATAGCGAGTAATCCGACACCCGCATCGAGGAACGCTTTAACAAAGCGAAGCTCTATTAGATCGCGGAAGCCCATCTCAAGATGATCATCAACGGCCCTATGTTGCGTGGTCCAAAGAGGTGCGATATCTCTGGCTTCGCCGTTGCGCTTGTATTTATATCCGCGTAGCCAGCGGTTAACATTTAGCGGGTTGGTTCGAAGCAGACGGGCAGCCTCCGTCGCAGTATACGAACCTACGCCAATCAAGTCTGAAGTTTGTGCGGAGTGCTGTATCAATGCCATTATGGCAACCTATCTATATCTTCGACGCCTGCAAGATTGATTTCACATCATGTAATCAGATTATTTTTGAATTGTGAGGACAGGTCCAATTTAGCCCGCCATCGGCGACAGAGAGGACATCTAGGGTAAGTCACACGAGCGGAACTTTCCCTCAAACGAAGGAAACTGGCAGAATTGCCGCACATCGATTGCAGCTGTAAAAATAAATCTTGATGGAAAATGGTGCCGCTTACGTGACTCGAACACGTGACCCCGTCATTACGAATGACGTGCTCTACCGACTGAGCTAAAGCGGCCTGCGCAAGCGCCGAAGATCTCTCGGCGCGGCGTATGGCGGGCTGATACAGGCATTGGGGCGGGATTTCAAGCGCTGAATGTCAGCTTGTTGAAAATTTCCCGCCGGCGACGAGCTTGTTCGCCTATGACGCGCAGACGCGCTGCTTCGCCGCAGCGTACTCCTGCGCGAACCGGTCGACGAGTGCGGAGACAGGTTCGATGGCTTTCACCGCACCCACACCTTGCCCTGCGCCCCAGATGTCCTTCCAGGCTTTGGCCCCGGTTGAGGCGGCGGCGAAATCCATTTTCGAGGGATCAGCGACGGGCAGATTGTCAGGATCGAGACCAGACGCGACGATCGAGGCTTTCAGATAGTTGCCATGAACGCCGGTGAAGTAGTTGGAATAGACGATGTCATTGGCGTGAGCCTCGACGATCGCCTGCTTGTAGGCTTCCGTTGCGCGCGCTTCGCGGGTGGCGATGAAGGGCGAGCCGATATAGGCCATGTCCGCACCCATGGCCTGGGCCGCCAGAATGGAGCCGCCATTGGCAATCGCACCGGCCAGAAGCAGAGGGCCATCGAACCATTCGCGGATTTCCTGAACCAGCGCGAAGGGCGAGAGCGTACCCGCATGGCCCCCAGCACCGGTGGCGACCGCAATCAGACCATCCGCGCCCTTTCGGATCGCCGAGTTGGCGTGGCGGTTGTTGATCACGTCGTGCAGCACGATCCCGCCATAGGAGTGGATCGCGGCGTTGACCTCCGGGACAGCGCCCAAGGACGAAATCACGATTGGCACTTTGTATTTCACGCAAAGCCCAAGATCATGTTCCAGCCGTTTGTTGGACATATGCACGATCTGGTTCACGGCAAAAGGCGCGGCAGAGCGGTCTGGGTTGGCGGCGTTGTGCGCGGCAAGCTCTTCCGTCATCATCGCCAGCCATTCGTCCAACTGGCTCTCCGGGCGTGCGTTCAAAGCGGGAAATGCCCCCACCACGCCTGCCTTGCATTGTGCCAGCGTCAATTCCGGATGAGAGATGATGAAAAGCGGCGAGGCAATCACCGGCAGTCGGAGATTGTCCTTGAGAATGGACGGTAGCATGGTTCCTCCCACGGAATGATACTTGGCGATTTACGTTTACGCGCACGTAAGATTTAGCCGAGGTGAGCACCGTTGAAAAGCGAAAAGCGCAGGCAGGCAGTAAGGCGATCAGGACGTGCAGTGAGGATTGTTATCGGCGCTTGCCGGTAACCTTATGGCCCAACTGCCATAGTGGCGACGTTTTCCCCAAGCCAATCTCCGCTTTGCGGGTGAGGTGGCTTGCGGTTGGAGACGCGAGTCGTTACCGAATCGTAAACGTGGTGCCGAAGCGTTGATCTTTCGCGTATGGCGAGGAAGAAGGACCGAGAGTGAGCGGACTGGAAACGGCAATCAGAAATGCCCTGGAAAAATCGGATCGGTCGAATGCCGAAGTGCGCGCGCGCATCTACCAATCGTCGCGCCAGGCCTTGGAAGCCGGTCTGCGTAAGCAGGGCATAGATGACCAGACTGTCGTGGCGCAGCAGCGTCAGCGTCTGGAAAATCTCATTCACGCCATCGAGACGGAAGAGCGCAACCGCCTGCTGGATGTGGTCGAGGATCATGTGCGTCGGGAAACGCAACGTGCCGCGCCGCCTGTTGTCGAGCCTCCTGCCGTCGCGCAGTCTGCCCCCGCTGTCGCGGCACCGTCCGTTGCGCCCGCGCGGCGGCATGAAGACGAGGATGAGGGTGCCGCGATGCCTGTCGAGGCGCCGGTGCGTGCTGAGCCGCGCAGCGAGCTCGCATCTGAGTCGCCGGAGATGAGCGATTTTCGCGCCGAGCGCTCCGACGAGGACTTGGGTCGCATGACCTCTGCGGCCGGTCCGTCCTTCGAAGCCTCTTCGCTTGCCTTCAAGCCGGAGCGTGCGGCCAAGGGCCGTCGCAAGAAGGGCATCATCACACGCCTTTTCATCTGGTTTACGCTTTTAACCTTCATCGGCCTTGGTGGTTGGTGGGTCTATAGTTCCGGCTTGCTGCTGAGCCCGGCTCAGCGGGACACCAGCGTTCCAAACCCGCCGCCTTCAGTGGAATCGGAAGATTTCGACGGTCAGCAGAGCACCCAGGAACCGACGCTTGCCGCCGGCCGCGGTTTCTCCGACGCCTGGCAGGAGGTTTTCAACGCGGATCGCGGAAATGCGGGGCTCCAGCCCGGTTCGCTTTCCAAGGTGGAAAACGTTGCAACCGGCGGCGGGAAGGCCGTTCGCGTCACATCTCAGTCGGCGGATGCCGCAGGCAACATTGCCATCACCGTTCCGGCCGAGGTGCTGCGGGAAATGGCAGGCAAGTCCTCGACGATTTCCATCACGCTGCAATCTGGTAGCAATGGTCAGAGTCAGGTGTCGGTCTCCTGCGATTTTGGCACACTTGGCGATTGCTCGCGCCACCGCTTCACTGCCACGCAGGAGCGGGCGGATATGCTGATCAATGTGAGTTTCGATCGAACCATGGCGCCGAATGCGCCTGGCCGTATCTTCATCAACAGCGATATCGATGGCACCGCCCGCCCCATCAACCTCTATTCGGTTCGTATCCTGCCAGGTCAGTGAAACCAGAAGTGACAAGAGGCAGGCCGCTTCGCGTCTGCCTCTTCTCAATGCGTTTGCCAGTCACCTCGGCCTGAAAGCGGAGCGACGAAGATCGTCGCTCAAGCTATTTTAAGAACTTCGGTCCGCTTCCCAAGATCTTCTCATCAATCTTGCCGATCGCCTTCTCATCCTTGCCGTCATAATTGAGCGACGTGAGAATATGACGGATAAGGTTGAGCCTCAGCCTGCGCTTGTCATTGGCGCGGATCACCGTCCACGGCGCGTCGTCTATGTGGGTCTTGTCCAGCATCTCGTCGCGCGCTGCTGTATAGTCGTCCCACTTGGTCAGGGCGGCGATATCCATGTCGGAAAGCTTCCAGGATTTCAGCGGGCTGTGGCGCCGATCATGGAAGCGCTCGAGCTGGGTCTCGCGTCCGATATCCAGATAGAACTTGAAAAGGTTCACGCCCTCATGCACCAGCATTTTTTCCAAACGCGGTACTTCTTTCAGGAAGCGTTTGTGCTCTTCCGGCGTGCAGAAGCCCATGACCGGTTCGACACCGGCGCGGTTATACCATGAGCGGTCGAACAGCACGAACTCTCCCGCTGTCGGGAAATGGGCGATGTAGCGCTGGAAATACCATTGGCCGCGTTCGGTTTCTGTCGGCTTCGTCAGCGCCACCACGCGTGCGTAGCGCGGATTGAGATATTCACGAACGGCGGCAATAGAGCCGCCCTTTCCGGCAGCGTCGCGGCCCTCGAACAGCGCCATGATGCGTTGGCCCGTGGCCTGCTGCCAGAACTGCACCTTCACCAGTTCGATCTGGAGCGCTTCGATCTCCGCCTCGTATTCTTCCCGGCCGAGCTTCTTGTCATAGGGAAAATCCCCGGATGTCAGCTTCTTGTCCTCGACCCAGTCGGGTAGCACCGGAGCGTCGATATTGAAGACCCGCTCCTTGCCATCGATCGTCAATGTCACGGATCTGTCCTTGACGGTGTCGCTCATGCTCACTCCCTTTTCAGCCTTTGGCATTTTGTGTTCTTAAGGTCAGCCTGACACTCAACGAATTCAAGAGCAAAGAGATTCCGGCATCGAAGCCCCATCCACATAAATTTTGCCGGCTAAGGCTTGTAAAAGGACAGGGCGAAGAATCTCTGTCATGAAAGGCGATTATGACGGTCGGATCGGGAGCGAGACGAATGGACAAGATTCGCGATGGCAATGGCAGCGATGGACGGGGAGGGTGCGTTGTTTAAACAGATGCGCCGCATGCGGAGAAACTGGCTTGCGCTTTTCGTCGTCACGATGCTGGCAGCCTTGGCGCTTGTCGAATGGCGTTCACCTTACGTCGTTATCGCATTGTGGCTTGTCGCCATCCTTGCCATCCTCTTCGTTGCGCCATCCAATGTTATCAAGAAGGACGAGAAGAAACCCAAGGTGGAAGCGCAGCCTCAGGGCGCGGTTGATCAAGGGTTGATCGCAGGCGTGCGGGCCGGCATTGCCGCTCTCGATACGCCCGTTTTCATCCTCGATCAGGACGCCGGCGTGCTCTTCGAAAATGCTGCCGCCGAACGCGCCTTCGGCACCCTTCCGGTCGGTTCGCATATTTCCGGAAGGCTGCGTTCGCCAGGCCTGCTCGACGTTATTCGCGAAACCATCGCCACCGGTCAGCCGAACCAGGTGGAGCATTCCGAGCGATTGCCATCCGAACGCGTCTTCATCGTCCGCATCGCGCCCGCCGACATGCCGCAGACGTCGGGTGCACCCTTTTACATATTGTCCTTCCGCGACATCTCGGATCTGCGTCGGATCGACCGTATGCGCAGCGATTTCGTCGCCAATGCCAGCCACGAGCTGAGAACGCCGCTCGCTTCCCTGCGCGGCTTCATCGAAACCATGCAGGGACCGGCACGCAACGACCCGAAGGCGCAAGAGCGCTTTCTCGGCATCATGCTTGATCAGGCAACCCGAATGAGCCGCCTGGTCGATGACCTGATGTCGCTGTCGAGGCTTGAGCTTCGCGCCAATATCGCGCCGGATCAGACAGTCGATCTCGTGCCGCTTCTTGGCCACGTGCGGGATTCTCTGCTGCCGCTTGCCGGCGATCTCGACGTCGAGATCAAGCTGCATATGCCGGAACGACTCGTAGAGGTGAATGGCGACCGCGACGAGTTGGTGCAGGTCTTCCAGAACCTTGTCGAAAACGCCTGCAAATATGGTCAAGATGGCAGGGCAGTCGATGTGTTTTTGCGTGCGGATGCGGGCAAGCCCGTCGAAGTCAGTGTCGTGGACAAGGGTCCGGGTATCCCCGCCGAGCATGTTCCACGCCTCACCGAGCGGTTTTACCGCGTCAGTGTCGCAGACAGCCGCTCAAAAAAAGGCACCGGTCTCGGCCTTGCCATCGTCAAGCATATTCTGACCCGCCACCGCGCCAGGCTCATTATCCGCTCCGAAATTGGCGTCGGGACGGACTTTACTGTGAGGTTTTGACACGAAAGCCCGGTCGCTTCCATCCGATTTTTAAAATATTATTTTAAATCAATTACTTAACGTGTCACAAATCTTTCACCGAAGTGACATAAAAGGGTGTGGCAAGACTGGTTATGAAGAGGCCGCCGGGACAGCCCAGACGGGCTTAAGGATCAAGCCTCTTGCCGGCACAGTTCACGAAAGCCCGAAAAAGGGCCCCACGACGGGAGAGTCATAATGAACTTCTTTAAATTGTCTGCAGCAGCTCTGGTGGCGTCCGTTGCCTTCGCGGGTGCCGCTTCTGCTCGCGACCAGATCCAGGTTGCTGGTTCCTCCACGGTTCTGCCTTATGCAAAGATCGTTGCTGAAAGCTTCGCGGAAGCTTTCCCGAACTTCAAGGCA
>Ga0308161_1004799_pt1 | contig 12194 bp, 8 predicted proteins | sample PhyFR2_FD_201034 | JGI IMG/M metagenome (GOLD analysis project Ga0308161, IMG submission 201034) | Phyllosphere microbial communities from UC Gill Tract Community Farm, Albany, California, United States - DLSLF.R2 | ecosystem: Host-associated > Plants > Phyllosphere > Unclassified | place: USA...
GGGTGCCCTTGGTCAGCCCCAGGGCGTCACGCACGGCCTTGGGCAGCGTGATCTGTCCGCGTTCAGCAACAGTAGCTTCCATGGGGTACGCCTCGAAAAGTATGTATAAATTGTACGTACTTTGACGCTCAGGGGCAAATCCAGGCGGCGCCCGCCTTTCGGGCGTCCCGGGCCCGGCAAGAAGGCTAGACTGAACGAGCAGCAACCGCTGCCGCCTGGACCCGGACGCTTGCCGCCCTCCTGGCGACCCGCACCCCCATCGATAGACAAGGACATCCCACGATGCGCGCCACCACCCTCGCTTTTGCCCTGCTGATTGCCGCCCCGCTGGCCCTGGCTGCCCCATCGGCGCATGCCAACCCGTTTGGCGCCTACACCACCGGCACCGAGATCACCCAGCAGCAACTGGATGCCGCCGAAGTGGGCAAAACCACCCAGGATGATGTGCGTGGCGCCTTCGGCGCCCCCAGCCGCCGCGAACAGCTCGGCGACACACAGGTCTGGTACTACGACTTCGTCAAGATCAAGTCGTTCGGCAAGAACATCCAGGAAGCCACCGTGTTCGAGTTCGGCAAGACCGGCGTGTTGTCCGCCAAGTCCAAGACCAATGCGGTGGGCAAGACCGGCAACCCCCTGATCGACGCCGCCAACGGCAAGTAAGCGGCCGCGGCCGAGCTACTTCCAGACGGGGCGCTCATGGCGCCCCGTCTGCATTCGGGATGCAGGCGATGACATCGGCACTACACATGCCTGTGTAACCTTGCGTCCTGAGCCCAAGGGCTGGCACGCCCCGGCCGCTGTCGCATACTGCGAGGGATCGGCGGGCGCAGCGAGCCCGACGGCAGCCGCAAGCAGGCGCGCGTTCCGGCGCAGCCGTTGCAAGCCATCAGCAAAGGAGTCATCTGCAATGAGCGATTCGTTCTCCACCCGCAGCCAGCTGGACGTCGGCGGCACCACCTACGACTACTTCAGCCTGCCCAAGCTCGGACAGACGTTCGACATTTCCCACCTGCCCTATTCGATGAAGATCCTGCTGGAGAATCTGCTCCGGCACGAGGATGGTGGCGTCACCGTCGGCAAGGACCACATCCAGGCCGTGGCCCAGTGGGACCCCAAGGCCGAGCCCGACATCGAGATCGCCTTCATGCCCGCGCGCGTGGTGCTGCAGGATTTCACCGGCGTGCCCTGCGTCGTCGATCTGGCCGCGATGCGCGATGCGGTGGTCAAGCTCGGCGGTCGACCGGAGCAGATCAATCCGCAGATTCCGTCCGAGCTGGTGATCGATCACTCGGTGCAGGTCGATGTGTTCGGCACGCCCGACGCGCTGGATCTCAACGGCAAGATCGAATTCCAGCGCAATCAGGAACGCTATGGCTTCCTGCGCTGGGGCCAGAAGGCCTTCGATGATTTCAAGGTGGTGCCGCCCAACACCGGCATCGTCCACCAGGTGAACCTGGAAAACCTGGCCCGCGTCGTCATGACCGCGGACAAGGATGGCAAGGCGGTGGCGTACCCGGACACCGTGTTCGGGACCGACAGCCACACCACCATGATCAATGGCATCGGCGTGCTCGGCTGGGGCGTGGGCGGTATCGAAGCCGAGGCCGCGATGCTCGGCCAGCCGTCCTCGATGCTGATCCCGCAGGTAGTCGGCTTCAAGCTGACCGGCCGCATGCCCGAAGGCGCCACCGCCACCGATCTGGTGCTGACCGTCACCCAGATGCTGCGCAAGCACGGCGTGGTCGGCAAGTTCGTGGAGTTCTTCGGTGAGGGCCTGCAGCACCTGCCGCTGGCCGACCGTGCCACGATCGGCAACATGGCACCGGAATATGGCGCCACCTGCGGCATCTTCCCGATCGACGAAGAATCATTGACCTACCTGCGCCTGTCCGGCCGCAGCGAAGCACAGATCGATCTCGTCGAAGCCTATGCCAAGGCCCAGGGCCTGTGGCACGACGCCAACACCGCGCACGCCAGCTACAGCGCCACGCTGGAACTGGACATGGGCGAGGTCAAGCCGTCGCTGGCCGGCCCCAAGCGCCCGCAGGACCGCGTGCTGCTGGAAGACGTCAAGCAGAACTACCGCGAGAACCTGGTCGGCCTGACCACCAACCGCGACAAGCGCAACGATGACGTCTCCAAGTTCGTCAACGAAGGCGGCGGTGCGGCGGTCGGCAACGAACAGCTGGCCAAGGGCTACAGCGATGTCGAGCTGGAGGGTCACAGATTCCGCCTGAAGGATGGCGCGGTGGTGATCGCCGCGATCACCTCGTGCACCAACACCTCCAACCCGGCGGTGATGATCGGTGCCGGCCTGCTCGCCCGCAACGCGGCCGCCAAGGGGCTGGACCGCAAGCCGTGGGTGAAGACCTCGCTCGGCCCGGGCTCGCGCGTGGTCACCGATTACCTGGAAAAAGCCGGTGTGCTTACCGAGCTGGAAAAGATCGGGTTCTACGTGGTCGGCTATGGCTGCACCACCTGCATCGGCAACTCCGGCCCGCTGCCGACCGAAGTCAGTGCGGGCATCGCCGCTGGTGACCTGGTGGTGGCCTCGGTGTTGTCGGGCAACCGCAACTTCGAAGGTCGCGTGCACCCGGAAGTCAAAATGAACTATCTGGCCAGCCCGCCGCTGGTCGTCGCCTACGCCATCGCCGGCACCACCGATATCGACCTGACCACCGAGCCGCTGGGCACGGGCAGCGATGGCCAGCCGGTGTACCTGCGCGATATCTGGCCGAGCAACAAGGAAATCGGCGACGTGATCGCCGCGACCATCGGGCCGGAGATGTTCAAGAAGAACTATGCCGACGTGTTCAAGGGCGACACCCGCTGGAACACCATCCAGTCGCCCGATGGCGATCTGTACGAGTGGGATGGCAACTCGACCTACATCAAGAACCCGCCCTACTTCGACGGCATGACGATGGACGTCGGCCACATCGAGGATGTGCATGGCGCGCGTGTGATGGGCCTGTTCGGCGACTCGATCACCACCGATCACATCTCCCCGGCCGGCAACATCAAGAAGGATTCCCCGGCGGGCCGCTTCCTGCAGGAGCGTGGCGTGCAGCCGGCTGACTTCAACAGCTACGGCAGTCGCCGCGGCAACGATGACGTCATGGTGCGCGGCACCTTCGCCAACATCCGGATCAAGAACCTGATGTTCGGCGGCGAAGAAGGCGGCAACACGCTGTACTTCCCGAAGGACGGCGGCGAGCCGCAGAAGCTGGCGATCTACGACGCGGCCGTCAAGTACAAGGCCGAGGGCGTCCCGCTGGTGGTGTTCGCCGGCAAGGAATACGGCACCGGCTCCTCCCGCGACTGGGCAGCCAAGGGCACCAACCTGCTGGGCGTCAAGGCGGTGATCGCCGAGAGTTTCGAGCGCATCCACCGCTCCAACCTGGTTGGCATGGGCGTGCTGCCGCTGCAGTTCAAGAACGGCGAGAACGCACAGAGCCTGGGCCTGGATGGCTCGGAAGTCGTCGACATCACCGGCCTGGAGGATGGCGCCAGCAAATCGGCCACCCTCACCGCGACCCGGGCCGATGGCACGAAGAAGACCTTCGAGGTCCATGTGATGCTGCTGACCCCGAAGGAAGTGGAGTACTTCAAGCACGGCGGCCTGCTGCAGTACGTGCTGCGCCAGCTGGCGGGGAAGAAGTAAGCGTCAGCCACTTGGCGAAGTACGCCGTCTCCATCCAGGGGATGACGTGACAGCAAGGGGGCACAACGCCCCCTTGCTGCTTTCCGGATCCTCGCGAATCTGCGTCTTGGGCGTGCCCCGGACAGGCGTCCCAACGCCCCATCCTATTTTTCATAAATTTCATAAATTTCATAAATCACATATTTATCCCATTTCGTACGTAATGAGCTAGGCTGGAGGCATCCGTCAGGGAGCCACCGGCATGCGGCACGCGCTCAAGTTCGACCCGATCACCGAGCTGACCCGCACCACCGCCTCGACGGTGAAGGAGCACTGGCGAAAGGTCATGCAGGACGTCCGCGAACAACAGGCCGTGCTGGTGACCAATCACAACGAGCCCCAGGCCGTCATCCTCTCCGCCGAGCAATACCAGGCCATGCAGGCCGAAGTGGTATCGCTGCAGCGTGATCTGGCCTCCCTGCGCGAGCAGACCCCGGCCCTCCAGCACCTGCGGCAGCGCTTCGATGATCGCCTTGCCGTGCTGGACAGTGCTGCGGCGGGCACCAACGCGCGCGCGCTGCTGCGCAAGCCGGCAGGGCTCAAGGGCAAGGTAGTCGCAGGCAGCGGGTACTGATGGCGGCGCGCCCCTTCCTGTTCGTCCTGGCAGGGGTCAACGGCGCAGGCAAGAGTTCCATCGGGGGTCACCTGCTCCGCGAGGCCGGGCTGGACTGGTTCGATCCGGACGACTGGGCCCGGCAGCTGTGCCGCGGACTGGGCATGAGCCAGCGCGAGGCCAATGGTCAGGCGTGGCAGGAAGGCTTCTCCCGATTGCAGGCCGCGATCGCCGAACGTCGCAACCACGCCTTCGAAACCACCCTGGGCGGACAATCCATCGCCGCGACCCTGGCCGAGGCATGCGCCACGCATGACGTACTGGTCTGGTACTGCGGCCTGGCCTCTCCCGAGCAGCACATCGCACGGGTGCGCGCATGCGTTGCGGCCGGTGGCCACCCCATCAGCGATGCGGACATCCACCGCCGCTATCCGTTGGCGCTGCAGAACCTGATCACCCTGTTGCCAGCACTGGCACAGCTGCAGGTGTACGACAACAGTGCAGAGGCCGGTCCTGGCCAGCCCGTTGCCGACCCACAGCTTGTGCTGCAGATGGACGGTGGCCGTTTGACCTGGCCCGCCGCCGATGACGCCGCTCAATTGCGGCAGGCACCCGACTGGGCCGTGCCGGTGCTGGAAGCTGCACTGCAGTGTCACGACGCCTGCGCTGGCGAGCCGCCGCGATGAGCGAGCATAGGCGGATGAGCGAACACATGCGGCTGCAAACGTCATCCATCGTCGGCGCGACCCTGCCCCGCTGCCCCGCCTCCACCTTTCTTCACCGGCCCTTCGCGTTTCCCATTCGGGACGGTATGCTGCCGAGGCATGAAACGACGGATACTCTCCGTCATCGCATCACATCATCCACGTTTCCTGGAGGGGGAATATGAGTCTGGAACGACCCTGGCTGCAGAGTTATCCCAAAGGCGTACCCGCCGAGATCGACGTCAACGAGTTCCATTCGGTCTCGGCCGTCTTCGACACCTCGGTGGCCAAGTTCCGCGACCGCCCCGCCTACTCCAGTTTCGGCAAGGTTCTGACCTACGGGGAAACGGACGCACTGGTCGAACAGTTCGCCGCCTACCTGCTCGGTGAGCTGCAGCTCAAGAAGGGCGACCGCGTTGCCCTGATGATGCCCAACTGCCTGCAGTACCCGATCGCGACCTTCGGCGTGCTGCGTGCCGGCCTGACCGTGGTCAACGTCAATCCGCTGTACACCGCCCGCGAGCTCAAGCACCAGCTGGTGGATTCCGGCGCGGCCGTGCTGGTGGTGGTCGACAACTTCTGCGACACCGTGCAGCAGGTCATCGCCGATACCCCGATCAAGCAGGTGGTGACCACCGGCCTGGGCGACATGCTCGGCGCCAAGGGCATCGTGGTGAACTTCGTGCTGAAGTACATCAAGAAGATGGTGCCCAACTACAGCCTGCGCGGCGCGATCCGCTTCAAGCAGGCGCTCAAGCTGGGCAGCCGCCACACCCTGCCCAAGGTCGAGATCGATCACGACGACGTCGCCTTCCTGCAGTACACCGGCGGCACCACCGGCGTGGCCAAGGGCGCGATGCTGACCAACCGCAACCTGGTCGCCAACATGCAGCAGGCCTCGGCCTGGATCTCCGCCTCGGGGATCGAGATGGGCAAGGAGGTGATCATCACCGCCCTGCCGCTGTACCACATCTTCGCGTTGACGGCGAACGGCCTGGTCTTCATGAAGTTCGGCGGCTGCAACTACCTGATCACCAACCCGCGCGACATGAAGGGCTTCGTCAAGGAGCTCAAGGCAACCCGTTTCACCGCGATCACCGGCGTCAACACGCTGTTCAACGGCCTGCTCAACACCCCCGGCTTCGACGAGATCGATTTCTCCTCGCTGAAGGTCACCCTGGGTGGCGGCATGGCGGTGCAGCGCGCCGTCGCCGAGCGCTGGAAGAAGGTCACCGGCGTGACCCTGGTCGAGGCCTACGGCCTGACCGAGACCTCGCCGGCCGCCTGCATCAATCCGCTCAGCCTGGCCGAGTACAACGGCGCGATCGGCCTGCCGATCCCGTCCACCGATGCCTGCGTGAAGGATGACGCCGGCAAGACGCTGGCCGCCGGCGAAGTGGGCGAGCTGTGCATCAAGGGCCCGCAGGTGATGAAGGGCTACTGGCAGCGCCCGGAGGACACCGCACAGGCGGTCGATGCCGAGGGCTGGCTGCACACCGGCGACATGGCGCGCATGGATGAGCAGGGCTTCTTCTACATCGTGGATCGCAAGAAGGACATGATCCTGGTGTCCGGCTTCAACGTGTATCCCAACGAGGTTGAAGACGTCATCGCGATGATGCCCGGCGTGCTCGAAGTCGCCGCGGTCGGCGTGCCCGACGAGAAGTCCGGCGAAGTGGTCAAGGTGGTCATCGTCAAGAAGGACCCCAACCTCACCGCCGAGATGGTCAAGGAGCATGCGCGTGCCAACCTGACCGGTTACAAGCATCCGCGCATCGTGGAGTTCCGCAAGGAGCTGCCGAAGACCAACGTCGGCAAGATCCTGCGCCGCGAACTGCGCGATACGCCCGCGCCGTAACGGTTCCCCAACGGCTGCATCTTCACAGGGCCCCTGCCGGCAACGGCGGGGGCCTTTTGCATTGCGTGAGATGCCGGGGGTGTAGGATCGCGGCGTGTGGACCCGTCAGGCCCGCCGCCCACCGTCCTCCCAGCGGGCCAGCCTCCGAGGAAATCGCCATGAGCACCATTGAAAAGCTGCCCGTCAACCACCGCTACGCCACCATCCGCACCGAAACCACGGGTAACGACGATGCCCATTGGCTGTACATGCACGCCGATGCCGCCAGCGGCATCCGCCCGTGCTGCCGGAAGGACATGCTCGATGAAATGTGGAATTTCATGAGCGCCATCACCCGCACCCCGGCCGAGCGCAACAGCGGCAAGCTGCGGCATTTCGTGCTCGCCTCCGATGCGAACGCCTACAACCTGGGCGGCGATCTGGACCTGTTCACCCGCCTGATCCGCGAGGGCAACCGCGACCGCCTGCTGACCTACGCACAGCGCTGCGTGGAAGGCGTGCACCACCTGCACACCGGCTTCGGTGGCGACGTGCGCTCGATCGCGCTGATCCAGGGCGACGCGCTCGGCGGCGGCCTGGAGATGGCGCTGGCCTGCCACACCATCGTGGCCGAAGAAGGCTGCGGCATGGGCCTGCCGGAGGTGCTGTTCGGCCTGTTCCCGGGCATGGGCGCGTACTCGTTCCTGTGCAAGCGCGTGGCACCGCAGCTGGCCGAGAAGATCATCCTCGACGGCCGCGTGTACTCCTCCGAAGAGATGCATGCCATGGGCGTGGTCGACGTATTGGTGCCCAAGGGCCACGGCGTCAAGGCGGTCGAGGATCTGATCCGCCAGCATCAGCGCATTCCGCACTCGTACCTGGCGATGAATGCCGCGCGCAACCTGGCCCAGGCCGTGCGCTATGACGAACTGCTGGAGATCACCAAGGTGTGGGTCGATTCCGCACTCGCCCTGGGCGACAAGTCGCTGCGCACCATGGACCGCCTGATCAAGGCCCAGACCCGCCGCGCCACCCTCGACGTGGCCTGAGTCCTCCCCTCCCCTGTGTTGTTCAAGCCCGGCTGCCGCCGGGCTTTTTTTCAGCGCATGTCGCCGCCGTCGTCGGCCTGCCCCTGCGCCTTGCGCTGCGCACGCGCATCCAGCGCCTGCCGGCCTTCCTTGATGCCCGCCTGCAGCAGGGTCACGCGCTGCCGCCATTCGCTCTTGAGCTGCCAATCGGCCATGCGCATCAGGTCGCCCGCACGGTTCGCCACGCGGACCAGGCCCAGATTGCTGGCCACGCCCTTGATCGCATGCGCCTGCTCACGGAAATGCACCCAGTCGGCGCGCTCGCCGTCGGCCAGTGCGACGCCGACGCACTGCTCGGCATCGGCCAGGCATTGGCGGATGAACTCGCGTTCGAAGCCATCGCCCATGCCGAGCGAGGCCAACTCGTCCAGCACGCCTGGATCGAGCACCCCATCGAGCACGGTGGCGGTGCGCACGATCGGCGCGCTCGCCTTGAGCTGACCGTTGGAGGCGATGTCGGCCAGCACGTCCAGCAGCCGCACGGCCACCACTGGCTTGGCCAGGAAAGTATGCGCACCGGCCTGGGTACAGCGCTGGATCGCCTCTGGGGTGACATCGGCACTGAGCACCAGCACCGGCGTGCGCGGACCGCCCCCGGCCTGCATCACGCGCAGCTCCTTGAGCATGTCCAGGCCACTCATGCCGGGCATGTGCAGATCGACGATGGCGGCATCGAAATCGCTCTCGGCCATCGCATCCAGCACCGCTTCGCCGCCGTTGACGCACAGCACCTTGTGACCGGCTTTCTGCAGCAGGCGCTGCAGTACCATCCGGTTGGCCTCGTGATCATCGGCGACCAGGATGTGCATGCTGCGCACGCGCGCGCGGTGCCGCAGGAACGGATCGGCGAAGGCGATGACATTGCCGTTGCGGTCCGGCAGCCCGTCGCCGACCAGGGCCGGGGTGACGGTGCCCAACGGCACGCGCGGCGGCGCAAACGGCAGCTCGAACCAGAAATGACTGCCCTGCGGCGGATTCTCTTCATAGCCGATGTCGCCGCCCATCGCCTCGACGAGGCCTTTGGCGATGGTCGTACCCAGGCCGGTGCCTTCGTGCCGGCGGGCCATGCTGACATCGGCCTGCTCGAAGGCTTCGAACAGACGTGGGCGCATTTCCGGCGCGACGCCGATGCCGGTATCGAGGATGTCAAAGCGCAGGCGCACCCCGCCATCGGATTCGGCATTGAGCACGGCGACGCGGATCTCGACCCGGCCATGGTCGGTGAACTTGACCGCGTTGCCGGCGATGTTGAGCAGGATCTGGCGCAGGTGACCCAGATCGCCGCGCAGCAACGGCGGCACGGTGTCGGCCACCTTGACCCGGTAATCCAGCCGCTTGGCCTTGGCCTGTGGCAGCAGGATCAGCCCGATCGCCTGGATGACATCGGTCAGGGCGAAGTCTTCGGCGGTCACGCGCAGCTTGCCCGCTTCGATCGCGGAGATGTCCAGCACCTCTTCAACCAGCGCCAGCAGACTGCGCGAGGAGGCCTGGATGGTATTGACGCACTCGCGCTGCTCTTCATCGAGCTTGGTCGTGGCCAGCAACTCGGTCATGCCCGACAGCCCGTTGAGCGGCGTGCGGAATTCATGACTCATGTTGGCCAGGAAGCGGCTCTTGGCCTCGCTCGCACGGCGCGCCTCGGCCATCGCCCGGGTCAACTGGCGCAGCAGCGTGGAGAAATACAGCGGCACCGCGGCCAGGCCCAGCCACAGCCCGAACGCCAGCCGGGCATTGCGTTCCCAGTACGGCGTCAGCAGCGCGGTGCTGCCGAAGCTGACCATGGCCATCGCCACGGCCACATAGAGATAGTTGTTGCCATAGCGCATGCCGTTGCCGACCGTCACCCACATCACCACGATGTAGACCCAGGCCAGCGGCTCGCCCATCTGCACCATCCCGGCGGCAATCAGCCCGTAATCGGCCAGCATGCCGGCCACCCGGCGCGGGTCCGAGCGCCCCGGCCGCCACAGCAGCCAGCCGAACAGCCCCAGCGACAGCGTCAGGCCGGTCAGCACGATCGCCAGCACGCCGTGGTACTGCGCCGGCGGCAGATCGTGCCGCGGCCCCGGCATCAGTACGTACAGCAGGATCAGGGTGATCAGCACGATGCGCACGATCGCCTGGCCGTGTTCGGTATCCGGGCGCTGCGCCAGACGTTGCTTCAGCCGCGGGTACAGACGACGCATATCACATCCCCGGGCGGGATGACGCAGTGGAGTGCTGTGCGCAGATCTCATCAAGCTGGAGGCGGCCGCGCAGCAGGGCATCAACGCAACGCGGGTCGAACAACCGGCCACGCTGGGCGTACAGATAAGCCAGCGTGGCTTCCATGGTCCATGCTTCCTTGTACGGACGGGGTGAGATCAGGGCATCGAACACATCGGCCACCGCCACGATCCGCGCTTCCAGCGGAATGGCATCGCCGACCAGCCCATCCGGGTAGCCGCTGCCGTCGTAGCGCTCGTGGTGGCGCAGCGCGATCAGCGCGCCGACCTGGATGAAACGGTTCTGGCTGCCACTCAACAGTTCATAACCGATGCGCGGGTGCCGGCGCATGATCGCCTGCTCCTCTTCGCTCAGCTTGCCCTGCTTGAGCAGAACGGCATCGGGAATGGCGATCTTGCCCATGTCGTGCAGGGGCGCGGCCATCTCGATCAGCTTGACCTCTTCCTCCGGCAGCCCGAGCTGCTCGGCGATCAGGCCCGCCACGTGCGCCATGCGCTCCAGGTAGGCGCTGGTGCCGGCATCACGGAACTCGATCGCACGCGCCAGGCGCGAAAGCGTCTCACGCTCGCGCTCTTCCACCTCATGCATGCTGGCCAGCAGCCGCTGCTCCAGCGAGAGCGCGCGCTGCTTCACGTTCTCCGACTGCTGGCGCAGCTGCAACAGGTTGTAGCAGCGCGCGCGCAGTTCGCGTGGGCGGATCGGCTTGACCAGGAAATCGATCACCCCCGCTTCCAGCGCGGCCTGACGGATCGGCTCATCGCCGACCACGGTGATCAGGATCACGGGGATGTCGCGGTGTTTGGGCAGGCGGCGGAACCGGCGGGCGAACTCCAGCCCATCCATCTCCGGCATGCGGTAATCGAGCAACAGCAGATCCACGGCATGCGACTCGCACCAGGCGAGCGCCGTCAGTGGATCGCCGAAGTCGTGCACGGACAGTTCCGGCGCGATGTCTTCGATGACATGGCGCAGCATGGTTCGCGCGGACGTCTGGTCGTCAACGATGACAATATTCAAGGCTGCTTCTGCCTTCTTCCTTGACCACACTGGAACATGCTGCGGAGAGGATACTCCGCCGCTCAGCACACTGGCACCTTGCATGGGTCCGCCTCCCGTCATGAACACCCCAGTTCATGATCGTCGTCACAGTGTGATGCCAATGTAAGCACCCGCTGCAACCCGTCATGGTCCGTGGCCATCACGCCATAGCACCTTGCTAAGGCCACGCAGAAACCATACTCGCGCGGCCACGGGAGCGGAACCCCCATCCGGACGTGCCCCAAGCACGTCCGGACCCAGGTCTCAGTTCTCGGGACGCATATACGGGAACAGCAGCACGTCACGGATCGAGCTGCTGCCGGTCAGCAGCATCACCAGCCGGTCGATGCCGATGCCCAGGCCGCCGGTCGGCGCCATGCCGTACTCCAGCGCGCGGATGTAATCGGCGTCGTAATGCATGGCTTCGTCATCACCGCCCTCCTTCGCCGTGACCTGGGCCTGGAAACGGGCGGCCTGGTCTTCCGGATCGTTCAGCTCGGAGAACCCGTTGGCCAGCTCCTTGCCGTTGATGAACAGCTCGAAGCGGTCGGTATAGCCCGGCTGGTCATCGTTGGCCCGGGCCAGCGGGGACACCTCGACCGGGTGGTCGGTGATGAAGGTCGGCTGGATCAGGGTGTGCTCGACGGTGGCTTCGAAGATCTCCAGCAGCAGCTTGCCCCAGCCGTAGGACGGCTTGATGCGGATCTTCAGGCGCTCGCAATGGGCGACCAGCGCATCGCGGTCGGTACAGTCGGCCGCACTGATTTCCGGGTTGTGGTGGCGCACCGCCTCGTCCATGCGCCAGCGGCGGAACGCCGGGGCCAGGTCGATCGTGGCACCGTCCCACTCCACCGTGGTGGTGCCCAGCACCTTGCTGGCCACGTCACGGATCACGCCTTCGGTCAGGTCCATCACTTCGGTGTACGTGGCGTAGGCCTCGTACAGCTCCATCATGGTGAATTCCGGGTTGTGGCGGGTACTCACGCCTTCATTGCGGAAGTTGCGGTTGATTTCGTACACGCGCTCCAGCCCACCCACGACCAGG
>Ga0308161_1004802_pt1 | contig 12184 bp, 7 predicted proteins | sample PhyFR2_FD_201034 | JGI IMG/M metagenome (GOLD analysis project Ga0308161, IMG submission 201034) | Phyllosphere microbial communities from UC Gill Tract Community Farm, Albany, California, United States - DLSLF.R2 | ecosystem: Host-associated > Plants > Phyllosphere > Unclassified | place: USA...
GACCCAGGTGGCTTCCCGCGGTTTTGTTGTTGATGAGACCTTCCGGGAACAAACCTTGGACAACAAGGAACGCTTCGAAGCCTTCGGCTCCACCAGCAAGCTTTTCCTCCCCGGTGGCGATGCGCCAAAGGTGGGGAGCATCTTCAAGAACCCCGAGCTGGCCGATACCTATCGCCTGCTGGCCAAGGAAGGCCCAAAGGCGTTCTACCACGGTGATCTTGCCTCCGAAATCTCCCAGACGGTCCAGGCCCCGCCCAAGGTCCAGGACACCAAGCTGCCGGTCCCTGCCGGTTTTGTCAGCACCGAGGACCTCGCCAACTATGAGGTGGCCGAGCAGAAGCCAACCACGGTGGACTATCGCGGGCTGGACATCTTCGGCATGGCTCCCTCCTCCAGCGGTGGCACCACCATTGGCGAATCGCTGAATATCCTGGGCAACTACGACCTGTCCTCCATGGAACCCGCCGACGCCTTGCACCACTACTTCGAGGCCACCGCGCTGGCCTATGCGGATCGCGGCAAATACGTGGGTGACCCCGCCTTTGTGGATGTGCCGACCGAGACCTTGACCAGCGAGCTCTTCGGCGCCGACCGGGCCTGCGCGATCAACCCCGATCAGGCGTCCGCCAAGCCGGTGGCCCCGGGCGACATCGAGAACTTTGATGGCCAATGCCCGGCAGCTGCCGCTGAGCCGGCCGTTGAGCATGACACCGAGAACATCTCCACCACCCACCTGTCGGTGGTGGACCGCTGGGGCAACGTCGTGTCCTACACGCTGACCATCGAGCAGACCGGAGGGTCGGGCATAGTGGTGCCGGGGCGTGGCTTCCTGCTGAACAATGAGCTCACAGACTTCTCCACGGTCTATGACCCGGAAGATCCAAACCGCCTTGAACCGGGCAAGCGCCCGCGCTCCTCGATGGCGCCAACCATCGTGTTGCGTGACGGCGAGCCGGTGATGGCCATCGGTTCCCCCGGTGGGTCAACCATCATCACCACGGTGCTGCAGACGCTGCTCAACCGCTACGACCTGGGCATGGATATCAGCGAAGCCATCGCCGCCCCGCGGGCCTCGCAGCGCAATACCGCAGCGGTGACCGCAGAACCGGAATTCATCGCCCAGTACGGTTCGGCCATGGAGGCCTTCGGGCACAAGCTCACCCCGGCCGGGGACTCCTTCACCCCGCAGGCAGAGATCGGCGCGGTGGAAGCGGTCCAGATCAATGAGGATGGAACGCTGACTGCGGCGGCCGAGCCGGTGCGCCGTGGCGGAGGATCAGCCATGGTGGTGAATCCCGCCAAATAGGCTCCGGAAATGGCATCGGCTCCGTCCACCCTTCAAGGTGGAGGGAGCCGATGCCATTTTGAGGCCAGGGCCTCAGGCGGGATGCCTAGCCCTTAGCTGGCAGGCGGTTGGAGATCTTGTACTGCGCGGCGCGGTGGGTCTCCTTCACCCGGTCCCCTTCGCCAAAGAGCTTGTTGCGCAGCGAGCCCTGGGCGTATTCGGTCTTGTAGGCGCCGCGAGCCTGCAGCTCGGGAACCACGTATTCGACAACGTCCTCGAAGGTTGCCGGGGTGACCGCGTAGGCCAGATTGAAACCGTCAACGTCGGTATAGTCCACCCAGTCGATGAGCTTCTCGGCCACCTCGGCGCCCGAGCCGACGGTGATCGGGCCGAAGCCGCCCACGCCCACCCATTCGGCCAACTGGCGGATGGTCCACGGGTTGCCGTCGTCGCCGCTGGCCTTCTGGAAGGTTTCCACGGTGGACTGGATGGCGTTGGACTTCAGGTTGGCGCCCAATGGCTCATCCGGGTTCAGCTCCGACAGGTCAATGCCCATCCAGCCGGAGATCAGGACCTGCGCACCTTCAACGTCCGCATAGGACTTGTATTCCTCGTACTTGGCCTGGGCCTTCTCAGACGTCTCATCGGTGATGATGGTCTGCATCGCGAAGATCTTCACATCGTAGCGGTCGCGGCCGGCGGCCTCGGCGGCATCGCGGATCTTGGCGACGGTGGCCTTGAGGATTTCACGGGTCGGGCTGGTGACAAATACTGCTTCAGCGTTTTCCGAGGCGAACTTGATGCCGCGCGACGAGGCGCCGGCCTGGTAGATCACCGGGGTGCGCTGGATGGAAGGCTCGGTGATGGCGATTCCGGGCACCTTGAAGAATTTGCCTTCGTGCTCGATGCTGTGCACCTTGGCCGGGTCCGTATAGATCCCGGTTTCCTTGTTGTTCTGCACGGCGTCGTCTTCCCACGAGCCTTCGAGCAGCTTGTAGACGACCTCGAGGTATTCATCGGCGTGGTTGTACCGCTCATCGTGCTCCATCTGGTCTTCCTGGCCCATGTTGCGGGCGGCCGATGGCAGGTACCCGGTCACGACATTCCAGCCCACGCGGCCGTTGGTCAGGTGGTCCAGGGTGGCCAGGCGGCGGGCGAAAGCGTAGGGGTGCTCGTAGGCGGTGCCCGCAGTGACGCCGAAGCCGAGGTTCTCGGTGACCGCTGCCATGGCGGAGACCAGCATCATCGGGTCATTGACCGGGGCCTGGGCGCCGGAGCGCAGCGGGGACTCATTAGTGCCGTTGAAAACATCGTAGGTGCCCAGGACATCGGCGATGAACAGGCCGTCGAACTTGCCCTTTTCCAGTACCTTGGCCAGGTGGGTCCAGTAGCCGATGGTGTTGTAGGTCGAGGCCTTGTCATCCGGGTGGCGCCACAGGCCTGGCGACTGGTGCACCACGCAGTTCATGTCGAATGCGTTGAAGAGAATTTCGCGCTGCTGGCTCATTGATGTTCCCCTTGCCATGGTTGGGTAGTGGTGAAGATTAGTGGTTCGCGCTCAGGCGCCGTGGGCTCGATGGTTGCTGTCTTCGCCGGTGACCGAGAGTCGTTGCGGCTGGACCGCATTGATCTCGTAGTCCCCCACAATGCGGGCCTTGTAAATGGCCGGGTTGTGGGTGGCGATGGTCCGGGCGTTGCGCCAGTGCCGGTCCAGGTTGCAGATGACGCTGGTCGAGGATGCGCCCAGGCCGTCAAAGAGCTTGCTGGTGGCACCGATGACGAGTGGCTGGACGATGGTTTGCGCCCGGTTGGCGGCCAGTTCGCAGACCGCATAGCGTTCTTCGTCGTTGAGCCCCGGATCTACCAGTGCGGCTTCGACTTCAAGGACGGCGCCGATCACGACCGAGTCCGCGGCGAAGGATTCCGCGGACACCTCGCCGACCAGTTGCAACACCTGTGGTTCGCGGTGCACCGGAACGCCGGTGCCGGTGGTGAAGATGCGGGTGCGGTTCTGCACCGAAATGCGCAGGTCGTTCAGGGCCGCCCGGGCGATACCTGCCTGCACGGCCATGAGCACCAGCTGGAAGATCGCCGCTTCGGAGTCGTTGCTCTGCTGCGGCATGAACGTGTCCACCGGGACCTGGTGGAACTCCGTGGTTCCGGTGCCGGTGAGCCCCTGGCCAAAGCCATCCCAGTCATCAAGGATCTTGACGCCGCTGTGCTGGGTGGAGACTACCGCGATCTGGCGCCCGGGCAGTTCCGGGTGGGCCACGGCCACGGTGGTCCAGTCGGCAAAAATGGTGCCGGTGCAGTAGTACTTTTCACCGTCCACCAGCCAGCGGCCATCAATCTGGCTCACCTTGGTGTTCAGCGTGCCCAGGGCATTGCCACCGCGTTCGGTGTAGGCGTTGCCGACAATTTGCCCGGCGGCGATGCGGGCGGTCCACTTGCTGCGCAGCTTTTGGTCGTCGAGGACCAGCACGTTTTCCACAAACGCGATATGCGCGCGCCACAGCTGGCCGACATGCGAGTCGGCTTCGGACAGCTCGATGAGCAAGCGGAACACGTCGACCAGGCGCGCGCCGTATCCGCCCTCGGCAACTGGGATGCGCAGTGCGCCGAAACGTTCGCGGTTGAGCAGGCCTACCTGCTCGAAGGGCAGAACGCGGTTGCGGTCGCGGTCCTTGGCGGTGCTGGCGATTTGCGCGAAGACCGGACGAAAGATTTCAGCCAGCCGGTCGTATTGCTCATCCGCGCCGGGGCCGGGGGTGACCTTGAGCAGTTGCCGCGTGGGCAGCTGCTCTTCGAAGTCGTCTAGTCCCATGGCGCTAGCCTGCGAAGGATCGCTGAGCTGGTTGAAGTCCAAACCGGAGGTGTTTGGCAACTCGCCAAATGACATTAAAAGTCCTCAATTCTTTCCATCGGTCCTGGCGGTAGCACCGTCTCCCTTTTCGGGTGGTTGCTGCGGCGTCGTCGAGCCAGATCTCTCAGCCGCTCTGGATGGGTCGTCATTCATTTGTAGCCGTAATAAACCGATGCATCCAAGCCACGAAGTCACATTTCGACCTTGGGCGGCTCCGGGATGACCGGCAGGTTGAACAGCCAATGGCGCATCATGCCGAAGATGAATTGCCCATATTCGCCCATTATCGATCAAACCGGCATTCAATGAAATAAATAACGAAATATCCCGCGCATGTGGCACAGTTATCGAAGATTTTTCATGTTACGCAAGATTTGCATTCAATTCCTTCGAAACCCTGTAATAGACGTGTAACCATCCCGAGCGGCCGAGAGATCTGGCTCAGTGACGCCGCAGCAACCACCTATGGAGGACACCTTCCATAGGCCGGTGCTACCGCCAGGACCGATGGAGATGATCATGGCACTGTGCTTTGCGCAGCCTCAAATGCAGTACCTGGGCCTCGCATCCATGGCACTGGGCGCCGGCCTCGTCAATTTCTCGCGCAGATTCGCCACCACGGCACAGAGCCGCACCGCGCTTTCAGGCTCGCAGCCACAACGGGCTATGGGCAAAGACCGGCAATTCGCCTCGGCCAAGAACCTCCAGGGCACAAGCAACAGCTGGCCTTCCTCGGAATACTTGCCGTTGCCCTGCTCGCTGCCTCCGAACGCCGCGCCATAAAAGCCCCGGGCCCGAGGGCCCTAGCGATCAAGTACCAAACCAGCCACCGAATAGACACTCCAAGGAATACTCTGTAATGACCATCGAATCGGCACCAACCTCTGCATTTGCCTCAGAGGAAGCACGCCAAGCATTCTGGGACGACGCGGCACGCCTCCTTGATTGGGACACCAGCTGGCATACCACCAGCCAGATCCTCCCAGCTGACCCGGAAGCCAAGCGCGGACCGCAGATCTCCTGGTATCTGGGTGGCAAGCTCAATGCCGCGGTGAACTGCGCCGACCGGCATGTGGCCGCCGGCCGCGGAGACAAGGTCGCACTGTATTTCGAGGGCGAACCCGGCGACCGGGTGGCCGTCACCTACAAGAACCTGCAAGAACGAATCAGCCAGGCCGCCCACGCTTTGGAATCCTTGGGCGTGGTCAAGGGCGACCGCGTGGTCATCTACCTTCCGGTCCTCATCGAAACCGTCGTCGTCACGCTGGCCTGCGCCCGCATCGGCGCCGTCCATTCGCTGGTCTTCGGCGGATTCTCTGCCGAAGCGTTGAAGTTCCGCGTGGAAGACACGAAGGCCAAGGTGCTGGTGACCACCGATGGCCAATTCCGCCGCGGCACCTCGGTGCCAGTCAAGGACAATGCCGACGAAGCGGTCTCCGGCGAGAATGAGATCGAAAAAGTGCTGGTCATTCGACGCACCGGCGATCAGATCCCGTGGACCGAAGGCCGCGACGTCTGGTGGCACGATGTTGTCGACACCCAGCCCACCGAACATGAAGCGCAGTTCTTCGACTCTGAAACTCCGTTGTTCATCATGTACACCTCCGGAACCACCGGACAGCCCAAGGGCCTGGTGCACACCACCGGTGGCTACCTGACCCAGGCTGCCTCCAGCTACAACATGCTCTTCGCCAACCCGGATGCCTCCCAGCGCGAGAATGACGTGCACTGGTGCACCGCGGACCTGGCATGGATCACGGCCCACACCTATGAGATCTATGGACCGCTATCCAACGGCGTCACCCAGGTGATTTATGAAGGCGTGCCCAACGCGCCGCATCCCGGACGCCACTTCGAAGTCATCGAACGCTACAAGGTCACCAGCTACTACACGGCCCCGACCTTGGTCCGCTCGTTGATGGGCTGGTTCCCCGAGGGCATTCCCAAATCCTACGACCTGTCCTCCATCAACGTCGGCGGCACCGTTGGCGAAGCGGTTAACCCGGAGGCCTGGCGGTGGCTGCGCGAACAGCTTGGCCGCGATACCCCGGCAGGCATTCCGATGGTGGATACCTGGTGGCAGTCCGAGTCCGGGGCGACGGTCCTCTCCCCTTTGCCGACCGACGACTACTTCAAGCCAGGATGCGCCGCCCGTGCCCTGCCGGGCGTTTCCGTGGACATCGTTGATGCCCAGGGACAGCGAGTTGAGCCCAATACCCAGGGCAATATTGTCATCACCCGCACCGGCCCGTCCATGGCGCGCACGGTATGGGGCAACCCTGAACGCTACTACACCAGCTACTGGGAGAAGTACGTCCAGCAAGGCTGGTTCCTCGCAGGCGATGGGGCACGTTTTGACGAGGATGGAGATATTTTCATCCTGGGCCGCACCGATGACGTGATCAATATTTCCGGGCACCGGTTATCGACCATTGAAATCGAGTCTGCGCTGGTCACCAACCCCGGCGTCGTCGAGGCCGGAGTCTGCCCCACCCCGGATGCAAAAACCGGACATGCGGCCACCGCCTTCGTGGTGCCCCTGGACAAGTCGCTGATTGGCGAAAACCCTGATGAGCAGCTCGCCGCGCGCCAGGCACAATTCATAGCTGAACTTCGTTCCACGGTAGCCACCCAGATAGGCCCGATTGCCAAGCCGCGCGATGTGCTGCTGGTACCGGATGTTCCCAAAACCCGTTCGGGCAAGATCATGCGCCGCTTGCTCACGCAGCTATTTGAAGGAACCACGCTGGGTGACACCACCAGCCTGCAGAATGAACCGTGCATTCCCGAGATCAATGCAATCTGCCGGGCACGCCGCTAAAGCGCAACTGAAGAAAATCCGCTTTAAATAATCGAAGCCACGTCCCGCGGGACGTGGCTTCGATTATTTAAAGCTAGGAATCCTTGGATTCGGAAGAATCCGTGGACGGTTCCACAACAGCCTCGGTAACTATCACCTGAGCTGAATCCACCACACCATCTTCTGGCTTCCCGGCCGGCTTGATGATGGGAATCTCGGTGGTCATCAGGCTGAACTGGCTGCCTTCGTGCCGGTCCACGCCCTGGGTCACCGATTGCTCAAGCACGGTTCGGGCCACCTTGCCGCGCAAGATCAGCGGATCGCGGCTCAGGTCCTTCCATAGTGCGACGCACAACAGCAGCATCACGATCACGAACGGCAAGGCCGAGACAATCGTGATGTTCTTCAGGCCGTTGAGCGCCTCGGCCGGATGATCGCCACCCGCCAACAGCATGACTGCGGCAACAGCACCGGTGGCCACACCCCAGAAGACCACGGACTTCTTGGTCGGCTCCTCGGCTCCGCGCTCGCTCAAGGCACCCATCACGATGGAAGCCGAGTCGGCGCCGGTGACGAAGAAGATCGCGATCAGCAAGACCGTGACGATCATCAGCACCGTGGCAATCCAGCCGGAGAGCGGAAGCGCATTAAGCAGATCGAAGAGGATCAGGTCGAAGTTGATGTCCGGAGCCCCATCCACCACCTTGGCCAGCGCCTCGCCGGTGTTGCCTGCACGCTCCGCGCGTTCCTGCAAGCCAATGGCGCCACCGCCGAAGATGGAGAACCACAGCAGGGTGACAGCCGATGGAACCAGCAGCACGCCGGTGACAAACTGGCGGATGGTGCGGCCACGCGAAATGCGAGCGATGAACAGGCCAACGAATGGGCTCCATGAGATCCACCAAGCCCAGTAGAAGACAGTCCAGGAGGACAGCCAGCTGGACATGGTGCCGTCGCCAGAGGCCGCGGTACGCGAAGCCATCTCTGGAAGGTCGCCAATGAATGCGCCCACGGCGTTCGGGACGACGTTGAGGATGAATAGCGTTGGGCCGCCAATGAACACGATCAGCGCCAGGATCACTGCCAAGACCATGTTGATGTTCGACAGCCACTGGATGCCGCGCTCGATGCCGGAGACAGCCGAAGCGACAAACAATGCGGTAAGGATCGCGATGATCACTACCAGGACGCCGGAGCCAACCTTTTCAAGGATGCCAGCGGACTGGATGCCGCCACCAATCTGCAGTGCGCCCAGGCCCAGCGAACAGGCGGAGCCGAATAGGGTAGCGATAATGGCGAGGATATTAATGGTGCGGCCGCCCCAGCCGTGCACAATGCGCTCTCCGAAGACGGAGGAGAACATTGCCGAGAACAGCTGCGGGCGCCCCAGGCGGAAACTGCCGTAGGCCATGCCCAAGCCGACGATGGCATACATCGCCCACGGGAACAGCGTCCAGTGGAAGAGCGTGGTGCCCATGGCGGTGCTCAATGCAGCGTCGGTAGACCCTTCAACGGTGCCTGGCGGCGGTGACATGTAGAAGAACAGCGGTTCTCCCACGCCATAGAACACCAAGCCGATGCCCATGCCGGTAGCAAACATCATGGAGATCCATGAAACCGTGCTGAATTGCGGTTTTTCGTCGTCCTTGCCCAGCGGGATGCGCCCGAAGTTCTTCGCAGCGACCACGATGACAAATATTGCGAATACCGAGGCTGCAATGATAAACAGCCAACCAGTGTTGGTGATGACCCAGTTAAGGGCCACGTCTGCGGCTTTACCCAAGCCTTCGGGGGTAACGAAACCCCAAATGATAAATGCCAGCGCCAAGGCGCCAGCGATTCCGAATACCCAATAGTCGGTTCCTGAAACCGAATATTTCTTTGGTCGTCGTTGTCGAGCTGAATGCAGCTCGCCGACGAGGTCTTCAAATGATTGATCCGTCTGCTTCATTGCGTTCTTCCTTCACTGGTAAGGCTCGGCGAACGAAATCCTGCCGGCGCCCGGCGAGTTATCGCTTCGAGGGGACGCGATTGCCCTGCAGTGTGCTTGATTGCGAATTGCTTATCGGTGTCGATTCACTGAATCCAAATCTAGCGTCAGAGGGTGCTGATTGATACAACTAACCCTGCATATTGCCACGGGAATGTTACCGGTGACCCGACGCTATTTCTTCTCGAATTGTCACAATAAATCCTAAATAGGCCTTTTTAAGCATGGTCGACCCACACCCATTGGTCAAACCAGAGCGCCTGATTCTCGGGGTTTTTGCGGCAAGCACCCCGTTCATGGCGTACTGCTCATAGGCCGTTCACAGCCATGTGAGCTTGCTCGCGTGTGCATAATTCCTGCCCGAAGTCGCCCAGAATTCCAGATCCCGCTCAGCGAAATCCGATGCCCGATTCCTTGGCGAATTCTGCCGAGGCCGGACTCCTCGTTCGGTTTTTGCGGTATCTTCGGCCGCTACGCCAAACACAAAATATATATTCTGAAATGAGAATATTTACTAACCAGGGCAGAACACCAGAAGTTCATCAAGGAACATCGCGTAGCAACCTGAAATACATCTCTACTTATCTTGACTCATTCAAGATAAGCGGTCATGCTGAAGATATGACATCTCTGGACGGGATCGAGCAAGTGCTCAAGGCTGCCTCTATGCGAGTCACGCAACCACGCGTTGCGGTACTCGCTGCGGTTGCCGCGCACCCTCACGCGGACACCGAAACAATTATTTCGGCGGTCCACAGTGAGCATCCCACGGTGTCACACCAGGCGGTCTACGATTCGCTCAAGCTGTTCACCAGTTTGGGCGTCATCCGCCAGATACAGCCTCAAGGACATATCGCACGCTACGAAACCCGCGTCGGCGACAACCATCATCACGTGGTGTGCCGCCAGTGCGGAAGCCTAGCTGACGTCGACTGCGCTGTCGGCGGAGCCCCTTGTTTGCACGCGTCGGATGACCACGGCTTCAAGATCGATGAAGCCGAAGTCATCTATTGGGGCACCTGCCCCGAGTGCCAGGCTAAGAATCTCGGCGGGTAGCCGCACGGCCCCAAAACTTTGTCATCATTCGAGACCCCCTCGGGCGATGAACATCGAACCACAAACCCCAAAAAATCCGGAAGGAAGAGCATATGTCTGAGACAACAGCAGGTCAGTGCCCGGTTGTAGGCAACACCGGTCGAGTACACCCGACCCAGGGAAACGCCAACACCGAGTGGTGGCCAAATAAGCTGAATCTGAAGATCCTTGCAAAGAATCAGGAGGCTACCAACCCCCTGGATGCAGACTTCGATTACATCAAGGCTTTCGAAGCTCTGGATCTGGCAGCAGTCAAGGCTGATCTCGCCGAGGTCATGACCAAGTCCTACGACTGGTGGCCAGCTGACTTCGGCCACTACGGTCCCTTCCTGATTCGCATGGCTTGGCACTCTGCCGGCACCTACCGCTCGCACGACGGCCGCGGTGGCGGATCTGCAGGCCAGCAGCGCTTCGCTCCGCTGAACTCGTGGCCAGATAACGTGAACCTGGACAAGGCTCGCCGTCTGCTGTGGCCTGTGAAGAAGAAGTACGGCCAGTCCATCTCCTGGGCTGACCTCATGATCCTGGCCGGCAACGTCGCGCTGGAAGACATGGGCTTTGAGACCTTCGGCTTCGCCGGTGGCCGCAAGGACGTCTGGGAACCAGACGAAGACGTTTACTGGGGTCCTGAGAAGGTATGGCTGGAAAGCGAACGCTACACCGGCGCCCGCAACCTCGACGCACCACTGGCAGCTGTCCAGATGGGCCTGATCTACGTCAACCCAGAAGGCCCAGACGGCGTTGCCGACCCACTGGCTTCCGCAGCGGATATCCGTGAAACCTTCCGCCGCATGGGCATGGACGACGAGGAAACCGTCGCCCTGATTGCCGGTGGCCACACCTTCGGCAAGACCCACGGTGCCAGCGCCGAGTCGCACAAGAGCGGCGACCCGGAAGCTTCCCCACTGGAAATGCAGGGTCTGGGCTGGAAGTCCGACTTCGGTACCGGCAACGGCGATGACACCATCGGCTCCGGCCTGGAAGTTACCTGGACCTACCACCCAACCCGTTGGGACAACGAGTTCTTCCACATCCTCTTCGCTTACGAGTGGGAACTGTTCCACTCCCCTGCCGGCGCCCAGCAGTGGCGTCCAAAGGACAACGGCGGAGCCGACATGGTTCCAATGGCCCATAACTCCTCGGTTCGCCGCGAGCCACGCATGCTCACCAGCGACCTGGCCCTGCGCTTCGATCCTTCCTACGAGAAGATCTCCCGCGAGTTCAAGGACAACCAGGACAAGTTTGCCGACGCCTTCGCTCGCGCGTGGTTCAAGCTGACCCACCGCGACATGGGCCCGAAGTCCCGCTACTTCGGTCCAGAGGTTCCAGCAGAAGATCTGCTGTGGCAGGATCCACTGCCAGCTGCACCAGAAACCACCCTGGGCGCTGCAGAAGTTTCGGCACTCAAGGACCTGATCAAGGAATCCGGCCTGAGCGTGCAGCAGCTGGTCTCCACCGCTTGGAAGGCAGCGGCAACCTTCCGCTCCTCGGACAAGCGCGGCGGCGCCAACGGCGGACGCATCCGCTTGGAACCACAGGTTTCCTGGAGCGTTAACCAGCCAGAGCAGCTCAAGCCAGTGATCGCGAAGCTGGAAGAGATCGTTGACAACTTCAACGCCACTTCCGCCATCAAGACCTCCTTCGCCGACGTTGTGGTTTTGGCCGGCAACGTAGGTGTTGAGCTGGCAGCATCTGCTGCTGGCCAGCAGATCGAGGTTCCTTTCACTCCGGGTCGCGTTGACGCTACCCAGGAGCAGACCGACGTCGAGCAGTTCGCATGGCTGGAGCCAGTAGCTGACGGTTTCCGCAACTACGACTCGGGCTTCTTGAACTTGCCTTCCGAGTACCTGCTGCTGGACCGCGCCAACCTGCTGGGCCTGACCGCACCCGAAACCACCGTGCTGGTTGGCGGACTGCGTGTACTGGGCAACAACTGGGATGGCTCGAACACTGGCGTGTTCACCGAGACCCCGGGCGCACTGACCAACGACTTCTTCGCTAACCTGCTGGAACTGGGCCTCGAGTGGACCCCGGATGCAGAAGAGAAGACCTACGCAACCACTGACGGCCGCTGGGTCGGCAGCCGCGTAGACCTGGTCTTCGGCTCGAACTCCGAGTTGCGCGCGCTGGCCGAGGTTTACGCTTCGGACG
>Ga0308161_1004805_pt1 | contig 12180 bp, 12 predicted proteins | sample PhyFR2_FD_201034 | JGI IMG/M metagenome (GOLD analysis project Ga0308161, IMG submission 201034) | Phyllosphere microbial communities from UC Gill Tract Community Farm, Albany, California, United States - DLSLF.R2 | ecosystem: Host-associated > Plants > Phyllosphere > Unclassified | place: USA...
CCTCCGAAATGCCCGTTTCGAAATTCCAATCTTCCGGTACCGCCTCGATCAGAACCTCGATAGACTTCTTCTCACATGCAGCAATATTTCGTTCAAGCGACGGTGTAGCTCGAGGGCCACACTTGACGAGATAAATCGAACGCAAAGGAAGTTTGTTGCCTTTCTCCACCTGTCTCACGATCAATCCGAGGTCTTCTTGTCGTATGCGGATGTGTTGAACGTGTAGTGAGAGACATTGATAGTAGGTAGCCGGGAGAGTGTCGAAATCTACGAGAGTCTTGTGGAAAAAGGGTTTGACATGATCGACTAGATCCAGGGATAACACTTCAGCGGGGAGCAAGAAGGCGTGAGGTTGATCAAGTAGCGAGGAGGAAGATGGACTTCGTCGGCGGAACAGTCGAAGAAGGCCATATGCACTGATATAGGGAAAAGCGAGGATCTCGAGAGAAGGAAAGGAGTAGGCTGAGAAGATGTTGGCCCACTCAAAAGGATCATCCTCAGCCATAAGCGTGAGAGATGTCAAGGTTGAGGACTGTACTTCGGTTCGTCCACATGGGAATTTTCGACTATCGAGGTGACAAGTCTGAAGGTCTGGTGAAGATCAGGCGGATTAGTCGCTGCTTCAGGGGGATCACGATCATTATCAAGACTTACTAGAGAATAGGCCCAACACAGACAAGTCGAGGCCGCTCGTATTATCGTCGAGGATAACAAGCGAACTGACATTCGGAAAGACTGAAGCGAGATATTTGAGGTGAGGTCCGAGGTCGTGCTTGAGAGAGTTATAGACCGCTACTTGACGGACAGTCTGATTCCAACCCATCGAAATCGCACAATGCGGGACGTTGATCATCATCTTTTTGATGCTGATTGAGACCATTTCGCGAAGAAGTGGTTGAGCGATTTCTCGGAACAGGTGCGAGACGCGGCAGAGGTGAAGCAAGGTCATTTGACGTTCTCGGTAAGGGAGGGCTTGAACGGAAGAGGGGACCGAGGATTCGATGATTTGACGAATCAATTCGGGAGGGAGATAAGGGATCATCTTGCGAGGAGGTTTCGGAGGAGATATACGTCTGTAGCGTTCGTCGGCTCCAAGGGACTGCACATCGACCAGGGGAGGATCAATGACTTGTGGAGAGGAAGACAGGGAGCCGAGAAAGGAAGGAGAGAGGAGAACGAAACGACAGCTAACCTAATGACGGGAACAATTGCACTCTTCTGTTCCTGATCTTTTGAAACGTATACGAGTCTCGAACTGCCCAAGCGAGAGATCAAAGTGAAGTGTAGGAACCCAAAGATGAGAAACGTTTTCTCTCGGTTGTTTGACCTCAACCAAAACTTTCAATCTCCAAGATCCGCTCCTCTAGCTCCAGAAGCATCAGTAAGATGTCGAGCTACCTAAACAAGCAAGCTCCACCTCCTCCACCTCCCAAAACGGTTGTTCCCCCACCAACCTCATCTTCCACTCTTCCCGCTTCCTCCGAACCACCAAGAACGAAACCATCTCACAGACACAAGCAATCTATTCATTACAACGACGCACCAGACTTGGCAGCACTAGCAGAGTCATCAGGAGGAGGAGGAGGAAGTAGTGGAGTGAATCGATCCAGATCCTCAAGAGTATCAAGAGTACCCGCACTCCCATCCCTCCAATCCACTCCCTCTACTTCCGGAACCACTACACCTTTCAACGCGAGAGCATCAGCCGAAAAGGAAGAGTTGGCGTTACCAGCATTTAACGCACCCCCTTTACCTCCCCCTCTACCTCAATCAACAATCCGAACCGGTCCTAGATCACTCCCATACGATATCCTACACTACCCACCCCCATCTCTCACAACGAAACTCATCATCCTCTTCATTCCCGGCAATCCAGGTCTAATCGACTATTATCGTTCATTCCTCTCAACGCTTCAATCCGGTCTTCCTTCTCACATCAAAGAATCTACCGAGTTATATGCAATCGGACATCTGGGGCATAGCTTGGAGGCGGAAAAGAATGGGATGGTGAAAGGATTCAAACCTAATCAACAAGCGAGTTTGGAGGAACAAGTTAGTTCAAAGTGTGAATTTGTCGACGAGTTATTCGAGAAACATGGGAAAGAAGTCAAGATCATGATATTGGGTCACTCAATAGGTTCATGGATCTGTCTCCAAGTACTAACTTTTCCCTTTCCTCTCCATCCCTTTTCTTTTTCTCGCACTAATTCTCTCTCTCTCTTCTGTTTAGATGCTCCGCGCACGACCTTCGATCTCTTCAGCTCACTTATTATTCCCAACGATCTCTCACATGTCTCTCACTCCGAACGGTCAAAAACTTTCACCTTTGTTCTCCTCCTGGACTCTGCGACCCCTCTTCCTCTCAACCTCATTTCTCTCCTACCTCCCCACCTCCATTCTTTCCTCAATCGTCTCTCTAATGACAGGTCAACGTGGACCCGGTTCTTCAGTCACAACTCAACTAGTTTCTTCCCCTCAAACAGTAATCTCGGCAATAACAATGGCTCAAAAAGAATTAGAATCAGTTACTGAACTAGATCGAGGGTTACTCAAAGAAGTGGGAAGGAAATGTTGGTGGTATTGGACTGGAGAGGGGAGGGATGGATGGGTTAGGGAAGAATGTGTTAGAGAGATTGAGGGGGTTTTGGGAGAGGGAGAAGAGATGAAGGGGAGGAGAGAGAGGTGTAAGGAAGGAATGCCTCATGCTTTCGTATTGAATCAGGGTGAGTACATTTACTGTCTTTTCTGAAAGTTGTGAGGACAAAGAGAAGCTGATGAGAGAGAGAGAGAGGGGTGGACAGATCATTCGGATTCACTTGCTAGGAAATGCGCGGGTTGGATCGTCAAGGATCTAGAATCTACGAAGGAATAGACTGGGAAGGAGGAGTAGGGAGTAGCTAGTGTGAAAGGGGGGAGCGAAGAAAGAGAGTTTGTTTGAGTTTTCGAACTTGCGGGCGTTTTTTAACTATCATCATTTTTCTTTGCACGTTTGACTTTCTCGGAATCAGTAATTGTTGTTCAAATGTCTTCAGACTATCCTAACAGCGATTAAACGAGTCAAACGAGAGGTTGCGATTTTCGCTCTTTCAAGCGAAACTGTGAGAAATCATCTCTACCTCTCTTCCCATTTCACTTCTCACTCGCTCTGACTCTCCAACACACTCCTTAATTTAGACCTTTGCAGTATGGTCTCCGAGCCACCGCTATCCCATTGGATCTACTGGTTCCTAACCTCACTCTACTCCTTTGTACAGTCCCTTCCCTCTCTACCCTCTCTCTAAGCCCTACTAACCCTCCCCAATGTACAGTCACGTTCTCTGCTCCATTTCATCACGATCCGTATCCCTTACTACACGTTCTCGCTCCTCCATTTCGCAACTGAATACACTTTCCACTTGACAACGTTCAAAATCGCCATCTTCTTGTTCTTGGTCAGTAGTGCGATCAGTTGGGCTTGGAAAGTGAAATATTTGAATAGGTATACAGAGTTGAGAGAGTTACCGGGTGGGAAAATTGGATCGAGTGAAGGATTCGATTTGTATGTTCTCTTCTCTCTTTTCGAGGTGAGGGAGATGGGAACTGATGAGGAAGAGAGAGGAGAGGGTAGACATCCAGATTTAGCGAATGATCAGAGAGAGAATAATGGATTTCATAATTATTTGGACGAATTCCGTTGAGTTACGTTCTACTCTACCCAGTACTTCCCTTTCAACTGACCAGTGAAAGCGTCTCACAGTCTCGGCGATCAAGGTTTTCGGATACTTGGAGAAACCCGTTCGTTTTCTCCCTTTCCTGTCCTCTTTTCGCATTGACTAATCTCGCTTCACAACAGGTCTTCCATGAATTAGCACGACACCTTCAAACGCGACGTCTCGTAGCAGGCGACACTCTAGATCTCTCAAAAGACAAATCTTTCTACATCGTAGTCGATGGTCGAGTAGAAGTTTACGCTCAGAACCCCTCTTCTTCCTCTTCAAAGAACTCTTCGAACCCAACTGGAACTCGATCACAATCTCAACCTTTCAACCTCCACATGAATGGAATCGAAGAGGAGGAGGAGAGTGAGGAAGAGGGTGAGGAGGGACTAGAAGGGAGTGGTTGGCAGTTATTGAATTGTGTCGAATCGGGAGGAACGTTATCAAGTTTGTTTACTATCTTGAGTTTGTTCACGGAGGATGTCAAGCTGAGGTACGAGGAGGATCAAGAGGAGGAAAAGGAAAGGAATCGAGATGTACATGAATTCTCATTGGATTCGGAAGGGGGAATTGATCGAGATGGACCTCCAGTTGGATTGAGGAGACCTAGTGGGAATGGGAGGATGAGGAGTAGTGATACGGAAGATGCGGATGATGAGAGAGGTGAAATTGGGAGTGGTGGATCAGGTGGGAAAAGTCAGGGTCAACAACAACAAGGGAAGAAGAGGAGTTTTGGTGGGACTGGATTGACGAGTACTGAAGGGGAGGATTCGACGATCGCTGAAGAACCTGAAGAAGAGGATCAAGAGGATGAAGGAGAAGGACGAACTAGGACCGCGAGGGGAACTCCTTCTTTTGCGAAACAAACTACTCAAACTCCCTCGGCTTACCCTTTCCCTCCTATGAATCAACGCACTTCTTCCAGCTCGACTTCCAACAACTTTGAACGACCTTCGATGCCACCTTTCGGACAGAGCTCGAGGAGGGATGTACCGAGGAAAAGGAGGAGTACCAAGACGGGGAATCCGAATAGTTCGAAACAGTTCGAGACGACGCTGGCGAGAGCTACGGTCGATACTACTCTCGCTGTCATCCCGGCTGAAGCATTCAGGAGGTTGACAAAAAAGTTTCCAAATGCCGCTGCGTACGTTCTTCTCTCGCTTCTTTTTCCTCTCAAAGTCGAATGCTGATAGAGTAGCTGAACGTGGCGTAGTCACATTGTTCAAGTCATCCTCACTCGATTACAACGAGTCACTCTCCTCACGGCTCACAAATACCTAGGACTCACTCGAGAAGTCATCCGAACCGAAGAAGCCATCAATGATCTCGCCTGTTACCCCTTACCCAACTCGTTCTGGGAGAACGGAGGAATCCAAAGATTACGAGCACGATTCGTTCCCGAAACGAAGATGGGACCTGAAGAAGGAGAACTTGGAGAAGAGATGGAGGATTATTTCGGTAAACCTGGGAATCAGAGTGGTAGGAAAGGGAGTGTTGGGAAATCGTCATCTAATGGGAATGGGATTGGGGGGAGGAGGAAAGATAGAGGAATGCCTTTGGAAACTCCTTATGCTGGACCTAGGATGGGAGAGGTTTTCTGGAGTGACGAATTGGATTCGAGTGAACATGAGGGGATAAGGTTGAAGTTGAAAGTACCGAGGAGGGGGTTGAGTTCGAACACGGCAGGAGGAGGAACGAAAGGAAGTAGTGGAGGGATTACGAGGAAAGCAGGGGATTTATTAACGATGAGTTCGGTTAAAGGTTCGATGGCTTCGGTTGGATCACCAGTCGTACAAACTCCTAGGTTGGAAAGGATGAGGAGTGGGAGATCTGCGAGCGGAGGAGGAGGAGAAGAAGAGTTCGATTTGAGAGGAGCAGTGATGGAGTGTATTTCGAAAGCGATTGGATTGGTTCAACCTCACGTCACCCCTTCGACTTCAGTTCAAGCTTCACCTTCAGTCGGTCCTCACGAATACCCTTCTTCCCCGTCCCCCGGCATCTCAGGATTAAGATCAAGAGCAGCTTTCAATTCTTCCTTTTCCTCCCTCTCATTACTCGGTCTTCAAGGTCTACACGACGACGAATCTTCCGTCTCTTCCCTCTCGCACTCTGGAATGTTCGCTGGAGGTTTGGGATCGGGAAGTCATAATTTCGCATCAATGGATTTGGAGAACGAGGTTGAAATCCTTTATTTCCCGAAGGACAGCAATTTGGTCAAAGAAGGGGAGAAGAACGCTGGATTGTATTTCGTCATTGAAGGATTCTTGGACGTTAGTATGCCGGATGAAGGACCAGTCGGAGGTGCTGGAATAGGAGGAGGAACGAGAAGGAAGAATGGACCTGAATCCTCGAACGACTCGGATCGAACACCACCGACGACTAGTAAATCTGGTCAAAGGAAATCCACATTCCCTCCCTCTTCTTCGAAACCTTCTCTCAATCAATCCGCTTCTTTCCGCAACGCTAAAAACAAATCAGTTCCCTTCTCAGCGACGAAAGGACCGAAAGAACCAGGATCTCAACAGCAACAACAACAGCAACAGAAGAAACAAACGAAGAAATCGATTCCACTCTTCACGGTTCGACCAGGAGGAATCGCAGGATACCTCTCTTCGTTGACTGGATTCCCTAGTTACGTCGATATCACGGCAAAGACGGAATGTTATGTCGGATTCTTACCTGCGAAAGCGTTGGAAAGGATCATGGATAGGAAACCGATCGTTTTGCTCACCCTCGCAAAACGATTGATCAGTTTACTTTCTCCTCTCGGTGCGTTCGAAACCTGCCCTCCGCTCCCAAGGTAGTTGAGCTGATGGCATGTGTTCTTGACATACAGTCCTTCACATCGATTCTGCGCTCGATTGGGTGCATGTTCCTGCTGGTCAGGTCATTTATCGTCCTGGAGACGAGGCTGATTCATTCTACATCGTGCGTTGGTCGCTCACGGATTCAGTCATCGATGAGATGTGCGCTGACTGATTTCTGCTTTCGATTGCACAGGTCATCAACGGTCGTTTGCGTTCAATCACTGATCGACAAGGAGGAGGAGTCGATGTTCAAGCTGAATACGGTCAAGGAGATTCAGTCGGAGAGCTCGACTGCATCACTGCTTCACCTCGACCTTCGACCCTTCATGCCATTCGAGATACCGAACTCGCTCGAATGCCCATGACTCTTTTCAACGCCATCTCGGTTCATCATCCTCTCGTTACCGTTCAAATCTCTAGGATCATCGCTTCGAGATTGAAGACCCAGGTAATGAGTCAGACTGGTCTCGGTGCGAGTTTGCCAAAGGAGATGGGAAGAGCTGGAGCAAGTGAAGGATTGATGGGAAAGAACAATTTCAATCTCAAGGTGAGTTGAGATTTCGCTTGATTACTTTCTTCTGACTGGACTCAAGTAATTATTCTTTCACAGACGGTCGCCATCATCCCTACGAATCGACACGTTCCTGTCTCCGAATTCGCAACGAAACTTCATCAAGCTCTCGAATCGATTGGTGCTCCCACTTCTTATCTCAATCAAGCTACCGTCATGCAAGTCCTCGGTCGACACGCTTTCAGTAGAATGGGTCAACTCAAACTAGCTGGATGGCTCGCCGAGAACGAACAGAAGTATCGAATCGTTCTTTACGTCGCCGATACTGCCGTTTCCGCTCCATGGACTCAAACCTGCATTCGACAAGTGAGTCTTCCACTTGAAACACAGTCGAGGAAGGCAGGCTGATCAACCCCCTTCTATAGGCCGATTGCATCTTCGTCGTTGCGGATGCTGGAGCTGAACCGAGTCTCGGTGAACACGAGAAACTTCTCGTAGGAATGAAGACTACCGCTCGTAAAGAGCTTGTCCTTCTCCATGCTGAGCGATTCGTTCAACCTGGAAGTACTCGAGATTGGCTGAGAGTGAGCACACCTTTCATCTTTTTCATTTGAGGACTATTTCTCATCAATTCTTCCTCCCTAGAATCGACCTTGGGTTCACGCTCATCACCACGTCGAAATGATTGGAGCTACTCCTGAACATCATCGAGACGTCACGGACCCTGCCGCTGTTGTCGCTCTCCGCAAAATCGCTGCTCGCGTCGAACACCAAATCTCAAAGTACAAGAAAACGAACCCTCGACCTATCCCTCAACGTACTCCCGCTCTTTCCGACTTCGCTCGTCTCGCTCGTCGACTCTGTGGACGTTCGATCGGTGTCGTTCTAGGAGGAGGAGGAGCTCGAGGAATCTCTCATATCGGTGTCCTTCGCGCTCTCTCTGAACGAAACATTCCTGTCGACATGATCGGAGGTACTTCGATTGGAGCGTTCATCGGAGGACTGTTCGCTAAAGAAGGAGATTTGGTTTCGACTTTTGGAAGAGCTAAACGATTCAGTGGTCGAATGAGTACTCTTTGGAGGATCCTCACTGATTTGACTTATCCCGTCGTCGCTTACACTACGGGTGAGTAGCTTATGGAGGAATTAGTACCTGAAATCTGTGCTGATTTCTTCTTGTAAGTGTCACAGGTCACGAGTTCAATCGAGGTATCTACAAATCATTCTACGATACAAACATCGAAGACATGTAAGTCGCTTGGGGACGCTGAGTCTCTCTTCTACACGAGTCTGACTTCAACTTCCTAATTTTCTCACAGGTGGCTTCCCTTCTTCTGCAACACCACCAACATCACGCACTCCCGAATGGACGTCCACACTAGCGGTTACGCTTGGCGCTACGTTCGAGCTTCAATGTCGCTCGCAGGTCTACTTCCCCCTCTCTGTGACGAAGGAGACATGCTAGTTGATGGAGGATACGTCGACAATCTTCCCGTATGTTCATCCCTCCTCTCTGAAGCTTTCTCTTCGCTCACGCTTCTCAACTCCAATAGGTCTCGGTCATGCTCGCTCAAGGAGCGTCCTCAGTCTTCGCAGTCGATGTCGGTTCAGTCGACGATACCGATCCTCGAAACTATGGCGAATCAGTCTCGGGATGGTGGTTACTCGTTCAGCGATGGAACCCTTTCGGAAACGCTCCCAACATTCCTAGTATCACAGAGATTCAAGCGAGGTTGACCTAGTGAGCTCGAAGGACGTCCACAGAGCTGAAGCAGGAACTAACTCTCGTCTTGATTTTGTGCCCACAGTGTCTCGAGTGTCAAGACTCTCGAAGAAGCGAAGAAAACTCCCGGAGTTCTTTACATGCGAATGCCAGTCACTCAATTCGGTACCGTAAGTTCTCTTCTCCCTACACTAGCTCGAACCTGATCTTTACTAACTCACTCTCATGCTTTAGATGGAATTCAAACGTTTCACCGAGATCCTCGAAGTCGGTTCCGAGTTCTCGAAAGGACTCTTGACAGATTGGGATTCGAAAGGAGAACTTCCAACGGGACTCGAAGGGGATATCACGAATCAGAAAGCTCAGAAGAGGGGTCAAAGTATTCGAAGGAACTCGATCTAAGTTGTGATATAGATTCTTCCTCTCTTTCGCTCTGTATGTATTCTTATAGATGACTCTTGCATAAACTCCTCGTCGCAAACTTCAGTAGCTTTCTCGGATCAATCGAAATTAGTTCTTGGTTGTACAGCTTACTCTCAACTTCTCACGCTTCTCGCTTTCAAAGGGAGTGAAGAAGAGCAGTTCAATAGCATGAGTATCGTCAAAACTAATCGAATGTAATCTTCTTTCCTTGAGGTTGACTCGTTTTGAGTGCCTCTGCCGCTTTCCTCTTCGCCTCCCAACTCGGATGCATCTTCTCCGCTGGTGCTGACGAGGCCTTCGCAGCTGCAGGTCCATATCCAGCTTTCCTCGGTGCGACGGGTTGAGCATTCGGATTCGCAGATCCACCTGGTGCGTTCGCGGGGTTGAAAGGTTTCTCTGGTTCAGTCGAGCGAGGTGGTGGTGCGGGTAGTTCGGTACCGTTCTTGATCGCTTTCTTGTTCTTCTTGAGTTTGTCGAGGGGGACGGGTTTACCTCCTGATTGTTTGACGACGTGAGCTGCTGCATTTCCGTACTTCTTCTCCCAAATACTGTGAATGGATGATCGATTCCTATCAGCTCGGTGATCAGAGTGGATACGACATAGGAGATTCACTCACGCTTGCCTAGCCCTCTGACCCCTTCGATTCTTCCTCTGTCCCTTCTTGTTCTCCCTCTCTGCCTCTTTCACCCATTTCGCATCCTCCCCATCCGAATCCGAATAACTAACATAGCCCGCAGCGAGGGAAGGAAGGAAAGCCGAAGAAGTGACTGGCTTGTGAGGTTCTCGTTCTCTGATTGATCGTTTCTTCGCTGGAGGAGGTGAAGGCGATAGAGAGAGGGAAGGTTTTGATCGTTTAGTTGGTCGACTTGTCGCCTCTTCTTCCTCATCCTCTTCAGACCCAGACCATTCCCCTTCACTTCCATCACCCTCTCCATCGAGCGCCGCCAACTCTCTCGCAATCTCATCATCGTCCAATTCTTCATCTTCCGATCCCGCCAAAGGTCCTTCATCGTCATCATCCTCACCACTCTCGAATCCTCCATCCAGCCCTTCCTCCGAATCCGCTTCAGATCCAGCAGCTTCAAGTAACGCTTTCCTCTGATCACTCATCTCCATCGTTCGTTTCGGTAAATTCTTCTTAGTCTCCTCCGCTTTCCTCGCCCGTTCCGCTCTCTTACTCAACCTCTTCTCTCCCGTCACACCTCCTTCTGTAGGTCCCACGGTCGGTACTGATACACTCTCGACTTCTTTCCCCTTCCCCTTCGGATCGACCTTGATTTTCTCTTCTTTCAATTTCGAAGGCTCGACTTCTTCTCCCATTCGTTTCCTAACAGCTCTCACTACTTCCTCCCAACCTTCTGATACGGACTTGTTCGCGAGAATCCGATTGCGAGCTTTCCCTTCGGCTGATTGACCGGGGAGTTCAGTCCAGGATGGGGAAGGGATCGAGGAGAGAATTGAAGGGACGAAAGGGATTTGACGAAGGACGGGAAGTTTGGGGAGGCGGGAAGAGAGGAGGTGAGGGGGAATTGAGTCGATTGAGAGAGCCTGCGATACCAAAGAATCCGGTCAGCTCTTTCTTGCGAGAGATGACGGGAACCTTGAAACGCACCTTGAGAGCCACTAGCTGAGCTTCCAAGTCTGTCAATAACGTTTGATCTACTTCCTTTCCCTCTTTCGGTTCCCTGCGAGGTGTTGAATACGAGAAAGGTCAATTTCTGAGTCAAATCTTCATCGCTCCTTCAGACTCACCTAGTACTCTTGATCTTCTTTGTCAGTTTCTGTACTTCAAAAGTCTTTGCTTTCTTACATGCCTTGTGCAGTAGCTTGTTTGCGTGAAACTTTACAACCAAAGAGATCAGCTAAACTTTCCCTCACCGTCTCAAGGGTTTAGACTTACCATGTATGCTCTGAGACTAGCTTCTTGTTGTTCAGAATCTTGTACGACCTCTCCATCCTCGCCCGTAGTTGGTTGCTTCCATTTCTGTTCCAAAATAAATTCTTCATCAAACTTTATATTCAGCGAGAGAGGAGAGGGAGGGACTTACTGGTTTGCCAGGATGATCTGCTAGTCTCTTGCGTTTATTATTGATCGGCGGTACCATTGTGAAAGAATAGTCTTTGAGGGAAAGGGAGAAGCTCGCTTCAACTCTTGATCAGAGACCACTCACTTCGATCTCTCGCTTGGGCATCTTGAGACCCGTATACGCCTCAGAAGATCAGGAGTAGGAGAGTGCACGTGTTCCCGTCGTTAGGTGAGCTGTCGTTTCGTTCTCCTCTTCCGCTCGTTTCTCGGCTCTGTTGCTCCCTCTCAACGCTGAGCTAATCCTGTACTGATCGATGTGCAGTCCCTTCGAATCCACGAACTATCGGAGCTATACATCTCCGTCGAAACAACCTCGATAGAATGATCCCTTACCTCCCTCCCGAATTAATTCGCCCAATCATCGAGTCATGTGTATCTCATTCGCCTCGATACAAAGCTTACGGAGATCGACAATACACTCTGCGTCAAGTGTGCCTCGTATCGCGGATGTTCTGCGCGATCGCTATCGCACAAAGTCAGAGAGCTCGCATTGGTTTTCCCAAACGTTACCGATCTCGCAGTCAGCAGTTCCCACAAATCTACATTCGACCCTGTTGTGTTGAATCACTTCTTTCGTGCGTGTCTCCAGAGATCCCACTTCTCTTTGACAGCCGTACTTGACTCGTTCCCAAATCTAGATCTGCAAACTTGCGAAATCAAATGTTACGCGCTGTTCAAAGAAGTCATATCGAAGAAGATTCGGCTCACAAATCTAGTCTCTCTCACACTCATCAGCAAGCGCAGCGAATTGGAACTGTACTGGTTCCTATCTCGACAATCCCTCCCTTCCCTTCGAATTCTCTCCCTTCCAACAATCAGCGGCGTTGGTCTCTCGTATCTCTCCCTTCACCCGCGCTTTCACGACCTACTTGTGCAACTCGACAGCATCTTCCTCTCTGCAACCTCTCTATCCGACCGCGTGCTCACTTTCCTG
>Ga0308161_1004808_pt1 | contig 12179 bp, 11 predicted proteins | sample PhyFR2_FD_201034 | JGI IMG/M metagenome (GOLD analysis project Ga0308161, IMG submission 201034) | Phyllosphere microbial communities from UC Gill Tract Community Farm, Albany, California, United States - DLSLF.R2 | ecosystem: Host-associated > Plants > Phyllosphere > Unclassified | place: USA...
AGGGCGGGGTGGCGGGGTGCCGGCTGGCACCGCGCCTCCCGTCCGTCGTGTGGTGGCGACCGTCGTGTGGTGGCGACCGTCAGCGGTCGGTGTCCGCCGACGGGTCCGTGTCGGCCCGCGGGGGCTGCGCCGGGGTGCCGTGGTCCTCGATCTCGCCGTCGACGGTGTCGGGGACCGGTTCGACCGCGACGCGCTCCGCCGTCAGGCGGGCGGCCCGACGGGCGAGGACCCGGTCGAGCACGACGGCGACGACCGCACCGACGGCCGCGCCGATGGTGACGCCCCAGAGCGAGAAGTAGCCGACGAGGGTGCCGAAGCTGGCGTCCTGCTGGTCGCCGCGGTCGATGTCCATGGTGACCGACACGACGACGAGCGTGGCGAGGAAGCCGAGCACCGCTCCGCCGAGGATGAACACCCCGAACTTGGGTGCGCGGCGGATGGTGACCTCGTCCGGCGAGGTGACGGCGTTCGGTGCCGGCGCCACGGACGGGCGCTCGTCGGGTCGGTCGGTGTCGCTCACCCGTCCATTGTCCCCCACTGTGGGACGTGCTCCGGCCTGGCGCCCCCGGCCCGTCCGGGAGAGGATGGTCGCTACCCGTCGGTATCCGCGGAACGCACCGGGTCGGGAGGGGACCGTGCCGTCGAGGACGATGTCCGACGGCCGGGTCGGTCCGGTGTCCCGGACACCGACGACGAGCGACACGACGAGCGACCACGAGGGGAGGCGACCGGTGCACGGACGGACCGCTGACGACGCCCGGCGCCCGGGGATCCCCGCGCGCGTGCCGTGGCCGATCGTGCAGCGCCGCGAGGAGGACCGTGCGGTGTCGGTCGTGGCGGAGCACCGCTGGAGCGTCGCACTGGTCGGCGCCCCCGGCCTCGGCAAGACCTCGACCGCCGCCCGGGTCACCGACCGGGTCGCCCGTCGCGACCCCTCCGGCCGCACCGTCGTCGTCCCGATCACCGCCGTCGCCTCGGGGCGTGCGATGCCCTTCGGTGCTGTCGCCGACCGCTTCGGGGAGCTCCCCGAGGCCCTCGCCGAGCTGGTGGACGACGCCGCCGCGGCACAGCGGCTCCGTGAGACGACCGACCTGGCGGACCGCGACGTCCTGCTCCGGGTCGACGACGCGGACCACCTCGACGCGATCTCCGCGCGCTACGTCGCGTGGCTCGTCCGCGACCAGGGTGCTCGGCTCGTCCTGACCTGCCGGGACTTCTCGGCACTGTCCGACCCGCTGCGCGCCCTGTGGCAGGACGACCTGCTCGAGCGCATCGACCTCGCGCCGCTCGACCTGCAGGAGACCGGCGACCTCGTGGCGAGCGCCCTCGGTGCCCAGCTCGAGACCGCGTCGACGGAACGCGTGCACCGCGCGACGGCCGGCAACCCGCTCTACCTGCGCGAGGTGGTCCGCGCCGCCCTCGCGTCGGGCGCCCTCGAGCAGACCGCGTCCGGGTGGTACTGGCGCGGCCGGGTCACGGCGTCGAGGAGCCTGGCGGACATGTACCGCACCGAGCTCGGCGCCCTGCCCGAGGACCTGCGCGACGTGGTCGACATCGTCGCGCTCGCCGACCCGATCCCGCTCGGACGCCTGCTCCGGCTCGTGTCCGGCGGCGACGTCGACCGGGTCGTGGGGCTCGGTCTCGTGACGATCGAGACCGGCGAGGACTGCACGCGGGTCGCGAGGCCCTCGCACCCGCTCGTCGGCGAGGTCGTCCGATCCCTGGTCCCGGTCGCCCGGCGCAGCGCCCTGTTCGCGCGCGCCAACGCCTTCCGCGCCGACCAGTCCGAGGGGGCACCGCCCGCCGCCCGGCTCCGCGCGGCACTGTGGGCCCTCGACTGCGGGATCCTGCCCCCGGTGGCGCAGCTGCTCGACGCGACGGAGATCGCCGTCCGCCTGCAGGAGCAGGAGAGCGCGACGGCGCTGGCGTCGGCCGCGCTCGGCACCGCCCTGACCGCCCGGGAGCGGGTCACCGCGCACGTGCTGCGCTCGATCGCGTTCTCGTACAGCACCGGGCGCGAGGCCGGGCGGGTGGACGCCGAGGCCGCGTGGCGGCTCGCTCGGACCCGACCGGCCGAGGTCGGCGACACGATGGTGGTCGAGGCCTGCGAGACGCTGGCGAACATCCGCCAGTTCCACGACGACGACGTGCTCGCCGCGGTCGCGCTGACCGAGACCGCGGCCGGGCTCGTCGGACCGGAGACCGTCGAGCGCCTGCGTCTGCTCCGCCTGGCACACCTCGGCTGGGGCGGCCGGTTCGAGGCCGTCCGCGACGAGGTCGAGCGTTCGGGCGTCCTCGAGCAGCCCACGGTCCCGGTCGCGTTCCTGTGCGTGGCCCCCTGCGCCGTGATGGCACTCGGCACCGCGGGGCGGCTCGACGACGCCCTCGCACTGGGCCGGCGCGCGCTGGCGACCGCGGTCGAGCACGTCGAGGAGGCGCCGTGGAGCGTCGGCGAGGTCGTGTCGGTCCTGCACCAGGTGCAGGTCTGGCGCGGTGACGTCGCGACGATGCTCACCGAGATCCCCGTCCGGCGTGCGAGCCCGTTCCTGAAGTACGACTTCACCCTCGAACTCATCGGCGTCGGCAACCAGGCGCTCGGCAGCCGGCGGTGGGACGACGCCGTGACCGCGTTCTCGGCCGCGTGCGAGCGGTACGACGTCGCCGACCACGGCGGGTTCGCGGCCTACCCGTGGGCACGCCTGGCGATGGCGCTCGCGTACGCCGGACGCACCGACGAGGCCGCCGTCGCGCTCGACCGTGCCCGGACGACGCCGCTCCGCGCGATGCGCATCACCGGGGAGCAGGTCGCGATGTCGATCGCCTGGACCGAGGCGGTGCTCGGGCTCCCGGCGGGACTGCAGCACGCGGACGACATCATCGAGCGCTCGGCGGCGACCGGCGCCTGGGTGCACGTGATGTACGGGCAGGCGTTGCACTACACGAACGACATGATGAACGGGCGCGACGTGACGGGGTCGCTCGCCCGGATGCGCGCCGCCGCCGCACGGGTGGACGGGCCGCTCGCCGCAGCGATCGTCGAGTACGCCGACGCCGTCCGGTCCCGCGACAAGGGTCGGCTCGTCGCCGCGCAGGCCACCCTCGCGACGCACGGCATGGCGGTCTCGGCGGGACGGTTCAAGCCGCCGCTGACGCACCGGGAGTACGAGGTCGCCCAGCTCGCGGCGCAGGGGCTGAGCAACCGGCGCATCGCGGAGTCGCTCGGCCTGTCGGTCCGGACGATCGACGCCCACGTGTCGCGGGTGTTCTCGAAGTGGGACCTGCACGGGCGGTCGGAGCTCGTCGAGATGCTCGGACCGCGCTGAACGGACATCCGGACGCCCACGAGCCCACGTCCGGGCGCTGCCGACACCTGTCGCAGAGCCAGAATCGTGACGCCTCGTCACGGAAACGGGCGCGCGGAACCTGCGGATCGGTTGCGGATTGCAGCACGACGCGCCGCCACGGTTGACAACACGTGTGACACGTCGCGTACCTTGGACCCTGTCGCCGGGTTCGGACCCGTTCGGGTCGGGTCCGAATCCCGGCGACTTCTCACGTTACGCAACCGGTTACGTGCGGCGCATCGGTAGGACCTACCTAAAGCCGTGAGGCAGGCGAACGACCTCGGCGGGCGAGCGGCCTCAGGCCGCGACGCGCACCGGCAGGAACGCCGCCAGGTCGGCCCGCGAGCCGGAGGCACTGACACGTGCCGTCCCGACCGCGTCGGCCCAGCGCAGGTCGCCGGTCGCCAGGGCGAGCCAGGTCGTCGCGTCCATCTCGACGACGTTCGGCGGCGTCCCGCGGGTGTGCCGGGGACCGGGGACCGCCTGCACGGCCGCGAACGGCGGGACCCGCACCTCGACGCTGTTGCCGGGGACGTCGTCGGCGAGCCGCTGCAACGTCCAGCGGACGGCGGTCGCGACGTCGCTCCGCACGGTCGAGCCCTGCTGCACGGCGGCGAGCGCCGCGCGCCCCTCGGCGTCCTCGATCCTCCGCGGTGGCATGTCCACAGGCTAGCCCCCGCTTCGCGGACGGCGTGTCGCCATCGGTAGGGTGATCGGGTGCGAATCCTCGTCCTCGGTTCCGGTGCCCGCGAGCACGCCATCACGACGGCCCTCCTCGCCGAGCAGGCCGGACACGTCATCACGGTGGCCCCCGGCAACGCCGGCATCGCCGCCGACGTCGAGACCGTGTCCCTCGACCCCACGAACGGCGCGCTCGTCGCCGAGTACGCGATCGAGAACGGCGTCGACCTCGTCGTCGTCGGGCCCGAGGCGCCGCTCATCGCGGGCGTCGCCGATCCCCTGCGCACCCGGGGCATCCCGGTGTTCGGCCCCGGCAAGGCCGCCGCGCAGCTCGAGGGCTCGAAGGCCTTCGCGAAGCGCATCATGGCCGAGGCCGGTGTGCCGACCGGGCGTCCGGTGTACGCCGGCACCGTCGACGAGGCCGTCGCGGCCATCGACGAGCTCGGCGCACCCTACGTCGTCAAGGCGGACGGCCTCGCCGCGGGCAAGGGCGTCCTCGTGACCGAGGACCGCCAGGCCGCCGTCGACCACGCGACGTACTGGTTGCAGCACGGCGGCGTCGTGGTCGAGGAGTTCCTCGACGGCGAAGAGGTCTCGTTGTTCTTCCTCAGCGACGGGCACGACGTCCGCGCGCTGAGCCCCGCGCAGGACCACAAGCGCCTGGGCGACGGCGACACCGGGCCGAACACGGGCGGCATGGGCGCGTACTCGCCGCTGCCGTGGCTGACCGAGCGGTGGGCCTCCGAGCGGGCGTTCGTCGACGAGGTCACCGACCTGGTCGCGCTGCCCACCGTCCGCCGGCTCGAGCACGAGGGCACGCCCTTCGTCGGCCTGCTGTACTGCGGCCTGATCGTCACCGAGCAGGGCGTCCGGGTGATCGAGTTCAACGCACGCTTCGGCGACCCCGAGACCCAGGTGGTCCTCCCCCGCCTCGTGACGCCGCTGAGCGAGCTCTTGTCCGCCGCGGCGACCGGGCAGCTCGCGAACGCCCCCGAGCCCGCGTTCCGCGACGACGTCGCCGTGACGGTCGTCCTCGCGAGCGAGGGCTACCCGGAGAACCCGGTGACCGGTCGCGTGATCACCGGTGTCGACGCCGCGAACGCGCGCGAGGGCGTCTCGGTCGCGCACGCCGCCACCGGGGTGCTCGACGACGAGCTCGTCGCGACCGGCGGGCGGGTGCTCAGCGTCGTCGCGACCGGGTCCTCGTTCGCCGAGGCCCGCGAGCGCGCCTACGCCGGGATCGGCGACATCGCGCTCGAGGGCGCGCAGTTCCGCACCGACATCGCCGCGAAGGTCGCCCGGTGACCGCCGCTGCCGAGCTGTCCGGTTGGCGGCACGTCTCCTCGGGCAAGGTCCGCGAGCTCTACGTCCCGGAGGGCACCGCGGACGTGGCGAGCGCCACCGAACTCCTGCTCGTGGCCTCGGACCGGGTGAGCGCCTACGACTTCGCGCTCGAACCCCCGATCCCGGGCAAGGGCGAACTGCTCACCCGGCTCGCGCGCCACTGGTTCGACCTGCTCGCCGACGTCCCGAACCACCTCGTCCCGGACGACGCCGGCGGCACACCCGTGCCCGCCGAGGTCGCCGCGCGGTCGATGCACGTGCTGCCGCTCGACATGTTCCCGGTCGAGTGCGTGGTCCGCGGGTACCTGGTCGGCAGCGGCTGGGCCGAGTACCGCGAGTCCGGCAGCGTCTGCGGCGTCGCACTCCCCCCGGGCCTGTCCGAGGGCGACCGCCTGCCGGAGCCGATCTACACGCCCGCGTACAAGGCGCCGCAGGGCGAGCACGACGAGAACATCTCGTACGAGCAGACCGTCGAGCTCGTCGGCGCCGAGGACGCGGCGACGCTCCGCGACCTGTCGCTGCGGGTCTACGCCGAGGCCGCGGCGATCGCGCTCGAGCACGACGTGGTCATCGCCGACACGAAGTTCGAGTTCGGCCGCGACGCCGACGGGGTCGTCCGGATCGCCGACGAGGTCCTCACGAGTGACTCGAGCCGCTACTGGGACGCCCGCTCCGGGAACCGCACCGACTCGTTCGACAAGCAGATCGTGCGCGACTGGCTCAGCGCGCACTGGGACCGGCAGGGCACCCCGCCGGTGCTGCCCGACGAGATCGTGACGCGGACGGCCCTGCGGTACCGGGAGCTCATCGAGCGCCTGGGCGCCTGACGCGGACCCCGCGCCGCAGGGCGCGGGTCGAGACGGACGGGAGGCCCGTGGCGGGCCCGCCACGGGCCTCCTGTCCGTCCCGGCGCAGCGCAGCGCAGCGCAGCGCAGCGCAGCGTCCGCCGCGGCGCGCGTGGTGCGCGTCAGTCGCGCGCCAGCACCACCACGGTCAGGTCGTCGCCCGGGTCGTGCTCGACGGCACGGGCCCGCACGCGGGCGAGGAACGCGTCGATGTCGGGCTCCTCGCGCCAGAGCGCACCGAGTCGCGACAGCGCGGCGAGCGTCGAGTCCCAGAGCTCGAGCGCGCCGTCGCTCACGACGACGAGCACGTCACCGGGCTCGAGCACGATCGACCCCGACGTCCGCTCGAAGCCGGACGGGTGCAGGCCGATCGGCAGGTCGCTCGACAGGAGGGTCCGCTCGGCACCGTCGGCGCGCATCTGGAGCACGAGCCCGTGACCGGCGTCGACGAAGTCGAGCCGTCCGGTCGCGGGTGCCAGGCGGGCGTGGAACATCGTCGCGAACGAGCCCGCGCGACCGAGGTCCGGCGCGACCTGCTCGTCGAGGGCGGCGACCACGTGCTCCGGGTCGGCACCGGGCCGCGCGAGGAGGGCACCGCGGATCGTCGCGGCGAGGAGCCCCGCGGACATGCCCTTCCCCATCACGTCGGCGACGGTGACGTGCAGGTCGTCCCCGCTCCGGCGCCAGTCATGCAGGTCGCCGGAGACCACGCCGTGCGGGACGGACATGCCGCCGATGCGGTAGCCGGGCACGCTGATCGGCGTCGGCTGCAGGTTCGCCAGGACGTCGCGGAGCCGGTCCTCGTCGGCGCCCGCGGCGAGCTCGCGCTCCGCCCAGACCCCGAGCTCCTCGAGCAGGGCGAGGTCGTCGGGGTCGAGCGTGCGCGGTGCCGAGTCGACCAGGCAGAGCGTGCCGACCTTGACGGCCTCGTCGCCGACGCGGAGCGGGACACCGGCGTAGAACCGGACGTTGGGGTCGTCGACCACCATGGGCATGTCGGCGTAGCGCTCGTCGGCCCGGGCGTCGGGGACCACGACGGGGCCGGACTCGGCCAGCGTGCGCCCGCAGAAGGTGTCGTGCAGCGGGATCGTCGGGCCGAAGAACTGGTCGCTCTGCTGCGAGTGGATCGTCAGGACGTCGGTGCCGGCGAGGTTGAGGAACGAGCCCGAGACGCCGAACGCCTCGCGGGCGATCCGGGTGATGCGGTCGAAGCGCTCCTCGGCGCCGCCCTCGACGACGTCGAGCGTCGCGACGAGGGCCGCGCGTCGCGCGGCCTCGGGTGTGACCGGCGTGGCCGGCCCGGCTGGGCCGACCGGCGTGGCCGGCCCGGCTGATCTGTCGGGTTCGGCTGATCCGGCCGGTTCGGCTGATCCGGTTCGTTCGGCTGATCCGGTTCGTTCGGCGGAGGTTGGTGAGGTCCCCTGGTGCATGCCGTCAACGGTATCGCGGCGCGGGCGGCGTGCTCGTCCCCAGTCCGGAGGACCCCGCGCTGGGCATCCGCCGAACGCGGGCTGGACCCGGGGAGGAGCCCGGGGTCGGAGTCGGGGCGGCACCGGGCGCGTCCGGGCCCGCACCCGGCCGTCGGGCTGCGCCCCGCGGCGTACGCTGGCCGGGTGTCCCGTGGCCCCTCGTTCCTCCGTCCCGTCCTCGCGGTGACGGTCGTCGCCCTCACCGGGCTGTCGCTCACGGGCTGCGGGGCACACGACTCGACCGGGCAGATCACGGTCACGGTGTCGGCGGACGCCGCGCAGCACCCCTACGAGGTGCAGGTCTACGCGGCGACCGGCAAGCTCTCCGAGCACCAGCGGGTGTTCCCGGGCGGGACCGCCGACTTCGCCGGGGTGCCGCTCGGCGCGGTCACGGTCCGTGCGCGCGACCTGTGCCCGGTCGAGACGACGGTGTCGAACGACGACGTCGCGACGGTCACGCTGGCGACGACGGGCTGCTGACGCCCGGCTGCTGACGACCGGCTGGCGACGACGGGCTGCTGACGGCGCGCTGCTGACGCCGGCCCGTCGCGGGTCGCCCGGTCAGGGGCGGTCAGGACGCCGCGGGCTGGGCCGGCTCGAGCGACCACGCCGTCACGCTCACGGTCGTGCCCGCGACCACGTCGAGGTCGACCGGCCAGGACCCGCGACGGTCGCCCGGGAACGACGCGGCCCACAGCGTGCGGGTGACGAGCGCGTCCGAGGTGCCCCCGGCACCCCAGCCGAGCGTCGTCACGGCGGACGCCCCGGCCGGCAGTTCGAACCGCGTGGGCCCGGGGTCGGCCGCGAGGTACGAGCCCCCGTGCTCCACCGTGACGTCGAGCTCGTGGCCGTTCTGGTCGGCGAACGCCACGTCGGGGTAGCCCTCGACGACGCACGGGGCATCGGTGGAGTTCGTCAGCCGGAGCGTCTGGCTGCGGTGCCCGAGTCCCGCGCCCGGATCGCCGAGCAGGAGCATTGCCTGGTCCTCGGTGCACCACGACGGGTCGCGCTCGGTGTCGGAGCCGGGCGCTGCGGTCGGGACGGGGGTGCCCTCCGCGTACGGGTCGGGCAGGGCGCCGTCCGCCGGGTCGGCGCCCTCGGCACGCGCGGCGTCCTGCACCGAGGCGACCCGTGCAGCCCGCAGCCCGGCCGTGCCCGAGCCCACCACGGCAGCCGCGGCCACGACCGCGACGAGGACGGTGCCGAGGCGCGCGGTGCGGCGACGCGGCCGCCCGGCACCCGCGGCACCCGCGGCACCCGCGGCACGGGACGACCGTGATCCGGCGTCCGACGCGGCGGCTCCCGAGCCCGCGGGTGCGACGGCGCGCCGGACGAGCAGCGCCGGCAGCCACCCCTGCACGAGGCCCCACCACGCCCCGGTCGCGGCCTGGGTGCCGAGTCCGTCGGCGACCATGCGGAGTCGGGGTGCCGGCAGGTTGCCGACGATCGTCGCGAGGTCGACGGTGAGGCCCGCGACCGCGGCGGCGACCACGACCGCGAACCAGGCGACGACGAACCGTGCGGTCCGGTCGGTCGAGCGGTCGGCCAGGGGCAGCACGAGCCGGACCACGACGGCCAGGACCAGCGCCGCCAGCACGGTCTCGGCGACGCCCCACCCGACCGGCTGGACCCACGGCGAGAACGGCAGGGTCGCCGGCAGGACCGCGGTGACGCTGCTCGGCAGGAGGCTGTGCCAGGTCAGTGCGACCCCGAGGGTGCCGCTCAGTGTCCACAGGACGGCTGCCGCCACGGGGACGGCGACGAGGGCCGCGCGACCGGGGGCGGTGCCTGGGCTGCGCCGACGTCCGGGCCGGCCGTCCCCCGGCGCGGTCTCGTCCCCCGGTGCTGCTTGGTCCCCCGGTGCTGTCCCGGCGTCGCCACCGTCGTTGCGTGCGTCCACGTGCGTCCCCTCCCGATCGCCGGACGATCCTCGCACAGGTGCGCCGGGTGCCCGTCCGCCGCAGCAGCAGCAGCAGCAGCGAGGGTGGCCGCCGGGCACGCCGTCAGCGCGTCAGCGGGTCAGCGCGTCAGCGGGTCAGCGGGTCAGCGGGTCAGCGGGTCAGCGGGTCAGCGGGTCAGCGGGTCAGCCGATCAGTGCGTCAGCAGCACCTTCACCGCGCCGATCGCGAACGCGACCGCCGCGAGCACGATGCCGCCCCAGAGCCCGAGGAACGACGGCCGCCGACCGCTGAAGCGCTGCAGGAACACGCCGACGAGCCCGATGCGGACGACGAGGATCACGATCGCCGCGGTCTGCGCCCACTGCGCCGGCAGCCACCCCACCCACGCGGCGGCGTACAGGACGGCCGGGATGAGCCCCGAGGTCGCGATCGGGTTCGCGTCGCGCAGGATCGCCCCCACGGTCTCGCGGTGCTCCTCGTCGTCGCCGGTGTCCCCGACCGCGTGCGCGACGACGTGGGACAGCACGTGCGCCAGGTAGGTCAGCACCGCGGTCGCGAGGACCGTGAGCACCGCGGCGCCGTGCTCGATCTGCTCCGGCGAGGCCGCTATCGCGACGGCGAGCACCGTGATGTTGCCGTAGATGTAGGACGACATCCGGTCGCGCAGCCGCTCCACCGGGAACGTCGCGGGGTCCGGCCCTCGGCGACGAGCGGGGTCGGACGGGCGGCGGCTGGGTCGGGGCACGTCCCCATCCTGCCCGCCACGCGGCGCCGTGCACCGTCGGGACGCCGGGTGCGGTGCCAGGCTGGGTGGGTCGGCGCACGGTCGCGCCGACCAGACGGGAGGCACGACACATGTCCCAGCGACCACTCGCCCTGGTGACCGGGGTCGGCCGTCGCGCCGGCATCGGCGCCGCGATCGCGACGCGACTCGCGTCCGACGGCTGGGACCTCGCCCTGTCCTGGTGGGGTCCGTACGACGCACGCGTGCACGGCGGGGCCGACCCCGACGGGGTGGACGCGGTCGTCGCGGAGGCCGAGCGTGCCGGGGCACGCGTGACGCGCCTCCCGGTCGACCTGGCCGACCCGGAACAGGCGGCCGCGCTCGTGGACCGCACCGAGGCGGAGGCGGGCGCACCCGTGACCGCCGTCGTCATGTCGCACTGCGAGTGCACGGAGTCCGACTACGCGTCGACCACGGTCGAGTCGTTCGACCGGCACCTGGCGGTGAACGTGCGGGCACCGTTCCTCATCGTGCAGGCGTACGCGCGCCGGTTGCGCGAGGGTGCCGACGCACCGGTCGACCGGCGGCGCGTGGTGGCGCTGACGAGCGACCACGTCGGCTACAACCTCCCGTACGGCACGAGCAAGGGCGCGCTCGACCGGCTGATGGTCGGTGCCGCGCAGGAGCTCGGTGACGTGCACGTCAGCGCGAACGCCGTGAACCCGGGGCCGAACGACACGGGGTGGATCACCGACGAGATCCGCGAGGCGGTGGTCGCGCAGACGCCGCTCGGACGTCCCTCGACGCCGGGCGACACGGCGGCGCTGATCAGCTTCCTGCTCGGGCCCGAGGGCGGCTGGGTGAACGGGCAGCTGCTCAAGACGGACGGCGGGTTCAGCGCGCGGTAGGTGCGAGGTCACGGTGGTCGGGTACGGACCGCGACCATTTGGTTGACGCGTCAACCAAATCGGCGCACACTGGGGTCATGCACACGCAGGACCTCCTCGCCGCGGACACCGGGATGGGCGCCGTGACGCTCCGGGTCGCCGACCTCGACACGATGGTCGCGTACTACCGCGACGGCGTCGGACTGCGCGTCCTGACCGAGGACGGCGGCGTCGCGGTGCTCGGCCGTGGCACGACGCCGATCGTGGTCCTCGAGCACGCGCCGGCGATGCGCCACGCGGCACCGCACGAAGCCGGTCTGTTCCACACCGCGATCCTGTTCGACAGCCGGGCCGACCTCGCCGCCGCGCTGTACTCGGTCGCGACGAGGTACCCGCAGACCTTCACGGGCAGTGCCGACCACCTGGTGAGCAACGCCTTCTACTTCCAGGACCCGGAGGGCAACGGCGTCGAGCTGTACTGGGACCGGGACCGGACCGAGTGGTCGTGGACGCACGGCATGGTCGAGATGGACACGATCTACGTCGACCCGAACGCGTTCGTGCAGGAGCACCTGACCTCGGTTGCGCTCGAGTCCGCGGCTGCCCGCCCCGGTCGGGTCGGGCACGTGCACCTGTCCGTCGGGGACGTCGCCACCGCGAAGGCGTTCTACGTCGACCGGTTGGGCTTCGCGACGACCGCGGCGATGGGCGACCAGGCGCTGTTCGTCAGCGCGGGCGGCTACCACCACCACATGGCGATGAACACGTGGAACTCCCGCGGGGCCGGACGGCGACAGCAGGCACTCGGGCTCGGGCTCGTCCGGATCGAGGTGCCCGGGGCGGATGACCTCGGCGCCCTCGTGGCCCGGATGCACGAGGGCGGGGTGCAGACCGCGGACGACGGGCGGACCGTGGCGTTCGAGGACCCGTGGGCGAACCGCATCGAGGTGACCGCCCCCGGCCGGGGCTGAGCGGGCGGGGTTC
>Ga0308161_1004810_pt1 | contig 12171 bp, 13 predicted proteins | sample PhyFR2_FD_201034 | JGI IMG/M metagenome (GOLD analysis project Ga0308161, IMG submission 201034) | Phyllosphere microbial communities from UC Gill Tract Community Farm, Albany, California, United States - DLSLF.R2 | ecosystem: Host-associated > Plants > Phyllosphere > Unclassified | place: USA...
CGGCTGCAGGCGCCGCAGCAGGGGCTGGCGCCTGCGCGGCGCCGGCAGCGCCAGCGGCCACGGAAATCTGCACCTGCTCCTTGGAGACATGGAAGGCAAACAGGTCGAGCAGGTCCTCGTCCGTCGAGGTCGTATGCACGTTGAACAGGCGGCAGCCCGCATCGCCGCAGGGCAGATCGTCGATGCTGCCCAGGCCGGGAATGTCGCGGAACAGTTCCTTGATCGAATCGGCGAGCTCGACGCGCTCCAGAGGACCGATGCGGATATGCAGGGCGCGCTCGCCCGGCGCCAGCGCGGCGGCCGGCGCGGCAGCGGCTTGCGGCGCGGGAGCCGGTGCGGGCGGCGCAGCCACGGGCGCCGGGGCCACGAACGCGGGTTCGGGCGCCGGCGCTGCGGCCGCAGGGCTCGCGCCCGCAGCCAGCTCGCTGATGCGCCGCACCAGGTCCAACGTCGAGATGGCCTCGCCGACGCCGCCGGCCTGGTGGCGCGCCAGCAGGCTGCGCGAGGCATCCGCCGATTCCAGCAGCACGTCGACCATCTGCGGGATGGGGGTGATCTCGTGGCGGCGCAGGCGGTCGAGCAGCGACTCCATCTTGTGCGTCAGTTCCGCCACATCGGCGAAACCAAAGGTGGCGGAGCCGCCCTTGATCGAGTGCGCGCAACGGAAAATACCGTTGAGCTCTTCTTCATCGGCCGCCGTCAGGTCGAGATCGAGCAGCATCTGCTCCATCTGGTCGAGGTTCTCAGCGGCTTCTTCGAAGAAGATCTGATAGAACTGGGTCAGGTCGAAATCCGCGCCTGTATCGTGCTGTGTATCCGCCATCTAATTTCCTGTATTCCGTGGATCTTCCGCGCCAACCGTGCTCAGCGGATGACTTTCTGTATGACTTCGATCAAACGATTGGGATCGAAAGGCTTGACCAGCCAGCCGGTGGCGCCTGCGGCGCGGCCGGCCTGCTTCATCTGGTCGCTGGATTCGGTGGTGAGAATCAGGATCGGCGTGTTCTTGAAACGCGGCAGCCCGCGCAACTGGCGCGTGAGACCGATGCCGTCGAGATTGGGCATGTTCTGGTCGGCGAGCACCAGGTCAATCTGCTGCGACTGGGCCTTGGCCAGTGCATCGAGACCATCCACCGCTTCCACGACGTGGTAACCGGCCCCAGACAGGGTGAAGGCCACCATCTTGCGCATGGAAGGGGAATCATCTACAGCCAGAATCGAGCGCATGTAACGAACTTTCAAAGAGAAGCGTGAGGCAGGAGATGTCAGAACAGTTCGACCGAACCGGCATCCATCTCGCTCTGGGTCACGGGGTTGGGGCGCTGCGGCGCAAGAGCGGCGGGCGGAGCATCGACTTCGCCTTCTTCATGTCCCATGGTTTCATTGGCCAGGCGGAATGCACAGGCCTGCAGCACCCGCGTGGTGTGGCTGAGCAACTGGGTCGCAAGGTCATGGAACTGCAATTCGGTGACGGCAGCCCGCAGCACCTGGCGCGCCGCCAGGAACTCGCCGCAGGGCTGCGCATCGTTGGGCGCAAGCAGCGCATTGGCCTCGTCGAAACGGGCCAGCAGGTTGCCGGTGGCATGGTTCAAAAGGCCTTCGAGGCGCTGCAGGTCGTGCATCACCACCAGCAGCGAGTCCTGTAGCTCGGCCGCCACCATGACTGGCAGTTGGACCGCAGGCTGCCCCGACCCAGTTAGCGTTGATTGCATCGTTCTTCCAGCATCCTGTCCGGACGCACATGCTCCACAAACCACGCTGGTCGCGCCAGAGTGCACATACTTTCTTCATGCTGGAGCACACGGCTTGCGGTACGCCGTCAGCGTGGCGCGAGGTGTTCCGCGCCCCCTCGGCCAGCAACAAATGCTTACCCCGTGTGTTCCAAGATGTATCCTATGATAGCGTCCCTATGGCCATTGAAAGCGCAGAACAAGCCCTGCAAATCCTGCATATCGAGGATTCACCCGCCGACCAGGGCCTGACACGCATCATCCTTCGCCGCGCCGGAATGGCCTGCCAGATCCACCCCGTGGACACGCTCGAGGCCTTGCAAAAGGCGCTGCTGGACCAGTCGTTCGACCTGATCCTCGCCGATTACCACCTTCCCGGATTCACTGCCGTCGATGCGCTGGCGCTGGTCGCGCCGCTGGATACGCGTCCGCCGTTCGTGCTGCTGTCGGGCGCCATCGGCGAGGCCGCGGCCGTGGACATCATGCGCCTGGGCATGACCGACTTCCTGCGCAAGGAAGACATCGCGCGCCTGCCGACCGTGATCAAGCACGCGCTGGAGATGCATGAGGCGTACCGCGCGCGGGAGCAGGCGGTGGCCGAGCTGGCGCAGTCCGAACGCCGGCTGGCCGAGCTGGCCGAGCATCTGCAGTCTTCGATCGAGAAGGAGCGTGCCGCCATTGCGCGGGAGATCCATGACGACATCGGCGGCTCGCTGACTTCGGTCAAGTTCGATCTGGCCTGGATCACGCGCAATGCCCCCGCAGACCAGCCGCTGCATGCGCATGCGGTGGCCGCGCTGGAGATGCTCCAGCATGCGCTGGGCGCAAGCCAGCGCATCATGATGAATTTGCGCCCGCCGGTGCTCGACCAGGGGCTGGTCGCCGCGGTGCAGTGGCTGGCCGAAAGCTTCGAGCGGCGTACCGGCGTGGCGGTGCAGATGCGCACCAGCAGCGAGCGCATCGCGGCTTCGCCCGAGGTCCAGCTCGTCGCCTACCGCTGCGCCCAGGAGGCCCTGACCAATATCGGCAAGTACGCCGAGGCCAGCCGGGTGGAGATCGACCTGTCCGACCGCGAAGGCTTTCTCACGCTCGAGGTCAGCGACAACGGCGTCGGCATGACACCGGCACAGCGCGAGAAGCCGCGCTCCTTCGGCTTGCGCGGACTGCACGAGCGGGCGCGTACCGTCGACGGCTGGCTCGACGTGAGCAGCCAGCCGGGCAATGGAACGTCCATCATTGTGTCCGTGCCTTTGCCCGACCACTAACATGGCGGCTGAATTCATTTTGGGAGAGCTCCATTGATCCACGTGGTGATTTGCGATGACCATGCGATCTTGCGCCGGGGCATCCGAGATACGCTGACGGAGGCGCCAGACATCACCGTCACCGCCGAGGCTTCGGGCTATTCCGAACTGCGCGAGGTGCTGCGCACCGCCGCCTGCGATGTGCTGCTGCTCGACCTCAACATGCCGGGGCGCAGCGGCCTGGAAGTGCTGGCCAGCCTGCGCGAGACCCACTCGCACATCAAGGTGCTGGTGGTATCGATGTACCCCGAGGACCAGTACGCGCTGCGCTGCCTCAAGGCCGGCGCCCACGGCTATGCCAACAAGGCTGGCGATCCGGTCCTGCTGGTCGACGCGGTGCGCGTGGTCATGCAGGGCCGCAAATACCTCACCGCCGAAGTGGCGCAGATGCTGGCCGAGAGCCTGTCCGCGCCCGTGGTCGAGGTGCCGCACGAGAGCCTGTCGGAGCGCGAGCTGCAGACGCTGCTGAAGATCGCCTCGGGCAAGCGCCTCACGGACATTGCCGAGGAACTGATGCTCAGTCCCAAGACGGTGAGCGTCTACCGCGCGCGCGTGCTGGAGAAGCTGCAACTGAGCAACAACGCCGAACTGACGGTTTACGCCATCCGCAACCAGCTGGTTTAAGCAGGCGGCGGCGCGGCGCGCATGGAACTATCTGAGCAAACGCGGGCACTCACGGGTTTCGCCGGAGCTCGAAGCGCCATGCCCATTGCCCCCAAGCCCAGCCATTCGCTCGTCATCCAGCGTGCTTTTCAGCAGAACCCTGCACCGGTGCAAGCCGCAGCCGAGCCCAGCGCCGAAGAGGCGCAATACGCTGCGCCCACCCAGCAGCAATCCCTCGCGGCCTATCGCACGGGCATCGAGATCCTGCTCCAGGTCTTGGACCTCAAGCCCGGGACCTTACAGGCTGCGATGCTGAAATTGCAGCGCGAGGAGCCGCTGGATGTGCATGAAAGGGCCAGCGTGCAGCTGGATGCATTTGGAAACTTCGTGGCCACTGGCATCCTGGGCGCTTTCGACAAGCAGTTGCACGACCATTTCATGACCCGGGCCCTGCGGGATTTCGGGCAGTTCTGCGAACTTGCACAGAAGTCCGATCTACCCGAGAAGGCCCGACGGCAGGCGATTCTGAACTTTCTCACAGGGACCGAAGTCTGCGGACCGGCCGTGGCCCAGCACATGGAAACCGCGGCACGCGAGCTGCAAGCCCTCACGGGCATGGCACCGAATTTCATGCACCGGCTGATCGGCGCCATCGAGGAGCAGGCTCGCAATTACATCCACGCCCATCAACTGTGCATGTATCCGGGCAACGAAATCCATTATGTCGCGGCGTTCTTCAACCAGGTAGCCGGGCATTTCGGCCTGTCCGAACGCACCGATTCATTCATGCCCACGCTTGACCGGGAGGTGCTGGATGCGGGTGCGCAGCATGTACTCGATGCGGACCCCACGGAGCGGGTCACCGCCCAAATGGCGCAGGAATACCTGGCGCGCATCGCGGAGTTCTATGCAGCAAACCAGCACGACGTGCACGCCAATTCACTGGATGCGCCGACCGTCGACGCGATGTACAACAGGTTCGCGAGCGAACTGCAGCCCGAACTCGACAAGCTGTATGGCCCCGTCGAAAAGGGCATTTTCTTCCACGTCAGCAACAGCAGTGAGATGGAGCGCTACTGGGTCACCAGCGACGTGACGCTGGTCGCGCGGACCATTGCGCGCAATCTGCGCCTGGCCGGTGTCATCCACTTCAAGCCGGCTTATGTGGTCGGCGCGCCCGGCGACGGCCTCAAGCTCAAGCAACTTGGCGAAAGCCTGTTCTATGTCAGCGAGACCTTCCAAGCCGAACCTGTGGACTCGGGGCGCCCGCAGCCGAAAAACCTGCACGTTCACCAGACGCTGGACCAGTTCGTGCTGCAAGACATGCAACGCGGCCGGCAATTGCTCGATCAACTGGACCAGGATGCCCAGGCGGTACGCGACGACTTCTGGCGCAAGATGCCGCGATCGCTCTATCGGGAAATGAAAGACGCGCCCGGCCCGCAGGAGTCGGCCGCGATATTCCAGCAAACCCTGTCGCTACTCGATTCAATGCCCGCCAGGCACCGTTTTGCGCTACAAATACTGGAGCAGGCCCGGTTGGGCAGCCAGCGGCAGCTCCAGCAGCTGGTGTTCGCGCAGCTGAACCTCAGCCAACTGGCCACGGACGGCGCCAATGCCTATGCCGTGCTGCTGTTTGCGCTGAGGAACAGCCACCCCGGGTTTGCCCGGCAACTGATCAAGGAGATGGACCCGGCCATGCTCGGCCATCAGGACGAGAGCGGCTATACGCTGCTGATGCATGCGCTGGAGAACGAACAGCCAGAGGCCACGCAGCTGCTCATCGAAAAGATGAGCGCGCAGCAAATCAGTATCCAGGAGACCGATGGCAACAACGCGCTGATGGGTGCGCTGATCACCCGGCAGCCCGAGGCCGCCGAGGCGATCATCAGCAAGCTCGACGCCAAGATGCTCAATGCACAGAATGCCCAGGGCCAGACGGCGCTGATGATGGCCTTGGCCTATGGGCAGATCGAGGCCGCCAAGGCCATCATCGACCTGTCCGGACGCAAACATCTGCTGCTGCAAAACCTGGAAGGCGAGACTGCGCGCAGCATCGCGCTGCGCTGCGGAGAAACGGAAATCGCCCAGTTCCTGAGGGAAAAGTCGAACCGCATCCTGTCATGGCTCTACCGGCGCGAAGGCCGCTAGATCTGCACGCCGAAGATGTCCATGGCGCGTTGCAGCAGCGCCATCAGCGGCTGCTCGAGCATCGGCAGCGTGGCGACGATGCCGATCAGGCCCACGGTGAGCGTGACCGGGAAGCCCACGGCATAGATGTTCATCTGCGGCGCGACGCGCGAGATGATGCCCAGCGCCAGGTTGACGAACAGCAGCATCGCGATCATCGGCAGCGCAATCCAGAACGCGCTGGCAAACACCGCGCTGCCCATTTCATGGATGCGCATCTGCGCCAGCGCCTGCATGAAATTGCCGTCCACCGGAAACGCATCGAAGCTCTTGACCACAGCCATCAGCAGCAGCAGGTGGCCGTTGATGACGATGAACACCAGCGTGCCGATCTGCATGAAGAAGCGCGAGATCGCGCTGATCTGCGCATTGCTGGACGGGTCGAAGAACGAGGCGAAGTTCAGGCCCATCTGCAGGCCGATGAGTTCGCCGGCGATTTCCAGCGCGGCAAACACCAGGCGCACGGCGAAGCCGATCGCCAGGCCGACCACGACCTGCTGGACCAGCGTGCCCAGCGCCTGCGGCGAATTGATGCTGACCACGGGCTGGCCGACCAGCGTGGCCTGGGCGCACACCGCCACCAGGAACGCCAGGCCGACCTTGGCGCGCATCGGGATCGACCGCTGGGAGAACACCGGCGCGGCGGTGAACAGCGCCAGCACGCGCACGAACGGCCACAGGACAGGCGAGAGCCAGGCGACCAGCTGCGCTTCACTGAAGGTAATCACGGGAGCAAGAGGGCGCGGGACGTCAGCCCAGCGCCGCGGGAATGGATTCAATCGTGCGGCGGATGAAGTCCACCAGCGTGCTGAGCATCCAGGGACCGGCAATGGCAAACACCGCGACCGCGGCCAGCAGCTTGGGCACGAACGCCAGCGTGGCTTCATGCACCTGGGTCACGGCCTGGAAGATGCTCACCAGCAGGCCGACGGCCAGCACCACGCCGAGCACCGGCAGGGAGATCGTCAGCAGCAGCATCAGCGCATCGCGGCCGAAGGTCAGAACCATTTGCGAATTCATGGCGGACTCCTAGGTGGCAAAGCTCGCGGCCAGCGAGCCGATCAGCAGGTTCCAGCCATCGGCCAGCACGAACAGCATCATCTTGAACGGCAGCGCCACGAGCACCGGCGACAGCATCATCATGCCCAGCGACATCAGGATGCTCGACACCACCATGTCGATGACCAGGAACGGGATGAAGATCATGAAGCCGATCTGGAAGGCGGTCTTGAGCTCGCTGGTGACGAAGGCCGGCACCAGCACGCGCAGCGGCGCGTTCTCGGCCGTGACGCCGGCTTCGAGCTTGGCCAGGCGCGCAAACAGCGCGAAGTCGGACTGGCGCGTCTGCTTGAGCATGAATTCGCGCATCGGCGCCTCGGCCTTGCCCACCGCTTCCTCGAAGCCCATGGCATTGGTGGTGTAAGGTACGTAGGCTTCCTTGTAGACGCGGTCGAGCGTCGGGCCCATCACGAACAGCGTGAGGAACAGCGACAGGCCGACGATGACCTGGTTCGGCGGCGCCGACTGCGTGCCCAGCGCCTGGCGCAGCAGCGACAGCACGATGACGATGCGCGTGAAGCCGGTCATCATCAGCAAGATGGCCGGCAGGAACGACAGCGCGGTGAAGAACAGCAGCGTCTGGATGGGCACGGAGAAGCTCGTGCCGCCGCCGGAGCCGACCAGCAGCGGCAGCGTGCCCGCGGACTGGGCCAGCGCCGCGCCCGGCAGCAGGGCCGCGGCGGACAGCGCCGCAGCGCTCAGGAATTTATTCGACATGGGAAGTCTTGTCTGCGGCGCCGCTCTTGGCGCTGGCCATGGCCTGGGAAAACGTGGCGACATCGGCGGCCGCGGCCGGAGTGGGTGCCTGGCTGCCGAGCACATGCAGGCAGTTGATCTGCTGCGCGGTCACGCCCAGCACCAACCGGGTCTTGTGCGCGCCTTCGCCGACTTCGACGGTGACCACGCGCTGGTGCGCGCCGACCGCCACCGCCGACAGCACGCGCGTGCTCACATCGCTGCCGCGGGCTATGGCCTGGCGCTGCTGCATGCGCCGCACCAGCCAGGGCAGCGCCGCGATGACGGCCACGAAGGCCAGCACCGCGAGCAGCGTCTGGGTCAGGCTGCCGCTATCCACGGCTCACCCGCCGCAGGCGTTCCGAAGGGGTCACCACGTCGGTCAGGCGGATACCGAACTTGTCGTTCACCACCACCACCTCGCCCTGGGCAATCAGGTAGCCGTTGACCAGCACGTCCATGGGTTCGCCGGCGAGCGCGTCGAGTTCGACCACCGAGCCCTGGGCCAGCTGCAGGATGTACTTGATCGGCACCTTGGTGCGGCCCAGCTCCACCGACAGCTGCACCGGGATGTCCAGCACCATGTTGATGTCGTTGACCGGCACGTCGCCGCCCGCGAACGCGCGCGCGGAGGAGTCGCCGCTCAGCGGGCCGCCCTGTTCGGGATCGACCGACTTCTTGGCGGAATCCTGCTCCTGCAAGGCCTCGGCCCAGCCGGAGAACGCGTCATCTGCGCTGTTGTTGTCGTTTGCCATAGTTACTCTCCCGTCCAGTTCGAATCCGTGCCGCGCAGGCACTGCTCGATGCGGATTGCGTATTTGTCGTTGTGCGTGCCGTATTGGCACTCGAAGACCGGAACCCCGCCGATCGAGGCGCGGATGCGCGGCTCGCGGTCGAGTTCGATGAAATCGCCGGCCTTCATGGCCAGCAGCTGTTCCACGGTGGCGTCGGCGCGCGCCAGTTCGGCGACCAGCGTCACTTCGGCGGCCTGGATCTCGCGCGTCAGCACCTTGACCCAGCGGCGATCGACTTCGATCGAGTCGCCCTGCGTCGACGAGTACAGCACGTCGCGGATCGGCTCGAGCGTCGCATAGGGCATGCAGATGTGGATCGCGCCCGAGATGTCGCCGATCTCCAGCTGGAAGGCCGTGGAGACGACGATTTCGCTGGGCGTGGCGATGTTGGCGAACTGCGGCTGCATTTCCGAGCGCTGGTAGCCCAGCTCGAGCGGATAGATGCCTTGCCAGGCCTTGCGGTACTCGTCGCAGATGACTTCGACCAGGCGGTTGATGACGCGCTGCTCGGTGTGCGAGAAGTCGCGGCCCTCGATGCGCGTCTGCAGCCGGCCGGTGCCGCCATAGAGCGTGTCGATGACGCCGAACACCAGCGACGGATCGCAGACCACGAGGCCGTTGCCGCGCAGCGGTCGGATCGCGACGATGTTGAAATTGGTCGGCACCGCAAGGTCGCGCAGGAAGGCGCTGTAGCGCTGCACATGCACCGTGCCCACCGAGACCTCGGGGCTGCGGCGGATGAAGTTGAACAGGCCGATGCGGAAGTTGCGCGCGAACCGCTCGTTGACGATTTCCATCGTCGGCATGCGGCCGCGCACGATGCGCTCCTGGCTCGAGATGTCGTAGTTGCGGACCGTACCGGCCTCGACCTCTTCGACCACCGACTTCTGGCTCTCTCCGGTCACGCCCTCCAACAGGGCATCGACTTCTTCCTGGGAGAGAAATGAATCACTCATGGCAAATCCCCTGGTGGTTCACTGGATGATGAAGCTGGAGAACAGCACGCGGCGCACGGCGCCTTGCGGCTGCTGCTGGCGGCGGCGCGGGCGGTCGTCCTCGTCGGCCGATTCGTCGCTGGCCTGGGCGCGCGCCTTGCCGGCGCCGAGGCCCAGCGGACGGCTGACTTCGTCACGGATCTCGGCCGCGAGCTTTTCCTTGCCTTCGCGCAGCAGCAGCTCTTCCGAGGAGCGCTGCGACACCAAGAGCAGCACGCCGCTGCGGATGCTGGGCAGGTATTGCTTGACCAGGGTGGCGGTCTTGTCGTCTTGCAGCTCGAGCGTGATGCCCAACTGCACGAAGCGGTCGCCGCCGGGGTCGGCCAGGTTGACCACCATGTTTTCCAGCGGCAGGAAGGTCGGAACCACGGCGGCTGTGGAGGCGCTTTCGTGTTCCTCGTCGCCCTCGTGATTGCGTGAATTGAGAAACAGGAAGGCAGCCGCGGCCACGACGACCAGCACCACGACAATGGCGCCGATCAGGACCAGCTTGCTCTTGGCGGGTTCCTTGGCGGGGGCTGCGGCGGCGGGGGGTTTGGCGGACACGTTGGGTTTCCTTGCTATAGACAGGTTCGGCTTACCGATGGCGCCTATTATTGAGCGGCCAGCGGCTGTTCATAATGCCGAATAGACAAGCGAAACCGGGGCTTTACTGGGGCTTGGGGTCGCCCGGCGAGGGGGGCCCGGCGAGGGGGCGTCCATTGCGCGAGGGGGCGTCCATTGCTTGAGGGCAGGACGTTCATCCTTCGACGGGCTCAGGACGAACGGTGGGGGGGAGGCTCAGGACGAACGGCGGGCGGACGGCCTCAACTGCCCCGCTCACCCTGAGCTTGTCGAAGGGTGGGAAGGCCCAAGGCTTGAGGGCAGGACGTTCATCCTTCGACGGGGCCGCCCAGGCAGGCTCAGGACGAACGGTGGGGGGGGAGGCTCAGGGCGAACGGTGGTGATGGCTCAGGGCGAACGGTGGGCACAGGCTCGGAACGAATGGTGTTTTCCGTTCGTGGTGAGCTTGTCGAACCATGACGGGCACTTTGCCACCAAGTTGGCGGCCGGATGCAAGCCTAAACAAACAGATCCACGCTGCGCGTGGCATCAGGCCGTGCGCGCAGGTCCACCGTGACCTGAGCGGTCTGTGGGACGCCTTCGCCGCGCCCCGGGGCGGGCCGGCCCGCAGGGTTGCGGTCCGGGGCCGCGCCCTGCCCGCCCGCATCGCCGCTCTGCACCGTGACGCCCGCCAGGTTCAGGCCCTGCTGCTCGAGCATCTCGCGCAGCTGCGCCATGCTCGCGTCCAGCATGTCGCGCGTCTGCTGCTCGTTGCTGCGGAAGGTCACATGGGCCTCGTTGCCGGTGATCGCCACCTGCACCTGGACCGGCTGGCCCTGGCGGTCGATGGTCATCTCGGCGCGCTGGGTCTTTTGCTGCACCCAGAATGCGACCTGCTCGGAAAGCTGGTCGACAAAGGCATCGTCGGGCTGCGCCAGCACGGCATCGGCGGCCATATCCGTGGCAGGCGCATCGGCGGCCCCCAGCGGCGCCGCGCTGTCCGCGCCCCCCGGGCCGGTGGCGGGGCTGCTGCCGTTGGCCTGGGCCGCGGCGCTGGCCGCGCCTGGCATGCCGGGCGCGGCAAACGCGCTGGGCAGCGGCTGGGGCTCGGGCTCCATCTGCGCCAGCAGCGCGGCCAGCGCATGGGGCTGGGCGCCGCGTTCGGAGGGCGTCAGCGACAAGGTGCTGCCGGAAGCATCGGCGGTGCCGGCGGCCTCGGCCAGATCCTGCACCGACATGGGATCGACGGCATCGGCTGCGCCCTTGCCCTTGCCGTGCGCGCCGGCCGCGGCCAGCGCCGGCAATTGCGCCGCGCCCGCAGGCTGGCCCGCGCCCATGGGCAGGGCCACGCTGCGGCGCAGGCCTTCGCTTGCGGGCAGGTCGCGGCCGTCGCGCTGCGCGGCATCGGCGGCTGCGTCCATGCGCGCGGTCTGGCCCACCAGGCTGGAGAGCGCAAGAATGCCGGCTTCGGCAATCGCCTCGACCGGAGCCAGGCCGCCCAGCGCGGCCAGGGGAAGATCGGTGCCGGCCAGCAGTTCCTCGCCGGCGACGCCGCCCATGCCGGTGGCGCCCGGCGCGCCGGACGCGGCCATATCGGACAGCAGCAGCGAGAAGTTGCCCTGGGAAAAACCAGCGGCGGTGCCCCCGGCTTCCTGGCCCGCGGCTTGGCGCGCGTGGGCATTGCGCGCCACCGGGTTGCTGGATGCGGCGCTTTGTGCAGGACGGATCGCGGCTTTTTCCATGCTCATGCCTCCTGGAACTGCAGGCCGAAGGTGCGGCCGATGAACTGCAGCGCGGCGCGTTCGTCGGTCTGTTTCTGTTCTCGGCGCATCTGTGCCAGCGAGATGTCGCGGCGGCGCGCGGCCACGACCTTCTGCAGGCTGGTGACGCGCAGCTCGCAGGCCATCAGCGCCTTCTGCGCGGTCTCCACGCGGATCGCATGGTCGGCAATGGCCTTGGTCTGCAGGCCCATGGCGTGGCTGAGCCGCTCCATGAACTGGTACTGGTGGTACATCACCTCGGGCTGCACCGCGAGGTTTTCCTGGGCGCCCCAGCGCTGCTGCATCTGCGCCGCATAGTCCTGCAACTGGTCCATCTGGGCCTGCGCGGACTGGGCGGCCTGCGCGCGCGCCTGCAACGCCTGGCGCGCCTCGTCGCGCTTGCGCATTGCTGCATCGATAGCCACCATGAGAGCATTCAAGGACGACATTCCGCGGTT
>Ga0308161_1004813_pt1 | contig 12169 bp, 9 predicted proteins | sample PhyFR2_FD_201034 | JGI IMG/M metagenome (GOLD analysis project Ga0308161, IMG submission 201034) | Phyllosphere microbial communities from UC Gill Tract Community Farm, Albany, California, United States - DLSLF.R2 | ecosystem: Host-associated > Plants > Phyllosphere > Unclassified | place: USA...
CGGTGTCGGGCGTCGTGGGAGTGGAGTCTGTGCGTGGAGCGTCGGGCACGACGGTCCTTCCGGGATCTGGAGGGGAGGGGATCGAGTCGCGGGACGGTCGGATCGTCGAGGAATCTCGAAACGATTCGATCCGGGCGAGCCTCCATGCTACCTCCCCCCTCGCACCCACCCGCATGCGGAGAGGACGGATGCGGGGTGAGAACCGCGGTCCCCACCCCGCATCCGTCCTCGGGACAGGCGGGCCGTGCGTCCGATCTCAGAGTCGGGCGAGCCCCTGTTCGAGGTCGGCGATGAGGTCGTCGACGCCCTCGATCCCCACCGACAGCCGGACGACGTTCTCGGGCACGGCGAGGGCCGTGCCGCGCACCGAGGCGTGCGTCATGTCCGGCGGGTAGCCGATCAGCGATTCGACCCCGCCGAGCGACTCCGCGAGCTGGAAGAGCTCGGTCGACTCGGCGAACGCCCTCGCCGCGCCGGCCCCGGCCGAGAGGCCGAGCGAGAGCATCCCGCCGAACCCGCTCATCTGCGCTGCAGCGATGTCGTGGCCGGGGTGCGAGGCGAGCCCCGGGTAGTAGACGGTGGCGAACTCGGGGCGCCCTGCCGCCCATTCGGCGATCGCCTGCGCGTTCTCGGAGTGCTGTCGCACGCGCACCGCGAGCGTCTTGATGCCGCGCGTCGTGAGCCAGGCGTCGAAGGGCGCAGACACCGCGCCGACGGCGAACTGCTGGAACTTGACCTGCTCGATGAAGCGGTCGTCGCCGAACACCACCGCGCCGCCGAGGACGTCCGAGTGTCCGCCGAGGTACTTCGTCGTGGAGTGCACGACGAGGTCCGCCCCCAGCGAGAGCGGCTGCTGCAGCGCCGGCGAGGCGAAGGTGTTGTCGACGACGACGATCGCTCCTGCCGCGTGCACGATCTCGGCGACCGCCGCGATGTCGACGATCTTGAGCAGCGGGTTGCTCGGGGTCTCGACCCAGACGATCTTCGTCTCCGGGCGGATGGCCGCACGCAGCTGATCGGCGTCGGACATCTCCACCGTCGTCGTCTCGACGCCCCAGCTCGCGAACACCCGCGCGAACAGGCGGTACGTGCCGCCGTAGACGTCGTTGCCGAGAACGACGTGATCCCCCGGCTTCAGGATGCCGCGCAGCAGCGCGTCTTCGGCCGAGAGCCCGGATGCGAACGACAGCGCGGACGATCCGCCTTCGAGGGCTGCGAGCTGCGTCTCCAGCGACGAGCGCGTGGGGTTGCCCGCGCGGTTGTACTCGTAGCCGTCTCGGAACCCGCCAATGCCGTCCTGAACATGGGTGGAGGCCTGGTAGATGGGCGGGATGATCGACCCCGTGGTGGGATCGGGCGCCTGACCTGCGTGGATGGCTCGGGTGGCGAAGGCATGCTCTGACATGCCCTCCACCCTACGTCCGGCCAGGCGACGGCATCCGTCCCTGTTACGCCCGGGGTCGCCCGCCGCTCACCGCGAGATGTAGGCGAGCAGATCCTGGCGGGTGAGCACCGTGTGCGGCTTGCCGTCGGCCGTGACCAGCAGGGCGTCGACGTCGGCGAGCGCGGCACGCGCCTGCGCGAGCGGCGCGTGGATGCCGATGAGCGGCAGTCTCTCCCCTGCGTGCTGCCCCACCGCATCGGCCGGTTTCGCGTCTCCACGGAACAGCAGGTCGAGCAGCCCCTTCTCATCGACCGTGCCGACAACCTCGCCCATCATCACCGGAGGCTCGGCGCTCAGCACGACGAGCTGTGACACGTCGTACTCGGTCATCATCCCGATCGCCTCGAGCACGGTGTCGGTGGGGTGCGCGTGAACGAGATCGGGAATCCCTGCACCGTGCCGCGACGAACGGGTCGCCAGCACGTCGGCGACGGTCTCGCCCTCCTCCACCTCGCTGAAGCCGTAGGACCGCATCCAGCCGTCGTTGAAGATCTTGCCGAGGTAGCCGCGCCCGCCGTCGGGCAGCAGCACCACCATGATCGCGTCGGCGGGCAGCTCGCGCGCGATACGCAGCGCCCCGACGACGGCCATGCCGCTGGATCCTCCGACGAGGATGCCCTCTTCGCGGGCGAGTCGCCGGGTCATCGCGAACGACTCGGCGTCGCCGACCGCGACAATCTCATGCGGCACGCGCGGGTCATAGGCGCCCGGCCAGATGTCCTCCCCCACGCCCTCGACCAGGTACGGACGGCCCGTCCCTCCGCTGTACACGCTGCCCTCGGGGTCGATGCCGACGATGCGCACGCGGTCGTCCGACACCTCGCGCAGGTAGCGGCCGGTGCCGGTGATGGTGCCTCCGGTGCCGACGCCGGCGACGAAGTGGGTGATCCGCCCGTCGGTGTCGCGCCAGATCTCGGGACCCGTGGTCTCGTAGTGGCTGCGGGGGCCGTTCGGGTTCTCGTACTGGTTGGGCTTGAAGGCGCCGGGGATCTCGCGGGCGAGTCGATCGCTCACGCTGTAGTAGGACTCGGGGCTGTCGGCGGCGACCGACGTGGGGGTGACGACGACCTGCGCACCGTAGGCGCGCAGGACATCGATCTTGTCGTCGCCGACCTTGTCGGGCAGCACGAACACGCAGGTGTAGCCGCGCTGCTGCGCCACGAGGGCGAGGCCCACGCCGGTGTTTCCGCTCGTCGGCTCGACGATCGTGCCGCCGGGCTTCAGCTCGCCCGAGGCCTCGGCCGCGTCGATGATCCGCGAGGCGATGCGGTCCTTCGCCGAGCCACCCGGATTCAGGTACTCGAGCTTCACGAGCACCGTGCACGCGATTCCCTCTGTGACGTGCTGCAGCTTCACGAGCGGGGTGTCGCCGACGAGGTCGACGATCGAATCTGCGTACTTCATGTTCACAGCGTAGAACGGCGGATGCCGCGGCGCCGGAGTGTTGCGCACCGCGGCATCCGCCGTTCTCGGTCCCGACCCCGTCGAAGGGTCGCTGTCGAAGGATCAGCCCTTCGTCGCACCTGCCAGGAGGCCGCGCACGAAGAAGCGCTGGAGGGCGAAGAACACGATCAGCGGGACGATGATCGAGATGAAGGTACCCGCCGATTGCAGGAACCACTTGTTCCCCCACGTGCCGGACAACGAGTTCAGCGCCTGTGTGATCGGAAGCGCACCCGGAGACGCGAAGATCGTCGCCACCAGTAGATCGTTCCAGACCCACAGGAACTGGAAGATGCCGAACGAGGCGATGGCCGGCATGGCCAGCGGCAGGATGATCCGGAAAAACACCTGCCCGTGGCCCGCACCGTCGACGCGTGCCGCCTCGATGATGTCGCCCGGGATCTCGGAGATGAAGTTGTGCAGCATGAACGTCGCGAGCGGCAGCGCGAAGATCGCGTGTGCGATCCAGACGCGGGCGAAGCTGTACTGCACGTCGTTCAGCCCGAAACCGGGGAAGATCGGGACATCGTTGATGACCAGGCCGTCGGAGAACAGGCTCAGCAGGGGCACGAGGGCCATCTGCAGCGGGACGATCTGCAGGGCGAAGACGAACACGAACAGCATGCTGCGGCCCTTGAAGTCGATCCACGCGAACGCGTACGCCGCGAGCGCCGCGAGCACGATCGGGAAGACCGTGGCGGGGATCGTGATGGCGAGCGAGTTCACGAACGCCGCCGCGAGGGTGGTCGAGGTGCCGCCGGAGTTCAAAGCCTGGACGTAGTTGTCGAGCGTGAACTCCGGATCCGTGAAGGCGGTCCACCATCCGGACGACTGCGTGTCGGCACCGGGACGGAACGAGGTCACGAAGAGACCGAAGGTCGGGATCGTCCAGAAGACGGCGATGATCGCGGCCGCGATCGTCGCCCCCTTCGAGGTCAGCTTCTTGTGGGCGATCGCCTCGTTGCGGCGGGTGTCGCGCTCGACCTGTCGCTTCGTGCGGTTGTCGGGTGTGACGACCATCTGTGTGGCGCTCATCAGCGGATCTCCCTCTGCTTGGCCATCGCGCGGGCGTTGTAGACGATAAGTGGCAGCACGAACAGGAACAGCACCACGGCGAGCGCTGAGGAGTGTCCGTAACTCTGGAACCGCTGCTGCTGGTTGACCATCTCGAAGCCGAGCACGCTCGTCTCGTCGCGGCCACCGGTCATGACGGCGACGATGTCGTAGACCTTCAGGGAGGCGATGGTGATCGTGGTCAGGACGACGATCAGGGATGACCGGATGCCGGGCACCGTGACGTTGCGGAAGCGCTGCCACGCGTTCGTGCCGTCGAGTTCGGCGGCCTCCATCTGCTCGATCGGCACGGCCTTGATCGCGGCGGAGAGGATCACCATCGCGAAACCGGTCTGCGTCCAGATGAAGACGACCAGCAGCATCAGGGTGTTCACGATCGGCTTGATCGCGAGCCACTGCACGGGATCGGCGCCGAACGACGTGAGGATCGCGTTGAGCAGACCCACCTGGTCGCCCTGACGTGCGTCGTACATGAACTTCCAGATGATGCCCGCGCCGACGAAGGAGATCGCGACGGGCATGAACACCAGCACCTTGAGGAACTTCTCTCCTCGGGCCCGGTCGATGAAGACCGCGTAGGCGAGTCCGATCACCACGGAGATCGTCGGGGCGAGGAGCGCCCAGAGGATCGTGTTGATGACCGACGAGGTGCCGACCGGGTTCGTGAAGACCCAGTAGTAGTTCTCGAGTCCGACGAACTCGGCGCCGGTCTTGTCGAAGAAGGACTTGAAGATCGTCGAGATCGCCGGGTAGATCAGGCCGAGGATCAGCATGATCGAGGCCGGTGCCATGAACAGGGCGAGCTGGAACAGATAGCCGGCACCCTGGCGGGATCGGTAGTCGGCGAAGAACAGCAGAGCGCCGACGAGCAGCGCGATCGCGACGACGTAGAGCACCGCGTTCGCGTAGGGGCGCAGCAACAGGAACGCGAGCACCGGGATGACCAGGCAGGCGGCCAGACGCAGGATGAAATACCCGCGGCCCGGGCGCGGGGCGTACTCGATGAGGACCAGGATGATCCCCACGACCGCGCCGAAGACGAGAAGGATGAGGGGTATCTGCATCAGCGGGTGCAACCCGCCGAGGAAGAGGAAGAAGCTGTTGAGCGAGAACCCGATGGTGACGCGAGCGGATTCTTCGGTGGGTGTGGTGAAGACGAGCAGGAGCGCCAGCGCGACGAGCAGCACGAAACCGACGACGACGACGGTCCGAGTGATCGTCCGTCCCTTCGGATCGGCGCCGTGGGTCGTCACGGGAGGAGCGTCGGCCTTGACAGGCGGTTCGACGGTCACTTGCGACATGGAGTTCCCCTTCTGGACACAGCTGCGTGCCGGAGTGGTATGTGCGGGAGGGAAACGGGGCCGGGCATGAAGCCCGACCCCGTTCGATGCAGCTCGGCTCAGCTCACGCCGGGCCTGGCGAGCCGATCAGTTGGCGTAACCGGCCTGGATGTCGGAGAGCACCGTGTCGGTGTCCTTGCCGTCGATCCAGTCGACCATTCCCTTCCAGAACGAACCGTTGCCGACTGTGGCAGGCATCAGGTCGGATGCATCGAAGCGGAAGACGGTCGTCTCGTCCTGCATGATCTTCATGGCTTCCTGCAGGAACTCGCTCGATGCGAGGCTCGGGTCGGCGTTCTTGTTGGCGGAGATGACTCCACCCAGCTTGACGCGAGCATCGGCGAACTCCGGAGAGGCCATGAACTCGAGCACCTTGACGGTCGACTCGTCGTCGGAGAACGCGGCGACGAACTCGCCACCGCCCTCGATCTGGAGCTCGCCCTCGGTCTCACCCGGCATCACGAATGCGTAGACGTCGCCGTCGGGACCGACGGTGGGCACCTCGCCCTCGGCGGTCTGCACGTCGAGGAAGTTGGCCGAGAGGAACGAGGCCTGGTGGGTCAGTGCGCAGCTCTTGTCGGCGACCTTGGCCGCGACGTCACCGAAGGCGGTGGCGTTGATGCTCTTGACGTCGCCGTAGCCCGCGTTCACGTACTCGGGGTTGAGCAGGATCTCGCCGACGGCGTCGAACGCGTCCTTGATCTCGGGGTCGGTGAACTTGACGTCTCCCGCGACCCACTTGTCGTAGACCTCGGGGCCGGACTGGCGCAGGACGAGGTCCTCGATCCAGTCGGTGCCGGGCCAGCCGGAGGCCGCCTCGGAGGCGAACCCGGCGCACCAGGCGGGCTGGCCGGTCTTCTCGACGATCGTGTCGGTGAGGGCGATCATCTCGTCCCAGGTCTTGGGGACCTCGACGCCCCACTCCGCGAAGCTCGCGGGCGAGTACCAGACGTAGCCCTTGACGTTCGCGAGCATCGGAGCCGCGTAGAACGTGTCGTCGAACGTGCCGTACTTCTTCCAGTCCTCGGACCAGTTCTCGTCGACCGCGGACTCGACGCCCTCGGGCGCTGCCATGACCTTGCCGGTGTCGACGAGGCTCTTGAGCAGGCCGGGCTGCGGCACGATGGCGATGTCGGGGGCGTCTCCACCGGTCACCTTGGTGACGATGTTGCCCTCGAAGCCCTTGTCGCCGGTGTACTCGACCTTGATGCCGGTCTCTTCGGTGAAGGCGTCGAAGCTCGAGTTCAGGTCCTCGGCCTCGACGCCGGTGATGCCTCCCGAGATGCGGACGGTCGTCTTGGCCTCGCCGCCGTCTCCGCCGTCGCCCGAGCCTCCCTCAGTGCAACCCGCGAGAGCGAGCGTCGCGACTCCGACCAGAGCGATCGGGGCGAGAAGGCGGTATCGCTGTGACAATGCCATGTGTGTTTCTCCTCTTAGGTAGATCATCCGTTCGCCCAGAGGAGCAATCGCCGCATCCATTGGGGAACCGATTCCAGGCAAACCTACTGGCCTCTCGGCGTCCCACACAACAAGCGAAGGTCACAAGCTCGCAACCTTTGCCGACACTGCGGGCCGCTTCGTGGGAGCGCTCCCGTGAATCAGGTGTGGAACCGGTTCCCTTTGGAGGATCCGCCGACTACGCTGTGATCGGCACACGAAGGACGTGGCGCTCGCGCACCTGGTCAGGGAGGACCGATGAGCAAGATCTCCGACGTCGCCGCCCTCGCCGGAGTATCGAAGGCCACGGCCAGTCGCGCGCTCAGCGGACGCGGCTATGTCTCGGAGGAGACCCGTCAGCGCGTGGCCGGGGCGGCGCAGGAGCTCTCGTACGTCGCCCACTCCTCCGCGACCAGCCTGGCGACAGGGCGCACGCACACGGTCGGCGTGGTCATGCCGCCCGTCGACCGCTGGTTCTTCTCCGAGCTGCTCGCCGGCATCCAGGAATCCCTGTTCGCGCTCGACTACGAGCTCGCCCTCTACGGCATGCAGGAGGGCACCGCGACCAGGGACCGGCTCTTCGACTCCGTGCTGCCCGGGCGCCGCTTCGACGGGATCATCGCCGTCGGCATCCAGCCGAGCGCGCATGAGCTCGAACGCCTGCGCCGATCCGACCGCCCGCTCGTCAGCGTCGGCCCCTACAGCGAAGGGTCCAGCGCCGTGTCGATCGACGACGTGGGGGCGGCGCGCATCGCCACCGAGCACCTGATCGGGCTGGGACACGCCGACATCGCCTTCGTCGGCGGCGCCGGCGACGCCGACGACCTCAGCTTCGGGGACGCCCAGCGCGTCGAGGGCTATCTCGAGGCCCTGGCGGCCGCCGGCCTCGAGTCCATCGCGCGGATCGCCGACTCGCCTCCGACGATGCCCGGCGGGTACGCGGCCGCCGTCGAGCTGCTCGGCGACCGCCGAGGACGCCCGACCGCGATCGTGGGGGTGTGCGACGAGACCGCGATCGGGGCCATGATCGCGGCGCGACGCCTGGGCATCGCCGTGCCGACGGAGATCAGCATCGTCGGCATCGACGACCACCAGCACGCCGAGATGTTCGCGCTCACCACCATCAAGCAGTCACCCCGCGAGCAGGGACACGAGGCCGTGCGGCTGCTGCAGCGGCAGATCGACCAGCCAGACGCACCGCGCGAACGCTCGGTGACGGCATCCGCCCTCGTGGTGCGCAGCTCCACCGCCAGACGACGCTGACCCGCACGCTCCGGACGCACGAAAGCCCCGAGGAGACCCCGGGGCTTTCGTGAAGTCGTCCATCCGGGTCGCGGCGCAGAGGCCGCGACCCGGAGCGGATTACTTGAGGGTGACGGTGGCGCCAGCGGCCTCGAGGGCCTCCTTGGCCTTGTCGGCTGCTTCCTTGTTCGCGCCCTCGAGCACGGCCTTGGGAGCACCGTCGACGACGGCCTTGGCCTCGCCGAGACCGAGCGAGGTGAGCTCGCGGACGGTCTTGATGACCTGGATCTTCTTGTCGCCTGCGGACTCGAGGATGACGTCGAAGGAATCCTTCTCCTCGACCTCTTCCGCGGCTCCTCCACCAGCGCCGGCAACGGCGACGGGTGCAGCAGCGGTGACCTCGAACTTCTCCTCGAACGCCTTCACGAAGTCGTTGAGCTCGACGAGGGTCAGGCCGGCGAACTGCTCGAGCAGCTCCTCAGTGGTGAGCTTAGCCATGATGTATCTCCTAGATAGATGGGGTTTGTAGACGAGATCGGAGGTCGCTCACGCGGCCTCTGCGGTCTCCAGCTTTTCGCGAAGCGCGTCGATGGTCGCGGCAGCCTTGCCCATCGTCGCCTTCATCATGCCCGCAGCCTTCGCCAGCAGAGCCTCACGGCTCTCGAGCGCGGCGTACTTGTTGACCTCGTCGGCAGAGAGGGCGTTGCCCTCGAAGATGCCGGCCTTGATCACGAGAAGCGGGTTGGCCTTGGCGAAGTCACGAAGAGCCTTGGCAGTGGCGACGAAGTCGCCGTGCACGAACGCGACGGCCGACGGACCCTTGAGGTCGTCGTCCAGCGCGGTGATGCCAGCCTTGTTGGCGGCGATCTTGGTCAGCGTGTTCTTCACCACGGCGTACTCAGCGTCCTGACGGATGCTGTTGCGCAGCTCCTTGAGCTGGGCAACCGTCAGACCGCGGTACTCGGTCAGCAGAACGGCGGACGAGTTCTCGAATGACTTCGTGAGCTCGGCGACCGATGCATCCTTCTGCGCCATGGTCACTCCTTGGTGTGTACGAGGCGCCGCACGGTGGTGGGGCGCCGACTCCGACCGCATGCAACAGAAAAGCTCCGGCGCAAGCGCACGGAGCTTTGAAAGTTCGTGTCCTGCGCGGGCCCCTGCTGAGCAGAGCTTCGATCGACTCGCGTTCGCACGCTCGACGATGACCAGCGGTCTTCGGTTGATCCCACTGTACCCCACCCCCGCCGCCTCCCCAAATCAGGGGGATCACCGTCGATGTGCGGCACGCCCCCCGTGTCCGGCGAGGGCGTCTGCCGCGCGGATGAGGCTCAGGTGCGAGAGCGCCTGCGGCGTGTTGCCCGCATGCCGAGCGTTCGCGACGTCGTACTCCTCCGACAGCAGACCCAGATCGTTCGTCATCGCGATCAGCCGGTCCATGAGGTCTCGGGCATCGTCGAGGCGATCGCTGGTCGCGTACTGCTCGACCAGCCAGAAGCTGCACGCGATGAACGGATGCTCTCCGCCTTCCAGGCCGTCGACACCCGACTCGGTGCGATAGCGCCGGACGAACCCGTCGGTGAGCAGTGTGCTCTCGATCTGCTCCACGGTGCGCAGCATCCGCGGGTCATCCGCCGCGCAGTACCCGACCTGCGGGAGCACGAGCAACGACGCATCGACCTCCGTCGACCCGTAGTGCTGAATGAAGTATCCGTGCTCGGCATCGACCCCGCGCTCGTCGATCTCGCGACGCAGTTCGTCGCGCACCTCCGCCCACCGTCCGGCATCGCCGGTGAGGCCCTGCTCCTGCACCGCGCGGACGCCGCGGTCGAGAGCCGCCCACATCATGACCCGGGAATGGGTGAACCACTGCGGTTCGCCGCGGATCTCCCAGATGCCGTTGTCGGGACGCGCGATCGAGGCGATGACCTGCTCGATGAGGGCCCGCTGCAGCGGCCACGAGAAGTCGCCCTCCTCGAGACCCGCGATCCTCGCGCACTCGAGGGCGACCAGCACCTCCCCGATCACGTCGCCCTGATACTGGTCGACGGCGCCGTTGCCGATGCGCACCGGCGCCGCGCCGTCGTACCCGGGCAGGCTCGACAGCTCGCGCTCGACCAGATCCCGCTCCCCGGCGATGCCGTACATGATCTGCACCTCACTCGGCTCCCCCGCGACCGCTCGCAGCAGCCATCGCCGCCAGTGATGGGCCTCGGTGAGGAAGCCGTGTGCGATGAGAGCCTCGAGCGTCAGTGCGGCATCCCGCAGCCAGACGAAGCGGTAGTCCCAGTTGCGCGCGCCGCCGAACTGCTCGGGAAGCGAGGTGGTGGCCGCGGCGACGATGCCGCCGGTGTCCTTGTTCGTCAGCGCCCGCAGCACGAGCAGCGAGCGGACGACCTCGGCGCGATACGGACCCTCGTGCTCGATGCCGCTCGCCCACCCCTGCCACCAGGACCGCGTGGCGGCGATCGCCTCGTCGACGTCGATCGGCGTCGGCGCATGCTCGTGCGAGGGGAACCAGCTGAGCGTGAGGTCGACGACCTGGTCGGCCGCCACCGTGAACGTCGCGCGGTGCACATGGTCCTGGGCGACGAGCCGCACCCCGCGGACGATCACGGCCTCGGGGCCGGCGGTCGCGTGGAGTGCGGGCTCCTCGGCCGAGCCCACCTGTCGCACCCAGGGCAGCCGACGGGAGTAGTCGAAATGCAGGCGCAGCTCCGTGGCGAACTCCACCCGCCCTGAGATGCCGACGATCCGGCGCACCACGTCACTGCGCGTCGGATGCAACGGCAGGAACTCCTGCACCTCCGCGACGCCGTCGGCCGTCTCCCACCGGGTCACGAGCAGGAACGTGTCCGAGACGTAGTGCCTCCGAGCGGTGGCCGCGGCCTCGGTGGGGCGCAGGCTCCAGCATCCGTTGCGCGGATCTCCCAGCAGCGCCCCGAACAGCGACGGCGCATCGAACCGCGGCAGACAGAGCCAGTCGATGCTGCCCTCGCGCGAGACGAGCGCGCCGGTGCGGCAGTCGCTGAGCAGGGCATAGTCCTCGATGGGAGCGGGCATCGCCCGATTCTGGCACGACACCCTGTGCGTCGGAGCGGTTACGGTGGGACCATGACCGCTGCGACGACGCTCGTGATCTTCGGCGCCGGGGGCGACCTCGCCTCCCGGCTGCTCCTTCCCGCCCTGGGACAGCTGCTGACACGAGAGCCGTCCCGCGCGGTGCGCATCGTCGGCGCCGACCGCGAGGACTGGACCGACGCCGACCTCGAGGCGGTCGTGACGAAGGCCTTCGCCTCGATGGACGCCGAAGAGGCTGCCTCTCGTGTCGACGTGACGTTCGTGCGCGCCGACATCACCGACGCCGAAGACCTGCGCACTCTGCTGCAGGGCTGCACCGGACAGGTGGCCCTCTACTTCGCGGTGCCGCCGTCTGTGGCCGAGGCCGCGATCGAGGCCCTCACTCCCGAGATGCTGCCGGCGGGGACGATGCTCGTCATGGAGAAGCCCTTCGGCACCGATGAGGCGAGCGCCCGTGCCCTCAACCGCACTCTCACCGCCCTGGTGCCGGAGCATCAGATCTACCGGGTCGACCACTTCCTCGGGCGCTCGACCACGCTCAACCTGCTCGGTGCGCGCTTCGCGAACCGCATCCTGGAGCCGCTGTGGTCGGCCGAGAGCATCGAATCCGTCGACATCGTGTACGACGAGGTGCTCGCGCTCGAAGGCCGCGCCGGCTACTACGATGCGGCCGGCGCGCTGGTGGACATGATCCAGAGCCACCTGCTGCAGGTTCTCGCGGTGCTGGCGATGGAGGAGCCCGCCACGCTCGACGAGGTCGACTTCCGCGCCGCGACGAGCGCCGTCCTCCGTGCGACCGCGGTGTGGGCCGACGACCCGGCGACGTCCTCCCGCCGAGCCCGGTACACCGCGGGCTCGGTCGGCGGTGCGGAGAAGCCCTCGTACGTCGACGAACCGGGCGTGGACGCCGATCGCCGCACGGAGACGCTGGCGGAGGCCACCTTCGAGGTGCGCAACGCCCGCTGGGCGGGAACACCGTTCCGGCTGCGGTCGGGCAAGGCCCTCGGCACGCCGGCGACCGAGATCGTCGTGCGCTTCCGCCCGGTCCGGCACCTGCCGACGGGTCTCACCGGTTCGTCCGACGGAGCCGTGCTGCGCTTCTCGCTCGGCC
>Ga0308161_1004814_pt1 | contig 12168 bp, 12 predicted proteins | sample PhyFR2_FD_201034 | JGI IMG/M metagenome (GOLD analysis project Ga0308161, IMG submission 201034) | Phyllosphere microbial communities from UC Gill Tract Community Farm, Albany, California, United States - DLSLF.R2 | ecosystem: Host-associated > Plants > Phyllosphere > Unclassified | place: USA...
TGAGGAGATATGCGAGCGGTTCATTCACCATCAGCGCGCTTCCGTTCAACACTTGACACCGCTCCATTCATGCAGATCTCGCCGGCCAAATTAGACAGCGAGAGGGCGAGAGTACCTCAGATGCGGCGGCGCGACATGGCGCCTGTTTGTCCCCTTGAGGGCGACAAACAGGCGCCCTCGCCGATGACACGACAGCCCCAAAGCTGATCAAGCTCGCGGGTCACGGTCGCCTAGGGCGACTGAGAAAAATGAGGGAGACCCCGGAAGACGAAGGGCGAGTCAAGGCCAGATCGGCTCCAACGCTGGACGAGAGAGGCGATGGGAGCGGACCTCACCGGGGTCCATGCCAGGGCCGACCAGGATGATCCAGCGAGCGATCGTGCCATTCACGTGTTTTGCATGGCGACTAATTGCTCACGTGAACCACCGTTTATCTCTGGACGCCGACTGCCTGGATTGAATGCCGATATGCCAGCACATAGCCTTCTGTCGTGTACTCCGATGGGCTTAAAGGGATCCGTGCCAAGCGCCGCTCGTATCTGACCCGCTTTCGTGCAGAAAATCTCCAGAGGAACTATGGAATCGGCACCCAATGGGCCTTCGCGGGTGCGACGAGTGCGTGTGCGAGCCCGCGATGGGCCCGCCGATGTCGCCCCGCAATTTGATCGACCGTTGATCAGGCGACCGGAGTCTTCTCCCCCACCCGGTAGCGCGCGGCGCGATGCGTGTCCTGCACCCGGTCGCCCTTGCCCTGCAGCTTGTGACGCAGCTTGCCCGGCGTGTACTCGTTCGGGTAGACGCCGCGCTCGCGCAGCACCGGGATGACGTGCTCGATCACGTCCTGCCAGGTGCCGGGAGTGACCGCATAGGCGAGGTTGAAGCCGTCGATGTCGGTCTCCTCGACCCACGACTGCAGTTCGTCGGCGATCTCGACGCCCGAGCCCACGACGGTCGGGCCGAGGCCGCCGATCGCGTTGTGGCGGCCGAAGTCGCCGACGGTCCATTCGCGTCCGAGGTCGGCCTCCTCCTTCAGGTGCTGCAGGACCGACCGGATGGCGTTCGACTCGACGTTCCCCACCGGCTCGTCCTCGGCGTACTGCGACAGGTCGACGCCCATCCAGCCCGACATGAACGTCAGCGCGCCTTCGGGGCTCGCGTACGAGAGGTACTCGGCGTGCTTCGCCGCGGCATCCTCGCTCGTCGCCCCGGTGATCACCGTGAGCAGCGTGTAGATCTTGGCGTCGTAGCGGTCGCGACCGGCATCCTCGAGCGCGTCGCGGATGCGCTTCACGGTGCCCGCGAGCACCTCCTTCGAGGGCGCGGCCACGAAGATCGCCTCGGCGTTCTCCGACGCGAACTTCACCCCGCGGGGACTGGCACCGGCCTGGTAGATCACCGGAGTGCGCTGCGGCGACGGCTCGGAGATGTGGATGCCGGGCACGCTGAAGTGCTTTCCCTCGTGGCCGATCGGATGCACCTTCGACGGATCGGTGAAGATGCCGCGTTCGCGGTCCTCGACCACGGCGTCGTCTTCCCACGACCCCTCCCACAGCTTGTAGAGCACCTCCACGTACTCGTCGGCGTGGTCGTAGCGGTCGTCGTGGGCGAGCTGGTCGGTCTGGCCCATGTTGCGCGCCGCGCTGGGCAGGTACCCGGTGACGACGTTCCAGCCGACCCGGCCGTTCGTGAGGTGATCGAGCGTGCTCAGGCGGCGCGCGAACGGATAGGGGTGTTCGAACGCGGTGCCCGCGGTGATGCCGAATCCGAGATGCTCGGTGACGGCGGCCATGGCGCTCACGAGCAGGATCGGATCGTTCACGGGCACCTGGGCGCCGTTGCGGATCGCCGCCTCGTTCGTGCCGCCATAGACGTCGTAGGTGCCCAGGACGTCGGCGATGAAGATGCCGTCGAAGGTCGCGCTCTCGAGCAGCTTCGCCAGATCCGTCCAGTACGAGAGGGTGTTGTACTGGCGGGAGCGGTCATCGGGATGCCGCCACAGGCCGGACGACTGGTGGGCGACGCAGTTCATGTCGAAGGCGTTGAAGCGGATCTGACGGGTCATGGGGTCCAGCAAACCCGCCCGCCGGCCGCCCGGCCAGTCTCGCGACACGCGCCGACACATTCGTGCGGAGCCCCGGCGGATCGCTCGATGCGAATCGGGGTCTGGTCAGTCCCGGTCGCCGTCGATCGTCTTCACCGTCGAGGTGATCGGGCGGGGATCGGGCATGATCGTCTCGACCTGAGGTTTCGCATTCGCCTGCGCACGGCACCAGACGACGAAGCCGACCGCGGTGAAGACGCCGTAGAAGACGTACATGAAGCCGGTCGCGTAGAAGCCGGAACTGAACAGCAGCGGCACGCCGACCACATCGACGGCTATCCAGATGAGCCAGAACTCCGTCCAACCTTTGGCCATGCCGTACGTGGCGAGCAGGGATCCGACGAACGTCCAGGCGTCCGCCCAGACCGGCTCCCACGATCCGAGCGCGCGGAAGAGCGGAGTGAGCGCGATCGTGCCGATCACCATCACCAGCACGAGGCCGATGCGGGCGCTGTTCGGAGCCCAGCGGGGAGTCACGCGCCCGCCGTCCGATGCGGCCTGCCGCCAGCGCACCCACCCGTAGACCGCGACGACGATGAACATCACCTGGCGACCGGCCTGCCCGAGCAGGTGGGGCAGCTCGTGGTCGGGATTCAGGATGGATCCGAGGAACACGGTGAGCAGCAGCACGTTGCCCACGATGCCCACCGGCCACGCCCAGATCTTGCGCTGCATGCCGCCGAGGGCGCTCGCGAGGCCGAACACGTTGCCCACCACCTCGCGGATCAGCAGCACCTGGCCGCCGGGCAGCACCCACTGCGAGTTGAAGGCGTCGGCCAGCCAGAGCAGGGCGTTCACGAGAGCTCGTCCGGGAAGGGACGGTCGTCGAGCACGAGCTGCAGCAGGGTGAGATCGAGCCAGCGATCGAACTTGGCGCCGACCTGCGGCATCCGCCCGACCTGCAGGAAGTCGAGGCGCTTGTGCATGATGATCGAGCCGATGTTGCCGCTCTCGACCGCCGCGACCATCACGTGCACGCCGAGTCTGCGCGCACGGTCGATCAGCTCGACCATCAGCGCCTTGCCGATGCCGTGCCCGCGCTCGCCGTCGCGGACATAGACGGAGTGCTCGACCGTGTGTCGGAAGCCGTGGTGCGGACGGAAGTCGCCGAACGTCGCGTACCCCAGCACTCCGGTGTCGTCCACCGCGACCAGCACCGGATATCCGCGCGCGGTGCGCTCGGCCATCCACGCCGTGCGGTCGGCGAGGTCGACGGCATCATCGTTCCAGATGGCCGTCGTGCGCAGCACCGCGTCGTTGTAGATGGCGAGGATCGCCTCGAGGTCGGCGGTCTCGGCATCCCGGATCTGGTGGTCGCTCATCGGGTCTCCTGCATCTGCACGGGGGTGCGCACGGGACGACGCTAGCAGGAGGCCGTGTGGGTGGCCGTGCGTGCCGGGTGGCGGGGCCGTGCGCGCCGGGTGGCGGGCCGTGCGTGCCGGGTGGCGGGGCCGGCATGCACCGTCCGCAGGGCCGGCGCACGTCTGCAGGGCCGGCGCACGTCGACCATCCTGCATCCGTGCATCGATCCTGCAGACGGGCCGTCCGCGGACGGGCGGATCAGAGGGTGGGCCGCCAGTGGGTGAGCTTGGCGGGGTTGAGGACGATCCACAGCTGGGTGATCACGCCGTGTTCGACGAGGAGGTTCATGACCGAGTGCACGGCGCCCTCGTTGCGGAACACCAGTCCGATCCCGTCGCCGAACCGCTGTTCCTCCACCGTCAGACGCGCGCCCTTTGCGGCGATCCCGAGCAGGAAGCGGGCGACGTGGTCGGCTCCGCTCACCACGTTGCGCGCGGCGCTGACGACACCGCCGCCGTCGCTGCGGAGTTCGACATCGGGGGCGAGGAACCGCAGAAGCGCGCCGATCTCACCGGTTCGCGTGGCGTCCTGGAACGCGCGGACGACGCGATCGTGCTCATCGCGAGGAACCGCGACCGCCCGGCTCTCGCGCACGTGGCGACGAGCGGATGCCGCGAGCTGCCGTACGGCGGCGGAGGATCGGCCGACCGCCTCGGCGATCTCGTCGAACGGCACGGCGAAGACGTCGTGCATCACGAACGCCACGCGTTCGGCGGGTGTCATCGCCTCGAGCACCACGAGCAGTGCGGTCGAGACGTCGTCGTCGAGGGTGATGCGGTCGAGGGGATCCGCGGTCGACGCCGTGTGCGCCCCGATCGCCCCGGCGAACACATCGGTCGGAACGGGCTCCGGCAGCCAGGGCCCGACGTACTGCTCGCGTCGACGACGCGCCGACCCGAGGAGGTCGAGCGCGACGCGGCCGGCGACGGTCGTCAGCCAGCCCGCCGGGTTCGCGATGCCCTTTCGCTCGACATCGGTGAGCCGATACCACCGCAGGTACGTCTCCTGCACGACGTCCTCGGCATCCGCCAGCGTCCCCGTCATCCGGTAGCCGAGTGCGAGCAGACGGCGGCGTTCGCGGAAGACGTCGTCGAGATCGGCGTCCATGGGTGTCTCCTCCGGTGCGGCATCCGTCGTGTTCTTGTCCTGTGTCGCGCTCGTGGGTCGTGCTCGTGCTCGCGGGGGCTCTTGCCGCGCGTTTTCTGTCGGTGCTTTCCTGTCGCGGGTGCCTTCGCAGGATATGACGACGTGGCGTGAGCGGTTGTGAGGCCTCACATTCTCGACGGCCGTCTCGTCATCACAGCGGGAGGGTGCGCGATGGGTGCACGCACCGCGCGCAGGCGGGTTCCCGGAGCAGAGAGGAAGTCGGATGAGGATCGCCGTGGCAGGAGGAACGGGTGTCGTGGGTCGGCATGCCGTCGCGCAGGCGCGGGCCGCGGGGCATGAGGTCGTCGTCCTCTCGCGCGCGGGTGGTGTCGACGTGGGCCGTGTCGACGTGGGCCGTGTCGACGTGGGCCGTGTCGATGTGATCACGGGCGCGGGTCTCGTCGAGGCGCTGCAGGGCGCGGATGCCGTGATCGACGCCACGAACACGACCACCCTCTCGGCGACGAAGGCGATCGCCTTCTTCGAGACGGCGAGCCGCACTCTGCTCGCTGCGGAGAAGGTGGCGGGTGTCGGGCATCACGTCACGCTGTCGATCGTGGGGATCGACGGGATCGATTCGTCCTACTACGCGGGCAAGCTCGCACAGGAGCGCGCGGTGGCGAGGGGACCGGTGCCTTTCACGATCGCGAGAGCGGCGCAGTTCCACGAGTTCGCCGGGCAGATGCTCCAGCGGATGCGCGGGCCGGTGGCATTTCTGCCGACGATGCTCATGCGGCCGGTGGCCGCCCGGGAGGTCGGCGCGCATCTGGTGCGGGTCGCAGAGGGTGCGCCGGCCGGTCGGGCGAGCGACCTGGTCGGTCCGCGCGACGAGATCCTGCTCGACGTCGCCCGACGGCAGCTCGCGTATGACGGTCTGCGCCGGCGCGTGGTGGGGGTGCGCCTGCCCGGCGCATACGGCACGGGGCTCGCGTCGGGGGCGCTGCGCGGCGGCGCCGATGCCCGGCAGGGGCGCATCACGTTCGACGAGTGGCTGCGCAGCGAGGATCACGTGCGCGGCGAGTGAGGCCGCATCGCATGCCGGCATTCCGACCACAGTTTAGAACATATGTTCCAAACTGAGACCATGACCACGACCCGTCTGACGCCGCTTCTCGAGGCCATCGAGCGCCTCGGCGATGCGTGGGCCGATGCGGAGAGGAGCACCGATCTCTCGCGGGCCGAACTGCTCGACGCGCATCGTGCGGTCGGCGAGGTGCAACGCTGTCTCGACGGGATCCACGCCGAACTCGCGGCGACGATCGCGCACGAATCGCGGCCGGAACTCGGCCCCGAGGGGCTGGCCAAGGAGCAGGGATTCCGTAATGCCGGAGCACTAATCGCGACCACGACGGGCGGTTCACCGGGAGACGCGAAGCGCCTCATCACGGTCGGTCAGGCCGCCGCACCGCGCAGCAACCTGCTGGGCGAGGTGCTGCCCGCGAAGTACCCCGCGCTGGCGGCAGCGCTCGCCGCGGGTGAGATCTCCGTGGCCGCCGCCGCGGTCATCGTCGCACTGCTCGAACGGCTTCGCCTCCGCGTGGGGTCGGCGCGGGTCGACGAGGCCGAGGGGCTGCTCGTCGCTCGCGCCGCGGGGATGACGCTCGACGACGTGCGCACGCTCGTCGCCCGCACCGAAGCCTGGCTCGACCCCGACGGGGTGGCTCCCAAAGAACAGCAGTCGCGTGATCGTCGCTCTCTCACCATGTTCGAGCGCGACGGCTCCTTCCACCTGAACCTGCAGACCGACATCGCGTCGAGCGCGCCCATCAGGGCAGCGATCCAGGCCTACGTGTCCGCGACGTTCCAGGCGCGGATTACGGCACCCGAGCCCGGTGCGGCCGACGCCGATCACCGCACCGTGGTGATGATCCAGGCCGACGCCATCACCGCCCTGTGCGAGCATGCGATCGCCTGTGACAACGGCGGGATGCCGGCGACCGGCGCGACAGTGGTGGTGCGTGTGAACCTCGACGACCTCACCTCGGGGCGGGGAGCCGCGACGATCGACGGCAGCGACCAGCCCGTGAGCATCAGCACCTGCCGTCGGATGGCAGCGGGTGGCGGGATCATCCCGGTGGTGCTCGGCTCTGCCGGAGAGATCCTCGACTGGGGCCGCGAGAAGCGACTGTTCACGCGGGCGCAACGTCTCGCCCTCGTCGAGAGAGACGGCGGATGCGCGATGTGCGGCCTCCCGCCCCAGATGACCAAAGCGCACCACATCAGGTGGTGGCAGCGCGACACCGGTCCGACCGATCTGAACAACGGCGTACTGCTGTGCGAGTCGTGTCATCACCGCATCCACGACAACGGATGGGACATCAGCGTCGACGGTGTCGGCGTCGCCGCGCGGGTCTGGCTCATTCCGCCGCCGCACGTCGATCCGGCGCGGACTCCTCGCCTCGGAGGACGGGCTCGCTATGACGTCGCCGCGTGACGATACCCGTGAGCGCGGGCGGGCATTCGTCTGTCCCCCAATCGGCCTACAGACGAGGTGCCGACAACCCGCTACGGTTTCCCACGAGGCGCACGGGCATCTCGATCGACGGAGAAGAGAAATTATGAAAACGCTAATGACTCTTCGCTACAAGCTCAAGGCTCTCGCCGTGGGGCTCGCAGCTACTTTGATCTTCGGGCTGGGGGTTATGTTGTCCCCGTCGGCTTCTGCGGCAGACAACTGCGCAGTTCTCCGGCAGGCGCCGACACAAAAGATCACAGCTTGTGCGGGGGCGTCGCAGCTGACTGCTCAGTCATTCTGGTCAGTATGGCGGGATTCGGTGAGTAATCTAACCGCGGAGACGATTAGCGCGACATGCAAGGCCACGACAACCGGGACCTTGGGATTCACCTACTCGTTCACTGCAAGCGGCACCGTAAAGGCATGGGTCTTCGCGGACGTGAGCGCGAAAGTCAGTGGTGGCATCAAGGGATCTATTACTACCGGCGTCACGGTGTCATCTTCCTTCAACGTCCCACCGTGGCGAACGACGAACTGCGATCGGGGCATCGTGCGACAAAATTTCAATTCGCGGATCACCGAGACCACTATCAACAAGGGGCGGCCGCCCATCGTTACCTATAGGAGTCACACGGGATATGGTCCGGTGCGTGCACAGTGGCAGATTAAGGCGCTGTGAATCGTCGCGTATTGGCGTGCACGGGAATCGCGCTCGCGCTATTGTTTGGTGCCTCTACGATCTCCGCTTGCGCCCCATCAGAGCTTCCACCGCCGACGCCGTCATCGGTTCCTGTTGAGGCAACCGAGCCGCCTCCGGTGGTTTCGTCGGACTTGATTCTCTCTCCCGACGTCTGGGACCTGTTGCCTGGAGAGGTCGCGGTTGAGGCGCGAAGCGGATCGGAGCCGATCACAATCGAAGTTCCAATGGACGGCGTGGGTGAGACGTACGTAATGTACGTGATGTGCTCCTCTGCAAAGGGAATTTCCGTGGAGGCAATCGGAATGCGCGACGGCAAGGAATATGTAGTTTCTGAGTGGGACATCATCTGCGACGCAGTCCCCAGCAGAAGGACGAACTACACAGATGAGACCTCCGCGACAACTTTGATACGTCTGTCAGTTGAAGGGAAAGGCGCATGGGGATTCGTTCTAGCCAACTCCGAGCAGCCGTAGTCCTCTTTTCCGCGGGGAGCGTTGCATTAGCTTTCGCTCTAGCCGCCTCAGGTTGTTCTTCGACTCAGGAAGCTGGGTCTGAAATCAGTGAATACGTGTTTGCGGCTAGTGACTACATATACTCGCCGATCGAAGCGGAGAATGATGATGGCCTTTCGTATGACGAGATTGTTTCAAAATGCATGAAAGAGCTAGGGTTCAAATACAATCCAAACCCTCCGCTCTCGTATAGTGAATCCTTCGATGAATCGACAGCTGCCTCTCAGTTCGATATTCCAAGTGCGGACACGCGCGGATACGGAGTCGTTTATGACTTTGCGGAATTTGGGATAGCGGAAGACTCTCCTTTCGAGATCGAAGAGAGCTCGAAAGAGGACGAAGCTGGTTTTCGCTCACAAACCGAAGCAGATGCCTACACTACGGCGCTCTACGGAGCATACGCGGACGATCTCGCGGCAGATCCAGAGGCCGAGTGGCATTGGAATCGGGCCGGCTGCATTGGACAGGCGGAGCATGAACTCGTCGCTAACCCCAGACCAGATTTCGCGGTGAATCCCTACAAGCAGCTAATGGATGAGGTCCTCTCTCTTTCCGAGAATGTCCTTGAAGGTCGTGAATGGCAGGACGCTGTGCGATCCTGGACCGAGTGCATGGCGCATGTGGGGTACTCCGGTTTCGCTCAGATCGACGATGCGCGGTTCTCTATCGAACAAGCGCGTGACGCGCTGATCGGATCGACTGCCATTTCATATGGCAACACGAGCGACACGGTGGAGGTCACTGAGGAAAACGACGGCGTCCCCGACCGTCGCGATTGGGACGAACTTCGAAAGCTTGAGATCGCGACTGCCAAGGCGGACTTAAAATGTCGAGGAGAGAGCCAGCTCGACGAGAAGTACACTCAAGCCTATGAGGATCTGTCGAACACATTTGTCGAAGAGAACCGGGCGCAGCTTGATCTCATGATCGCTTGGGTTAGTGACAACTAGACCCGGCGAGGAGGGCTTTTTGCACAGCCGCTGAGAGGCTGTGGACCGGCCTATTGGTGGCTCACGCCAGCGACCAGCGAGAGGTGGAGCGGTGTCCGACAGCTGCTCTGTGAGCGTGTTGGCGCTTGCTACGAGCTCTGCTCGTGAAGCCGACGCGGACGTACCAAACGAGCGCACAGAGACTTCTCGGGATCAGCCCTTGCTTCTTGGGGCAAAGCAAATGACCTCGCCGGAGATCCGGGGGCGCTCTGAAGCGATCGGTTCTTCAGCGATGATTGCGTTCCGTTGCTGAATAACTCGTTGAGTCAGTAAAAGTAGAGGTGGCCGTGCTTCGTGCGATCCTCCGCGACGCAGATGGACCAGATTTCATTCGGTCTTATTCGCGTCGTACACATGACTCCGTGATTCCTGCTCTTGAGAGCTCAAGGACACGATCGCGTCGAGGGACGCGTCAGGCGTGCACGTCGACGGGGGATTCCCCGCCCTCGTGGAAGTTCGGCTTCTTGCCGAAGAGCTTCGCGATGCCCAGCACGATGGCCACGATGATCAGGCCCGCGATCAGCCCGGCGATGGCAGAGAACAGGGTGTCGCCGATCCAGACGATCACACCGCCTGCGGGCTCGAGAAGGTGCTCGATGCCGTGCAGGATGTCGGCCCCGAAGTGCACGCCGACCTCGCCGAGATTGACGAGCAGCAGGTGGCCACCGACCCACAGCATCGCGACAGTGCCGAGGATGCTGATGAAGCGGAACACTCCCGGCATCGAGCGCACGATCCTGGTGCCCGTGTGGCGCACGCGCTGCACCGGGCTCTTCGCCATCTTCAGGCCGATGTCGTCGATCTTCACCAGGAGCGCGACCGCGCCGTACACCACACCGGTCATGATCAGGGCGATCACCGCGAGGATCGCGAGGGTGGTCCAGATGTCGAGACCGGCCTCGAGATTCGCGAGCGAGATCAGCATGATCTCCGTAGAGAGGATCAGATCCGTGCGCACGGCGCCGAGCACCAGCTTCCGCTCGTCGCGCGCGCTCTCGTCAGCGTGCCCGTGCTGCACGCCGAACCACTCGAGCACCTTCTCGGCCCCCTCGAAGCACAGGTACGCTCCGCCGAGGATCAGCAGATAAGGCAGCACCCAGGGCGCGAAGGCGGTCAGCAGCAGCGCCACCGGGATGATGATCAGGAACTTGTTGGCGAGAGACCCCACCGCGATCTTCGCGACGACCGGCAGCTCACGCGCAGGCGTGATGCCCTGCACGTACTGGGGTGTCACGGCGGCGTCGTCGATCACGACGCCCGCGGCCTTGGCGGATGCCTTCATCGCCGCGCTCAGAATGTCATCGACGACCGCGAGCAGTCCAACCGACATGTGTGTCTCCCCTGTGGTGTGTGTGGCGGAGCAACTCTATCGACTACGACGAAACTCACAGCCCGCTCACAGTCCTGCGGGACCAAAACCGGGCATCCGCCGGTTGTGCTCTATGACGCCGCAGCCAGCTGCGTCGGAAAAGGAGACGCATCATGTCGAATGACTACGGCAGGACTCCGGAGGCCGTCAGCGACCTCACCCACCTGCAGTACGAGGTGACGCAGGAGGATGCCACCGAACCGCCCTTCCGCAACGCCTACTGGAACACGCACGACGATGGCATCTACGTCGACGTGGTGTCGGGTCAGCCCCTCTTCTCATCGGCCGACAAGTTCGACAGCGGCACCGGCTGGCCGAGCTTCACCCGCCCGATCGAAGAGGACGCGGTCACCACGCGCACCGACCGGAAGCTGTGGATGACGCGCACCGAGGCCCGCTCCACCGGAGCCGACAGCCATCTCGGGCACGTGTTCGACGACGGACCCCGCGCCGCCGGCGGCCTCCGCTACTGCATGAACTCCGCCGCCCTGCGCTTCATCCCGGCTGACAGCCTGGAGGATGAGGGGTACGGTCGCTACCGTCACCTCTTCGCCGGCGCCGACGCCGATCCCGACACCACCACCACCCCCACCTCCGAGGAGCAGTCATGACAGACACCGGAACCATCACCCGCACCCCAGGCACCGAGACCGCCGTGCTCGCAGGCGGCTGCTTCTGGGGCATGGAAGACCTCATCCGCCGCCAGCCCGGAGTGCTCGACACCCGGGTCGGCTACACCGGCGGATCGAACGACCACGCGACCTACCGCAACCACCCCGGCCACGCCGAGGCCGTGGAGATCGTGTTCGACCCGACCAAGACGACGTACCGCGACATCCTCGCGTTCTTCTTCCAGATCCATGACCCGTCGACGCTCGATCGGCAGGGCAACGACCGGGGGTCCAGCTACCGCTCGGCGATCTTCCCGCTCTCTCCCGAGCAGGAGACCGTCGCCCGCGACACCATCGCCGACGTCGACGCGTCGGGCCTGTGGCCGGGCAAGGCCGTCACCGCGATCGAGCCCGCCGGACCCTTCTGGCAGGCCGAGGAGGAGCACCAGGACTACCTGATCAAGTACCCGAACGGGTACACCTGCCACTTCCCGCGCGCCGGATGGGTGCTGCCGAAGCGCGAGCAGAGCGCCGCCGTCTGATCACCCGCCCGTCCGTCTCCTGAGCGAGCGCAGCGAGACGAAGGGCCCGGTCCGTCTCCGTTCGCCGGCCGAGCGCAGCGGAACGAGGGGCCGCGTCCGTCTCCGTTCGCCGGCCGAGCGCAGCGAGACGAAGGGCTGCGTCCGCCCCTCGTTCGCCGGCCGAGCGCAGCGAGACGAAGGGCCCGGCCCGTCTCCGTCCCCTGAGCGAGCGCAGCGAGACGAAGGGCTGGTCTCGTGCCCTCGTGACTCCGTCCCCTGAGCGAGCGCAGCGAGACGAAGGGCCGCGTCAGCTCCCGGACAGGAAGGCCAGGGCCGCCTCCTTGAAGGCGCGGGATCCCGGAGCGTTGAAGTGATTGCGGTCCGGGATCTCGAAGAACCGTC
>Ga0308161_1004816_pt1 | contig 12162 bp, 12 predicted proteins | sample PhyFR2_FD_201034 | JGI IMG/M metagenome (GOLD analysis project Ga0308161, IMG submission 201034) | Phyllosphere microbial communities from UC Gill Tract Community Farm, Albany, California, United States - DLSLF.R2 | ecosystem: Host-associated > Plants > Phyllosphere > Unclassified | place: USA...
TCTCATTGGCATGATCTCAATGTGATCCTTTCCAGACAAAAGTTCCCACAAAAATAAATATCTACTCTATATACAAATGAAACAATACTTGCATATGTCAGCTTCAATGGAAAATGTCATACAACTGACATCAACCTTTTAAAGGCCTATCTCTCAGTATCCATTTTGATAAATCCAAAAGTATTTTGATCTAGCATTTGTCTATAGAAATTACTCTAAATCAGGTTGTTGTTTGAATAAAGCTTTGCTGTCTAAGCTAATTGAATCCTACACTTTATTTCATGTCACCAATCCTCCCATAAAGATCACTCTTCAGCATCCTTCATCAGGATTTGTAAGCGATGTTTAAGCTCACCTAATAGTTATTGATAAATTTCTATCTTGCGCATTTCTTCCAGTAGTTCAGTAAACAATCTATTAACAATCTCATTGTCAGTGAAGTCTTCAGTCAGTAGCAGCGTTTGTTCTTAATAAAACACGTAATGCTTTACCTGCTGATTGATTCGGATGCATCCACTGTCAGAGGAATATCCATTGGCGTAGTTACTACGTCAGTAATGACGTGAATAAGTTTTTGCTCTAGCAAATGGACTTATAAAAGGCTACTGTTGGCTCATCATAACTTATCCCATAACTAGCTCCTATATTTTAAGGCATAAAAAAAGCCGCATTAGGAAAAATGTGGCTAAACATAAACTTGAATTAATTTTAAGACGCAGCGTAAAGAATAGACTTAGGCTAAATAGTTAAGCTTAAATTAAACTGGATAATGAGCTGTATTTTTAAGACACCATTCTTAATGCTTGTTCTAACCCTCCCTGTTTAAGGTTGGCTCCCACACCAAACCATGCCGAATCCATCCGATGATCTGTTGATATGGCCCGTCGCTCGTGATCCACAAACTCGGTGATACTACAAAGTAGTCCATAAGCTGTATCTTTGGCTGAGGTCAACTCGGCCCCACGACCATGTCCATTAAACATAGTCATGACCTTAGACATAGCACGTCCATTTGGTTCAGCTTTATTGTCAGTCTTAGAGGAATGGGTGGGTTGAGGTCTTGCTACATTACGATATAACCGAATGATACTCTCATCCTGTTCAGTTGTACTCAGACTAGTGTTGTTAAATACCGCATCAAAATAAGCAGCAGCTTCCTGTTGGGTCACTTTACGCTGGCTTAGCTGTTTCATTTCATACATATGCTCATCCCAAGTTCTAATAGAAACACCCAATTGCTGCTTGATCTTTTCTGCATCAAACTTAGTACTGTGAGGAACTTTTACAACACCCTCTCCACTAGTCTGTCCTCGTATCGCAATACTCAAAGTGTTATTACACACCACACGTACACTTGTGAATTGCGCTGTGGTGGCTAAAGTTCCATCACATGCTGTTGCCAACAAAATGTAGCCATTACTAACATCCTTGCCTTTCAGTGCTGTCGATTGACCTGTTCTTGCCAATGCCCAGAACTTACGTCCACCTTTTAATATACCTGCCGTTTCCAGTTCAAAACCCGATTGCTCGGTAAGGTCCCGGTAAAACTCTAGAATTTCTTTGGGTTGTACTTCTTGGTAACGCTGACTCACTACAGACAACGGTGCATGAGTATCTGAACGATAAAGCACTCGCTGTTCTTCATAAGGCATCAGGATATTTTGTCCCCGTTCATTCTTCGCCATATAACTGACATTGGATGATTCAATTCGCCAGTCCATACCCGCCTGCTGCGCCCAGATTTCTATTGGTTGATTTTGAGAAAGTTGATTACCCAAACCATGCCATGGCGTTTGACCAACGAATGCCATTGTTTCTATTTGATGTGCCATGATTGATTTCCTTTAAGTAATTTAAATAATTTGAAAGCTGTAAACGATGAGAATTATGCGAATCCTGATTGCTGGATTTCAAAATGCTCCAGACATTGCTCACACTGGTAAAACAGCGTCACCATGTAGTCTTGATGCTGAACGTAGAGTAGAAACATGCCACCGATAACCAAGCCCACAAAGCCACCCACCAAAGGGTGAACGGGACTTCGCTTTGATAACTGCATACAGGCGGCTGCCAGAGACATCGGCGAGAATGATGAAAGCTTTGCAAATACGCCTGAACTGGGTTCAGTCTGGCGCAGTAATGTGATGTGTAATGAATGACAGTAAGGACACTGGTGCATGATCTATCTCCTTAAATAAACGGCATAAAAAAAGGACCTGCCTGATCGGCAAGTCCTCTGTTATAGGTGAGTTTTAAATAATGCTATTCAGCCTGTTGACGCTTTGCTTCCCACTGTTTGGCATAAGTCTCTGCTGAAAGATAGTGCTTTAAGCCAAATTCAAACTGGTTCGCTGCTGAGTTCAAGACATCCTGAAACGGTAGCGTTGCAAAATCGACATTTGGCTCTACCCATGAATCATTCGACTTCTGTTCAAACTTAAGTGGTTTATAAACTTGGGTATAGATGAGAGATTCACCACCTACCCGTTGTTGTTGGGTAATCTGGGAACGGAACTTAAAGAACAGTACCCCTGACACTTTTAAATGGTTTTGTTTAAAATCCATAACATAAGCTCTTGCCCAACCTGAACCTTTTACCAACTCCTGTGCATCCGCTGCTGCCATAGGGAGAGTTAATAAGGTTTCCAGTCTTCGAGATGATGCATTCTCCTCAAGCTTTAAGGTCAAAATACTTTTATCAGCATCGTATTCATAATCAGGATTTGAGAATCCCTGATTAATATAAAGACGTCGCATGGTTTTATTTAATGCGTTTTGCAATAGATTGATATCATAGTCAACTTCATAAGCTTCTGCTTCTGCTTGAGTCTGCTCTACACGTAACTGGTATTGTTCCGTGGTTTCAAACTCACCTTTTGGTTTAATTCTTGGTGTTTTTAGCATCCGGACATAATTGATCGCCAGATTATTAGCATACTGATAGAGTCGGTCATTGGTTAAATCAAAGAGCACCTGATCCAACCCCTCCATAAGCCCACTTTCACGTCCCATCACTAAAATCTGATCATCACGTAAATTCAAATTCTGTTTTAATGTTGCAAAGATTTGATCAAATGAATGGGTATCCTGTTCATCCCTCATCTCGACTATATCGAGTGGGAAACTTACAGGGCTTGCATACCGATAATCAGTTTCAGGAAAGTTACCCAAAATATCACCATCGATCAAAGGCAAAGGTTGAACAGTAGTTTTAGAGAGAATCACTGGTGAAGTTGCTACGGTTTCAGTTTCGCCCTCTACCGAACCAGAGACATCACTATATTCATCCTGTACCGTTTGCGGTTCCTCTTTTTTTGAACAGCCACCTAAAAATAAAACACTGGCAATACAGCAGCAAAGTAATTGTTTTTTCATCATGGTAAGTACTCTGAATTTATTCACGTGATTGGCAAGGCTGATCGGAAGTTTTCCATCAAGACCAGTACCTTCTTCATAGTGGTAATATGTATTTAAAATTTCTTTATTTATGGTTTTCTGGATTGAGGTCAGCTTGATCAAAAGCAGGGACTTCATCTTTGTCAGTAATGCTTGTCACTGCTGTATTATCAGGACTGATTGAATGGCTGCGAGTCGCTTCAAGTATCTGTTCGGTTTGTTTATCCTGAGCACGGTCATAGGTATAAAACAATGCAAATGACAGAATAAAAATCACAGCATAAGCCGTGTACCATTTCCAGCGCCGTTTCAACCGTTGGGTATTGATCTTCATCAGCTACACTCCCAAATAGGCTTTTAATACAGCTCTGGCCTGATTGATCTGCTGTGCCTGTTGTTCAATGAGTTGCTGTACTGACTCAGGTAAGGTCTGGTATTTATCCGGATGGAACTCAGCCATCTTTTGTCTATAAGCCTGTTGCAGACATTGTTCATCCAGCTCTTCTGGTCTGATATCCAAGAGCTTGCAGGCATTTAACTCTTCAATTGTTAACTCCAGTCCGCCATTGCTTTGCCCAGCTAAATCAGCAACACGCTTGAAATAAAGATCAAAAGTATCTTGTAAGAGTTGCTGTGAAATATTGAACGCTCGGCATAAATCAGCAATAAAGTATTGCACCTGTTCCTGTTCAATTTTGGAGCCCAACATAAAACGGACAAGCTCATCAATCGTTTGCATGCGAAGCTCATATGGAAGCTGATCACGAAACTGCCAGACTTGATCTAGTAATGTACGGTAGTTAAAGTTAGGCGTAGTGCTTGTCAATTGTTGTATATACTGTTTTTCTTCTACGCTGGCTTGGTCGGTTGAAAATCGTAGTCGCATGGTTTCACACGAATCGTTATCCCATCGCCCCTTACAGTAAGTTAAGTAATAAGCATACAAGTTGAGTATGGTCTGAGCTTCAGGAGGAAACTCATCTGAAGTAGATGAATGCGTTGCTTTCATTGGGCAGCATTCATTTAAGAATGCTACCAAAGCACGAATCACGCCCTTATCCAGTTGGCTAAAGTTAAGCTCATCCTGTCCGTTGATCAAAATAGAACTGGTGATCATTCCAATATCTGCATCCACCCTGTGGATATGCTCAAACAGATAAACCTGCTCATCTTCAAAACTAGCTTTATAGAAGAGCCCCTTTGCGGTGAGGCACATCCCGACCTTGGCACTGCCAAATACCGTGTCATCAATCAGCATCAATACATCTTTAGGGTTCACGCCATGAGGAAGATAGGTCATGGCACCTTGCAGCTTCTTATTAGGAATCACTGGGGCAAAATAAATGTTGTCATTACTTCTTAATAAGGACACCCACTGGCTCTTCTGGATCAGGTCATTTATACGTGTCGACATGATGCTTCCCCCCTAGAAGAACCAACGTATAAGGGCAGCGGGCCACACTAAAGCACCACCAAGTAAATAAGCTCCGGATTGCCCCGGATACTCCCAAATGCAATACAGCCAGTAACCAATCACAATCGTGAAATAGAATGTAAAAAATGGATGTTTCATGATCAATATTCCTAAATTGAGTTGCATAACCCCTTCCCGTTGCCCGAACAGGCAACAGGAATGAGTGATTCAATGATTTGCTTAAGGCTTTAAATATCTTTTATTAAAGTTCATGTACGCATTGTTGACCTGACTGATACATCACACGGTCTAGGTCATTCGGGAGATAGCTCATACGTTCAATCTGGCGCATGACTTTGCGACCATAGTGTTCTTCGAACTTGTCGTAGACACAGGAACAATAGCTACGACTGCCACCCATGTTGTAACAGCCTTGCTTGACACCCTTTTCAAACTGGGAAGAACAGCCATTTAAAATTAGGACACTGACACCCACCACACCCATCAAAATTTTATTTTTCATCGTTATATCCAGTGACAAGGTCATGGAGCTTAGGCTTTTTTAGGCAATACAAAGCCCTGCCACGGTGTATCTCACATGACATATTTATTAAATTAAATTTTTAGACGAAAAACTAAAGCTTAAGGAACTAGACGTTCATCAAACTCTATTAAAACTAATCAGGCGGTATAAAAAGAATATGCATAGCCAACTCCTTTATTTTGGGAGTTCTGCCAAAGCATTAGAGAATTATGGTGGCAGAACGAAAGAGGGGTTGACGGACTGGTCTCAGAGGCCAGCACACCCAAAGGGTGTCCCCCCTCCCGTTCCACCTTAGAAGGGGGGCACGAGGGGCTAAACACTAAAAGAAAGATCTTTTAATGCTCTGAGATACGGTCCGTCAAAACCGACTGGCAATGTAGGCCAGCATGCAAAGGATAATGTGCAACCTTTAAAGTGTCAATATTCTATAAGGATGATAAGCACTAGATCATTATAATTTTCATTCAGATAATAAAACTACTGTTGTAATTTTAGTATAAAAATAAGTAAAACTTCTTAATTATATAGATATATTTTTTAGGAATTGAAAGCTTATTTTTATTTAAATAAAACTTTAACTATAAAATCCTTTTCCCTAAGTCTAAGCTAAAAATAAGTATTTAATGAATTTTTATAAATAGCCCTCTGAACACGGGTGTAAGAGACCCTTATAAGTCGCTAAAAAATATATCTTTAATAGTCAAGAATGCACCCCAAAACCACTGTACATTTTTAGCAAAAAATTGACTTTTTTCTGATTTATTTCTATACATATTCTTTAGGTTTAATATATTTTTTATTTATTTTGAGAATACAAAAATGACAAAAGAATACTCACTTACTAAAGAAAATAAAGAGATCAAAATTCTCGAACGTTTTGTTATTGATAATATACGAAATTCAGCACTTAATATTGAATATCCATGGTATTTCTTGCATGTAAAAGATAAAGCTGACGAACTATTCGTTCTTAATACTTTGCTGGATAATGGTGAGTTTTCTATTTCTGAGCAACAAAAAAAACTTCTTGAACAGGGCTTAGAACAACATTACTTTGATGAAAATAAATTGTATAAGCTGCCTATAGAGGACCAACTTTATAGACATTACGATGAGGTCTTGATCCCCATCCGAGAATTTAAAAAGTTTATTGCTTCTGATGATTATCGAAAGTTATTAGAAAATAAAATATTAGGTAAAGCTGAACTCATAAGCATACAAAAGTGCTTTAAAGAAGCTAAAGCTAACTACCAAAAAGCTTTCCAGTTTTATGCTTTACATGTGAATTGTAGATCAGTAGAACCACCCAAAGAAATTTTAACAAAAATTAAGAATATTCAGGCCCAAGCCTATAAAGATAAAGAAATTAAGGAAATGATACATCTTTACTTAAAACCAGAATATAAAAACCATGTTGAAAATTTTTTAATAAAAAATCCAAAAAGGAGTAATGACATAGAGGCTCTTTTCGATACCGAAATTGATGTGGAATATAAAAAAAATATTATGGAAACTCTAAAGAAAATCTATGACTTAAAGTTGGAAAAATTAGTCTTTATGAGAAATCGATATACAAGGGCTCAAAATGCTGGAAGTTTTTCTTATATTTACCTGCCTAGGAAGAAATCTTTTAAAGAGGCATTCATAAAGACTGGAATAAATTATTCATTACAAATTAAACGCTTAGATGACAGAATCAATAACTGTATTCGTATTATTAAGGATTTAGAACTAATCCAAGAAGACTCCTCATCAATTATAAAAAATATTTTACAACATTTTGACCAATGGAATTACGAAATCCAAGATGATACCAATCAATCACTTTATGACACAGTTAATAAATACTACAAGTCGAGTAAGAAGAAAAAATAGTATTATTTAGAATAAGCTCTTTTTGATTTTGAAAGAGGCTAAAGCTCTAATCAAAAATCTCTCGGCGCACTAATAATGACGCCCTATTTCTCAAAAGATAAAGTATTCCTATGTTGTACAGCATGTTCTTAATTGTTTAAAAACGAGGAATAATTTATGGCTCAGGCTACCGATCCCTTCAAGATGATCAAGCGCACCGACCTAGAAGAGCTTACCGGCTTATCTAGATCAACTATCTACGATCGTATTAATCCTAAATCCTGTCGTTATGACCCTACCTTTCCCAAACCCGTGAAGTTTGGTCATTTAAGCCGATGGAGATTAAGTGAAGTTCGGTTATGGATTCAGTCCAGAATTGAAGCACGTAATCAGCAACAAATGACGGCGTAAGTGTGTATATCCCACTGATCCACACATTCACGTAAATACGATATGAATTTGTGCAAAGCTTATTTATTTACTATGGGTTTGAATAAAGGTATTAAAATCATTTAATTAAATACATATTAAATAACTCATATATTTAATAGCTAATATTTAATTAAATATAATGTTGATTGTATGTAGGGAATATCTACTGAAACTAACTGCATTGAATACATCTCAATTAAGTTAGATGTATTTGTTGTGGCTCTGACTGCTTAGAGCAAGTCAGATCACAAATGAAGTTCAGTTTTTAATTTAGACAACCAAATATCTTTAATCATCTTGTCTTTTTTAATCCCATTAAAACTAGACACTGTTTCACTCAGTGTCTACAGACAGCTATTGCCCAAATTTCTTGATCACTCATTTTTCGAGAAATATATGAATAAATCCCAGTTACTCCATACCGCAGGTACATTCACACTTGAGGAACAACTTGCCCTTCTTCGATCCGATCTAGGTTCAACAGATATCACAGCGCCTGATGGATCATCACGGAAGTTTCTACATGCGATAGATCCTGAAACGGAAATATGTGTGAATATCGTCTCTGCAATCGATAAATGTAAGAAAATCAACCTACCTATAGCTAAGCTCAAGAAAGAGAAAATCCTTTCTTCAGTAAAGCGTTATTGGGTTCACTTTCCACCTAAATGGAAATCACTTGAGGAAAAATTGCGTTCAGCATTTCATCATGAATTCTCTAAGAATTATTTTTACAGTGAAGAAGTAAAAGCCTGGATGCATATTCAATCTCAGTTTACCTCTGAAGAACTAGCCATACTTGCTCGTCTTCTCCCGATAAATAACAGAAGCGAAGTGAGCGTACAAACATATGTTGAGCTATTTAATCAGTTTACTGGACAACTGAAGGAATACGTTCAAAGCGCCGAATACAAGAAGAAAATTAGAGATAGAGACGCAACAAAGAACGCGAATAAAAACGCCTGTATTGAGCTGTTTAACCATCTAATCGCTAAGTTTGCTCGGGTTCTGGTGGTAAGAGTAGATTTTTCATTGAAGCGAGATATGGAGACTCTCCTTAAACATGCTTCATCCATGGAATTTCCATATTCTCGTAATGATCTTGTTTATATCAAAAAGTGTATGAGGAAGTTCAAAAATAACTGGCGTAGCAACAAACTCTTAAATGATATACAGGGCTATATCTTTCAATATGAATACTCACATGCTACCGGATTTCATATTCACGCTTATTTTTTCTTTGATGGTAATAAACACAGAGAAGATATCACTATTGCTAAATATATTTCTGATTACTGGAAAACCATTACCAAGAATCAAGGAAGCACTTATATCTGCAATCTAGATAAGGAGAACTACAAATACTGTGCAATTGGCATGATTCATTATGCCAATAAAGAAAAACAAGCCTTCTTATTTCAAACCTTTGAATATATCTGTAAGGCTGATCAATTTTTTATTTTCTCTGAGCTGAAAAATAGCAAACGATTTCAACGGAGTGAATTACCTGAGCCTAAAGCCAGTTCAGGCCGTAGTCGTCAAGACCTACCAACAGAATCAAATTAACTCACTCAGGGAATCTATAATATGAACTTATTCAGCACTATGCAAAAGGTAGAAGGTCTCAACTATCTCAACCTTGTGACTAAAGCCTATTCTAACCAGTTGTACACACAACCATATTCCGTACCTTTATATGCCTATATAGACCTTATTGAGCAGCTTAAAAAAAGGAAAAGTTTTAGGATATTTACCAATAATCCAACAGCCTATCCTCACCCTTCTGTTCCCAATTTATATATGACTAATTTAGGCCACTTAGTACTCCAAGTCGTTAAAGATAATGTCATAAACCCATACACAAATGGAGTTTTTCAAAATGCCTTAATTCACCCTGAAATTTATTTATTAAGTGGGTTAATGGTCAAACATAACATCAATAATATCTTTATAGGTGAATACCAACTTTTGGAACATATCTGCGAAACCTGTTTTGCAGACTTTAAGGTACATATTCAAACGCGTGCATTTATTACCGAAAATCGACGTTGGAGTTATAAATATTCATGTGGTGTGAGTTCATACAATCGCTTTCTAGAATTCATTTTAGGGGAAACAGAACGATTTGAAGTACATTCAATAGTGGTACAACGCAAATTACGAGATGGGCGTGAGTCGGCGTTTGGAGATTTAGATTTTAGAGATATGTCAACGTATGAAATCGCACAGGAAAAAAGTAATCAAATTATCCAAACTGTTTGGCGTAACCGACGTAAAAATGATGTGTTAGGTATATTGTCTCGGGAAGAAGTCGATATAGACCAGACGTGTACGATCAGACTTCTATTCTTTGTTCGAAAAAAGTTTTCTGATTTAGTTCCATTTAAAGATACCCCTCTTTACAATACTATTGAACCCTTCTTTAAAGACTTAAATCTTGATCGCGTAGCTTTAGGAGAGGTTTACACAATGAACTCAGGTATAGCTCCCCTTTATCAGGAACAAGAGCAGAATTACTATGATATTAATCAAGTGCATGTGGGTAATAGATTAAATATATTAAAAACTCAACTCACAGTTCCCGATTACTGGTTTAGGAGTCGAGGTCAAGAGTCGAGTCTTAAGATTGAACGCGGTCAAGCTCATTATGATCGTTAGATAAAAAATTTTGTGTAGAGCAGCATGATTCCCTTCATGCTGTTCTTATATGTGACTCAATAATACCAAACTTCAGCATTCCAAATAACACATCTGGTTCTGTGATTGAAAGGCAAAACATTGCCCTCTAAGTCAAAAATTCTAATAATTTCATTATTTGTGTCATGTTGACAATGCAAGACAATTTCCTTACTTTCATTTTGCATTAAGTGCACGACAGCTCTATTCATATGACTAACCTCCTTTAATTAGGATTCTAATCACCCCCACTACAATTAAAAGATAAGTACGTCATTAAATGACGTTATATTAGCTTTAAAGAATCCAAATACTCATTTTAGATACATCAATAAAACTAAAGATCTTAAAGTTGAATTGATACGTTACATCGATTAAGAAAGCTGCAATTCAAGTGCTTCTATATAAGTTTTGAAAATTAATAAATGAAGTTAGAAAATGCTTAAAGAAATCTAAACCTCAATCTAAAGCCATCTGAATTATTCTTATTTTAACTATTTCAATCCAAATTTTAATGTGGGGTAGTATGAGGGGTAAAACAATAAACAAAAAATAAGCCCTTGTGAAAACAAGGGCTTATTAAGAATTTTGGCGGAAGCGGTGAGATTCGAACTCACGGAGGACTCACACCCTCGTCGGTTTTCAAGACCGGTGCATTAAACCGCTCTGCCACGCTTCCATGTGCGTAAGAATACAAAGCTTATTCATTTTATTCAAGAAAAAAATCACTGCTTTGTGTTCAAGTGCGTATTGTTTCATCAAATATTACAATCGAGCAGCTAATTCTGCACCATCTTTGATCGCACGCTTCGCATCTAGCTCTGCTGCAAGCTTTGCACCACCAATAATATGATAGTTTGCTACGGTCGACTCATCCTCTTTTGGCATCAAGTCTTTTACCGACTCTTGACCTGCACACACCACTACAGTGTCTACACGTAAAAGTTGGTCTTGACCGTTATGTTCAATCCAAAGCCCTTCATCAGTAACTGCTTTATATTGCACACCACGGAGCATACGCACACCATGCTTTTTAAGTTGTGCACGGTGTACCCAACCAGAAGTTTTCCCAAGTCCAACACCTAACGGCGTAGTTTTACGTTGCAGTAAGTAAATTTGACGAACTGGAGGTTCAATCTGAGCAGGTTGCATACCTCCCTCAGAAATATAGTCAGGGTTCGGGTCGATTCCCCATTCACGTTGCCATTCGGCTAAAGGTTGAGGCTGTGGTTGATGTGGAGGTTTAAGTAAAAATTCCGACACATCGAAACCAATCCCACCCGCACCAATCACTGCTACTTTTTGTCCAACTTCTGCACCTTTTAAAACTTGAGCATAAGAAAGAACTTGGGGCGCATTGCTTCCTTCAATTTTTAATGCGCGAGGGATTACACCTGTTGCAACAATAACTTCATCAAAACCTTCACGTTCAAGCTGCTCACGGTTCACGCGAGTATTTAAACGTACATCCACGCCTGTTTTTTCCAGTTGGACTTTAAAGTAGCGAATCGTTTCGTGAAATTCTTCTTTACCCGGCACTACCTTGGCAAAGTTAAACTGACCGCCCACATCTGAAGTGGCTTCAAACAAAGTGACTGCATGACCACGGCTCGCCGCAACGGTTGCTGCTGACATACCAGCAACTCCGCCACCTACTACCGCAATACGTTTAGGCTGCTTGGTTTTTAAATAAACCAGTTCAGTTTCATGACCTGCCCGCGGGTTAACTAAACATGACACACGCTTATTTTTAAAAGCATGGTCTAAACACGCTTGGTTACAGGCAATACAGGTATTAATTTCATCAACACGGTTAGTCGCCGTTTTATTTACCCAAAATGCATCG
>Ga0308161_1004819_pt1 | contig 12154 bp, 12 predicted proteins | sample PhyFR2_FD_201034 | JGI IMG/M metagenome (GOLD analysis project Ga0308161, IMG submission 201034) | Phyllosphere microbial communities from UC Gill Tract Community Farm, Albany, California, United States - DLSLF.R2 | ecosystem: Host-associated > Plants > Phyllosphere > Unclassified | place: USA...
AACTGCAGTCCGGTACTCTCGAGCACACCGAGGACGTGGACGGAAGGCGTTCCACGCGTCTGCGGCTGGAACGTGCGCTCCAGGCACAGCGCCTGCAGGTGTGCCAGCATCTGCGAGAACGGGAGCACGCCGATGATCTGGTCGGAACCGGCAAAACGGTCGAGCAGCTCTGACCAGGCCTCGCGCGCTTGGTATTCATGGCTCGACAGGACACGGCATCCTTGTCCGCCATTGCCGGCCCAGCCGGCATCGCGCAAAATGGTGCGCACGGTTTGCGCCCACGCCGAGGGCAGCCGAGGCGCAGCCTCGCATTCGCCAGCATGGCGCATCAGTTGCGACAGGTGGCGCAGTGCGGCCGGCAAGGCAAGCCTGGACTGGCTGTGGAGCTTGTGGCCAAGCTTGACGAGCGCTGCGAGGCTTGTGTGGCGTCGTGCGCGCCGGCGCAGGTGCGCATCGAGTACGGCGCGGCCATCGCTTTCCCGCCCGCTGTCCGACCAATAGGGACTGTGCAGCAAGCCGGCCAGAGCCGGCTGCTCGACCTCCCGCACCTCGCCAGCCAGCCGCAGCAGCTGCAGCGCACAGGCGACCACCGGCACCTCGGCAAGCGGGCGGCCGAGGGAAAAATTGTAGCGGCGCGGGCGTTCGGCGCAGGCTGGGGTGCCCAGTTCTGGATGCAGGGCGCGCTCGAGTTCATGCTCGAGGCAGTCGCGCATGCCGTTCAGGTCGGGGACGACCATGCCGATGCGCCATGACGGATTCGCCTGCAGCTGCGCGCCGGCCCAGCGCGCGGCGGCCCTGCACTCGGCGTCGATGTCCTCGAAGCCTGCTATCTCCGGGGGGCGCTCCTCGGTATCCTCGGCTGCGGGAGCGTGCAGACCTGCATCCAGGGCCGCGTGCAGCCGTCGCTGCAGTGGATCGAGCGCATCGAATCCCACGAACACGATGCGGCCGCGTACCCGCAGCCGTCCCGCTTCGATCGCTTCCACCACGGCGACACGGCGCTCGACCGCGACCGTCCAGCCGTTCTCTTCCAGCCGTTGCCGAAATACACCGCGCCACTGCGCAAACAGCGCCGCCTCGCGCGAGAGACCGTCCATCCCGGGGTCCAGGGCCCAGATTGTCGCGAGGGCGTGGGCATCAGCGGCGCTGGCGGCCATCGCCGCGACATCGAAGAGCGGCGCCTCGTCAAGGTCGATACTGTCCTCGATGACATGCCGCCACAGCATCCTTTCTGAAAACCCATCTAGCAGCACCAGTGCCGGCAAGACCCCCGAGAGCATGCCCTCTTCGCCCTGCTGGTCCAGCCAGGCCTCGAGAGCAAAAGCACGCGGGGTGTCCCATACCGTCGCGGCATCGTTCGGATGAGCGGCACGCAAGGTCTGGGCCAGCCGGGTGGTTGCGCAAAGGAGAATAGGACTTGTCATGAGTATGGAGGCTGCCTCGGGCACAGTCGCACATAGTTGCTGACTGGAAAGTATGGGCGATGCTTTTTGGTTTGTCCATCCAGTCGACTCCAAAACACCACGGCATGCGCTGTTCTATTTATGCTTTGCCATCGCTTTGGCGTTAAGCGTTGCTGGCGCGACACGGATCGCCTCGCTCAACGATTAACGATAGACACCAAGACGGCTCTTTCCTATGCGACACAAGCTGTCGCACCCCGGCCTATGATGGATCACTCACTAGGAGAAGCTTCATGAAAAGTCGTCGCCGCGGTCCGTCTCATTCTTTCCCCGTCAAGCAGTTCGAGTCCATTACCGAGCTCTGGATGTTGCGCATCCTGGTTCCCTTGTCCGGTCATAAAGTGTTCGTCATGCGTAATGGATTCTCCGAGGATGCGGTTGCTCGCTACCTGGGCGTGGGAGACTGGCTGGACAATGATGAACTTGACTTCGACAGCGCTGCGGTCCGCGCCCAGTTGCGCCAACTCCATGTCGCGGCCGAGGAAAGGGCGCAGCAGCTGGCCACGCCACCTGGCCTGCGCACCAACCTGGCCCGGCTGTCGCAGCTGGTCGGATTGTCGGACGTCGATTGCCGCATCCTCGAATTTGCGGCGATGCTGCATCATGACCGGGTGCTGGACGACTGCGCCGATACGCTCGGCCAGCTCAACTCGCTCAAGGTGGTCGATTCGCTGGCCACGGTGCTAGCACTCGACCATCGTGCCGTTCACAGCGCGCTGAGTTCCAATGGAGTGCTGGCTCGGTCGGGCCTGCTGGCAATCGACCGTGGCGGCAGCGGCTACCTGCGCGGCAAGCTCGACTTGCTGTCCAATAGCTTCGCCGACATGATCCTGGGTGGCGAGGCCGATCCCCTCACCCTGCTGCGCGATACGGTCCACCCGAGTACGCCGCCGCGCCTTACCCTGGACGACTACGGCCATATCGACGATTCGCTCGCGCTGCTGCGGCCCTACCTGGAGCAGTCCCTGGCGACGGGACGGGCCGGTGTCAACGTCTTCCTGCATGGCGCACCTGGTACCGGTAAAAGCGAACTGACACGCGCGCTTGCGGCCGTCCTGGACTGCGAGCTGTTCGAAGTCGCCAGCGAAGACTCCGACGGCGACCCGGTGCTGGGCGAACGGCGCCTGCGCGCGTATCGCGCGGCGCAGAGCTTTTTCGGCCAGCGCAATGCCATGATCCTGTTCGATGAGGTGGAGGATGTGTTCAACGACGGCGACCGGATGTTCGGCCGCATGAGCACGGCGCAAAAGCGCAAGGCGTGGATCAACCGCACGCTGGAGCAGAATGCAGTCCCGACGCTTTGGTTGTCCAATTCGATCGACGGCATCGACCCGGCGTTCCTGCGGCGCTTCGATATGGTGATCGAGATGCCGGTGCCGCCACGCAGGCAACGCGAGCGCATCCTGCGCCAGGCCTGTGGCAGCCTGCTGGACGATGCGGCCCTGGTGCGCATCGCCTCGTCGCCGCAGCTCGCACCTGCCGTGGTCAGCCGCGCCGCCGACGTGGTGAATACCATCGGCAGCCAGCTCGATCCCGCGCGTGCCGGCCGCGCCGTGGAATTCCTGATCGACCAGTCGCTCGAGGCGCAGGGGCATGCGCCGCTGCGGCGTGGCGACGCGGCGCGTCTTCCTGCCGAGTACGATGCCGCCCTGCTCAACGCTGATACCGACATGCTGCAGCTTGCCGATGGACTCGATACGAACCGGGCTGCCAGGCTCTGCCTGTATGGCCCTCCTGGCACCGGGAAAACTGCCTATGGCCGCTGGCTGGCCGACCGCCTCGGCATGCCCCTGCTGCTGCATACCGCGTCCGATCTGATCTCGAAATGGGTGGGCGAGAGCGAAAAGAACATCGCCGCAGCCTTCCGCCGCGCCGAAAGTGAAAATGGCTTGCTGCTCATCGACGAGGTGGACAGCTTTCTGCAAGACCGTAGCCATGCGCGCCAATCCTGGGAAGTGACAATGGTCAACGAAATGCTGACCCAAATGGAGACGTTTTCGGGTATCTTCATCGCATCGACCAACCTGATGGGCGGCCTGGATCCGGCTGCCCTGCGCCGGTTCGACCTGAAGGTATGTTTCGATTTCCTGCTGCCCAGCCAGGCTGCGCCCCTCCTTGCACGCTACCTCGCCAGCTTCCAGCTCGCGCCGGCGACGCAAGCCGAGCTGGCCCGGCTGGGTTCCTTGCGCAAGCTGACCCCTGGCGACTTTGCGGCCGTGGCTCGCCAGCATCGCTTCCGCCTGCTCGCGTCGGCGACGGCCTTTATCGAGGCACTGGCCCAGGAATGCAGGCTTAAAGCGCCTACATCAGCGGCCATTGGCTTCCTGCCCTAAAGCTCATCGAGGGCCACTAGCGGACGGGGGCCCTCGACCCTTCTCGACCGAAGTTCTTCGCTACACAACAAGTCGCCGCAGCACTCGCCCAGATGACCGACATCCAACCCGACATTACCCAGCTTTCGAACCGCGAGGCGGACCGCATGCTCGCACAGGCCAGGCGGGGACGCCTTGCCGAAATCGACCGTTACTGGGCGCTGTGCCACGCTGACCCGGCCCGTGCGCAGGCCGCGGCGGCGGGCGCGCCCGCGATCGTGGGCGAGATTTTCCAGCTCGCCTGCAATACCGACAACCCTCCAGCACCGGCTGCGGTGAGCGCCCTGTCAGTGGCCACGGCGCGTTTGCTGGGCGTACCGGCGATCCGCGATGCACTTGTCGACGAGGTTCCTGTCGACGGTATCTGGGAAAACGGGCAGGTCGTCGCCCTCAAGACCGTGGATGGAGAACGGGTGCTCGTGCTGCGCTACGATGGCCCCCTATTCAATCCCGGCACCGTTCCGCAAGACAGCTTGAGCGCAGGAGCGAATTGCCATGTGGTCTGCCTCGAAGCGAGCGATGGCCAGGGTGGCGACTACGAATTCCTGCGCGCGTATGTCATCGGCCGCATCAACGCAAATGGGGAGTGGGAAACGTTGACGCTCGACCTTGCGTCGAGGAGCGACTTGATGCGCGACCTCGAAGTCATGGAAGCACTGGTGGACCGCGGGCAGCTCGACGAGGAATTTCGGGAACGGTCGCCTCTGCCGACTTTCCCAACCCCCAGCGACGGCTTGATTGCTGAACTCAAAGCGCACCAGGCGTGCCTTCGCCGCCAGGGCGCAATGACGGATAAGCAGCAAGCGGTGGTAGACGGGAACACAGCCCATCTGTACCGACGGGCAGAGCGTTTGCGCCGGCATATGCAGCGCGTGGAAGACGCGCTCCACCGGATACGCCGCCAGATCACCGACATCGAGGCTCGCGCCCTGGAAGCGGAAACGGGTTTTGAAAGAGGAGACCAGGTCCGTCATCGATCGACAGGCGATCTGGGACAGCTCGAGATAGTCCATGTCGGGGACGTCGCCCAGTTCCGCTTGTGCGGCACCACGATCTACGTCACCGAGGATATCCGGCGGGGCGAATGGTCAAGGCTGGTGCGGGCGGGTGACACAGCGGGCACCCTGGCGGACGATTAGGTGCTCGAAGACCCGAACACGACCGTCCGCTGCCATGCTGATTCTTCAGAGCGCAGCAATTGCTCAATTGCGCCAGCAATCTTGCGGCCACCCTGTTCCGAGGGCTCGATCGGCGACATCGCCGAATAGTCGGCGGCTTCATGGCAGAGCACGCGAAGGTCGAGCACGGGAAGTTGCCGCTGCACCGCCTCACGCAAGATCACATCGTTGAACACGCCGAGTGCAGTACGCAAGCCTGGCGCGAGCCCTGGTACGCCATCGTAGATGGTGGCGACCGCTACAGGCAGGCCAAGTGTCGACACTTCGTCGAGCATGCGCCGGTATTCGAAGCGAAATTCCGCCTGCCATGACGCGAGCAGTTCCACCGCTTCCAGTACCGATTTTGCCGGTGACTGCATGTAGCCGACGAGTCCCAGTACATCGTTGCCGCCGCAGCTGACGAGCACATGCCCCGGGCCCGCAGTCATTTTGCGCGCGCGCGCGACCTGCGCCCGCACGTCGACAAGGACGTCGCCATCGCGCGCCAGCAGGATGACCCGATGGCTAGCTCCTAACATCGCCTGGAGCTGCGCCCGGACTTCGGCATCCTTAGGGACATAGGGGGCGTTGTCAAAGATCGAATCGCCGAGGAGGAAAACGTCTGGCATCAAGGCTCGCAATGAATGAAATGTAATTAGAAAAAGGTCGCGGACTTACAGCGGATGGAGGGTATATGCGTTGTCCTCGTCGATCTCGAAGAACAGTTCCCCGATCGCCGCGTTGGGTGTATCTGCCCACAGCGTCACGGCAGGGGCAAGCTCTTCCACCAACTGACGCAAGGGGGCATTGGCCTCCATCGCCGTCATCAATTCATGACGCGTGAGCCCGGGCAGAAACAGCGGCGCCAACGCGAGCCTGGCATCGAGCCCGGCGGCGGCCGCGCGCGCCAGTTTGTCATGGACCGCGCGCTGCAAGCGCTTGACGTCGGGGTGGTAACGAGCGTCCGTTACGGACAATTGGAAGACCTTTGGCGGCGTGCGGCATTCGACCCGGCAGGCGATGAAGCCATCCTGCGGCAGGCCAACCCCTGCCGCGCCATCGAGCGCTAGCTCAGCCGTCGGGCTGGCATACACGGCATGGCGGCGCGAAGGCTTGTCCTCGGAACGGGTGAATTCCCACAGGTTGTCGACAAAGTACGGGACATTGCCAGGCAGGCGGGCACTAGGATGCCGAGTGTGTATCTTGGTCGGGTCGAAACCGTCACGGGGGACTGCGCGATAAATTTGCATAGAGACTCCATTCGTCTTTTGTTCGGCAAGAAACCGATCATCCCTGCCTCGATCTCGACAGCTTAGCGCCAGCTGCGACATATCAGTTCGCAGGGGGGAGGCATAGACTGGATGCAGTACATCCCTCGTGCTAACGATACTTGTCAGCCATGCGCAGCGCGGTCTCCTTTAATTGCGCCCGTAGCTTCGGCGGGCCGTGGACCTCGATGGCAGCACCGAAGCCGGTGAGCCAAAACACCAGCGTGCGCGTTGAGGCCACGGTGGCGGTCAGGTGTACCGACCCGTCGTCGAGTATTTCAAGCACCTGGTCCGGTGAGAGCGGCGTTTCAAACAAGTGCTCGGCGACCGGGCGCTGGAAGGTCGCGCGCAACACAATCGGTGGGCCAGTGAGGAAGCCGAATGCACCGGACGCGATAAACGCATCGATGTCGAAACTCGGGCTCCTCTTCGCTTGCTCATGAATCAGGGTTGCCTCCTGCACGCGATGCAAGGCGAGCGTACGGACAACCTGATTCTCCGCGAACGTACACACCAGATAAATGATCCCGCCCCGCTGCACGATCGCCAGGGGATGGACCACTGGATACGCGGTCGCCTTCGTCGCATCCCGCTTTTTGTAGCGCAGCATTAGCTGCAAATCCTTCATCAAGGCCAGGTAGACGGTACGCTGAAAGTCTTCATTCAAGGCCGGCGCCTGCAAAGGCTGTAGCGGTGCGATCGACCGTACTTTGTTCAGCCACGCCTTGGAAGTAGCCGATTCGCCCATGGCGTCAAGCACGCGCGCGGCCGAGCGAAACTGGGGCTGCAGGGCATCGAGCGCCGTCGGGGGAAGTTGATTGCGCAGATGCTGTTCGACCAGGGTCAGCGTCAGGGCGTCGGGTATCGACAGTCCGGGCAAATCGAAGCTCGATGCGTCCCGTTGCCAGCTCCAGCCGTATGGCTTTTCGCGTTCGTCGGCGACAAGGGGGAACACGGCCGACAGGTCTATCAGGTCACGCTGGACCGTGCGCGTCGTAACCTTGAAATCCGCGTCCCGCAGTTGCTGCTGCAAGTCCTTGACTGCGACCTTTGCCGGCGCACGCGGGATCATGCGCAGCATCGTCCACTGGCGCAGCAAGGTCAGATTGGTCGACACTGGATGCTGCCCCTTGGGTATGGTCTGGATGAACGAATGCGTACGCGATCCGCAGCCGTGCGCGAATGTTCGCTGCGCGCCCTCCCCCTATTTCGTCGAACGGCGGTCATGGAAGAAGACCTTCTTTCCTCATTGTAGCAAGCAGAGTCTTGCCGTCCATCGGCTCCGAGAAATCGGCATCGGTCAACATGAGCACTTCCAATAAAAGAGTTGGATTCAGCTCTTCCGAATGGGAGCAAATATCTTTGACCAAGGTATGCGCTGCATTCAGGGATTGAACGAGATTTTTCATGTACCGAAGGCCTTTCATGGAGCGAGGCGCAGCGTTTCGACGCCGCCACCGTCAGGATAATGCAGTCAAAATATTTCGGGAGCACGGTCGTGATGCGCAAGGCGGGAGCGTGCCAGCGCCTCGTCGTAGCGCTCTTTTAACATGGTCGGATCCAATGCATGCGCAGCGATAGCGATTTCGGCGAGACCAATTCGCAGGACTTGGGCAAGGCGAATGGCGGTCAGGTAATCCAGCCCGATCTCTCCCGCTTCGATGCGTGTCACCTCGTTTGGCGGCAGCCCCGCACGCGTCGCCAGGTCGAGCGGCGACAACTTGCTGCGTTCGCGCAGGACCTGCAGCCCCAGCGAAATCTGGAAATGTGAAATCATGAGCATGGTATGAGTGCGTCTGGGCGCGATCGATCCTGAAAGGTGAGATGCAGCCGGCCGGCCCGTACTTGCCTGCGTCCGGAGCGTTCAGCCCGGCGGCACCTCCCGAACTATGCTGCCCTTACCACATGCGGGTAAGTAGCTCCCTAGGGTGCGAATACACAGCAACCCTAGGCACAATCAGGATACCCAATGGTGCGACGTATCATGTCGCTGTGGCAGCTGGGGCGATCGGAGCGACGCCCATCTTGGGGTGCACCGCTTGGACCACTCGCCACGTAACCATGCATGTACGACGGCTGACTGTCCAACAGCCGATTCCATACGCAGGTTAAGAGCGCCTAACAAAACCCATTGCCTGTCCTGACGGCAACACCGTACACTGAGCAGTTCTATACGTCCGCTAACGGCCCAGGCTGTGTAAGAACGCAAAACGGACAACATGCCGGCGGCACTCGGCCTCTCAAAACGCTCTCCAAGGCGTTTTCTCGAGGTCGGGAATGGTAAAGAGACCCCTGAAAACACGCAGATATCGCGTTTTTACACAGCCTGGGCCAGAAGCGGACATTGCAAGCAGTCTGATAAATCCATCAGAATGCGACCAGTAACGACCAAGAGAGGAAGATGGGCACTTTCATACCACCGCCGCCAGATCCCCAGCTAATTAAGATCCTTGGCTGGTGCTTTCTTCTGATGTCCATACCGATTTGGTTCTTTTCCCTGAACAGGGTGTTTGACAAGCATGCATCGGAATCATGGCCACTCACCGACGGCAAGATTTAACGCGAGTGCACGTACCAAGTCGTCCGGACTAATTAGGCTATAGCAGACAAGGCTAGGAATTCTGCACCACGATGCGAACGTGTACCTTGACGATACCGCTTTGTTGCCAGGCACCTGACCTGAACTCAGGACGCGATCGTAGATTACTCATTACATTTGACCCTTCCGAAAACCTGGTCGCGTCCCATGGATGATGCTCGACGCGGCCATCGTTGTAGAAGGTTGTGATCTCGGCATGGCGGCATGCGAGCAGCTGGCGCTTGAACTCTGCTGATTGCGGCGGTTCAAGGGTAATGGGTAGAATATTGTCGGGGGATTCAACCACCGTGGCGGCGTCAGAGTGCTCGGTTACAGCTCTTAGATCAGCGGTGCTCGACGTAGCCGAGCTAATCACGGTGTCATACTTCGAGTGACATTCCCGGCACAGGATTAATATCGCCTTCTCAACTGGTTGATGCTCCAGCTTAAAATTCTTCTCGAACTCCTTCAACTCAACGGTAATGACGCTCTCAGTAGAGATCGCCGAGAGTAAGCGCTCAATGATCTGAGTCCGATCTCGGCCCTTGACATGTGCTGCTTCCAACTCCCCCCCGCAACCACAATGCTCGCAGGCGCCAACAGCGGCTTTATGTCTTTTGGTGATCATCTGGACAAAATTGCGCAGACGCGGGCCGAAGTAACGCTTGAACTCTTGACGTGTTCCTGTGAAGATTGCCACAACCCCTCCTGAAGGATGCCTACATGAATCGTCGGCGCACGCAACTAGACACGACTAAAGGGGGCGCCGCTCTCATACGCCACAATGTAGCATACCTCAATAGGTCGATTTTCTCCTGTTACAGTGTTCGAACAAGCTAAACCAACACAAACAGGCTCGAGTTGCATGAATAATTAGGTGTGTTGCTTTCGCGGCTATATGTTCTCACGGCTTTCTCGGTTAGCAATTTAGCTCACACTGCGTAACCACAAGTGCCAGTGAGAGCGCCCACGTGCCACACCTATAGGGAGCGCCCGACGCCAGGTGAGTGACAGACTTGTAGGACGTGCGAAAGTTTGATAGAGGGTCAGAACGCTACCCTGTCCGGCTTGCAGAATCAATGACAACCATTATTACCTAGTGATGTCGTAATACTCAATAAATCTTATAAAGGTTCAGGATCGTAGTCAGATGCCGAGAGTATGTCCGTAGGTTGATCGAAAAATACGGAAAAAAGATCCATTGCCACTGGCCCAGGCTGGTAGAAACAAAGATCCTGATAAAAATCATCGAGACCAGCTCTTGGCACGCGACTTTGGCGGTAGGCCCGATTTACTATAAAAGTCTCTATCGGAACGTGCCTGATCTGACAGCCACGACCGGTTACGGTAGAAGTTATAAAAGAGAATATGAATTGTTAGCTCGACCATCGGTATTTTCTCAACGAAGTCTCGTCCTCACCTTTAATTGCATGCACAATCCAGTACTATGCGCGACAGCGATAGAGTTCGTACTACTACTGATACAATACAAGCTGGAACAAGTTCCAAATGTGAAACACGCATTCATCTTATAATTGCCCAAAACCCTAGTAAGGAGTCTATATGCTTGGTTGGTCGGTAGTAGTTGACTCTCGCCCCCCAGAGGAGAGGGATAAGTCGGATGATAAAATTTCTTATCTGCTGGCAACGTGGCAAACTAGTTTGTATGGTCTCGACTTTCTTGACGTGTTAGTGCGCAAGGGAAAAGCGAAATACCTCCTTTCAGGTGGCTACCCAGAACGCTACAGCGCACAAGCAGGCGATTTTCTACCACTACTCTCGACGCCGCGCCCTCCTGGCACAATGGGACCGCGTGGCGATGTCACCCTTTACAGCGACAGGATCGCCACCTGTCTGCCGGAGCAGATCATCACTATCGATGCATGGGATCTCTCTTAATTTGCTGTACAGTTAAGAGGCACCGGAAGCTGAGTGCCTGAACCATGGTGTGTGCTTAAGAGCGCCTAGCAGAAGCTGCAGAGCAAGGCGCAACGTCGCAACGGCGAACCGCGGGTACGGCATGCTTGTACAGCAAGGTTTGGACCTGATAGAAGGATCACAGACCACGACGTCAGTTAATCTGAGTGACCGTCAAGCGACTGCCAAACACTGCACCTGTGTCAATGTAGTGCACGTTTCCAAGCAAAATCGGTCTTTGCACAGGTGTGTGCCCGACAAACATTTTGGCCAAGCCGGCCACGCCCGACTCATCGTTTGCAGTGATGCGCTCGCGACTGTAGAGACAGGCGTCCGCGACTAGAAGAGCATCATCGCCGTTCAATTCCGCGATGAGCTCTGCCCAGGAAGCAAAGGGACAGTCACCGTGAACGATGCCTACTAGACCGGACGAAGTCTTGACCTCCAGCACGATAGGAAGTACATCAAATTGGGCCGCAATCCGTCTTTGTTCTTGGGGACTGAGTTCCAAAAACCAGGCACCTCCATATTTTTGATAGTCACGGGAGTCAAGGTCGCCGACGAGATAGTCAAGCGCCATTTGCTCGTGATTGCCCCTTACGGCGTAAAACCATGGTTGCGTCAACCATTCGATCACAGCTGCAGAGTCGGGACCACGGTCTACCAGATCACCTACGCTAAACAAACGGTCAATTTCGCGATCGAAGCTAAGGCCTTTAAGCTCGACCGACAATTCGTCGAAACAACCGTGAACGTCACCGACGACAAAATCACGGCCGAGTTGGTTCGCATCCAAGCGCCGAACGAAGGAGGTCATATTAAGAATATAATCTTGTCTTTAGATATTTACAAAACGAGGACACGTTGCTTGCGCATTAACGCCGGGCTGCCGCTACGTTAGTCACACGTTACCTACGGCGGCACCATGTGGCAGTGCCACAATCACCAATACTAGGCCGCCTAATTTCAGTCAGTGCTAGGATTCGTAAGCAACAGCGGCCTGGGAGGGCTCTCAGGTTAGCTGCCAGCAATTGTGTAGCGTCCCTTTGTCTCGCAATATCGCCCGGTGTGAGTCTTGCTGCTGAGACTGTCATGCGTCCCGCCCTAGCTTCCGTTATGAATGATGACAGTAGCAATGCCGCTGATTGCTGGATCGGAACTGCTAAACGTCATTGTCAGCGTTGATGCGACAAGATGTGTCGCAAGGAGAGGTTAAGCTAGAGAAAGCACGAGTTATGTCCTCATGACGGATGTCTTTCGTGGTCTTGTAGTTGTCAAGACCCGCCTGGTTATAGACGCGCTTTCTGAACAATTCAGGCCGTTTGGCTTGCCAATCCTTGAGCGCCTGAATTGGCGTTTGATGCTTGAGCGCCCGTTGTGGGATGCTGTGATTGTAGAT
>Ga0308161_1004822_pt1 | contig 12147 bp, 10 predicted proteins | sample PhyFR2_FD_201034 | JGI IMG/M metagenome (GOLD analysis project Ga0308161, IMG submission 201034) | Phyllosphere microbial communities from UC Gill Tract Community Farm, Albany, California, United States - DLSLF.R2 | ecosystem: Host-associated > Plants > Phyllosphere > Unclassified | place: USA...
GTCGCGCAGGCAACCCGAGGCGCCTTCCTCGTGCTGCAGCAGCGGCCAGAGCGATTCGGCCAGCGAGTAGTTGTAATGGATGCCGGCGATGCACTGCATGGCGCGGCCATAGCGCAGCGCCAGGCCGCGACGGTACACATGCTTGATCATGCCGATATGGGAAGTGCCGTACCAGGCGATCGGTATCTCTTCCTCGGGCGGCAGCGGCACCGGCATCGACTGGCTCCAGAGCAGTTCCTGCCCGAGCATGTCGGTGGCGTAACGGTGGATGGCGTCGAGCTGCGTCAGCGCGGTGGCGATGTCGTGCTCGGCCGGCGTGATGAATTCCAGCAAGGCTTCGGAATAGTCGGTGGTGATCTGAGGGTGGGTCAGGGCCGATCCCAGCGCCGGCGGATGCGGCGTGGTTGCCAGGTGGCCGCCGGCCGTCACCCGCAGCGTCTCGCGCTCGATGCCGCGCAGGCCCTGCAGCAGCAGGGGACGCGCCTGTTCGCTGGCAAGCAGCGCGAGACGGCGCTTGAGCAGATTGGTCATAAGGCTCCTCTTCCTGTCGTTATTGATTTTCGCTTTCTGTTACAAGCATGGCCACGGATGTGTCAGATGTAAGCAGATGCATCAACCATTGAATGCATTTTTTACCACGGTATATTGGGCCGCATCATCGCACAGATGGCGGTTTTCATCCGGCCGCCCGCCAGACGCCCATGCTCCTGCTTGCCACCGCGGACCAGAACCGCCTGCTGTCGGCCCTGCCGGCCCTTGAGCGCGATCATCTGGCGCACTATCTCGAACCGGTCGTGCTGCGCAGCGGCGACATCCTGTGCGAAGCCGGCACGGTGCCAACCCATCTGTATTTCCCCACCAGCGCGGTGCTCTCCATCCTGCATCTGATGGAAAACGGCGCTTCCTCGGAGCTGGTGGCGGTGGGCAACGAGGGCATGGTCGGCATTTCGCTCCTGATGGGCGGCGAAGCGACCGGCGCGCGCACCGTGGTGCAGGCGGCCGGCCACAGCCACAGGCTGCGCGCCGACCTGATGCCCCAGGCCTTGCCGCGCGGCGGATCGGCAATGCCGCTGCTGCTGCGCTATACCCAGGCCTTCATGGTGCAGATGGCGCAGAACACCATCTGCAACCGTTATCACAAGATCGACCAGCAGTTGTGCCGCTGGCTACTGCAAAATTTCGACCGGGTGGGCAGCGCCGAACTGGCGATTACCCACAGCATGCTGGCCGCCATCCTGGGCGTGCGGCGGGAAGGGGTGTCGGAGGCGGCGGCGCGGCTGCAGCAGGCCGGCGCCATCGGCTGCCGGCGCGGCCACCTGCGGATGCTTGACCGCGGCCTGCTGGAGTCCATGGCCTGCGACTGCTACCGCGCCGTGCGGGCCGAATTCTCGCGCCTGCTGCCGCAGGCTGGCAGCCGGTGCATTGGGAAGGAAGTGCGGTCCTGGCAGTAGGCGGTGCCGGCGAACGACGGCAGCAGCAAGCGCGCCGGCAGGACCTGGGTTGCGCTGCGCTTACCAGGCTACCTTTCCACCTGATTATTTGACGGTGCTGTCAGGCGCTGCGGGTGTTGCCTACTTCGCAGACGCTGCAGATGGTTTCGATCAGGGTCTGGGCCGACAGCGGCTTGGCGACATGGGCATCGAAGCCGGCGAACGAGGCGGCGCGCTCGTCGCGCGTCATGGCGAAGGCGGTCAGGGCGATCGCGGGGACCAGCGCGCCCTTGTCGCGGCTGCGCTTGCGGATGGTGCGGATCAGTTCGTGGCCGTCCATGCCCGGCATGCCGATATCGCAGATCAGCAGGTCGAAGACCTGCCGGTCCAGCAGTTGCAGGGTGCCGGCGGCCGACGCCGACACCGCGACCTCGGCGCCGAAGCTGCCCAGCAGCGACTGCGTGGCCAGGCGCGCATCTTCCTCGTCGTCGGTCACCAGGATGCGCAGCCCCGTCAGCGGCGTCATCGGAAACTGCTGCAGCAGCCGCTCGGTGCGGTCGCTGACGATGCTTTCCGTCGCCTCGGTCAGCGCCGGCAGCCGCACCGTGAAGCGCGATCCCTGATTCAGTCCGGCGCTGTCGGCCTCGATCGTGCCGCCGTGCAGCTTGACCAGGCTGGCGGCAATGGCCAGCCCGAGGCCCAGTCCGCCCTTGCGCCGGGTGGCGGAGGCATCCTCCTGGCGGAAGCGTTCGAAGGCATGCGGCAGGAACTGGGGCGCGATGCCGCAGCCGGTGTCGGTCACCGAGACCAGCAGCGATTCGCCGTCGAAGCCCGCCTGCAGCGTCACGCGGCCGCCGCTGTCGGTGAACTTGATCGCGTTCGACACCAGGTTGGTGACGACCTGGTTGATGCGATGTTCGTCGCCGTCGATCAGCACCGGCGCCGGCGCGCGGCATTCGAGCACGATGCCTTTCTGCTCGGCCATGGGCTTTTGCGACAGCGCCACGCTGGTGACCAGCGCGGCGGCATCGAACGGCCGTTTCGCCAGGACCACCTTGCCGGCGATGATGGCGCTGGTGTCGAGCAGGTCGTTGATCAGCGCCGCCTGCAGGTGCACGTTGCGGTTGATGACTTCGGCGGCGCGGGTCACGGTCTCGTCTCCGGATGCGCGCCGCGCCAGCAGTTCGGCCCAGCCGGCAATGGCATTGAGCGGCGTGCGCAGTTCATGCGACAGCGTGGCCAGGAATTCGTCGGCCATCAAGGCCACGCGCTCCGCTTCCGTGCGGGCATGGCGCTCCATCTCCAGCGCCTGCTCGGTGCGCTCGGTCGCCAGGATGGCGTCATGCACATTGGTGATGGTGCCCACCCACCGTATGATGCGCTGGTCCTCGGCGCGCAGCGCGCGGCCATGGATGCGGAACCAGACATGGGCGCTGTCGTCATGGCTGCGCAGGCGCACCGTGCAGTGCAGGTCGGCGCCGCTGGCGCGGCTGATGTCCCAGGCATGCCTCAGGACCGGCACGTCGCTCTGGTGCGTCAGCGCCGCCAGGTGCTCCAGGCGCGTGACCGGGCCGGGGCCAAAGGTCGTATGCCACTGCTCGTTGCGGTATTCCAGCGCGCCCTGCGGGTCGGCCTGCCAGACGATATGCGGCAGCGACTCGGCCAGGGTGACGAATTCCAGTTCCCGCATCAGCGCCGTGTGCGACATCGCGCGGCTGTCATTGGCCAGCTGGTGCAGAACATCCTCGACCTGGGCGATCTCGCCGAAGCGCCGTCCCGCCTTCTGCGGCGCGGGAAAGGCGGGCGCCAGCGCCAGTGCGGAATCGGCCAGCTTGCGCACCGGCCTCAGAAGCCGGCCGGTGACGAACCAGGCAATGCCGGCGGCGAGCAGGCCCAGCGCCAGCGCGCCGGCGAAAAATCCGCGCTGCAGCATGGCCACCGGCGCGAATGCCACGGAAACCGGCTGGCGCGCCACCACCTTCCAGCCAAAACCGGGAAACTGGCCGCTCGGCTCGGTGGGGGTCATGACCGTCAGATAGTCGGCGCCGCCGGACCAGCCGATCACGCTGGCGCTGGCGTCGGGCAGTCGCCTGGTCAGCTGGCTCAGCGCGCTGCCGACCGGCGTGCTCTTGTCGGGCCCCAGAACGACCTTGCCGCGGGTGTCGAGTATCAGCATCTCGATGCCGCGCTTTTCCTTCAACGGACCCAGCACGCTGGCACGCACGCCTTCGGTCCATTGCCAGCTGATATGCGCGGCCAGCACGCGAACGATTTTCCCGCTATGGTCGCGCACCGGCGCGGCCGCATCGAGAAAGCGCAGAGGTTCGCCGCTGGATGATCGTGGCAGCAGTTCGGCCAGCCGCACCGCTTCATGCACGTCGCCGACGAAGGCGCCCTTGCGGCCTTCCTCGTACACCGGGCGGCCGGTCAGGCTGCCGCCTTCGAACACGCCGCCGGTGGCGGCCAGCACCTTGCCGGAAGCGGCATCGATCAGCGCCAGGTAGGCGTATTCGGGACGGGTGGCGACGAACTGCTCCAGGGCGGCGCGCGTCTCCGCCGGTGCGGTGCCTGCGCCGCGGAAGACGTCGCGGCTTGCCTGCACTTCGACGTCGCGCGCGAAGTCGTCCATGCCGGCCGACAGCTCGCGCGCCATCTGCTGGGACAGGCCCTCGATATTGGCGCTGGCCAGGCGGGCGATCTCGTGCTTGGCCAGTTCGCCCAGCACGCCGGCCAGCGCGACGGCCAGCATGAGGATCACCGCGCAGGAGGCAGCGCTCAGGCAGACATGGAGGCTGATGTGTTTTCGGAACATCATTATTGGCGGGCAGAGGTTTCGACGAGGCGGGGGAACTGGAGCCGTATCGTCACTGAATCTACAAGGTGGGTCAAGATATGTGACAAATTTATTTCCCATAAGAATTATTCGTTGGTTTTGCCGCTGGCGGTTTGCGCATTTCCAGTCTGTCGCGCCGTTCTTCCTCCGCCGCATTGTGCAAGCGCAAACAATGGGGGGTAGCCGCCCGGAACTGGGCCAAAGCCGCCTTCTCTAAACGCCTGACATCGCGGCCATGCCCTACCAGCGCATTGCCGCGTCTTTCCACGCCCCCGCCCTTTATCCAACGCCACAAGCAAGGAGTTTCGTATGGCAACAATGAATCCGCATCTTACCGAGAGGCGCCACACGCCCGAGCGCCGCTCGCCTGCCGGCAGCAGCATGGCGCGCCGCATGGGCGCCATCGACTGGCTGGCCATGGTGCTGATGATCATCGGCGGCATCAACTGGGGACTGGTCGGTCTGATGAATATCGATCTGGTCGCCACGATCTTCGGCGACATGACCACCGCATCGCGCGCGGTGTATGGCCTGGTGGGCCTGTCGGCGCTGTATTCCATCTATACCCTGAGCAAGATGGCGGGTGAGGCCCATCGCTATTGACGCGTCGCGCCGGCTGGGCCGCACCGCTGTCGCGGCGCCTGCGCCCGCCGCCGCGCCGCCGTTCGCCCGCGACATGACACTGCCGGCAAGGCGCCATGTTTGATTTCATCGTCCGGTTCATCACCGAACACGGCTATCTCGCCGTCTTCGCGCTGATGGCCGCCGAGAACATCTTCCCGCCGATTCCGTCGGAACTGATCATGCCGCTGGCCGGCTTTACTGCCGCCAGCGGCAAGCTGAGCCTGTTTGCGGTGCTGCTTGCCGGCACCGCCGGCTCGGTGGCGGGCAGCGCGCCCTGGTATTACGCCGGGCGTCTCTATGGCCGGAAAAGATTGCGCGCGCTTGCAGGCAAGCACGGCCGCTGGCTCACGGTCGGGCCTGACGACATCGACAAGGCATTGCAGGCGTTCGAACGGCATGGCCGCAAGGCGGTGCTGTTCGGCCGGCTGGTGCCGGCGGTGCGCACCCTGATCTCGGTGCCGGCCGGCATCGCGGCGATGAGCCTGCCGCGTTACCTGGCCTATTCCGCGATCGGCTCGCTGATCTGGTCCTGCCTGCTGGCAGGCGCCGGCTACCTGCTGGAAGCGCAGTACGATACCGTCGCCCGCTATCTCGATCCGGTATCCAAGGCCATCGTCGGCTTCCTGACCGCGACCTATCTCTATCGCCTGGCAACCTACAAGAAGGAAAGCGCCTGACGCGGCGCCCGCCTCACGCTCGCAGCCTGCCGCGCGCCGCCAGCCATTCCATCGGTCCCTGCGGATAGCGCGCCAGCCACCAGCGGCAGGCCAGCGACTGCAGCAGCATGATGGCCAGCGCGACCAGCATCAGCGCCGCCGGCGATGCCTGCGCGCCCAGCGCCGTGCCCTGCAGCAGGCATACGCCCAGCAGGGATTGCATCAGGTAATTGGTCAGCGACATGCGGCCCACCGGCGCCAGCCAGGCGCTTGCCCGCCGCGCCAGCGAACCGCGCGCCAGCAGCAGCGTGGCGACATAGGCGGCGGCCAGCAGGGAACCGCTCAAAGGCAGCAGCGCATAGGCCAGTTCGCCATGGCCCGTTGCGGCCAGCGGGTTGGCTGCTTCGGTCGCCGCGGCAGCGGCCCAGGCCAGATTCAGCGGCAGCCCGACCAGCAGGCCCATGGCGCGCACCCGCCGCCACAGCAGCGCATGACGCCGCGGCGCGGTCAGCCATCCCAGCCGCACCGAACAGATCCCCAGCAGGAACAGCACCATCAGATGCGGCACGAGCAGCAGCGATCCGGATGTGACCGCCAGATAGTCCGAGAGTCTCTGCGCGGCGACCTCGCCGGCCGTGCCTTCTGTATAGATGGCGCGCGCTTCCTGCGCATCCTCGATATAGGCAATGGCCTGTTCCTGCCGCGCATCGTCGGCGTCCGGGCCGCTCGACGGCAGCGACAGCGCCACGCTGGCCGCCACCACGACCAGCCACAGCAGGCCCCAGCCGCGCAGCCTGGCGCGCACCACCCGCAGCCGGGCGTCGAAAAGGCCCAGCAGCAGCAAGCCGGCCGCGCCATAGACCGTGAGGATATCGCCGGCCCAGAGCAGCATGCCGTGCAGCATGCCGCAGCCCAGCAGCCAGCGGAAACGATGGCGCAGCGCGGCACGTACCTGGCTCGGGTCCCGCAGGCGGCGCCGCAGCGAACGGGCCTGCAGCGCGAAACCGGCGCCGAACAGGAAAGCGAAGATGGGATAGAACTTCTGCTCCGCCAGCAGGGCGACCGCAAAGACCGCAACGCGGTCCGGCCAGGACGGCTCGGCAATGGCGCCATAACGCAGCGCGCCGAAGCCCCAGACAAACGACCAGACATTGACCAGCAGAATGCCAAACACCGCCATGCCGCGCAGGACATCGATATGCGCAAGCCGGCGCGGGCTGGCGGCGGCATCGGGGCCGCCGGCGCGGAACATTTCGGTTGGCACAGGCATCGAACTTTTCTCTCAACAGACAGCCAGGACAAGGACAACATGAACGCTACGTGGATCGTCTCAGCAAATGCAAGCCGGGCAAGGTTTTTTTCCCAGGCCAACGCGGCCGCGCCGCTGGAAGAAGTCAATGACATGGTCAACGACGGCGCGCGACTGCGCATCGCCGAGAGCAGCGAGTCGGACAAGATCGGCCCGACCGCCGGCACCAAGAGCATGCACAACACCGGCGGCGCCGCGCCCAACAAGCTCTACGAGCCACGCCAGACACCCGACGAGCATGCGGCCGAACTGTTCGCCCGCGACATCGTCGCCTATCTGGAGGAGTCGCAGCGGGCAGGGCGGTTCCAGCAACTGTGCCTGGTGGTGTCGCCCCAGTTCCTGGGCATGCTGCGCAAGCTGCTGCCGCAGCAGCTGACCGCGCTGGTGAAGCTGGAACTGAACAAGGACTATACGATGTCCGGCGCGGAGGAGTTGCGCGGGCATCTGCAGGCGGCGCAGGCGCTGAAGTAGGCCCTGACCTTGTGCGCCGGCCTTGCTGCTGGCGCTTCTCATTCCCCTCCAAAGGCCAGGCCGCCTCCAGACTGTAGAAGCCGGCGACATGCCGGTTGCACCGGGCGGCGCATGTGGCCGGTTTTCCGCCAAAAGTATTCCCAATAACGATGAACGACGCGGTTGAACACCGGCCAGTAAAACTCCACTACAGGATGGTGTATCGACAAACGTCAGCCAGAGTTTCATCCACGTCGTCTGACGATATACACGTCGTTTCAGCAGACATTCATCCACGGGGAGAAACTACATGGCATCAGGAACACTTTCAGTTCTGGCTACGGCATTGCTTGTTAGCCTGGCATTGGCCGGCTGCGGCGATGGCTCCAATGGCAAGGACGGCGCCAACGGCAAGGATGGCGCCAACGGCGCACCCGGAACCAGCACGCTGGTGCGTACCGTTGCCGAGCCGGCCGGCGCGAATTGTGCATCCGGTGGGCAGAAGCTGCAGCTTGGCGCAGATGTGAACGGCAATGGACTGCTGGATGATGGCGAGGTGCAGGAAACCCGGTATGTCTGCAATGGGAACAGCATTGCCGGGCCGGCAGGCGCAACGGGAGACAAGGGCGCAGCAGGGGAAAACGCGCCAGAGACTGCGCCCATCGGAAAATTCCTGGCTACGCAGATCATTAAAGGCGCCATCCTGACTTGCGACGGTGTTATTCAGCTGGATCGTTCGGTCACCTGTTTCCAACCGAGGGTGAATGGCGTTGTACTGGTTGAACTGGGAATGTTCCAGGAGCCATCAGGCTTGCAGACAATGAATTCGCTTTGCAAGGCCATTACCGGCAGCAATACATCCGGCTACACCACCGATCCGATCTCATCCGATGATTCTTTCTTCGCATCGTGGACTGAAGACGGATGGCATTTTTCGCAAAATGTCATCCCTGGGCAGTTGCAGGTCAGGCAGGTCGGCTGTTCTTCCACCCTGTGACGAAGCGGGAATGTGGCGGCCTGCCGCCCATTCCATGCTAAGCCTTTTCCCTGAACGCCCGATATCCCTTCGCCCTCAACTCACAAGCCGGGCAAACCCCGCATCCATATCCCCAGTCATGCAACTCCCCGCGCTCGCCGAGATAGCAGGTATGGGTCTCGGTGCGCACCATTTCCACCAGCGCCTCGCCGCCCAGTTCGCGCGCCAGTTCCCAGGTCTGGGCCTTGTCTATCCACATCAGCGGCGTCTCGATGCGCAAGTCGGTCGCCATGCCGAGGTTGAGCGTGGTCTGCAGCGACTGCATGGTGTCGTTGCGGCAGTCCGGGTAGCCGGAGTAGTCGGTCTCGCACATGCCGCCCACCAGCACGTCCAGGCCGCGGCGGTAGGCCAGGGTGGCGGCCACCATCATGAAGAGCAGGTTGCGGCCCGGGACGAAGGTGTTGGGCAGGCCGTTTTCCTGCATCGCGATCGCCACGTCCTTGGTCAGCGACGTGTCGGAGATGCGGCCCAACAGGCCCAGGTCCAGCATGTGGTCCTCGCCCAGGCGCGCATTCCACTCGGGCGACATCGCGCGCAGCGACTGCAGCACGGCCGGGCGCACCGCCAGTTCGACCGCATGCCGCTGGCCGTAATCGAAGCCTATGGTTTCGACCCGCTCGTAGCGCTCCAGCGCCCAGGCGGCGCAGGTGGTGGAATCCTGGCCGCCGGAAAACAGTACCAGGGCGCCCTTTGCATTGCTCATTGTGTTTGTCCTTACTTTGCTGGTTGGCTACGGACTTCCCGCAGCGTCTGTTCGATGTAATCACCGTCGTTTTCGGTATAGCGCAGCTTCACCGGGTACCACTGCAGGTCGGGCGCCAGCCAGATGTCGAGCTGGCGTCCCTTGGCGTCGGGCGGCGGATTGCGGGTCACATGCCAGGCCGTGGTCGGTCCGGACGGGCCATTGACCTTTTCCTGGCCGACCACGCGGAAGGTCCACGGATCGCCGTCGCGCTGGCCGACCACGAAGAAGTGCCAGTTCGAGCCGGCCCTGAATTTCGCCGGCGCGGCGCGCGCCACCGAGCTCAGTTGCCAGACCACGCTGGCATGGTCCTGCTCGCCGCCCTGGATCGGATAGCTGCGGTCGGATGCCTCGAAACGGATCTTCTTCGCCGGCCGGTCGAAGGTGACGCTGGTCGCGCCCTTGCGGTAGCGCTGCTCGGTGAAGCGCGCCGGCGCCAGGCCCCAGGCATCGACGCCGCCTTCGCTCTTTTCGTCCAGGATCTTCCCGACCAGCATGGCGCGGGTGGTCACGCCTATCGTATAGCCCTGGCTGCCGTGGTCCCAGCGCATGGTCGCTTCGCCGTTGAGGGACAGGCCGCTCTGGCGCGCCTTGATGCCGTAGTCCAGCTCGGCCGGCGGCGGCAGCCGGGTCGGGTATTTCGGCGGCGCCGCCGCCAGTGCGGCGCCGCTGGCGACGAGGCACAGCAGCGCCGTGCAGAGGGTGCGGAAATGCATTGCGGGCAGGTTCTCCATGTCAGATCGGCGGGGCGGGCTGCAGCGCCGACACCGCCAGTTCAAGGTATTCGCCGCTGGTTTCGGTGAAGCGCAGCCGCACCGGGTACCAGGAATGCTCGGGCGCCAGCCAGATGTCGAGCTTCTGGTCGCGCGAGCCCGGCAGCGGCACGCGGCTGACATGCCAGGCCTGCATCGCGCCGGCCGGCGTGTCGATCCGTTCCTGTCCGATCACCCGGATCAGCCAGGGTTCCGCGTCGCGCACGCCAGCCACGAAGATGCGCAACTGCGCGCCGGGCGCATATTGCGCCGGATCGCCCAGGCCGATCGACGCCAGCTGCCAGACGATGCTGGCGCGGTCCTGCTCGCCGCCGGTGCGCGGATAGGAAGCCGCGGAGGACGAAAAGCGGATGCTGCCCGGGCTGGGTTCGAAGCGGGTGACGGTCTCGTCCTTGCGCATGCGCTTTTCGACATAGCTCTGCGGCGCCACGCCAAAGTCGTCGAAGCCGCCCTGGCTCTGGAAGCGCAGCACGGTAAAGAACAGCACGCCGGCCTCGCCGTCGATGCGGTAGCGCTGGCCGTCGGCATGCCAGACGATGCGGCCGTTGCCATACACTTCCTTGCCCTGGCGCAGCGCGCGCACGTCGTATTTCATGTCGACCGAGGGCGGCATGCGCACCTGGTAGCGCGGCAAGCTTTCCTGCGCGGGCGCTGCAGGGTCGGGCGCGGGTGCAGGCGCAGGGGCGGGGGCGGAGTCCGGCGCGGCTTGCGGCGGGGCCTCGGCGAAGGCGCCGGCTTCCGTGCTCCCGGCCGGTGCCGCATCGGCAAGCGCGGGCGCGGTCGTGCTCTCGGCGGGCGGTGCAGCGGGCGGCGGGGCGCTGGCCTGCTGTGGCGCGACGGCTTTTGGCCTGGGCTTGGGACGCGGCCTGGGCTTGGGCGGCGGCGGTGGCGGCGGCTCGGGCGTCGCAACGGGCGCCGGCGGCGGCAGCAGGGCGACCGCCACCGGCGGCGCATCGTCCTGGGCCAGCGAGGGCAGTCCGATATGGCCGCCCGCCCAATGCAATGCCAGCGCGTGCAGCAGCAGCGACACCGCCAGCACGGCCAGCATGCGCAGCAGGGGACCGCGCCAGCGTTGGATGGGGGAATGTTTCTCGGACATTTCGCTAGTGTAGCCGCTCGGCGGCCAACGGTCGCCGGTCATGCTGCGGCGCGGCAGAGCAAGTAGAATGGCGCCTTTTTCGCGGGGGCACCATGTTCAGAACACTGCTGGCGGCGCTGCTGCTGCTTCTTGCCAAGGGCGCCGCGGCCGGCGCGCCGATCCGGATCGGCATGGTCGAAGGCATGTCCGGCCCCTTTGCCAATGCCGGCGAGGCCGTCGCGCGCAATGTCCAGCTGGCGGTCGACAAGATCAACGCCTCCGGCGGCGTGCGTCTGCCCGACGGCAGGCATCCGCTGGCGCTAACCGTGTTCGACAGCAAGCAGGGCGTGGAAGAGGCGCTGATCGAATTCCGCCGCCTGGCCGACCAGCGCATCGGCTTCCTGATGCAGGGCAACAGCTCGGCGGTGGCGTCGGCGCTGATCGACGCGGTAGAGCGGCACAATGGCCGCGCGCCCGACCAGCGCATCCTGTTCCTGAACTATTCCGCGGTGGACCCGGCGCTGACCAATGAAAAATGCAGCTTCTGGCATTTCCGCTTCGACGCCCATGCCGACATGCGCATGCATGCGCTGACCGAGGTGATACGCCAGGACAGCCATGCGAAGAAGGTCTATCTGATCGGCCAGGACTACAGCTTCGGCCGCCAGACCGCGAAGGCGGCGCGCAGCATGCTCGAAGCCAAGCGGCCGGACATTGCCATCGTCGGCGACGAACTGCACCCGATCGGCAAGATCAAGGACTTTTCCCCCTACGTGGCCAAGATCCGCGCCAGCGGCGCCGACAGCATCGTCACCGGCAACTGGGGCAACGACCTGACGCTCCTGGTCAAGGCGGCGCGCGAGGCCGGCCTGGACGCCAAGTTCTACACCTTCTACGGCAACGGCCTGGGCGCGCCGGCCGCGATTGGCGACGCCGGCGTGGGACGGGTGCGGGCAGTGGCCGAGTGGCATCCGAATGCAGGCGGCACGGCCAGCGACGCGTTCTACCAGGCTTTCGGCAAGCGCTATCCGTCGCCGAAGGACGACTACGTGCATCTGCGCATGCATGTGATGGTGGCCATGCTGGCGGCGGCGATCGAAAAGGCCGGCAGCACGGAGGCGGCGGCGGTGGCGCGGGCGCTGGAAGGCGCGCAGTTCAGGAACAGCTTCCACCAGGCCACCATGCGCGCCGCCGACCATCAGCTGATCCAGCCGCT
>Ga0308161_1004823_pt1 | contig 12146 bp, 14 predicted proteins | sample PhyFR2_FD_201034 | JGI IMG/M metagenome (GOLD analysis project Ga0308161, IMG submission 201034) | Phyllosphere microbial communities from UC Gill Tract Community Farm, Albany, California, United States - DLSLF.R2 | ecosystem: Host-associated > Plants > Phyllosphere > Unclassified | place: USA...
CTCGATGGACCGGTCGAGGCGCAGCGGCACCGTCACCGGGTCGTGGTGCGACACCGTGAACCGCACCGACCCGACGCGCTCCCCCGCCGAACCGAACGTCAGCGGCTCGAGCGACGTCTTCGCAGTCACGTCCGTGGGACCCCAGACCAGCAGCGACGCCGCTCGGCTGGCGGTCGCGTCGACTTCCTCCTGCCAGGGCGCCTGGTAGGTGCCGAAGGTCTGCCCGGCGTTCGTCAGTGTGATGGTGTGGAAGTCGTCCGCCACCGAGTGCAGCAGTTTCCGGACGTCAGCGTCCAGCGAGTCGTGGTCGACCCCACCGAGCATCGCCCCGATCACGGTCACCGTGCGGCCACCACGCTGGTAGGTCGCCGCGAAGAGCAGGCAGGCGCCGGCCTCGTCGAGGGTGCCGGTCTTGATGCCCTCGACACCGTCCATGCCGAGCAGCTTGTTCGAGTTCTCGATGTCGCCGACGCCCGGCACCGTCGCCTTCGCTGTCCCCACGACCTGCTTCACCAGCGGGTCCGCCAGGGCGAGCTTGCCGAGGTCGACCAGGTCCGTCGCCGTGCTCGTGTTCCGGGGGTCGAGACCCGTCGGCTCCATGATCGTGGTGTCGTCGAGGCCGTGGGCGTCGAGCCAGGTCGCCGCGGCCTTGCGGTAGCCGTCCATCGACCCGAAGGCCCAGAGCGCCAGGGAGCCGGCGTAGTTGTTCGCCGACTTCATCAGCATCACCTGGAACGCCCGGTACTCGGACAGGCGCAGGTTGCTCGGCAGTGGTGCGACCTCGCCGTTCTGCGCCGCGTACTGGCTGTACAGCGCCTCCATCTGGGGCGTGAACCGGACGTCCGGCCCCTGCTCCCCCGGCTGCAGCGGCTTCTCCTCGAGCACGACCAGGGCCGTCACGACCTTCGAGATGCTCGCGATCGAACGGGCCTTCCGGTCGCCGCTCGTCGTCAGGCTCTCCGGGAAGCCGTCGGCCTCGACCGCGGTCGCGCCGTAGTCGGGGAACCGGACGTCGGCGGCACTCGCGGTCGGCGGACGGTACGTCGCCGTGCTGGCCGTCGCCGGGGCGAACGGCACGACCGCGGCGGCCACCAGGAACGCGACGACGAGCAGGAGCACCGCGATGACGGCAGCCGTCACGGGCCTCCGGATCGCGGAGCGGGGGCGGCGGACGACGTTCGGCACGAGACCGGATCGTACTGGAGGCACGGGCTGGCCCCCTGGGACCGGTGCGGCTCGTCGCGGGGCCGGGGTGCGCCTCCCGGCATTGGCGCGGGGCCCCGGCGGGGACCTGGCGTCGCGGTCCGCGCGTCGGACGCGAGCGCGTCACCGGCCTCCGTTCGGCGCCGACGGCACCGCGTCCCCCGGCAGGCCGTGGTCGTGCGCCCACACGACCAGGTGGACGCGGTCGCGGAGCCCGAGTTTCTGGAGGATGCTGCTCACCTGCGTCTTGACGGTCGACTCGCTGACGTACTCGCCCGCGGCGATCTCGGCGTTCGTCTCGCCACGCGCGACGCGGGCGAAGACGACGACCTCGCGAGGGGAGAGACGGCCGAACTCCACCGGTGGCTCGACGGTGGGCGCTCCTCCCGGTTCGTGCCGGTCGAGGAGCCGCCAGAGTTCGCCCGGTGCGAGGACCGCGTTCCCGTCGTGCACGGTACGGATCGCGGCGGTGAGGAACGCCGGCGTCGTGTCCTTGAGCAGGAACCCCTGCGCTCCGCTCCGGATCGCGTCCATGGCCGCACGGTCGAGTGCGAAGGTGGTCAGCACGATCACACGCGGGCGAGCGGCGTCGCCTGCCCGGCGGTCAGCGGCCAGCGCGCGCATGGTCGCCAGTCCGTCCATCACCGGCATCCGCATGTCGAGCAGGACGACGTCCGGATCCTCCGCGCTGATGAGCAGGAGACCGTCCTCGCCGTTCGCGGCTTCACCCACGACGACCATGTCCTCCTGCGCGTCGAGGACCACCCGGAGTCCGGACCGGAAGAGCTCCTGGTCGTCGACCAGGGCGACCCGGATCACTCCGGTCCGCCCGGGGTCGTCGCGAGGGGGATCTGCGCCCGGACTCGGAAGACGCCGTCGACCCGGTCGACCGCCAGGTCACCGCTGATCGCGGCGAGCCGGTTCTGCATCCCGACGATCCCGCGACCGCCGCCCGCACCGCTCGGTGCCGCCGCGATCTGGTTCGTGGTCTCGATGGACAGGGTCATGGCACTCCAGTGCTCGCGGAGCAGGACCGGGGTCTCGGGGGCGCCGTGCCGGACGGCGTTCGTCAGCATCTCCTGCACGACCCGGCGGATCACGAGTGCGCTGCGAGCCGGCACCGGGACCGGGGAGCCCTCGACCGTCCGGCGCACATCGATGCCAGCAGCCCGGGCCTCGTCGACGAGCGCTTCGACCGCCCCGCGGTCGGTGGTCGGTCGCACCACGTCGTCGGTGTCGTCGAGGACGTCCCGGATCTCCGCCATCGACGACCGTGCCGTCGCTCCGATGGTCGCCGCCATCGCGTGCAGCCGATCGACGTCGTCGACGAAGGCCGCCGCGTCCGCCTGGGCGATGACCACCGTCAGCGCGTGCCCGACGACGTCGTGCACGTCACGAGCCATCTCCGCCCGGAGCCGCTCCGATCTCGCGGCCTCGCCCGATCGTTCCGCGCTGACCTGCGCTCCTTCGCGCAGCGCCGTCTCGATCCGGGTCGTCCGACGGAGCCGGACGAGCAGACCGACGAGCCACGCCGACACCAGGACCAGCGCGGGTGCGAAGAGTGCCACCGCCTGGAGCTCGGTCGGTTCGTTGAGCAGTTGCGCGTAGCGTCCCCCACCGAACGAGAGGTCCCAGGCCGCGTAGAACCCACCGAACGCGGCGCCCAGCCCGGCGAGGACGACCACCAGGCGTGACCCGAGCGCTGCCGCTGTGGCGAGGACGATCATGTACGCCAGAGCGAGTGGACTCAGGCGGTCTGCGTACACGTACGACTCGAGGCCCGCGAGGACGACGAGCAGCCCGAGGGAACCGGCGACCCAGGTGCGCCGGAGCGTGATCGCGGCGAACGCGACGACGAGCGCCCCGAGGCCCGGAGTGACGAACGCATGCACCGGGACCACGAGTTGTGCCAGCGCGGCGGCGATGACGACCGCGGCGAGCAGGGCGTCCTGGAGCAGGCGCCGACGCGACTCGGACAGCAGGAACGGCGTCAGGGTCGACGCCAGCCGTCGTCGTGTCGCGGTGGTCAACAGCACGGCCGTAGCGTACGCGGCTGCCGCCCGCTCCGGGCAGCGTGTTCGATCGGTGCCGGCACGGGTGCGGCCCGCGGTTCCGGGTGGAGGATGACGAGGTCGGCGGCGACGTCGCCCGGCCACCACGCGACGAACCAGCCCGCGGCGACCGTCGCCACCACTGTCGGCAGGTGCGGGACGTCGGCGGTCAGCGTCGTCGTCCCGGGCTGGACCCGTCCCGCGATGAAGGTCAGCGCGACGTGATGCACGTCGTCGACGAGCCCGCCGCCGACAGCGCTCCGTGCTGCGCCCCAAGCGGTCCCGTCCGGCTGGGACAACCCGCGGAAGAGCAGCAGACGGTCCCGCACGAGCAGGCACAGGCGCGGCCCGGACCGCGTGTCCACGACGACGGAGGTGATGTCTCCACGTGTCTCTGCCAGCTCGGTCGACGCCGACGTCGGGTCGTCTCCGGTGCCGTCGTCCTCACCCGCTGCGCATCGACGTCGTGCCTGGTCGCTCGGACCGCCGGAGGTCGCGGTCGGGGTCGCGGTCCAGCCGTCGAGGTCCCGCTTCGTCGGCGACGTGACGACGACCGGTCCGGAACGCGGGGCCGTCGCCGCGCCCTGCCACATCGACTGGGACGGCAGTAGTGCGACTCCGGCGAGCCAGACAGCGAGCGAGACGACGATCGCGAGAACGAGGCTGAGGGCGGTCACGGCCCGCAGCACCGCACTGGGCTGCGCGTGTGGGCGGGTCATGCCGGCAGCGGCAGTCGTCGGGCGCCGTCCCGGGAGAGCGCCAGCATGGTGACGATGATGACCGCCGCGGAGAGCATCAGGGATTCACGCCACAGCGGAGCGACGGCGAGCAGGGCCGGAGCGTCACTGCTGATGAAGTCCGCGAAACTCGGCCCGGGGATGGTCAGGCCGAGGACCACGACGGCGAACCACGCACGGTGTGCCCGGCGCTGCAGCTGTCCGAAGACGAGGACGGCGCCGGCGAGGATCCACACCCAGTGGTGGATCCAGCTGATCGGCGACAGCATGGGCGCGACGAGGCCGATCGCGATGACGGCTTCGACGCCGCGACCCCGCCGGTGCAGGACCCGCGCCGCCATCAGGCCGATCACCGCGACGATCGCGATGACGACCGATGTCCAGGGGACGAGAGCCGGAGCGAGGCCGGCGATCGCGCCGGTGATCGAGTTGTTGCCGGACGATGCGATGGCGTGGCCTGTGAGGTCGACGCGACCGGACAGGTGGAAGACGGTGTCGGTCCAGAAGTGCACGCTCATGTGCGGCAGGACGAGGAAGCCGAGCGCCGTCGCCGCGGTGAAACCGCCGGCTGACCAGGCGCACCGTCGCCACTGCCCGGTGACGGCGAAGAAGACGATGAACAGAGCTGGCGTCAGTTTGATCGCGGCAGCGAAACCGATCAGGACTCCGACCGGTCTGTTCCGTCCGGCGATGCGTCGAGGTCCGAGGACATCGACCAGGACGAGTGCCATGAGCATGAGGTTGACCTGGCCGTAGACGAGGTGCTGGATCACGATCGTCGTGCCGCAGGCGAGGACGAGGATGACGACCTGGCGAGGCCGGACGGTTCCCAGCTCGGAAGAAGCGTCGAAGTACAGGACGACCATCGCGATCACGGCCACGCTCAGCACCGTCCAGGCGAGGTACGCCCCCTGCCAGTTCAGTAGCGCTGTAGGGAGGAGGGCGATGGCGGCGAAGGGTGTGTAGGTGAACGGCATCCCGCCTGGCCCCAGCTTCGGGTCCAACACGTTGCCGGAGTAGAGATCGCCTCCGTGGAGGAGGACCGGCACGCTCGATCGGTACACCAGGAAGTCGACCGGCAACATGTGTGGCAGGGCCGAGAGCACCGAGAACACCACCGTCACCACGGCGGCCACAGCGACGAACGCGACGGTTGCGCGTCGGGTCCACCATCGCCCCACGGGAGGCACGATCGTGCTGACAGGGAAGGTCTCGGTGGTCATGTTCCGACGCTATGGCGCACGTGTACCGCCCCGGATCGGCTCCGGACCGAAGGCGATGGGTCCCGAGACCGAAAGGGGATTCGTCCTCCCGGCCGATGCGCGAGGTCAGTCGTCGCGCCCGACCAGGGCCGACAACTCGTCCATCGTGACGAGTCGTCGCAGCATCGGGAGTCCTGCGCGCGCGGCCGGACTCGCTTCGTCGACGACCACCGCGACGCCGACGAGGTCCGCTCCGGCATCGGTGACCAGTTCCGCCACCGCGAGCGCCTGGCTGCCGGTCTCGATCCAGTCGTCGACCAGGACGACCCGTTGCCCGGCAGCGAACAGGTCCCGGCGCGCCGACAGGGTCCGCCGGTTCCCGCGGTAGTCACGGTCCGTCGTCCGCTCGACCAGCGGTCCGGGGAACAGGGTGCCGTCCTTCCGGACCGGGGCGAAGCCGACACCGAGCGTGAGCGCGACGGCCGGAGCGAGGACGAAACCGCGGGACTCGATGCCGATCACGACGTCCGGGCGAGTGTCCTCGACCAGTGCGGCGAGCCCCGCGACGATCCCGGCCAGCGCGTCGGCCGACCGGAACATCGACCAGGTGTCGGCCGCACCGTCGATCCAGCGGAAGTGCTCGAGGACGAGTTCGTGGCCGCGGTCGACGGCGTCGTGACTGTTCACACCCCGACGCTAGGGCCACGACGCTCGGGACACACGGGTGCTGCCTCGCTCGATGCCACGATGGTGCCGTGACCGACGTCCTCGAACCCGCACTCGTCCCGGAGCTCCTCGTCGCCGATCTGGACCGCAGCCTGGCGTTCTGGTGCGGCCTCTGCGGCTTCACCGTCAGCTACGCCAGGCCCGACGAGCGCTTCGCCTACGTCGTCCTCGGCTCGGCACACCTGATGCTCGAGCAGGCCGGGGTCGGTCGCAACTGGCTGACGGGTCCGCTCGACGCTCCCCTGGGCCGTGGCGTGAACTTCCAGATCAGCATGCCCGACAGCGGGGCGCTCGCCGCAGTGCTGCGCGACGCCGACTGGCCGCTCTTCATGGAGCCGGAGACGAAGTGGTACCCGGTCGGCGGCGAGGAGGCAGGTGTCGAGCAGTTCCTCGTGCAGGATCCCGACGGCTACCTGGTGCGGTTCCAGTCCTCGGTGGGCCGGCGCTGACCGTCGGCCGAGACCTCGAAGACGATCTCCCGGCCGTCTTCTTCGTCCCACTGCTCGCCGTTCTCGACGAACCCGTACGCGGCGATCAGGGCGAGTGAGGCGGCGTTGTCCGGGCTGACGGTGGCCCGCACGTGCCGCACTCCGGGGTGCTCCTGCGCGACCGCCAGGAGCGTCTCGAGTGCCCGTCTCGCGTACCCCCTGCGGCGATGGGCCGGATCCACGCGGTACCCCACCTCGACCATGCCGTGCGCGTCCGGCGGGCCGTGGAAGCCGGCGACCCCGACCGGAAGGGCGACTGCAGGATCGACGATCAACCGGGTGACCCAGGGTGCGTCGCCCGGGCGCTCGCGGATCTGCTCGCTCCTCCTGCGCCACAGCGAGGTGCACTCCGGCCCGGTGAGGTAGGGCGACATGATCCGGCGAGTCGTGGCGTCGGTCTCACCGGCCGCGAGGGCGTGCAGCACTGCCTCCGGCACGACGTCGAGGTGCACGTCGGACTGGTCGGGCTGCGGGTGGTGCCAGGATGCGTTCGTGATGGTCATCGGTCAGCAGACTGGCACAGCCGGTGCGCACCCGCGGCCCTGATCTCCCGGACCGTCAGCTCACCGGACGAGTCGCACGGTGGCGCCGAGTGGCTCGAAGCTCGAGGTGGCGCCGTCGGCGGTGAACCTGTTCCGGCGGTAGAACGCATGGGCTCGAGGATTGTCCGCCGCCACCCACAGCGACGCAGGACGTCCGCCGAGCACCCCGTCGAGGAGCGCTTGACCGGCTCCCGTTCCCTGCGCCCGTTCGAGCACGTAGAGCATGGCGAGTTCCTCTGGGCGGACCGCGTCGGGCTCGACTGCGCGTTGGGCGGCCGCGAACCCGATCACTCCGGTCGGATCCTCGGCCACGGTGGTGGAGAAGACCCCGTCTTCCAGGTACGTCCGCCACATGCCGACTCGTCGGTCGACGTCGAACCAGGGGTTCGTGTCCGGATCCTCGACCAGCCGACCGTACGTCTCGCGCCATGAGGTCGCGTGCACACGGGCGATGCTCTCGGCGTCCTCGACCGTGGCGGGCCGTGTCACGGTCCCTGCGTCGCCGTCGAGTCGTGCCATCTCGAGACCGTAGCAACTGCGGCCCCTCGTTGCCCTTGACCGGGCAGCCCGTCGCGATCGCGGTCGTCGGTCAAGAACGCGCGAAGACGCGACCGGATCGCCGCGCAGCCGCCGCGAGGACGGGTTGCGCTGCGGCGAGCGGGACGCAGAGCAGGCCGAGGACCCACCAGGTGCCATTGACGTGCAGGTGTGCGATCAGCTGGGTGCCGACGAGTGGCCCGACCGCGGCGGCGATGCCCCAGCTGATGCCGAAGACCGACATGTACCGAGCGCGCGACGTCGCGGGAGCGACCGCCGCGACGAGTGCGGTGGCGTGCCCGAGGAGCACCAGGTCACCGAGACTCCACACGACCGTCGCAGCGATCAGGCCGGGCAGGTCGACAGCGACTCCGTTGAGGACGAAACCGACGCCGAGCACCAGGAAACCGATCGCCAGCGCCGCGAAGTGGCTCCACCGGGTGAGCGGCCCCCGCACCACCAGCGGCTGCCCGAGGACGATGACGAGGGCCGAGACGGCGAAGAGCACGCCGACCAGCGACGGCCGGATCCCGTCGGCACGCAGTGTGAGGGGAAGTGCGACGTCGAGCTGCAGGTACAGCACGGCGAAGCCCGTGCCGGTGACGAGCATCCCGACGAGCATCGGGTCCCGCCACGGACTCCGCACCACCGCAGCCGGGGTCGACGCACGATCCTCCGGCTCCTGTCCCCCGCGACGCGGCTGCAACCCGACGAGGACGAGGGTCGCGCACGCCAGGCAGGTCACCGCGTCGACCACGAACAGCAGTCGGAGGTCGACACCACCGACGGTCGCCGCGAGGACGCCGGCGAGCACCCCGGCGACGGCGAGTGCAGCCGAGTACAACCCGTAGGCGGCGACCCGGTCGCGGTCGCCCTCGACGACGTCGGCGACGAGTGCCTGGGACGGCGGTTCGTAGATCTCGAACGACAGGCCGATGAGCACCGCTGCGGCCGCAGCGGTCACGACGCCGGGTGCCGCCGCGAGCAGGAGTTGGAACACCGCGGTGAGGGTGAGGCCCCACGCGATGGTGGAGCGGTGGCCGATCCGGTCGCTGAGGAAGCCACCGATCAGTCGCGAGGGGATCGTCGCCACCCCGAAGAGGGCGACGATCGCCCCGGCAGTCTGCACCTGGACGGAGAAGTCGTCGACCAACACGACGGCGAGGAAGGGCAGCGTGAAGGCCCCGAGGCGGTTCACGGTCCGGGCGGCGACGAGCAGCCAGACCGCAGGCGGCAGCGCGCGCCATCGCGACGGCACCGCCCGACCCCAGCTCAGATGCACCGGCGACCGTCGGTCAGCTCGGCGGCGTCGTGCCGGAGACGTCGGCGAGCCCTCGCATGTACTGGCCGTCCCGTTCGACGGTGGTCAGACGTCGGAGTCGGTACCAGAGCGGGGCATCACGCCACTCGCCGTCGGGGCGGACCTCCCACAGGGCGACCCAGTGTCGGCGGACCTCGTCGACGGTGCCGATCCAGAGTGCGTCGTACCGGTGGTCGGACTGGATGCCCACGAGCGAACCGTCGGCACCGAACGCCCTGACGACTCCCGCGGTCCGATCGAGGTCGATGCCTGCGAGGTGCGCGGGCATCTGGGGCGGCCATTCGTCACGCAGCCGCGCAGCGCGTGGCACGAAGGACACGTCGTCGCGGACCTCCCGCAGGTCGCTGAGACGGAACGCGGTGTGCCCGTCGAAGAAGCCGCCGTCCGTGATGCTCGCCAGCAGGACCCACTTCCGACCGAGCGCGAGCACGTAGCCGGTGTTCCGTGACCCCCGCTCCGATCGGCGCCGCAGGACGACGGTCCGATCGCGGTCCCCGACCGCGGAGCGGAGCCGGGACCGGATGCGATCTGCGCGCACGAGGTCAGTCCTCCGGGTGCAGGCTGGCGTCGGCCGGCCCGGTCCGCCAGGCGGTGAAGTGCACGGTCAGGTCGTCGCGTGACGGCGCGCAGCACATCGGCCCGGCATCGACCTCGGCGTCGGGGTCCAGGGGTGCCACGCGGACCAGACGCCACGGCGCGTCGTCGACCCGGGCTCGGATGGTCAGGGCGTCGCCGGAGCGGCTGGCGCGGATCGTGACCAGGCGCCCGTGCCAGTCCGGTACGGGCGCGAGCGACCAGTCGGAGACACCGCGGGTGACGACGGCGCCGAGGCTGTCCTGGTCGTCGCTGCGTTCGACGCCGGCCTTGGTCCAGGTACTGTCGTCGACCTTGACGAAGATGCCGGCCTGGTCGAACTGGGCGGAGAAGTCCAGGTGGAACGACACCTCCATCGCGGTGTCCTGGGCGAACGGCGCGAGGAGGGCGTGCTCGGTGTCGTGCACGAAGCCGTACGAGGTGATCCGCCAGGCGTCGCTCTCCTCGACCGCTGTGACATGCATCCCGTCGTCGGACACCTGCACGTGTGCCGGGGCGGTCGTCCAGGTGCCCGCGTTCCAGTCGATGTCGCTCATGCCACTGAATGTACGGCCTCGGCGAGGACGACCGGGCTCCGGCTCCGTACGATCGACGTGTGCCGTCGATCCGCTCCGCCCGTCCGACCGACGCCACCACGATCGAGGCCATCGAGAACGACGCCGACCGGCTGCTCGTGGAACGGCTCCACCCCGGGTCCTGGCCGCCCGCGGCCCCCGGCTCCGACCGTCTGGCGCAGCCCGGTTTCGTGCTCGTCGTCACGCTCGACGACGGGGACGTCGTCGGGTTCGCGCACGTGGTCGAGGTGGACGGCCTGTGCCACCTCGAACAGCTCTCGGTACGCCCGGAACACGCCCGCCGGGGGCTCGGGCGGAGGCTCGTCACGGCCTCGGCGGACCGCGCCCGGCTGCTCAGGTACGAGCGCATCACCCTGCGGACGTACGCGGACGTCCCGTGGAACGCCCCCTTCTACCGGTCTGTCGGCTTCGTCGAGGAGGAGCCCGTCACGGCGTTCCACCGCTCGCTCGTCGAGACCGAGCACCGCCTCGGCCTCGACCGGCACGGACGGCGCGTGCAGATGGCCGCCGACTTGACCTGACGTGTCGCCGGAGGACCCGGCCACCGCCGTACCCGGCCGCCGGCCCGTCAGGGCTCGGCGCCGTTGCCGAACGATCCGCTCGCGGTCTACGCCTTCTCGTCCACGAGCGCCACGAACCGGCTGCCGACGCCCTCGACCTCGTGCCGCACGAAGCCCGCCGTCGGCTCGGGTGCCTGGTACGGCGCGTGGTAGTCGCACATCAGGTGGTCCCAGTCCGGCCACCACTTCTTCGGCCGCGCCTCCTCCGAGTACCCGCACACCACGCAGTCCAGGCGTACCCAGACCTTCTTCGCACCCGTCCGGTTCGCGCGGGACTGCACCAGCCACGCGGGCGGGTCCTGCTCGATCGCCGTGAGCTCGGCCTCGCTGAGGCGCGTGGGGATCCCGTGGTGGGTCGCCATCTCGAGCGTGATGTCGAGTCGGACGGCGGCGTCGCGTCGGGAGAGCATCCGACCAGCCTATTTCAGGCGCGGTCGACCGGGCAGCAGCTCAGCGTGCCCGCTGCGCGTGCGCGACCGCCCAGAGCCCGACGGCGCTCGCCGCGGCCACGTTGAGCGAGTCGACGCCGTGGTGCATCGGGATCCGCACCGTGGTGTCGGCCGCCGCGACCGCGGCCGGGGTCAGGCCCTGCCCCTCGGTGCCCATCACCAGGGCGACCCGTTCCGGCACGTCGGCGACGAACTCCTCCAGGTCGACGGAGCGGTCGGTGAGCGCCATCGCGGCGACGTGGAAGCCCTGCGCACGGAGGTCCTCCCCCGCGGCCGGCCACTCCCCGATGCGCGTCCACGGCACCTGCAGCACGGTGCCCATGCTGACGCGGACACTGCGGCGGTAGAGCGGGTCGGCGCAGCGCGGGCTCACCAGGACCGCATCCGCACCGAGGCCGGCGACGCTGCGGAAGACGGCACCGACGTTCGTGTGGTCGACGATGTCCTCGAGGACGACGACGAGCCGGGCGTCGCGCACGACGTCGGCGACGGCGGGCAGCTCGGGTCGGTGCATGGCCGCGATCGCGCCGCGGTGCATCCGGAACCCGGTGAGCTGCTCGAGCAGCGCGTCCGACCCGACGAAGACCGGACCGTCGTGCTCGTCGACCAGCGGCAGCACGCTGTCCAGCCACTTCTCCTGCACCAGCACGCTGCGCGGCACGTGGCCGGCCCGGACCGCGCGCTCGATGACGGTGTTCGACTCGGCGATGTACAGGCCGCCCTCGGGCTCCGTCACGCGGCGGAGCGCCACGTCGGTGAGCCGGGCGAAGTCGTCCAGGCGCGGGTCGTCGAGGGAGTCGATGCGGACGGGGTGCACGGTGCTCGTTCCGGTCGGGAGGATCGTGGTCGGGTCGCGGACGTCGGCCCGGGGAAGGACCGGGGACGCTCGGCGGTTGAGGGTACCGTGGACACGATGGCGACGAGCGACGGCACAACGACCAACGGTGCGCCCGACGCGGGGACCGACGGGCTGGCGACCGACGAGACCGTCACCGACGTCGACCGGGCGGTCGCGGTCCTCCGCGGCAAGCGGGTCGCCGTCCTGACCGGCGCCGGCGTCAGCACCGACTCCGGCATCCCCGACTACCGCGGCGAGGGCCGTGTCGTCCGGAAGCCGATGACGTTCCAGGAGTTCCTGGCCGACCCCGCCAAGCGCCAGCG
>Ga0308161_1004824_pt1 | contig 12145 bp, 18 predicted proteins | sample PhyFR2_FD_201034 | JGI IMG/M metagenome (GOLD analysis project Ga0308161, IMG submission 201034) | Phyllosphere microbial communities from UC Gill Tract Community Farm, Albany, California, United States - DLSLF.R2 | ecosystem: Host-associated > Plants > Phyllosphere > Unclassified | place: USA...
CTGACTGGACACAGCAGGGCGGCGTACCGGAGCTGAAAAAGCAGCTCGACCTTAATGAATCGAACCCCAATATTGATGGCACGATTCTGTTCAGAGAGAACTATCTGAATCAGCCGCAGACTCAGCAAGCAGTCAGCTATCTTAAAAGCCGCTGGGGAGGCTGAGAAACGCCGCGACAGCATGACCAGTGCGGTTAAGTTTTTCCTTGTGACTTGCTGCTATTCTTGCGCTATATAACAGGCTCTTTTCCAAATGTTTTCTTTCGATTCCCAGCTATTCCGGGTTTTCCCGCGACAGCTGGGAATCGCTAAAAAAAACCAGTAACATTTGGGTATACTATTCCTCAATGTTCCTGTGGTTTCCCTTCACTTCCCCTTTTTTCGTGTACATACTGGTGTACATAATTCCCAATCTCCTAAGAATCTATGGCGCTCTCAGATGCTGCCCTGCGTTCAATGCTGGGCAAGGAATATGAAAAAGTTCAGGTAAAAACGGATCGTGACGGACTATCTGCCCGGATATCCTGCAAAGGTCGAATCACGTTTCAATACCGCTATCGCTGGAACGGGCAGGGGGAACGTGTTGATATCGGCACCTATCCCGCCACCAGTTTAAAAGAGGCTCGCGACGAGGCAGTAAGAATGCGTGGCGAGCTTGAGCAAAACCGCAATCCTCGTTTACTTAAGCGCATGGCACGCCATGAGGCTTATTCTGCGCTGACCGTTGAAGACGTGATCAGGGCATGGCTCGAAAAATATGGCGTCGAAAACAAGAGTGATTATCAGCAGGTATTACGGTCATTTGAACTACACCTTTTTCCACAAATAGGCATAGTTCCCCATGATAATGCGCCGATAAATATGTGGTTGAATGTACTGGAACCACTGGCACGAAAAGTACCATTTATTACCGTCCGGCTGTTGAGCAACGCAAAGCAGGCTCATAACTGGGCTGTGCGCCGACAGCTGATCAAAACCACTCCATTAAGCGACCTGCGAATTGCTGATTTAGGAGTCACACTGACGCAGTGCGACCGTGTTTTATCCAGTGATGAAATCGTGACCATTTTCCGCGCGATGGAGGCTAGCAGGCTTGCGCCTAAATTTAAATTGTTGGTTCAGTTGTGCTTGCTGTTTGGTTGTCGTGGCGGTGAACTATCGTACGCAGAAAAAGCACACTTCGATTTTGAAAAAAAACTCTGGTCAATTCCGCCAACGCATCATAAAACCGGTAAACGCACGCGTAAGCCGCTGGTGAGACCAATCATTCCTGCGGCAGAGGAAATGCTGAAGGAATTATTCGATCACTCTGCGCACAGCCATTATGCGATTGCAAAAAATCGGCGCGACGTTCCCCAGGGCCGCTCCACTCTCGCTGATATTCCACAATTAATTATTAACGCCGCACGGCGGCACCTGGGCATCGAAATGGAACACTGGACGTTACATGATCTGCGCCGCACAGCGCGCACGAATTTTTCAGATCTGACTGAGCCGCATATAGCGGAAATCATGTTAGGGCATAAGCTGCCGGGCGTCTGGCAAGTGTATGACCGGCATAGCTATATCGAGGAACAGCGGCGCGCCTACTCGCTGTGGTGGGCGCGCGTCACGGCGTGGGCTTATGGCGAGGGTAAAGTGTCGGTGCTGGCGCTTTCCTCGTGATAGCGCATGATGTCGCAAGTACGAAACGTTAAACGGCTACGGCGAACCGGTACCGGAAACGCGGGATTATGAGGCCGCTTAGTACGGCCGTTTACTGATACCCATTTGCGGATAGTCTGAGGTGCAACACGCAGCAACAGGGCCGCTTCGTCCAGACTGAGATAGGGCATCTGTAATAATGTTGCTACGTCAATTTTTTGGCTTTGCATTGTCATTGCCGTTTTAATCTCTCTCATTTTTCCGCACTAATCTATTCCTAGCCTTAACCTATGCCATTGCATCCTGGCTGGTGGCCACCGTTAAAACCAGTCCATAATTTCTTGTTGTACGCGAAGTTCTGCATCGCTATATCCCTTCAACGGATCATTATCATCAATCGCGTCCAGCGCAGTATATTTAGCCTGTTCGCGACAAAATGTTTTCCATGCTTTTTTGCTGGGAAAATGTGTGTGCCATTCATAGTTTTTCGAAACGTTACGCCAAGCTTTATTAGCCAGTTGCATTTGCGATTTAGCCATTACTCACCATCCTTGACGATTTCATTAACTGAGATAGGCGTGATGCTATCCAACAACAGGCGGGCGCGTGTGCCTCCTGCGCCCCCACGACGGCCCGTCTCTTTGTAGTAGTACTCTTTGCCGCTAACTACCCAAGTTGTAGCGCTCTGGTGCAATCTGACCTGTTTTTGCCCGGTGTTCGTGATCACCGTCCCGGTGTGAGTTTTAACGGTCATTTTCACCATCCTTACAGTCAAGGGCGCGGCGTAGCACTTCCTGGTATTTTGGGGCGCCGCGCTTATAGCGCCATGCTCTCTCATCAGCACAAATCAGCGACCAGAGGTCGGGCGCTATGGCAAATTCGATGGCTTCACGCATCCGAACGTTCTGCTGCAGAACGTCGTCATATTCAGATGCGAGGACATACTTACCCTGAGCTGCTGGCATAATTGCGGCAGCGGCAACTGCATTAAATCGCTGTACTGTCATGAGTTTTCCCTCTGTTTAGATGCCGTGAGAATTACTACTGAGACGTTGGTTCCGTTAAACTGGTTATCGATGATTCCAGACCAGTTGCACTCCCAGCCGTCTAAAAAGTCCTTGCCTCGCATACCCGCTGGGAGGATGGCCACCAGCCGACCACCAGTGTTAATGAGTCCAGCCGCAGCCTCGACATGAGCCTGGGCGCGACCCTCACTAAAGGGCGGGTTCATGCATACCTTGTTAAATCGCTGAGCTGTGAACGCGGCCCATTTGATGAAATCGGCCTGATCAACGTTAAAACCTTTGGCCTCCAGAACACGGCAGTGGACCGCCGAAATCTCGATACACTGTGTGCGAGTTGCAGGCATTAACGCGGCGATATTTCCGGTTCCTGCACTGGGTTCGAGGCATTTATCAGCAGGCTGTATATCCGCTTGCTCAATGACCCAAGTCGCGAGGTTTTTAGGGGTAGGGTAAAACTGGTGCGACTTATGATCTGGAATGCAGCCGGAGGCGATAATCTCTGCCAGTACGCGGCCTGGGTCGTAGTCAAACTCCCAGATGTTGATATTTTTGTGAGGGCCAGCTTTAGTCAGGACGCCGCCGATGATTTCCAGGATCTGAGCGGCCTCATTACGAATGGCTTTATCCTCATCACGCCAGTCGAATCGGCGGTTAAATGGATTAGTCGTCAGCGGTTGCTTTTCCTCGGCCCAACGGTTCGTTCTAACGGGCGTGTGGCGTTCTGCCTTCATTTCAGCCAATACGTTCAGAACCGCAAACGGCAACGGCTTGCTCATCAACACGAAATCTTTCAGCCTGCGCTTGGGCTTCTGACGGAATTGCGGCGGTATGGCGAGTGGGTAGAGGTGTGCGAGAATGCCATTAAGCCGCCAGGCCATATCAGGATGGACCTCAAGATGTGCCGTCCCTTTCAGGTATGCACGAACGCGCAATGCGCCACCATCGAGAGTTAACCATTCGCCATGCCGGTGGCGCGCCTCCTGCAATGAATCACTCGTAAAACGCCAGGCAGGTTCATCACGGCCCATAAACTTCGCAATCACCAGGCGCAGGTCGTGTACATAACCGGCTATGTCGTGATTATTGTGGCCGTATTCGTTGAATACGCGGGCCAGAATCATTCGCTTACCGAAACCCTCTGGCCTGTTGGTAACATGCTCACCAGACAGCGCGCGGAAAATCCCATCCACGCGCTCTGAGAAAAATCTCTGGCGTGAGTTCAGTAGTTCCGTGATAGTGGGGCGTACAACAGACTCCTCAAAATCCGGGGTAGTCATTTCCCGGATCTGATCGTTCCACTCATTGCGGCGGTTATTCGGCATATATTCATAAACATCTGTCAGGCTCAACGCCTTTTGCCAGAACTCGGCGTTCAGGCTGGCAACTGCGCCCTTAGTTTTGAAAATATCGCTGACACTACGAATAAACCGCTCATGATCACCACGGTTACCATTTAAAAAATGATAAACAGCCGCATGATTTTTATTTATTAAAGTGCCGATTTCTTCAATGTCGTTACGCAGCATCCTGTACTGGCCGATAACTGAATCAATAAGATCACTGGAGGCAGGGGCGTAAAACACTTCATCGGCAAGCTCGCCCTGATAAAAATCAGCTAATTCACTCATGATGCACCACCGTTAACATCAGGTGCCTGAGATTTAATTTTTTTGTGCTCATTGATAATTGCAGTAAGTTCGCTCCAGGTGTCTGGAGTGAATTCCCACTCATCATCATCAGTTAATGCGCCCGCTAAAATGGCTACTGCACGTCTGGCTTTCTTTGCATTTAACTCAGGAGCTATGATGCTTCGCGTTACTTTTTTCTTACCGGCAGCCGTTGCTGCTTTCTTATCTTGCTCCAGAATTTCAGCAGCTTTTTCCCCATGCTCTTTTACTCGATCAACAGCCACTTCAACTGAAACATCGCCATCTTTAACAAGCTGTTGCACGTTATGGTTTGCAGCACTGAGGGCCAGCAACTTCTCTACAGTGGGAATTGATTTGTGAACCAATTTAGCGATTTCGGAGGTGTTCAGATTGAATGCAGCAAGTTCTTTGACAACTGCCGATTGTTCAATAGGGCTGAGAGAAAGCTGATTGTTTGAAGTCATGATTCGCGCCAGGCGATCAATGTCACTTCCCACAAATGGAACGATAGCAATACGCTCTACCGGTTTACCCGCAGCACGGCAGCGCTCATAGCAACGACGCCGACGATGTCCCTCGACTACCCAAACGCCGCCATCGTCTCGTGCCACGGCTTCAATCGCAGGAACGGTTCCTCCAGCCATGAGAAATGCAAATAGGTCATCATCAGCAAGGCGCGTGCGCTCGTCGTCCTCACGTTTATTAAAACCTTCTTTGACGTGGATGTTATCCAGACTGATAAACATGCCGCTATCGCTGCGAGAAATTATTTTATCTTTGATCATTTTTTTAAATGAATTAGCCATGATTTTTCCTTTTCTTATAAATCCGACATTGGCGCTTGGCAGGCAGTGTTAGACTAAAATTGTTTTCTTCCTGCGCTTCTTAATGCGCTTTGATCTTTCCTTTTTGTTCTTGGCTATGACCCTGATTGGATCAGGTCGTTGTGTTTCATCACCGCAGCGCTTGCGCATACCGGCGCGCATTTCCCAAATGATGGTTGATGTATAATCACAACCATCATCAGGCCGGTATAATGTGTCGCAGGCGAGTTCGTGAAATAAATCGTTGTTCATTACTGCTTCCGCTCCCGGAAAAAATAATATATGCGATTAGCGGACCTGTAATGTCTGCGGTCCTGTTTCAAGATGTGCGCCCGGAATCTTTTTCAGTAACTCTTCAGGCGGTTCTTTGCCTTCAGCCTTAAATGCATCGATCTGATTATTAAGATCGCGCAGTGCCTTTTTGAGTTCATCAGATTTTGCTTTTGTCACAACTTCGGTAAATGACTCGACAAACTCATCAGGAATGAGATCGATATTATCTATCACCAGACTTTCCGAACCTTTGCGTGCAGTGAAGGTATTCAGCGCTGTTTTAAACGTTGTGCGGTTGGATGTGATCAGGCATTCCAGCAGGTATTTTTTCAGCGTTAAGGCCTGGCGGTCCCAGTGTTTTTTACGCTCTGAGAGCCGATCTGCTTCTTTCTTGCATGTGCCGGCATTGGATTCAAAACGGCGGATGACACTCATCGTTGCGTCGAATTTGTCCTCCAGCATCCCCTCAATGCCTTCGAGGGTATCTGCGATCATTTCAGGCGTCAGTTCACCATCACCTGAGGCCAGCTCTTCCAGTTTGCTGAGTTCTAATGCGAGGTCGATAGTACGGTTGCTCATGCCGCAGTCTCCTGCAATTTAGTGAGGCATTCGGCTTTCACTTCTTCGAGGCGGCGTAAACGGCCTTCCAGATATTTGGCATATTCGGTATCAGCTTTCTCGCGAGCTGCTTTGAGGTGAATACCCATAACGCGAGTGAGAGATGAGGCGATACCTGATACCTCATTAGGCGTTACGGCTGTGCGCATGCTTTCCGTGTTTGCTTTGAATTTTTCGTCCAGCTCTTTACGGATGCGAGTGACGTCTTCTGCTTTATCGCTGGCATTGCGGATATCGAATTCCAGGGCGTTTTCAGCTTTATATTCAGCCTGGTCATATAGGCCCAGCCAGACATCGGCGGAGAAGCCCAGGAGTGAAAGGGCTTTTTTAATAGCGTCGGTCAGGGATTTTTTCTGCGCCTCTCCATCGCAGGTGATCCCATGTTTAGTTTTGTAGAGGTATTTTGTAGCTCCATACGCCTCAACTTCCCCGCGTACTTCACCCTCTATTGCGTACCAGAATTTAATTTTTATACTGTGGTTTTGTTCGGTGATGAGCGTGCCGTCACCATCCCTAAGTATTCTGTTTCCGATGAATTTTTTATCTTCGTAAATTGCTTCGCTCATTGGAGCACCTGGCAACATGCGGTCTTCGACAACCTCATATCCCCAGCCAGTGCCAACAGGGCCGAAAATCTCCGTAGCGCGCATGATCATGTATTCAGCATTGATGCTGGTTCCCTCAAACCCAGCACCTGCGAGATCTTTGGTATAGCGCGGATCCGTGCGCATTACAGTGCGCCAGATTTTCATGTTGTCGCCGACTTCAGCCAGGTCTTTTTCTAATGCAGCACCGATTGACTGAAAAGTTTCCGCAGAAGGAGCTGGCGTATCGTTTTCCTGTTTCTCCCCCTCATTTGAGGGGCCGGGATTAGTTGGCTGAGGTGCTGGGTTCTGCGTCAGAATCAGCCCTTCAATGCTAAAGCGGCCATTACCGAGATCGCTTACTACCGGCTTGTTCTGCTCAGGCTGCGGGTTAGGCTCAGCGGGTGGGGTAGCTGGTGCAGCAGGCTTGTTTTTCAGCTGCAGATATTCGTCTTTGGTTATCTCGGTGTAACCCTGTGCCAGCAGCGGCTCCAAAGCCTTTTGCTTGTTGCAGCGCTTAACCTCGCCAGCCTCATTGCGAGCATAAAACGGGCCTGTGCGCTCGGTTACAGGTGGTACATCCGCCACGCTCGACGCTGCGCCATCCGGTTCATTTGTGTCCGGTTCCACTGGTCCAGTTGTGATCTCTGCATCAGCCAGTGCCGATTCTTCGCCTTCATCGTCCGGTTTGGTTTCATGTTCACTCCCTTGATTAGCAACCTGCTGGCCACACGCAATCGCCACGATTTCAGGCAGAGGATTAGCGTGATCAGTTTCGGTGAGGGTTTTATTGATGTGCTGCTGTAATGCACCAGCTCGGAGATGGATATTTTCCGGGGCGGTTCTGACGCAGTGCATGATCGCAGCGCGGGAATAATCCAGAATGCCAGGTGTAGCAATCATGGCGCGGTTCCATGCAGCCCAATCCTGTTCCTTCAAAGTCACCATTTCTTTTGCGCGGCGGTAAACCGCTGCCGGAATCTGGTAAATATCAAATTCGAATGGAAGTAGCGCTGCGGCAATTTCCAGGCCCAGACTGTCATGGTTATGCGTCAGGTCAGCGGAACGGTCGGTGACAATATTACCGCCAGCTTTTGCACCTGAGGCCGTGCGCAGGGGAGTTACATTGCTTGAGTCCTTACGCGCTGCCAGACGATCTTTTTGCCAGCGCTCAATGAATGCTTTCATCTGAGGCCAGTTATCACCAGGCTCGAAGTTGTTGCCGAGGTCGCTAATCAGTTCGAGCACAATTTCAGGGTGCATTGCCGCGATGGATTTAGTGCGACTCAGCGCCTCCACCATGTGGCCCTCAAATGAGCTGGCCTCATCCTGTGCAAGCGACATAACGTCTTTGAGCTGGCTGGAGGTGATTTTAGTGGTACCGAACCGGACAAGAATGGCCATTTTCGTGCCAGAGGGCAGTGCGTCAAAATTAACGCTTTTTTCTTCAGGCTCTGCTAATGGCTGGATCTCCTGCGTTTCTTCATTCCAGACATGAGTTTTCATAAACTCAGCATCCAGAACGTTCATTTTCGGGCGGTCCAAACCTGGGCGATCAGCGCAGCTCAGAGGCTCAGCGTACTCAAAAGCCGTTTCAGGAAATTCACTTTCCAGCATGCTCATGGCCTGCGCTTTTGCCAGGAACTCAGTGCGCGCCTGAATTGCGGTCACAAATTCCGGTAGTTCGGAATCTGGTGCCTCCGGGTGAATATAAATAATATAAGTCTGCATTTTTTCCGTCCTTTAATTATTGGCTTTTTAAAACGCATACAGATACGTTTTAAAAAGCCCCGCGGCGACGCGGGGAAAGACTACACACAGCAATTCTTTACTTTCAGATGTGGTGACCGGATTCGAACCGGTGACCTCCTGTACCCTGTGCCAAAGCCAGGCGCTCTTCCGCTGAGCTACACCACAACCGCCCGGACACTGAATAATGCGCACGCGGTTGCAGTGCCCCGCGAACGGGGCAGCTGTGAATCAGTGAAGCTGGCGACCAAAAGAGATAACGTGAATCTCTATAGCGACTGAGGGGCGGCGGCGGTCACACGGCAGGAAATCACCTGAATTTTCATGCAGCCGGATAAGCGATTTCACAGCGCAGTTAAAACAGCGGGTTTCGGCCTGTAGCCCTTTAGCCGTGAAAGGAGTAAAAATAGTGACGGTTTCATTACCCTGATTTGATTCTTCGGCAATGAGGTAGCCCACAGCCTCGTCATTGCGCATAAAAAGGAAGATGGTTTTTAAAGGGATTTTGATTAATGTCTCAAGCGTGATTCCATTGAACTCTTTCATGATATTTCCTTAAAAAAGATTGAGTGATTCCCTACCGCAGGGCGGCATGTTTTTTTGCGTTTAATAAAAATTAATTAATGATGTTTTGCCTGTCCGCCAATTGCATAGAAATACAATCGCAATGCCTCTTTCCACATAACAGGATCATCAAGAAACCTTGCTATAGCGGCTTTGCTGCGTGCGGCAATCAATGCCTGATGTTTTGTCATGCTTCCCCCTCGTTGCTACCGGCTGCGTAGACAAGACCAATAGCAAGCAAGGTAAGACCCGAGCCAATAAAGCAGCCGATTAGACCAACCAGTCCGTATAACCACATATGTGCCTCCCTGAATCAGCTTTCTGTTTGTGCCGGTTACGGTTCCGGCGACGCCAATGGCGCCCGTATTGCCCTGGTGTAGGCGAAATCAAACTGGGGCTTTATTGACACCTGGCGTTACACCTTTGCCCATGATGGCGGCAACATGCTTAGTCAGTGCGGCCTGCTCTTTGCGAAAATGAGTAGCCTGCTTATCCATTTCCAGCGCTTCAGCGTGGTCATGAGCGATCAGATCAGCAATGCGGACTGCGCAATATTCAAGAAAATCCGATTTGGTGCTGGCACCCCAGGTATAAACACAACCTGTTCCGGCAGCGCGCTCAGCTGCTGAAACGGCGATGCGGGCTTTACTGAGGGTGCCGCGTTTGGCAATTGAGATAATTGCTTCCTGGTATGCCTCAATCAGTGCAATACGTGTTGTGCTCATTGTCTCTCCCTTAATGTTGCCCTCACGCCGGGCCAGCGGAACGTTTTTTCTGAGAAATCACTGTGCTGTGATGTCTGCTGGTGAGCATTAAATTAGTATAACCTAAGGATTGGATCAACAATAAATTGTAGTAAAACCTAAGTTTTTAAGGTGCAGTTAAGCCAAGTTATTGTTTATTAAATATTAAAAAAAGATATTTACAGGCGAGCCCTAACACCAGAAAGAAGCGTTCGCCTTTTAAGGTGTTAGTGAGAGGTTTAAGTTTTGTAGAGAGGGGAGTGAAATTGTATGAAAATTAGTCAGTCTTTTTTGTTCTCTGTCTTTTTCGTGCCTGCAAAAGCTCATGAAAAAGCTTTTCGTTATTCTCCACCCGTGCGCGTAATTCAATTATTTGAGCCTCTTGCTCAGATGAAGGAAGAGCATCAAAAAGCTCAAGCAGTTCTTTTTGGATGGGAGTTAGCTCTTGTTGAGGCGGTGTGACAACGGGCGTTTGTGGGACATGCTCTTCATCACCGAATAGCAGCCATGCCGGAGTGCACTGGAGGGCGCTGCTTAGCGCAAACATGCGCTTTCCGGTAGGTTGCGTCTCATTGCGCTCCCATTGAGAGATTGTAACGTGAGCCACCTTAGCCATCTTGCCTAAAGCAGCTTGCGAGAGTTTCAGTTCTTTGCGTCGCTTTAACAGGCGCTCGCCGAAAGTTTCTTTTTCCATATTAGGTAATACTAATTTTTTCTTGACTTAGGAATCTTTAATATCAAATAATCTTAGGTAAACCTAAGGAGGGACAGGGTGCTTAAAACAGAAGCTCTAAAATTTTTTGGTGGTACTACTCGCCTTGCTGAAGCTGCGGGCGTAAGGCCATCATCAGTATCGCTATGGGGTGAATTAGTTCCCGAAAAGCGAGCGATGCGTCTTCAGTTGGCATCAAACGGAGTGTTGTTATACGACCCCCAAGTGTATGTGCTGAGGGAACAGGCTAAACGAAACGGAAACGGAAATCTGATTCATGAAAATCAATCACAGGGAAGTGAAGCAGGAACTTGAGGAGTGGGCCGCTGAGATCGGCTGGAAAAATGTAGCCGCACTGATCGCGGAGCACCATGCTGATTTTCGAAAATCAGCACGCACCGTGTCGGGGTTGCACAACGTGGAACAAACGATCAAGCGAGCGTTCCGTGGTAAGACGTCATATTACCAGCGCAAGGCCATTGAGCTGGTGCCTACCATTCTCCAGGCACTGCCAGCGCAGAGGCGATATCGACTGGAATCACCAGGAGATCCGGTGCTGTTGGCAGCACTGGCAGCTAAAGAAAGCATTGAGGCCATAAACGCTGTGAATTTGGGTGCAGCACCAGCTGCAACCCTCAAAGAGGTGGATGAGGCTATCTCTGCATTTAACGCAATCAGGCGAGCTATTGAGCTGCTGCATTGCATGGAAGCCGGTGGCTCTTTCCAGAGAGGAATTACGTTTTGAGGATTGCTTGCAGTGATTCAATCAATAATGGCAAATCAGTAATGTGAATTCGGACAGTGTTGAGCCTGTATTCATTATTAGCGCCATCGTTTTGAGTAATCTCAACAAATCCGCTTTCTTTTTTTAACTCAATTGAAATCTGCTCTCTTTGCGGAATGGTAAAAATAGAATCTTCCATGCTGGGCTCCATGTCTTTTGATTATTCATTTTTCCTTAGGCTAAGCCTTAGCCTAAGGACAAGGTAAAGTATATGGCAACAAGCATGCCTAAGACAAAGGCAAACAATAAGCCCTATCGTAAGGTAAAAATTTCGATGTGGGATGACACGAAATTTCAGAAATTATCGCCGCTTCCACCGAGCGGGCAAAGTTTATTTATATATCTCCTGACTGGACCGTGTACCGGGATTATTCCGGGATTATTCAGGGCAGGGCGTGCAGCTATGGCTGAAGAGCTTGGGTGGGATATCGAAGACTACGACTTAGCCTTAGGAGAACTCATAACCTTAGGCATGGTTAAAGCCGACCTTAAAGCCAGATTGTTCTGGGTTCCTAACGCTGCAAAACATAATGCTCCGAACTCCGGGAACGTAGTGAAAGCTTGGGCAAATGCATTCAATTATCTTCCTGATTGTGAGTTGAAATGGGAGGCTTATGAAGTCCTCCAGGCCGCGTGCTACGGGGTTTCAAAGGCTATGGGTAAGGCGTTCGATATGGCTATGCCTTTGCCTAAGGATAAGCCTAAAGCTTTGCCATCCGGTATCCAGAAAGCAGTAAACAGTAAACAGATCTTAGAAGATAAAAACACTTTGTCCGATTCGATTAAACAACTGAATCGAACCGATGATGATCCACCGGATTCGATCCGGCAGGCATTCGAAAAAATATTCTGGCCTGCCGGACTCAGGAAGGCAGCCAAAGCCAAAACGCTGCCGGCATTTGAAAAAAAGTACCGAGCATGGAAAAAAACCAACGGCGGGCCGCCTGATGTTTTCGCCAGGATGCTGGCCGAAGATA
>Ga0308161_1004825_pt1 | contig 12145 bp, 10 predicted proteins | sample PhyFR2_FD_201034 | JGI IMG/M metagenome (GOLD analysis project Ga0308161, IMG submission 201034) | Phyllosphere microbial communities from UC Gill Tract Community Farm, Albany, California, United States - DLSLF.R2 | ecosystem: Host-associated > Plants > Phyllosphere > Unclassified | place: USA...
GCGCAGCTAGCAGAGGTTGGCCCAAGAACAATGTCGCAAAAATGTGCTCTGACCCCGAAGTTCATCATACGTGCCGGGCACATGCGTCATACGCACTGTGGCGGGGCTGCCGGCCCGGCAGCGTGTTAAGCTGCCCGGCGCATCATTTGCGCTTCCCGAAGCTTTGCTTCACGCGCTCCTTGCGTTGACGGTCGTCGAGGTCGTGGGCTTTCTTCTTGTTGAGGCCGAGCATCTTCTCGACGAACTCGAACCAGATGAAGCCGACGACCATCAGGCCGACGATCCACCACCAGGACAGGCCGGCAAAGCGCCAGACCTCGAAAAAGCGCAGGACGGCGAGGACAAGGATCAGGAGGATCAGGGGCATGGCGGTTTCCTTTCGTACGGCGATCTTACCTCAAAGTGCCGTAAAGCAACGAAATGCTGCCATCCGGTCAACGACAATCTGTATCATCCGTTACCGAATATGTCCGTGCCGCTTCTTGCAGGGAAACACGATAGAATCCAAAAAGTGAAATGCCCCCAACTGGAGAATAGCTGATGAAACGTTCCTTGATGTTGTTTGTTGCAGTCTCTGCCATGGCTTCGACCGGCGCCTTCGCGCAGGACGCGGCCGCGCTGGCGAAAGCGAAGAATTGCATGGCCTGCCATTCCGTGCAGACCAAGCTGGTCGGCCCGGCCTACAAGGACGTCGCCGCCAAATACGCCGGCCAGAAAGATGCCGAAGGCAAGCTGGTCACCAAGGTCATGAAGGGCGGCGCGGGCGTCTGGGGTCCGGTGCCGATGCCGGCCAACCCGCAGGTCAGCGAAGCCGAAGCCCACACCCTCGTGAAATGGGTGCTGGCGCAGAAGTGATCCCGCGTCCGGTATGAAAAAAGCGCGCCTCAGGGGCGCGCTTTTCGTTTGACCGCCGAAAAAATCAGCGGATCACGTCGAGCTTGGTGCGCTTGCCGCCCCGGTAGGTGAACAGCGTCAACGCGCCGTCCTTGATGTCGCCGCTCGCATCGAACTGGACCGTCCCGGTCACGCCCTCGTACTTGATGTTCTTCAGCACCGGCAGGTACTTGGCCGGATCGGCCGACTTCGCGTCCTGCATCGCCTTGGCCATCACCATCACCGAATCGTAGACGTACGGCGCGTACAGCTGCACGTCCATGTTGAACTTCTGCTTGTAGCGCGCGCGGAAGTCGTCCATGACCTTTTCCTGCGGACCCTTGACGCCGCCCGCTTCGGCGCAATACACCCTGTTCTCGCCGAGACCGTCGCCGGCCAGGCGGCCCAGCGCGTCCGTGCACATGCCGTCGCCACCCATGAACACGGCGGGGATGCCGAGCGCCTTCATCTGCTTGAGCATCGGTCCCGCGACGGAATCCATGCCGCCGAAGAAAATCAGGTCCGGCTTCTTCGCCTTGATCGACGTCAGGATCGCGGTGTAGTCGGTCGCCGTCGCGCTCGTGAACTCGCGGCCCACGACCTTGACGCCCGGCTTCTTCAGCCCCTTGGCGAATTCGTCGGCGACGCCCTGGCCGTACGTCGTGCGGTCGTCGATGATGGCGATGTTCCTGGCGTGCAGCGTGTCGATCGCATACTTGCTCAGCGTGCTGCCCAGCTTGGCGTCGCTGGCGACGAGCCGGAACGCGCCCGGGAAGCGCTGGCGCGTGTACACCGGCGCCGTCGTGGCGGGCGAGATCTGGACGATGCCGGCGTCGTTGTAGATCTTCGACGCGGGCACCGTCGTGCCGGAATTCAGGTGGCCGATGACGCCGTTGACCTTGGCGTCGACGAGCTTCTGCGCCACCGCCGTGCCCTGTTTCGGATCGGCGCCGTCGTCCTCGGACACCAGCTGGAGCGTGGCCTTCTGGCCGTTCAGCGTGAAGCCCTTGGCGTTGAGTTCGTCGATCGCCATGCGCGCGGCGTTCTCGTTGTCCTTGCCGAGGTGGGCGCTGGGGCCGGAGATCGGCGCCACGTGGCCGATCCGGACCACCTGCTGCGCGCCCGCCGTGCCCATGAAGGCGAGGGCGATGGCGCAGGGGATGAGTTTGGTAGTGACGTGCATGTTCTCTCCAGGAAGGAATAGGGCTGCTTGTAACACCGCAACTTTGTGTGTTCGGCAAAGTTACCCTAATTTGCTGTTTGCGCAAAGTGCGCACGATGCCGCACGCCGCTGGCGCGACCGCGCCCTCGAACGGGGCGCCGCCGCCCTTTAGGTGCGCGTGCGCAGGTGTGCCAGTTCCTGCGCGACGGCGCGCGCGACGACCTGTTCGACGGTTGCCTGCAGGCCGTCGCGCAATTCCGCCGCCAGCCGCGTCACGACGTGGTCCAGCACGGGCGCCATGCTGGAGCGGACCTGGTCTTCCAGCACCAGTTCGACGCGGTCCTGCAGCCGGTCGAGCACGCGCGCGACGAGGCGTTCTTCCAGCGCGCGCCAGGCGGTGTCGTCGAGTTCGCGCGGCGGTTCCGCCGCGACGGCGGGCGGCGCAGGTTCGGGCAGGACCTCGGTCAGGACGGGGATGCTTTCGTCGTTGTAGGGGAGATCGCTCATGACTGGCCCGCCACGAAGTGCGTCAGGGGATAGGATTGCTTCTTGTAGGCGACGTAGCGCGCGCGGCCGGCGGCGGCGTCTTCCTCGTCCGTCGAGATGATCTCGAACACGCGCGCGAACTGCTCGAAGCCGGCCGGCGTGCGGCGCGTCAGGTTGACCAGCATGTCGTGGTGCGGCAGCTCGGCGCGCTCGTCCGCGGTGACGATCACCGGCGTTTCCGGCGCCAGCGGATCGCCGGCCATCACGTGCGGGACGAAGTCGGTGCCGGACAGCGTCCACAGCGCCTCGTTCAGCGCTTCGGCCTGGGCCGGGCTCTCGGCCAGCAGCACGAGCTTCGCGCGCGCCGCATAGGCCTTGCGCGCGAGGCGGCAGACGTAGCTGAGCTTGTCGGGGATGTTGGTGTGGAAGTCGATCCGGGTCATGTGATGGCGGAGTAAGATGAGGCCGTCGTTCCCGCGCAGGCGGGAACCCAAGTATTGAGCAGCCGCGCATGCAAGCTTGGGCCCCCGCCTGCGCGGGGGCGACGTTCATGAGGCGGCTGCAGGATTGGCATAACGTATCCGCTTCGCATCGCGTTCAAAACCGGAAATCCGACGCAGGCTTCTTCGGCTCCGCCTGCTGGCGCGGCTGCTGCCGCTGTGCCCGGGCCGCCGCCGCATCCGGCGCCGGCGCTTCGGCCGACCTCGGCGGTGGCGCCGGCAGGCTCGCGGCCGCGGCCGGTGCCGCGGATGCCGCCGGTGCCGCGGACGCCGCCGGTGCCGCCGCGCCGGTCCGGTAGCCCGGCGGCAGCATCGTCTTGCGCGGATAGGCCGCCGCATCGAGCGCGCCGTTCCAGGCCGCGGCCTGGAAGCCGGCCACCTGGCGCTTGCCGACGACGAGCAGCGGCAACTCGTCCTTGCCACCGATGTCGCGCAGCTGCTGCTGGTCCTGCGCCGTGTTCACGGTCTTTTCGGCGAACGGGATGCCGCGCGCGGCGAGCAGGCTGCGGCCCTGGTCGCAGGCGTCGCAGCGCGCCGTCGTGTACAGCGTGACGGGATGGTTCTGCACGGCGCGCGCCAGTTCGTACGGCAGCGCCGGCGCGGACGGCGCCGCGCCGTCCGGCCGCAGCACGCGGGCCTGGCCGCCCTGCGGGCCGGGCGGCGGCATGTCGCTGTAGTGGACGGTGCCGGCGGCATCCTTCCACTTGTACATCCGGCCCTGCGCCGCGGCGGGCGGCGCGGCCACGACGAGCGCGCCGGCGCACAGGCCGGCGCCGGCGCGCCGCAGCGTTGCAAGGATGGCGTCGCGCCGTTCCATCCGCATCGTCCGTCAGGCCTGCATGCCGCTGTGGCGCAGCAGCGCGTCGATCTTCGGTTCGCGGCCGCGGAACGCCTTGAACGAGTCGAGCGCCGGGCGCGAACCGCCCACGGCCAGGATCTCGCGGTGGAAGCGCTTGCCCGTCTCGTCGAGCAGCGTGCCGCCGCCCGCCTCGACGGCTTCCTCGAACGCGGCATACGCGTCCGCCGACAGCACCTCGGCCCACTTGTAGCTGTAGTAGCCGGCCGCGTAGCCGCCCGCGAAGATGTGGCCGAACGAATGCTGGAAGCGGTTGAACGACGGCGGGATCAGCACGGAGAACTTGCTGCGCACGTCGTCGACGAGGTCTTGTACCGTCTTCTGACTGTTCGGGTCGAAGTCGTAGTGCAGGTGCATGTCGATCAGCGAGAACTCGACCTGGCGCAGCGTCTGCATGCCGGACTGGAAGTTCTTCGCCGCGAGCATCTTGTCGTACAGCGCGCGCGGCAGCGGCTCGCCCGTCTTCACGTGCGCCGTCATGCCCTGCAGGACGTCCCACTCCCAGCAGAAGTTTTCCATGAACTGCGACGGCAGTTCGACCGCGTCCCATTCGACGCCCGAGATGCCCGAGACGGACAGCTCGTCGACTTCCGTCAGCATGTGATGCAGGCCGTGGCCGAATTCGTGGAACAGCGTCGTCACTTCGTCGTGCGTGAACAGCGACGGCTGCGGTTGGCCGTTACCGTCCGCCGCCGGCGGCGTGAAGTTGCAGGTCAGGTAGGCGATCGGCGTCTGCACGCTGCCGCCCGTCGTCAGGCGGCGGCCGCGCGCGTCGTCCATCCACGCGCCCTGGCCCTTGCCTTGTCTTGCGTACAGGTCGAGGTAGAACTGCCCGATCAGTTGACCGTTCTTTTCGATGCGGTAGAAACGCACGTCCGTATGCCACACGGGCGCCTCGTCCTGCGCGATCGTCACGTCGAACAGCTTGGAGATCAGGCCGAACAGGCCGGCCACCACCTTCGGCTCCGGGAAGTATTCCTTCACTTCCTGCGCCGAGAACGCATAGCGCTTCTCGCGCAGCTTTTCCGACGCGTAGGTCACGTCCCAGGCCTGCATGTCGTCGATGCCGAGTTCGTCCTTGGCGAAGGCGCGCAGCTCGGCCAGGTCCTTTTCGGCGTACGGGCGGGCGCGGCGCGCGAGGTCTTCCAGGAACTCGATCACGTGTTCCGGCGTCTCGGCCATCTTCGGTTCGAGCGAGACGTGCGCGAAGCTCTGGAAGTCGAGCAGCTTGGCTTCCTCGTCGCGCAGCTTCAGCAGTTGGGCGATGTTGCCCGTGTTGTCCCACTTCTCCAGTTCGGAGAACACGGCGCCCATCTCGGAGGCCTTGGTCGCGTTGGCGCGGTAGATCTGTTCGCGCAGTTCACGCTTGTCGGCGAACTGCAGCACCGGGAAGTACGACGGGAAGTGCAGGCTGAACTGCCAGCCCGTCTTGCCGTCGCGCTCGGCCGCGGCGCGTGCGGCCGCCTTGGCGTCGTCGGGCAGGCCGGCCAGGTCCGCTTCGTCGGTGACGAGCAGTTTGAAGTCGTTGGTCGCGTCCAGCACGTTTTCCGAAAAGCGCGTGGACAGCTTCGCCTGCTCTTCCTGGATCTCGGCGAAGCGTTCCTTCTGCTGTTCCGGCAGCTCGGCGCCGCCCAGGCGGAAGTCGCGCAGGGCGTTCTCGACGATGCGCTTGCGCGCGGCCGACAGGTTCGCGAAGTCGGCGCCGGCGCGCAGCTGCTTGTATTTGTCGAACAGCGCCTCGTTCTGGCCCAGCTCCGTCCAGAACTCGGTGATCTTCGGCTGGTTCTCGTTGTAGGTGGCACGCAGCTCGGGCGTGTCCATCACGTGGTTCAGGTGGTTGACGACGCCCCAGGCCCGGCCGAGGCGTTCGGTCGCTTCCTCGAGCGGGACCACGAAGTTGTCCCACGTGACCGCGCCTTCGGCCGGCGCTTCGGCCTGCTGCACGGCCGTGCGCGCCTCGGCGATCAATTGCTCGATCGCGGGCGTCACGTGCTCCGGACGGATCAGGTCGAAGCGGGGCAGCCCGGAAAAGTCGAGGAGGGGATTGGTCGTTTCGGTCGTCATGTCTTGATTCCTTGTAGTCGATCTCACCGCCATCTTACCCGGGCCGGCCGTTTCGGGGCGGCGCGCGGTGCTTAGCCGCGCTTTGCGACGCGCTCGGCCGATTCCAGCGTATTCATCAGCAGCATCGTGATGGTCATCGGGCCCACGCCGCCCGGTACCGGGGTGATGTGGGACGCCACGTCCTTGACGCTGTCGAAGTCGACGTCGCCGCACAGCTTGCCTTCGTCGTTGCGGTTGATGCCCACGTCGATCACGATGGCGCCCGGCTTGACCATGTCGCCGGTCAGCGTGTTGCGGCGGCCGACGGCGGCCACGACGATGTCGGCCTGACGCGTGTGGTAGCCCAGGTCCGGCGTACCGCTATGGCAAATGGTGACGGTGGCATTCTGTTGCAAGAGCAGCAGCGCCATCGGCTTGCCGACCGTATTGCTGCGGCCGATGACGACGGCGTGCTTGCCGCGCAGGTCGACGCCGGTCGTCTCGATCAGCTTCATGCAGCCGTACGGCGTGCACGGGCGGAAGCCTTCCAGGCCCGTCATCAGTTCGCCGGCCGACAGCACCGAGTAGCCGTCCACGTCCTTGCTGGTGGCGATGGCTTCGATCACCTTCGACGGGTCGATGTGCTTCGGCAGCGGCATCTGCACCAGGATGCCGTGGATGGCCGGATCGGCGTTCAGCGCGGCGATGCGATCGAGCAGGGCCTGTTCGGCGAAATCGGCCTCGTACCTTTCCAGCACCGAGTGAAAGCCCACGTCGCCGCACGCCTTGACCTTGTTGCGCACGTAGACGTGGCTGGCCGGGTCGTCGCCGACGATGATCACGGCCAGGCCGGGCTTGTGGCCGGCGGCGGTGAGGGCGGCGGCGCGGGCGGCGATGTCGCCGCGCAGTTGTTGGGAAAGTTTGACTCCGTCGATCAGTTGGGCGGGCATGGCGGGGGCTCGTTTGCTGGACAAAAACGAAATTATAAGCGCGCCAGGGGTATCGCGCGCCGTCGGAAGGCGTTCGTCGTCATATTTATAGACGTGCCTGTAAAAGTACGCGGAACCCGAAACACGTCGTCCCCGCGCAGGCGGGGACCCAATTTGCATGCGCTGCCGCAATGCATGACAACTTGGCCCCGCCGCCTTCGCAGCGGTGACGGAAATGACGCAGGTTCCGGCCTGAATCAGGCTCCTTCTCACATTATGAAATCGAATATCATATTTTGAAAATCGCGTGCTCCACTGGTAGAATCGACAGGCTTTATTCAAGGGATAGTCTTTTCGCCACCAAACGTCCGGAATAAACCAGGATCGGGTGGGGCACCACACTCAAGGAGACGTAGCAATGTCAGCTCAACTCGACCAGTTGACGGCCCAAGCCGCCAACGACCCGGATACGCTCGAGACCAAGGAATGGCTCGACGCGCTTGAAGCGGTCATCGAATTCGAAGGTACCGATCGTGCGCACTACCTGCTGGAGCGCCTGGTCGATCTGGCGCGCCGCCGCGGTGCCCACGTTCCGTTCTCGAGCAACACCGCTTACGTGAACACGATTCCGGCCCACCTGGAAGCGCACTGCCCCGGCAACCTGGAATACGAAGAGCGTCTGCGCTCGTGGATGCGCTGGAACGCGATGGCGATGGTCGTCAAGGCCAACCGCCTCGACGGCGACCTCGGCGGCCACATCTCGTCGTTCGCCTCGCTCGCCAACATGCTGGGCATCGGCTTCAACCACTTCTGGCACGCCCCGACCGAAGACCACGGCGGCGACCTGCTGTACATCCAGGGCCACTCGTCGCCCGGCATCTACGCGCGCGCGTTCCTGGAAGGCCGCCTGTCCGAAGAGCAGCTGCTGAACTTCCGCCAGGAAGTCGACGGCAAGGGCCTGTCGTCGTACCCGCACCCGAAACTGATGCCGGACTTCTGGCAGTTCCCGACCGTGTCGATGGGCCTGGGCCCGATCATGGCGATCTACCAGGCGCGCTTCCTGAAGTACCTGGAAGCCCGCGGCATCGCCAAGACCGACAACCGCAAGGTCTGGGTCTTCTGCGGCGACGGCGAAATGGACGAGCCGGAATCGATGGGCGCGATCGGCATGGCCGCGCGCGAGAAGCTCGACAACCTGGTCATGGTCGTCAACTGCAACCTGCAGCGCCTGGACGGTCCGGTGCGCGGCAACGGCAAGATCATCCAGGAACTGGAAGCGGACTTCCGCGGCGCCGGCTGGAACGTCGTCAAGGTCATCTGGGGCCCGGGCTGGGACGACCTGCTGGCCAAGGACAAGAACGGCATCCTGCAGCGCGTGATGATGGAAACCGTCGACGGCGAATACCAGAACTACAAGGCGAAAGACGGCGCGTACGTGCGCAAGCACTTCTTCGGCAAGCACCCCGAGCTGCTGAAGATGGTTGCCAACATGACCGACGACGACATCTGGCGCCTGACCCGCGGCGGCCATGACCCGCACAAGATCTACGCCGCCTTCAAGAATGCCCAGGAAAACAAGGGCACCCCGACCGTGCTGCTCGTGAAGACCGTCAAGGGCTTCGGCATGGGCAAGTCGGGCGAGGCGCGCAACACGGCGCACCAGACCAAGAAGCTGGACGACGAAGCCATCCGCGAAATGCGCGACCGCTTCGCCATCCCGATCCCGGACGACAAGCTGGCCGAGATCCCGTTCTTCAAGCCGTCCGACGACGCGCCGGAAATGAAGTACCTGCACGAGCGCCGCAAGGCCCTCGGCGGCTACCTGCCGCAGCGCCGCGAGCAGGCCGACGAGAAGCTGGCCGTGCCGGCATTGTCGACCTTCAAGGCCGTCACCGATCCGACCGCGGCCGGCCGCGAGATCTCGACGACGCAGGCCTACGTGCGTACCCTGACCACGCTGCTGAAGGACCAGAGCCTGGGCCAGCGCATCGTCCCGATCCTGGTCGACGAATCGCGCACGTTCGGCATGGAAGGCCTGTTCCGCCAGATCGGCATTTTCAACCAGGAAGGCCAGCTGTACGAACCGGTCGACAAGGACCAGGTGATGTACTACCGCGAAGACAAGGCGGGCCAGATCCTCCAGGAAGGCATCAACGAAGCGGGCGGCATGTGCTCGTGGATCGCCGCGGCGACGTCGTACTCGACGAACAACCGCGTGATGATCCCGTTCTACACGTACTACTCGATGTTCGGCCTGCAGCGCGTGGGCGACCTGGCCTGGCTGGCCGGCGACATTCGCGCCCGCGGCTTCCTGATGGCCGGTACCGCCGGCCGCACGACGCTGAACGGCGAGGGCCTGCAGCACGAGGACGGTCACAGCCACATCATGGCGGCGACCATCCCGACCTGCGTCCCGTACGACCCGACCTATGCGCACGAAGTGGCGGTGATCATCCAGAACGGCCTGCACCGCATGGTGGAGAAGCAGGAGGATGTGTTCTACTACATCACCATCATGAACGAGAACTACGAGCAGCCGGGCCTGAAGGAAGGCCAGGAAGAGGGCATCATCAAGGGCATGTACCTGCTGCAGAAGGGCGACGCCGATGCCAAGCAGCGCGTGCAGCTGATGGGCTCCGGCACGATCCTGCGCGAGTCCGTGTTCGCCGCCGAACTGCTGAAGAACGACTGGGGCGTCGCCGCCGACGTGTGGTCGTGCCCGTCGCTGACGCTGCTGGCCCGTGACGGCCAGGATGCCGACCGCTGGAACCTGACGCACCCGCTGGACACCCCGCGCGTGCCGTACGTGACCGAGCTGCTGCAGGGTTCGGAAGGCCCGATCGTCGCGACGACCGACTACATGCGCCTGTTCGCCGAGCAGATCCGCGCCTACATCCCGAGCGGCCGCACCTACAAGGTGCTGGGCACCGACGGCTTCGGCCGTTCGGACACCCGCGCCAAGCTGCGCGAATTCTTCGAGGTGAACCGTTACTACATCACGGTCGCCGCGCTGAAGTCGCTGGCCGAGGAAGGCAAGATCGAGGCGCAGGTGGTGGCGGACGCGATCGCCAAGTACGGCATCGATCCGAACAAGCCGAATCCCGTGACCCAGTAATGCTCTAAGCCCGTCGTACCCGCGCAGGGGGGTACCCAAGTTGGTCGGTCCGCCACGAACTTGGGCCCCTGCCTGCGGCAGGGGCGACGTATGATTGAGCTGACAATAATACGGAGCTAACAAAGATGAGCATTGTGGAAGTCAAAGTCCCCGATATCGGTGACTTCAAGGAAGTCGAAATCATCGAGCTGATGGTCAAGCCGGGCGACACGATCAAGGTCGACCAGTCCTTGATCACGGTGGAATCCGACAAGGCCAGCATGGAGATCCCGTCCAGCCATGCCGGCGTCGTGAAGGAATTGAAAGTCAAGGTCGGCGACAAGGTCGGCGAAGGCTCGCTCGTGCTGCTGCTCGAGGAAGCCGCCGGCGCCGCGCCGAGCGCGCCGGCCGCCGACGCGGCCCCGGCCCCGGCACCTGCCGCCGCGGCCCCGGCGCCCGCCGCAGCACCCGCACCGGCAGCCGCACCCGCACCGGCACCCGCCGCGGCGCCGGCCGCAGCCCCGGCTCCGGCTCCGGCTCCGGCTCCGGCAGCCGCCGTAGCGGGCGACGCCGGTCCGGGCGTGAGCTTCTCGACCGCCCACGCGTCGCCGTCCGTGCGCAAGTTTGCGCGCGAACTGGGCGTCGACCTGAACAAGGTCAAGGGTTCCGGTCCGAAGGGCCGCATCACCCAGCAGGACGTGCAGGGCTTCGTCAAGTCGGCGCTGGCCGCCGGTCCGACCGCGGCACCGGCAGCCGCCGGCGGCGGCGCGGGCCTGAACCTGCTGCCGTGGCCGTCGCTGGACTTCTCCAAGTTCGGCGAGACCGAAGCGCAGCCGCTGTCGCGCATCAAGAAGATCTCCGGCCCGAACCTGCACCGCAACTGGGTCATGATCCCGCACGTGACGCAGTTCGAGGAAGCCGACGTGACCGACCTGGAAGCGCTGCGCGTCGAATCGAACGCGTCGTACGCCAAGGCCAAGTCGCCGGTCAAGCTGACCATGCTGGCATTCGTGATCAAGGCATCGGTCGCCGCGCTGAAGAAGTTCCCGAACTTCAATGCGTCGCTGGATGAAGCCAACGGCCAGCTGATCCTCAAGAAGTACTACAACATCGGCTTCGCGGCCGACACGCCGAACGGCCTCGTCGTCCCGGTCATCAAGGACGCCGACAAGAAGTCCGTGTCGCAGATCGCCACCGAGATGGGCGAACTGTCGGCGCAGGCGCGCGAAGGCAAGCTGTCGCCGGCCAACATGCAGGGCGCGACCTTCACGATCTCGTCGCTGGGCGGCCTGGGCGGTACCGCGTTCACCCCGATCATCAACGCGCCGGAAGTCGCGATCCTGGGCCTCTCGAAGTCCTCGATGAAACCGGTGTGGGATGGCTCCACGTTCCAGCCGCGCCTGATGCTGCCGCTGTCGCTGTCGTTCGATCACCGCGTGATCGACGGTGCCGCCGGCGCCCGCTTCACGACCTATCTGGCCGACGTTCTGGCCGACCTGCGCAAGACGCTGCTGTAAGGAGAGCCCATGAGCACCGTTGAAGTCAAAGTCCCCAACATCGGCGATTTCAAGGACGTCGAGATCATCGAACTGATGGTCAAGCCGGGCGACACGATCAAGGTCGACCAGTCGCTGGTCACCGTCGAGTCGGACAAGGCCAGCATGGAAATCCCGTCGACGCACGCGGGCGTCGTCCAGGAACTGAAGGTGAAAGTCGGCGACAAGGTGAACGAAGGTTCGCTGCTGCTGACGCTGGACGAAGCCGGCGCCGGCGCCGGCGCGGCACCTGCCGCCGCTCCGGCTGCTGCTGCGGCTGCCCCGGCCGCAGCACCCGCCGCGGCCGCGCAGGAACCGGTCAACAAGCCGGCCGATTCGTACGCCCCGGCGCACCCGACCCCGTCGGCGCCGGCCGCACCCATCCCGAACGCGGCCAGCTACAGCGGCCCGGTCGACGTCGAATGCGAGATGATGGTGCTGGGCGCCGGTCCCGGCGGCTACTCGGCCGCGTTCCGCTCGGCCGATATCGGCATGAACACCGTGCTGGTCGAGAAGTACGCGACCCTGGGCGGCGTGTGCCTGAACGTGGGCTGCATCCCGTCCAAGGCGCTGCTGCACGTGGCGCACATCATGGACGAGACGGCGCACATGGCCGACATCGGCGTGGCGTTCGCCAAGCCCGACGTCGACATCGACAAGCTGCGCG
>Ga0308161_1004829_pt1 | contig 12140 bp, 7 predicted proteins | sample PhyFR2_FD_201034 | JGI IMG/M metagenome (GOLD analysis project Ga0308161, IMG submission 201034) | Phyllosphere microbial communities from UC Gill Tract Community Farm, Albany, California, United States - DLSLF.R2 | ecosystem: Host-associated > Plants > Phyllosphere > Unclassified | place: USA...
TCCTGAGCAACCTCGCCAACGCCCTGTTCACGCACGGCCGCATCACCACCACCGAGACGAAGGCCAAGCGCCTCCGTCCCGTCGCCGAGCGTCTCATCACGTTCGCGAAGCGTGGCGACCTGCACGCGCGCCGTCGCGTCATCGCGCAGCTGCGTGACAAGTCCGTCGTGCACACGCTGTTCACGGAGATCGCGCCCCAGGTCGAGGACCGCCAGGGCGGGTACACCCGCATCACGAAGCTCGGCTTCCGCAAGGGTGACAACGCGCCGCTCGCGTCGATCGAGCTCGTGCTCGAGCCGGTCTCGAGCTCGCCCGCCCCGGTGCAGCGCAAGGCGGCCCCGGCCGCCGCCGCGCCGGTCGAGGAGGCCCCGGTCGACGAGACCGAGACCACCGAGGAGTCGACCCCGGTCGAGGCCGAGGCCGAGACCGAGACCGACGCAGCTGCCGAGGTCGAGGCCGACGCCGCCGCCAAGGCGGACGACGCCAAGTAGGTCCAGCACCACATCGGAGAAGCCCCCGCGACGTACGTCGCGGGGGCTTCTCCGCGTCGGCGACCGCATGCCGGACGGGAGGCGCGGTGCACCGCCGCCACGCGCCTCCCGTCTGATCGTCCGACGGACGGAGGCGCACAGCACGGCCGCCACGTGCCTCCCGTCCCGCCCCGCTCGCCGTCAACGCTCACAGCGGTCCGCGGCTAGCTTGGCCGCCGACATGGCACGAGCAGAACGCATCACGGGCGCCGGGCGCCGCCTCTGGCAGTGGAGCCGCGACTCGGGCACCCAGCCGCGGCTGCTGCTCGCGGCGAAGGCCGCGCTCGCGGCGACGATCGCGTGGACGCTCGCGAAGCACGCCCCCGGGGTCGCGGCCGACTACCCGTACTACGCACCCCTCGGGGCGATCGTGGCGATGCGGACCACCGTGTTCGCGGGCGTCCGGGCCGGTCTGCAGACGCTCGTCGGGATCACGCTCGGCATCCTCATCGCCGGGTTCACGATGCTCATCGGCGACCCGGGCGTGGTCGCGGTGGCCCTCGCGGTGGGCCTCGGCGTGCTGGTCAGCGGGTTCCGGGTGCTCGGCGAGGGGTACTCGTGGGTCCCGATGGCGGCGCTGTTCGTCCTGCTCGTCGGAGGGGGCAACGCCGAGGGGTACTCGTTCGCGTACGTCGTGCAGATGGGCATCGGGATCGGCATCGGGCTGCTGGTGAACTCGCTGATCGTGCCGCCGCTGCACTTCTGGGACGCCGAGCGGCGCATCGACCAGGTCAACGCGGTGCTCGCGGAGCACCTCGACGACCTCGCGGCCGTGCTCGACCAGGGCGAGCCCGACACCCGCGCGTGGGACCGGCAGCAGTCGCGGCTCGACGCGGCGATCGAGGACGTGCGCGAACGGGTGTCGGTGGCGCAGGAGAGCCGTCGGTGGAACCCCCGTGGGGTGCTCCGCGGGTCGCGGGCGCGCCTGGCGACCGACGGGGCGCGGTTCCGAGCCCTCGAGCGGGCCGCCTGGTACACGACGGACCTCACCGAGCTCGTCGCCCGGTCCGGCCCGGTCGCGGACAACATCGGCCGTCCGGACCCGTCGTTCGCGGAGCCGCTCGCCGCAGCCCTGCGCCAGGTCGCGTGCGTGGTGCGCGGGGACTGCGCGGAGGACGCGGGCGACGAGGCACTCGCGACGCTCGAGCGCGCCCTCGACGCCAGCCGGGAGAACCCGTCGAGCGTGGCCGTCACCGCGAGCGCGATCGTCGCCCTGCGGGGGATCCTGGAGTCGGAGAAGCGGGCGACCCAGGACGTCGACACGAAGACGGGGCCGTTCGGCGAGAAGCGCTGACCCCGGACGCGTCGCCGCCCGGGGCCGTCGCACGGCGTCGGTAGGATCGGCGCGTGCCCGTCGCGTCCCGTGTCGCCGTCCTCGGACCGGTGACCGTCGCGGGGCCGGACGGCGGGAGCGTGCCCGTCACGGGTGCCCTCGCCCGGTCGTTCCTCGTCGCGCTCGTGCTCGCCGAGGGCCACGCGGTCGGGACCGACTCGCTGATCGACGCGCTCTGGGGTGACGACCGCCCCCGGGGAGCGCGAGCGGCCCTGCAGACCATGGTGTCCCGCCTGCGACGGAGCACGGCCGAGGGGCTCGTCGTCTCCACCACCACCGGCTACGCGCTCGCACCCGGCCAGGACACCGTCGACCTCGACGCTGCCGAGCGCGCCGTGGACGCGACCGACCTCGAGACCGTCCGGGCCGCGCTCGACCGGTGGACCGGGGCACCGGGCGACGACGTCGAGGGCGAGCTCGGCACGGCGTTGGCGGCCCGCGCGGCTGCGGCTCGGCACGCCCTCCGTCGACGCCTGGGTGTCCTGCTGCTCGAGTCCGGCGACACGACGGCCGCCGCCGCGGTCTGGACCGACGAGTCCGCCGCGGCGCCCTACGACGACGTGGCCGCGGCCGGTGCGATGGGCGCCCTCGCGGCGGACGGTCGTCCGGCCGAGGCGCTCGCGGTGTTCGCGGCGCACCGTGGGCGGCTCGCCGACGCGCTCGGTGCCGACCCGTCCGCGGAGCTCGTCGCCCTGCACGCCGCACTCCTGCGCGGTCCCGCCGCCCCGACCGGCACCGTCCGACGCATCGGGCTGCGTGCGGCGCCGAACGAGCTCGTCGGCCGCGCACACGACGTCGCGACCGTGACCGCCGAGCTCGGTCGGGGGCGACTCGTCACCGTGCTCGGGCCGGGCGGGCTCGGCAAGACCCGGCTCGCGCAGGCGGTCGCCGCCGGCCTGCCGGAGACCACGGCGGTCGTGGTGTGCGAGCTCGCACCGCTCACCGACGCCGACGACCTGCTGCCGGCACTCGCGGCACTCCTCGGGGTCGCCGAGGTGCGGTCGGCGCGGTCCCTCCGCGACGCCGTGGTCACGGACCTGTGGGGCCGCGTCACCCGGGTGCTCGACGAGGCCCCGACCGTGCTCGTGCTGGACAACTGCGAACACCTGCTCGACCGGGTCGCGCCGTTCACCGCCGACCTGCTCGCCGCGGTGCCCGGGCTGCGGGTGCTCGCGACCTCGCGGGCGCCGCTCGCGATCGGCGGCGAGGTCGTGGCACCGCTCGCGCCCCTGCCGGTCGAGGCGGACGGTGCCGCGGTCCGGCTGTTCACCGACCGTGCACGAGCGGCCCGCCCGGGTTCGGTGCTCCCGGTCGACACGGTCCGCCGCATCTGCACCCGGCTCGACGGGTCGCCGCTCGCGATCGAGCTCGCCGCCGCGCGGGTCCGCGGGATGAGCGTCGACGAGGTGGAGCGGCGCCTGGACGACCGGTTCGCCCTGCTCCGCAGCGGGGACCGGAGCGCCCCGGAGCGGCACCGGACGCTGCTCGCGGTGATCGAGTGGAGCTGGCGGCTGCTCGACGCCGGGGCGCAGGACCTCCTCACGCGGCTCGCGCTGTTCCCCGACGGCGTCCCCGACGGTGCGGTCGAGGCCGTCGCGGTACCCGACCGTCGGGCCGACGCGTCGGACGACCTCGCGGAGCTCGTCGAGCAGTCCCTCGTGCAGCTCGTCGAGACGCCGGGCGAACCGGTGCGCTACCGACTGCTCGAGACCGTGCGCGAGTTCGGGGCGGACCGCCTCGACGAGCGCGGCACGACCGGGCAGGTGCGGGCGGCGATGACCACGTGGGGCCGGGAGCTGTCGGCCACGTGCAACCTGTTCGCCCTCACCGGGCCCGCGCAGCTCGCGGCGTTCGGCGTGGTGCGCCGGGAGGCCGAGACGCTCGTCACCCTGCTGCGCTGGGCGGTGCGCGACGAGGACGGGCCGACCGTCGCGCACGTCTTCGCCGCGCTCGGCGGCTACTGGACCCTGCGCGGCACCCACGGCGAGGTCGTGGCCGTCGCCCACGACGTGATCGCCGCCCTCCGGTCCGCGCCGGTCGCCCCCGACGACCGCACCGCGACGGTCGTGTCGCTCGTGCTGTGCGGGGCGTCGGCGGCCTTCACCGACATCCGGACCACCGCCCGCGCCCGCTCGGTGCTGCGGCGCATGCGACGGGACGGCGGCACCGGGCACCCCGTGGTCGACGCGCAGTGCGACCTGCTGCTCGTGCTCGGCGGGGAACGGGCCGGAGCGGCGCTGCTCGGACGGATGCGGGCCGACCCGGACCCGGGCGTCGCCTGCTTCGGGGCGATGCTCAGCGCGCCGCTCGCCGAGAACGCCGGCGACCCCGCGGCCGCGCTCCGGTACGCCCAGCGCGCGCGGGACCTCGCCGCGGTCTCCGGCGACGCCTGGACGGCCGGTTCCGTCGCCGTCACCCTGACCCAGCTGCACGCGCAGGGCGGCCGGTACCGCGAGGCACTCGAGACGGCCGCGTCGGCGCAGGAGCTGCTCGAACGGTTCGGCGCCGACGACGACCTGTACGAGATCAGCTGGACGGTCGGCCTGGCCGCGGCGGCGACGGGCGACCTCGTCCGGGCGCGCGCCATCGCCGAGGACCTGCGCCTCCGCCCGGTGACGATGCGCGGCGGTCCGGCCGACGGCACGGTCCAGGTGGGCGTGCTCGCCCGCGCGATCGGTGCCGAGTGCGCCCGGTACGAGCGACACCCCGAGCGCGCGGCCGCCGAGTACACCGCGGCGTGGGACCTGCTGCGGGACCCGCGCACCCGCGCGGTGCACTGGCGCCTCATGGCGGGCGCAGCGCGGATCGCGGCCGTGGACGAGGCCCTGGGCGCGACCACCGACCAGGTGGAGGGACCCGGCGGAGGCGGGGTGCGCCTCCCGGCCGCCGAGCGCGACGTCGCACGACGCCTGCGCACCGGAGCACTCGTGCAGCTGCGGCTCGGGTCGACCTGGCTGGACCTGCCGGTCGTCGGGACGGCGCTGCTCGGGCTGGCCGTCGCGCTCGTCCGCGACGGCCAGCCCGACGCGGCCGTCCGCTGCTGGGCCCTCGCGACCCGGGTCGGCACGCGCCAGGACTACGCCGTGCTCGCGCACGCGCGGATCCGTCCGCTCCTCGCGGCGGCCGCGGGGGAGCGGGCGCTCGCCGCGGCCGAGGCCGAGGCGGCGGACGCCTCGGCTGCCGACCACGACCCGCTCGCGCACGACTGGGGGCGCGCACGGGTCGTCACCAGGACCCGTGCGCTCCTCGAGGGCGTCCGCATCGCGCCGACGGCCTGAGCACGCGGTGTGCCCAGGCCGTCGGCCGCGGTCGGGACGGACGGGCGGGCTCGAGCGGCCGACGCCGCCCGAGCCCGCCCGGTCCTTCCGGCGCTCAGGCCTTCCGCATGTACGCCCGCACCGTCAGCGGAGCGAACACCGCGACGACCACCGCGGCACCGAGCAGGCTGAGCCACAGGTCGCCGCCGACGGTGCCGTGGTTCACGAGCTCCCGCACCGCCGTGATGAGGTGCGAGACCGGGTTGACCTCGGTGAACCAGCGCAGCCAGGCGGGGAGCGTGTCCGTCGGGACGAACGCGTTCGACAGGAACGTCAGCGGGAACAGCACGAGGTTCGCGATGCCGGAGACGCTCGACGCGGTGCGGGCGATCACGCCGAAGTACGCGAACACCCAGCTGATCGCCCACGCGACCACGATCACCAGGAGCGCCGCGAGCAGGACCGCGCCGAGGCCACCGGCGGGCCGCAGCCCCATCACGATGCCGACCACGAAGGTGATCGTCGTCGCGATGGCGTACCGCACGGTGTCGGCGAGCAGGGCCCCGGCGAGCGGGGCGATCCGCGCGATCGGCAGGGACCGGAAGCGGTCGAACACGCCCTTGTCCATGTCCTCGCGGAGCTGGACGCCGGTGACGACCGACGACGTGATCGCGGTCTGCACGAGGATGCCGGGGATGATCACGGGCAGGTAGCTGCCGACGTCGCCGGAGATCGCGCCGCCGAAGATGTACGTGAACATCACCGTGAAGACGATCGGCATGAGCGTCACGTCGAACAGCTGCTCGGGCGTCCTGCGGATCTTCACGAGCCCGCGGTACGCCATCGTGAACGACTGGCGGACGGTCGCGCCCAGACCGGTCGAGCCGACGCCGGGGCGCGGGGTGGCCCGGGGTGCGGTGGTCGTGGTGGGGGTGAGCGTGGTCATGCGAGGCTCCCTTCGAGCGTGCGCTCGGCGGTGTCGTCCGCGGCAGTGTCCGCGGGCGTCGGCGAGCCGGTGATGGTGAGGAACACCTCGTCGAGCGTCGGCTTCTGCACGCTCATCTCGGCGAGGGAGACGCCCGCGTCGCGGAACGACACGAGCAGGTCGGTGACGCGGTCCGGCGCCGTCATCGGGGCGGTCAGTCGCGCTCCCTCGGGGCTGACGACCGCCGGGGTGCCGAGCACGCGCTCCACGAGCGACGCCGCCGTCGCGAGGACGTCCGCGTCGGCGTCCGCCAGACGGAGCTGCAGCGAGGACGTGCCGACCGAGGACTTCAGCTCGTCGGCGGTGCCCTCGGCGACCACGCGGCCGTGGTCGATCACGGCGATGCGGTCGGCGAGCTGGTCGGCCTCGTCGAGGTACTGCGTGGTGAGCAGGACCGTCGAGCCGGTCGCGACGAGCTCCCGGATCGTGTCCCACATCTGTGCGCGGGTCCGCGGGTCGAGACCCGTGGTCGGCTCGTCGAGGAAGATCAGCGGCGGCTGCGCGATGAGGCTCGCGGCCAGGTCGAGCCGACGACGCATGCCGCCGGAGAACGCCTTGAGCGGACGGGACGCGGCCTCGGTCAGGCTGAAGCGCTCGAGCAGCTCGGTCGCCTTGCGCCGCGCGTCGCCGCGGGACAGGCCGAGCAACCGCGCGAAGATGACGAGGTTCTCGGTCGCGCTGAGGGTCTCGTCGACACTGGCGTACTGCCCGGTCACGCCGATCAGGGAGCGCACGGTCTGCGGCTCGCGGCGGACGTCGTGCCCGAAGACGCGGGCCTCGCCGCCGTCCGGCTGCAGCAGCGTCGCGAGCATGGAGATGGTGGTCGTCTTGCCGGCGCCGTTCGGCCCGAGCACGCCGTAGACGGTCCCGGCCTCCACACGGAGGTCGACGCCGTCGACGGCACGGTTCGACCCGAAGGTCTTCACGAGGCCGGTCGCCTCGACCGCGAGGGGTGAGCTGGTCATCGCTGGGTCCTTTCGTCGATGTCGGTGTCGATCGTGCCGAGGGGCGCTCACGCGCCACTGACGCGGTCCTGACACGCGCTGACACGGCGCGGCCGTCCGGCGCTGCTCGGGGACGGCCGGGAGGCGCGGCACGGCCCCGGTACGCTCGCTCGTGTGGACGAGACGGCCGGCGACCAGGGCGGTGTGCGGCTCCGTCTGGACGTCGCCTACGACGGAGCGGCGTTCTCGGGCTGGGCCCGGCAGCCCGAGCTGCGGACCGTGCAGGGAGCGCTCGAGTCGGCGCTCGCCACGGTGTTCACCCGCTGGGGGGAACCGCCGCTGCTCACCGTCGCCGGACGCACCGACGCCGGCGTGCACGCCACCGGACAGGTCGCGCACCTCGACCTCACCGCGGAGCAGTGGGGCGCGCTCAGCCGGCCGCGCCGGTCGGCCCCCGACGGCCCGCCGCGGACCAGCCTGGACGGACTCGTCAAGCGGATCAACGGCATCGCAGGGCCGGACGGTGACGTCGTCGTCACGCGGGCCTCGGTCGCGCCGGACGGGTTCGACGCCCGGTTCTCCCCGCTCTGGCGGCGCTACGAGTACCGGGTCGCGGACGCCGACGCCCCCCGCGATCCCCGTCGTCGTGGGCACACGCTCTGGCACCCGGCGCGTCTGGACCCGGCGGCGATGGAGCGCGGTGCGCTGACGCTGTTGGGGCTGCACGACTTCGCGACGTTCTGCAAGCCGCGCGAGGGCGCGACGACCATCCGGACGCTCCAGGAGTTCCGCTGGGACCGCGAGCCGGACGGCGTGCTGGTGGCGCGCCTCCAGGCCGACGCCTTCTGCCACTCCATGGTGCGCGCGATGGTCGGCGCGACCATCGCGGTCGGCCAGGGTCGGTTCGGCCCGGACCGCCTCGAGGAGCTGCGCGTCGCGCAGGAGCGGACCAGCGCCTTCACGATCGCGCCCGCGAAGGGCCTCACCCTCACCGAGGTCGGGTACCCCGCCGACGACGCCCTCGCCGCCCGGGCATCGCAGACGCGCGCGCGCCGGTCCGAGCACGAGCCCACCGGCGGTAGCGTCGGGGGATGACCTCCCGCGAACCCCGGTCCGTCGTCTCCGTCGCCCCCGGGGTGGTCTTCGTCGAGGGGCCGGTGTCGAACTGGGTCGTCCTCGCCGAGGAGGACGGCGTCGCGCTCGTCGACGCCGGCTACCCCGCCGACAGCGAGCTCGTGCTCGACACGATCCGCTGGGCCGGCCACGACGTCGCCGACCTGCGCCGGGTGTACGTCACCCACGGGCACGTCGACCACGTCGGCGGCATCCCGGGGATCCTCGAGCGACACCCGCACGTGCAGGTCCTCGCGCACGCGGACGAGCTCGACAACGTGCGCGGACCCGAGCGGCAGCAGGTGACGCCCGCCGAGATCGGTGGCCGCCTGGCCTCGCCGCGGGTGCTGCGGTGGCTGGTCCGGGCGATCCGGTCCGACGCCCTCCGTCCGACCACCGTCCCGAGCGCCTCGGCCTTCACCGCGGCCACGTTCGCGGGGCGTGCGATCACGCCGTTCCCCGCGGTCGGGCACACCGCCGGGTCGACGGCGTACCTGCTGCCCGCGGCGGGTGCGATCGTCACGGGCGACGCCGTCGTCACCCACCACGACACGCAGCCGGCGTCGTGGCAGCCGCGGCCCCGGATGATCACGCCGTTCTTCACCGCCGACGGGGCGACGGCGCTCGAGTCGGCGCGGGCGCTGCCGATCCCGGAGATCGTGCTGCCCGGGCACGGGCCCGCGGTGCACCGGGTCGGCTCGGAGTGGGTGCCGGTCGCGCACTGACGCCGAGGGCGCCCGGGCGGACCGGACCGGCGTGCCCTGCACGGGGGTGGACCGGATCGTTCACCTGCCGGAAACCTGAACGCCCCCGCAGGTGGCTAGCGTGCTGGAGTCCCCCTCCTCTTCCCGAAGGTCAGCATGCCCAAGACCCTCCGGCGCACCGTGTCGTGCGCCACCGTCGCAGCGACGCTCGTCGCGGCACCGCTCGTGTCCGTCTCGTCCGCGCTGGCGGATCCCGCCGGCACCGGTCTGGTGATCGGCGAGGCGTACCTGAAGGGCGGCAGCGCGAACGCCCCGTACAACGGCAAGTTCGTCGAGATCGCGAACCCCACGGCGTCACCGGTGTCCCTGGCCGGGTGGTCGCTGCAGTACCGCCCCGCGGCCGGCACCGGGAGCTTCACCGCGAGCGCGCTCGAGGGGACCGTGCCCGCCGGTGGGACGTTCCTCGTCGCGATGCCGGGCAACGGTGGTGCGACGCCCGTCGGCGCCGACCTGCCGACGCCCGACGACACCGTCTCGCTGAACGTGTCCGGCACCACGGGGACGCTCGCCCTCTCCGACCGCACCGCACCGCTGACGCTGCCGGCCGGCGCCGTCGCGACCGGCACCCCGGGTGTCGTGGACCTGCTCGGGTACGGCGCGTCCAACACCTTCGAGCGCACGGTGCGCCCGGTCACCGGTACCAACGCGGTGCCGAACGCCCTCACCCGGACGGGGACGACCGACACCGACGACAACGGCGCGGACTTCGTCGAGACGACCACGCCGACGCCGCGGAACAGTGCGGGCCAGACGAGCGGCGGCGGAACGCCGGGTACCGGGACGCCCGGCACCGGCACACCGGACCCCGGCACGCCGACGACACCGGCCGAGCAGGTCACCGTCGCGCAGCTGCAGGGCACCGGGGCGGCGTCGCCGTACGCCGGCAAGCGGGTGACCACCGAGGGCGTCGTCACGGCGGTGTACCCGACCGGCGGGCTGAACGGCTACACGATCCAGACGGCCGGCACGGGCGGCGCGCTCGACCTGACCACGCACACCGCGTCCGACGCCGTGTTCGTGTTCTCGGCCGCGACGGTCGGCAGCGTCGCGATCGGCGACGCCGTCCGGCTGACCGGCGAGGTGTCCGAGTTCAACGGCCTCACCGAGCTCACGGTCGCGTCGACCGCCGACCTGGTGCGGCTCCCCGCGACCGGCGTCGCGCAGCCGGTGCCGGCCACGCTCGCGTTCCCGCGCACCGACGCACAGCGCGAGTCGCTCGAGAGCATGCTCCTCGCACCGCAGGGCAGCTACACGGTCGCCGACACCTTCACGACGAACCAGTACGGCGAGGTCGTGCTCGCCTCGGGGACGAAGCGGCTGGTCCAGCCGACGGAGGTCGCCCGACCGGGCAGCGCCGAGGCCGCCGCGGTCGCAGCGGACAACGCCGCACGGAAGGTGGTGCTCGACGACGGCGCGAGCACGAACTTCCTCAGTGCGGCGAACCAGTCGATCCCGGTGTCCTGGCTCACCCAGGGCCCGGTCACGGTCGGCGCCGCCGCGACCTTCTCGAAGCCGGTCGTCCTCGACCACCGCAACGACACGTGGAAGTTCCAGCCGACGTCGCCGATCACGGGAGCGACCCCGGCGGCGACCCTGCCGGCGTCGTTCTCGAACGTGCGCACCGCGGCGCCCGCGCAGGTCGGAGGCGACCTCGAGCTCGCCGGCTTCAACGTGCTCAACTACTTCCCGACCACGGGCGACCAGCTCACCGGCTGCACGTACTACACGGACCGTGACGGCGACCCCGTGACCGTCCGCGGCGGCTGCGACGCCCGCGGTGCCGCGAACGCCGACGACCTGGCCCGCCAGCAGGTCAAGATCGTCAAGGCGATCAACGGCCTCGGCGCCGACGTCGTCTCGCTCGAGGAGATCGAGAACTCGGCCCGCTTCGGCCGTGACCGCGACGCCGCGGTGGGCACGCTCGTCGCCGCCCTCAACGCCGCCACCGGGCAGGACACCTGGGCGTACGTGAAGTCGCCCGCGAAGCTGCCCGCGAGCGAGGACGTCATCCGCCTCGCACTGATCTACAAGCAGGACCGCGTCGCGCCGGTCGGGGAGTCGACGATCCTCGACGACCCCGCCTTCGTGAACGCCCGCCAGCCCGTCGCCGACGCCTTCCGTCCGGTCGGCGGCACCGCGGACGACGACTTCCTGGTGATCGCGAACCACTTCAAGTCGAAGGGGTCCGGCTCGGGTGCGGACGCCGACACCGGCGACGGACAGGGGGCGTCGAACGCGTCGCGCGTGGCACAGGCGAAGGCGCTCGCCGGGTTCTCGACCACGGAGCAGGCGAAGTACGGCACCGACCGGGTGTTCATGCTCGGTGACTTCAACGCCTACAGCCAGGAGGACCCGATGGTCGTCCTCCGTGAGGCCGGCTACACCGACCTCGGCCCGGCGCTCGACGCCTCGGAGTGGTCGTACGTCTTCGGCGGCCTGAGCGGGTCGCTCGACCACGTGCTCGCTTCACCCGCGGCACTCGCGGACGTCACCGGCGTGGACATCTGGAACATCAACTCGGTGGAGTCGGTCGGTCTGGAGTACAGCCGCTACGACTACAACGTCACCGACCTGTACCGCGACGACGTCTACCGAGCGAGCGACCACGACCCGATCCTCGTCGGGTTCGACGTGGCCTCCGGCAGCGGGACGCCCGGCGCCGGCGGCACGCCCGGAACCGGCACCGGCACCGGCGGCAACGGCACGGGCACGGGCGCAGGCAGCGGTCCCGGCACCGGACCGTCACCGGTCGCTCCGACCGCACCGACGCTGACCGACGCGGTCCGCGGCGGCGTGACCGCCCCGGCGACCGTGCGTGCCGGGGAGACGATCACGGTCGGCGTCGGCACCGCCCGCGCCGGCGAGCGGATCGCGGTCTGGCTGTACTCCGACCCGGTGCTCCTCGTGACCGCCACGGTCCGTGCGGACGGCACCGTCCGGGTCCCGATCCCGGCCGGCACCACCGCCGGGGCGCACCGCCTCGCCGTGACCGCGGCGGACGGCTCGCTGGTCGGCTGGACGCCGATCCGGGTCGTCGACCCCGCGACGGGCACGCTCGCCTTCACCGGCGCCGAGCTCGGCGGCGGCCTCGCGGCGGCCCTGCTCCTGCTGACCGCAGGGGCCGGGGTGCTCGTCGCACGACGTCGTCGGCAGGTGCGCACCGCCTGATCCGGTGGGTCCCACGGACGGGAGGCGCGGTGCCGGCCGGCACCGC
>Ga0308161_1004832_pt1 | contig 12137 bp, 13 predicted proteins | sample PhyFR2_FD_201034 | JGI IMG/M metagenome (GOLD analysis project Ga0308161, IMG submission 201034) | Phyllosphere microbial communities from UC Gill Tract Community Farm, Albany, California, United States - DLSLF.R2 | ecosystem: Host-associated > Plants > Phyllosphere > Unclassified | place: USA...
ATCACCGCAGTCATTAGCAAGAGATCATCCACGAGCCAGATGCATCGCTTCGCTACAGTTTCGGAATCGAACAGCCGCGCATGGAAGCAATGGTTGCCTGAACTGCACGTGATTCCCAACGGAATCGATCTGGACGCCTGGTGCGGGGAACCTGGGAACAGGATCAACCCCGGAACAGCGGTTTGGACTGGCCGAATCACTCCGGAAAAGGGGTTGCACATCGCCATCGCAGCGGCGCGAGATGCAGGGATGAAACTGGCTATTGCCGGGCCTGTTCAGGACGAGGAGTACTTCAACAGCCTTATTGCCCCGAATCTGGATCAGGACATCGAGTATCTGGGCCATCTTGGTCAGGAAGAGTTGAAGACACTCATCAGCTCGCGTGAAGTATTTATCTCCTCGCCCCTGTGGGCTGAGCCTTTTGGATTGACGACGCTCGAGGCAATGGCTAGCAGCACGCCAGTGGCTGCCCTGCCATCTGGAGCGATGGGGGAAATCATCGGTACCAGCGGAGGGGCACTCGCGGATGGCTCCGATCCAGCCGCTCTTGCTGCCGCAGTGCTGAGGGCAGCGAAGATGGATCGCGAGGCGGTTCGGCAAAGAGCAATGCTATTTACACGAGAGCGCATGCTTGACGGGTATGAGGCTCTCATAGACCAAATCGTTCCCCGAGTACGTTCAGCGAGGCAGAATCGATGAGTAGGCCAAGGATCTCCTATTACGCCCACCACGCGGGAACAGGGCATCTTCGCCACGCCCGTAGGCTCATCGAAACTGGCGCTTTCGAGGTGCAAGTGGCAAGTACGGGGGAGGAAAACCAAGGATTGCTCCCGGTCGGAGCCAACTATGTTCCTTTGCGGCCTGATATCGCTGATCAACGGCCGGAAAGCCCTGTACCTGTATCAGGAGAATTCCTGCACTACGCTCCCACTGGCGATCATATCGTTGAACGCTTCGCCGCTCTGAACCGTGCGTGGGAACAGTTCGCCCCCGATGTAGTCATGGTTGACGTATCGGTGGAGGTTGCTCTCTTTGCCCGGCTTAGCGGCTACCGCGTTGCGTTGCGCCGGATGCCTGGACAGCGGAATGACAAAGCGCACCTGATGGGATACGAGATTGCAGATGCGCTGTTCGCCTACTTCCCCGAAGCTTTGGAAGAGCGGGAACATCTGGCCAAATTCGGTTCAAAGAGCCATTACTTCAAGACTCCACAACCTGCCTCGGGCTTCGATATGACTCAGCATGTCGGCGCATCATTGGCGGATCCTGTGCCGGGGGAGCGCAAAGTCGCAATGCAAACCTCATTGGCGGCATCGATCGGTTTGTCCAATATTGCGCATGCGGCGGCTTCTTCTCCACAGTGGTCATGGGACGTTCTAGGCTCTGTGCATGAGGACACCGATTGCATGCCTGAGAACCTCACGCTGCATGGAATAGTCCAGCAACCATCGCGCATCATGGCACAAGCCGATGTAGTGCTCACGTCCACCGGCCACAATGCCGTGGCCACCGCCGCAGCCTGCGGCAGACCGATGCTTCTGATTCCGGAGGAACGTCCTTTCGACGAGCAGCGAGTCTACGCTCGGATGCTGCAAAGAGCGACCGGTTGCATGACACTCGATTCGTGGAAGGAACCGGTAAATTGGAATGCTGTCCTGGAGCAAGCTGCTGCCAGCGACCCGCATGCTCTTTCCCGGGTTCTGTTCACCGATGCGGACGAATTCACGCGGCAGGTCGAAGCCATGGTTCGAGAGCTGACGAGCTGATGGGCAGCCTAGTAGGCGTCTTGGCTTCGGACGTGTTGAATCTGAAGCGGCGTGGGATGTTGCAAGATTTCGAGTGTTCGGCCATCGGACGCCCAGCGCAGCAATCCCATGTGGGCGAAAGCGGTGAGCCATCCTTCCATCGGCCACACGCCCCATCGAGCATGGAATTTCGATGCATTGGCTACGATTGCGTCGAAGTGGTTCAACGGCGGCTTGGAGACACCGTGATGCTGGTGGAAGACCACCGCACGGGTGAACACTACGGGGATGCCATGGCGGCGGGCGGTGAAGGCGAAGTCTGTATCTTCTGCCCCGTACCCGCTGTATTCCAGGCAGAAACCTCGGACTCGCTTGAAATCGCTGGAAGAGATCGCAAAACCCAGCGACCAGAAATGCTCATGCATTTCACATGGCACGTCGGTCGGCAGCGCGGATCTTGCATGGTGGGGAACCGAAAGCTCGCCCAGAGTGAAATCATAAGGCGTGGGTCCGGACACTATGGGGCCTTTCAGATACCGGGGTTCGGCCATCGCCAGGGCAGAATGCTCGCCCAAAGCCTGCAGCAGGCGCTCGAATGCCTGTGCCGAGGGGATGCAATCCACATCAAGGAAGACCAGCTGCTCCGTGCTGGCATTGGCCGCAGCGGTGTTCCGTGCGCGGGCCAGAGGTAATCCGCTTTCCTCAGGGTTGCTCTGGATATGGAGGGCTTTCAATGGCACATCGCACGAGACCGGTTCCGGGTAGGGGTCGTCCATGTAGACAACGATGACCTCTTGCGGCAGGACGCTACTTCGCTGCACTCCATCGAGCAGCCTTTGCAGGTGGCCTGCTCGTTGATGAGCGATGACGAGAACCGAAAATTCCATTCCAAACCAATTCTTCCTGCAGCCCAACCGATATAGGTGAATAGCGAATCAACTTCGACCCTACCCATCCGTCGCTCGACAGAGGAGAATTCGGTATGACTTCCCAGAATGCTTCCACGATGATCCGTGTTGCTTCAGTGCCTCAAGACCAGGTCTATATTCGGCATTTGGAACCATTGCAAGAACGGGACCGCGGGTCGCTTCGGTTGCCTGACCCCGTCCATGAGCCAGGCTCCCAAAGCGAACAGTCACCGTGGTGGCCTCCGCTGATGCTGACTCCAGAGTGGGTGAGGGATAACCATCAGCGGTTCGATTTGATGCATATACATTTTGGTTTTGATGCGGTGGACCCACAGACATTGCGCAATACCATCACGGAATTGCGTCATTTCCACAAGCCATTGGTCTATACGGTGCATGACTTGATCAACCCCCATCAGCCTGATGCCACGGCCCACCGCCAGATGCTAGATATCCTCATCGCCTCAGCTGATGAGCTGATCACCCTTACCGATGGAGCAGCCGCGGAGATCGCGGCGCAATGGCATCGTGCCGCCCACGTTCTGCCACACCCCCACGTCGTTGATTTCGCAACCATGAATCGGCTACGCCGACGCAGGGAGGTTTTGGCGGTGTCTTCCCAGAGGAGGACTCGTCATATCGGGGTGCACCTTAAAGGTCTCCGGGCTAATATTTCTCCAGCCATTCTGGAACCTCTGGGCCGAATCGTCGCGGGAATTCCAGACACTGAACTGCAGGTGAACATACATCGTCAGGTGCTTGATCCATCCAACCGCGAGTACAAGGCGGATCTCGCAGGGCAGCTCCTAGAGGGCGAAAAGCAAGGAAAGTGGAATCTTGAGGCGCATGAGTACTTCTCCGAACAGGAGCTCTTCGAATACTTGGGTTCGCTGGATGTGAATGTCCTTCCCTATCGATTCGGCACGCATTCCGGGTGGCTCGAAGCGGCTTTGGATACTGGAGCTGCCATTGTCGCTCCTGATTGTGGTCAGTATGTGAGGCAGCATGCGTCGGTGGCACCGTACCGATGGGATGACGACCGTGTTGATGAGGACTCACTGGAAGAAGCAGTGAAGCATCAATTGCTTTATCCAACGTGCCGGGGATGGATGCCGAGGAGCGTAAGCGCCAACGTATGGCACTAGCGGAAGCCCATGAGCGGATCTATTTGGATTTGCTAGCAAGATAGCGGGCGTGACAGGTGGTTGAAGGTTTGCCGGTGAATTACAGAGCTTCTGATGGTCGTTCTCCAGTAGGCAGGAGCCATAAAGTGAGTCGCTGATTTGGTCTATGAGCTCTTGGATTCGGTGAACTTTGCTTTGCCAGTATGGCGCGATGATGCTGCCGGCAGACCCCTTCATCAAAGCCCATACCGGCCAGTACCCGAGCCTGTCAGATGGATTGTGTAAGACCCCTAGTCAATTGATAGAAAGAGACTAGGAAAAACACGATATGACCATCCAGAAAGACCAGGCCGAACAGAGCATGGAAAACGCCTCCGACATCGCCGAGAAAATCGCAGCCCTCGGCTCCATGGACGCCGTCAAGGAATCCGGGGCCTTCGACGAACTCATGGGATTCATCGACCGCGGAGAAATCCAGCTCGACGGCAAGGACGGGAAACATCGCAGCAGATCATCCGCGCCGGACTGGAGCGGCCTGAAATCCGAGCTGAGCAGCAACCTGGGCTACGAGCAAAGCGAAACCCACGGACGATTCCTGCCGAACTCCCGCAACGGCTCCTACCCGAAGACCGTGTCCACGGTGGCCGGGGATATCGACCTGCAGATCCCCAGGGATCGTGCCGGCACCTTCACCCCAACCCTGGTGCCCAAAGGCTCGCGCCGCACCGGCGGGTTGGATGAAATGATCATCTCCCTCTACGCCGGCGGCATGACCGTCCGGGATATCGCCTATCACCTGGAAACCACCATCGGCACCCAGCTCTCCCACGACACCATCTCCAAGATCACCGACGAAGTGCTCGACGAGGTCGCTGCATGGCAGGAACGGCCCTTGGAAGTTCTACCCGATCCTCTACATGGACGCGATTGTCATCAAGGTCCGCGACGGGCACCAGGTGCGCAACAAGGCCGCGCATATGGGCATCGGCGTCACCGTGGAAGGCATCAAGCACGTGCTGGGCATCTGGGTCACCGAGAACGAGGGGCGAAGTTCTGGGCGCGAGTCTGCGCGCAATTGGTCAACCGCGGGGACGTGCTGATTGCCTGCTGTGACGGGCTGGCCGGCTTCCACGAGGCGATCGAGGCAACCTTGGCGCGGGCGACCGTGCAGACCTGCGTGGTGAACCTGATCCGTGCGGCGAACCGGTTGTCTCTTACGGTGACCGCAAGGCGGTCAGCAAGCAGTTGAAGATGATTTACACCGCTCCGAGCATCGAATCCGCGCTGAAATCTTTGGATGATTTCGAGGCATCCGAGCTGGGCCGGAAGTATCCCTCCGCGGTGGCCACCTGGCGCAACGCGTGGGAACGGTTCACCCCGTTCCTGGAATTCCCTCCCGAGCTGCGGAAGGTCATTTACACGACGAATGCGATTGAGTCGATGAACTATGAGCTGCGCAAGGTCACCAAGTTCCGAGGCCATTTCCTTATCGATGCGGCGGCGGTGAAGATGCTGTGATTGGCGATCTGCAATATCGAGGACAAGCGGGCAAGAGAGCGGTTCAAGGATGCGAAGAAGAAGGGTCGGACCCCGCGGGCCGGTGCTGGAGCGCATCTGGTGGAAGGGGCTGGGACGAGCGGCTGGAAACAGGCCTTGCAGCAGTTGGCGATGGCTTACCCGGAGCGGATTGAGCCGTATTTGAGTTGATTGTTACGAAGCCCTGAATAACGGATTTGACTAGGGGCTTACACAAACAAACTGACAAGCTCCTTGAAAACTCTAGGCGTTGGCTTCCAGATGCTTGGCAGCCAGAACGAGGTAGTGATCGGCGTTGGTCTTCAAACCGGCGACTTCCTCTTCGCTCAGCTCGCGGCGGACCTTAGCAGGTACACCGGCAACCAACGAACGCGGCGGAACCTGGGTGCCTTCCAGCACCAGTGCACCAGCGGCAACCAGCGACTGTTCGCCGATGACGGCACCGTTCATGACGGTGGCGCTCATGCCGATCAGGCAGCCATCACCCACGCTGGCACCGTGAACCACTGCCGAGTGGCCCACCGAGATGCCGGCGCCCAGGGTGCAAGGAAAACCTTCATCGGCGTGCAGTACGACGTTGTCCTGCAAGTTGGTGCCTTCGCCCACGCGAATCGGCGCCGAATCGCCGCGCACGGAAACACCATAGAAGGCGCTGGCACGGTCAGCCAGCTCGACATCGCCGCTTAAGGTGGCGGTAGGGGCTACGAAAACGTCCTGGCCGACCTTCGGGGTCGCGCCGTCAATGGTAATAATGTGCGTCATTTCACCTACTGTAATGGCCAAGCATTGCTACAGCGAGTTCACTACCGAAGATCTCAAGTCCGCGAGCGGGCCGCGGCCACCAACGAATGCTGCCAATCCCGATCCTCTTCGGCGGCTCGCAAAGTCAGCCCCAATACCCGCGCGACATCAAGGAGCAACAGCTGGCTGGCCGGTACCGGTGCGGCGAAAGCCACCTGCGCGAAAGAACCCTCAGGGCCGGAGCGTACCTGCGTCCGATGCACGTCGTGGGCACAATCTAGCGCACTGTCCGGTTGCGCCCGCCAGAATGAGCGTGCGGTGTCCGCATCTCGGCACAGCGCATAACCGCTGCTTATGGCCAGTGGAAAAGCTAGCGGATCCCAGGCCAGCGCTTTTTGGTAGCGCGGCCGATGACGCTCTGGCAGCTGCAGGGCCTGTGCCTTCAATGCCTTGCGGTGCTTGCCCAAAGCCTTGAGCAATGGCCAGCACGCCGAGGCTGCAACCAGCAAGTCGATGACTGCCAGTGCAGCATAATCCATGCTCAGGAGAAGACGATAGTGCGCTGGCCGTCGAGCATCACCCGGTGCTCGGCATGCCACTGCACGGCGCGGGTCAGCGTGCGACCCTCAACACTGCGCCCCAGCTCAACCAGCTGCTCGGCGGTGCGGGTATGCGAGACGTGGGTGACTTCCTGGTCGATGATCGGGCCCTCGTCCAGGTCCGCGGTGACGTAGTGCGCGGTGGCGCCGATCAGCTTCACACCGCGGGCGTAGGCCTGGTGGTAGGGCTTGGCACCCTTGAAAGACGGCAGGAAGGAGTGATGGATGTTGATGACTCGGCCTTCCATGCGCTCGCACAGCGAATCCGAGAGGATCTGCATGTAGCGGGCGAGCACCACCAGTTCGATGTCGTGCTTGTCCGCGATGGACAGCAGCTCGGCCTCGGCCTGCGACTTGTTCTCCTTGGTCACCGGCAGGTGCACGAAATCCACACCGTAGAAGTCGGCCATCGGCTTCAGATCCAGGTGGTTGGAGACGATCACCGGTACGTCGATGGGCAAGGTGCCGGCACGCTGGGCGAACAGCAAGTCGTTGAGCGCATGCCCGGCCTTGGAGCACATGATCATGGTGCGCACCCGATCGTCCGCGTCGGCTACCGAAAGCGACATCGCGAACTGATCGCGGATCGGGGCCAGCGATGCGCGTGCCTGTTCCAGCGACTGCTCGGTCTCCACTTCAATGCGCATGAAGAACGTTCCGGTCTCGGGGGAGAGGAACTGCTGGGACTCGGTGATATTGCAACCGGCACCCAAAAGACCTCCCGAAATGGCGTGGACAATGCCCGGGCGATCGATGCAAGACAGGGTGACGATGTACTGGCTCATGGATTCTAAGGTAGCGCCCGCCAGCAATTTTCTGCCAATTCAGTGAGCTACGTTGCGTTTACGAGGTATTTTGTGGCGGCCAACGCAGCTTTACGCCCAGCCCTAGTGGCCCCCAGCGTGGAAGCCGACGCTCCGTAGCCAACAAAAAAGATCCCGGGCATCGTGGTGCTCACCCCGTCTTCGGCCATCACGATGCCACCGGCTGCAGTATGCAGTTTCAGCTCACGTAAATGACGGTGAGCATGACGGAATCCGGTAGCCCAGAGGATCGCGTCGATGTGCTCCCGCGAACCATCGGTGAAAACCACGGCATCAGATTCCAGCCGGGCGATCTTCCCACGCGAAACCAGCGCCCCGGAAGCGATCCCCGCCCGCATCTTCTCATTCAGCAATAGCCCCGTGGTGCCCACTACCGACTTGGGCGGCAACCCGGCGCGGGTGCGCTCGTTGACCGCCCGCTCCACCTCCAGGCCCCACTCCGCACCGGTGAACTCCCGCCAATCCGGCGCTCGCCGGGTGGACCACAGGGTGTCGATCCCGGCCTCGCGCAATTGCACGATGAATTGCGTGGCACTGGCCCCGGCCCCGACCACCAGCACCCGCTTCCCGTCAAACTGTGCGGGGGAGATGAACCCGTTGGTATGCACCTGCAGGCCGTCAAAATGCCCGGGGTACACCGGCCAGAACGGGTTGGTCCAGGTGCCGGTGGCGTTGATAACGGTGCGCGCGGTGTAGAGCTGATCGGCGTGCACTTCGAAGTGGCCATCCACCCGCTGCACCGAGGTGACCGTGGCCGAGTGCCGCACCGGCAGGTCGTACCGCCGTTCGTACTCGCCGTAGTACTCCTTAACCACGGCAGATGCGGGACGGGAGGAATCCTGATCGCGCAGCGGAAAATCCGGCAACGGGTGGATATGGTGGGTGGCCCCCAAAGTCAGCGAATCCCAGCGGTTCTGCCACGCGCCTCCGGGTTCGGGGTTCGCGTCGAGCACCAGGAAGTCCACGCCGCGCTTGGCCAGATGGTAGGCAGCGGACAGGCCAGCCTGCCCCGCGCCGATCACAATTGTCGAGTACACATACAAGGTAACCGGGGACACCACACTCTCATTCCCGCACCAATTTTCGCTACACTGGAACGCGTGACTGGCGTTAGGTGGGTAACCACCAGGGAGCTAATCGTGCGAGCCGCGCGCCTGGGTTTGCACACCACCCGCCTTGGGAACAGGGCACCTACGGAAGGAACAGCGTGAGCGCACGCATTCTCGACGGCAAGGCCACCGCGGCCACCATCAAGCAGGAACTGGCCGAACGCGTTGCCAAGCTCAAGGCTGCCGGGCACACCACTGGACTGGGCACCATCCTGGTCGGCAATGACCCGGGCTCCGCCTGGTACGTCGGCGGCAAGCACAAGGACTGCGCCGAGGTGGGCATCGAATCCATCCGCGTGGACCTGCCCGAGGAAACCACCCAGGACGAGCTGCTGGCCAAGGTCAAGGAGCTGAACGAGAACCCTGACTGCACCGGCTACATTGTCCAGCTGCCGCTGCCCAAGCACATCGACCAGGACGTGATCCTGGAAGCCATGGACCCGGCCAAGGACGCCGACGGCCTGCACCCGATGAACCTCGGCCGCCTGGTCGCCAACGTCAACCGCCCGATGACCTCCCCGTTGCCATGCACCCCGCTGGGCTGCGTGGACCTGCTGGCCCGCCACGACATCGACCTGAACGGCAAGCACGTGCTGGTAGTCGGCCGCGGCGTGACCATCGGCCGCCCGGTCGGCCTGCTGCTGACCCGCCGCAGCATCAACGCCACCGTGACCCTGGCGCATACCGGCACCACCAACCTGGACGAGCTGCTGGAGCAGGCCGATGTGGTCATCGCCGCCGCCGGTTCGGCCCACATGATCAAGACCGCCAAGCCCGGAGCGATCCTGCTGGACGTGGGCGTCTCCCGCGTGGATGGCAAGGTCACCGGAGATATCGATCCAGCGCTGTACGAGACCGCCAGCTGGGTTTCGCCCAACCCGGGCGGCGTGGGCCCGATGACCCGCGCAATGCTGCTGAACAACGTGGTCGAAGCCGCGGAGCGCAACGCCGCGAAGTAGACACGAGAAAACCGGCAGCCCAGATGGGCTGCCGGTTTTTTGATCCCTGCGGCATCTTGCGCAACGGCACTCGGTGATATCGCTGGAATACTCCCGGGGGAGCATACGGCTACGCCCGCCGGCCGATGCCGCAGGCCCGCAGCCGGCGCATACAGCCAAGCGCCGGAGCCGAAACGGTGCTGCGCACCAAACTGAAGTAGGCGCGAACAGGAAAAGCCCGATGGCCGTGCCGATCTACCAGACCGAGATGCAGGTGGTGCTGCACCCCGAGCACCGGCTGGCCAAGCTCGACCGGCCGCTGGAACTGGCGGACCTGGTCGGCGAATCGCTGATCGTCTACGAGTCCGACCCGAGCACCGAGCACCAGATGCAGCTCTTCGCCTCCCAGGGCCTGGTCCCGAAGATCACCGCCTCGGTGCCGCAGATGATCCTGGTGGCCGCGATGGTGGGCCGCGGCCTGGGCTACGGGCTGCTGATGCGCCGCCCGAACAACGCCGAGGTCTCCATCGAGGGCCGCCCGCTGGCCTTCCGCGAGCTCAAGGCTCCCAACTACCCGAACGCGGTCGTGGCATTCACGCCCAAGGGGGCGCAGATCCCGGCCCGCGTGCAGGCGCTGATCGACCACTGCGCCTGCGCAATGGCTGAATCGTGGTAGACGCGGAGCAAAGCTGCGCGGATAATGGCCACATGATTGGCACATGGCAGGCCATGGTCATCGACTGCGAGGACCCCGATGCACTGGCCGGATTCTATGAACAGCTCCTCGGAATGGTGCGCATCGACAACGAGCCCGACTGGGTCTCCATTGGCGATGCCCCGGATCATCCTGCGCTCGCCTTCCAGGCGGTCAGCCCCTATGTGGCGCCGCAATGGCCGGGGCATGTGCACCCGCAGCAGGCGCATATCGACGTGAAGGTCGCCGACCTGGACCTGGCCGAAGAGCAGGTGCTGCACCTGGGCGCCCGCGCCACCGGCGAAGGCACCAAGACCTTCAGGGTGTACCTGGATCCGCAGGACCACCCGTTCTGCCTGGTGAGCTGGTAGCCCCGTAGGCGATCCTCGCCGCCTGCAGCCTGGTTGACACCCCGAGCTTGGCCAGCACCTGGGAGACATGCGTCTTCACGGTGCTCTGCCCGATGCCCAGGCGCTGCGCCAGCTGCGGGTTGCTCAGCCCCTCGCCGATGCCTTGCAGCACCTCTTGTTCCCTGCCGGTCAGCTCCGGCAGCGCCGCGGCCTCGGGCACCGCCAGCGCACGGGCCAGGATCCGGTCGGTCACCTGCGGATCCAGCACCGATTCGCCGCGCGCGGCGGCCCGCACGCCCAGGATGATCGCCTGTGGCTCGGCACTCTTGAGCAAGAACCCGTGCGCGCCGGCCTGCAGCGCGCCGAACAGGTATTCGTCGTCGTCGAAGGTCGTGAGCACCACGACCCGGTACTTCTCGTGCAGCACCTTGGTGGCCTCGATGCCATCGAGCACCGGCATGCGCAGGTCCATCAGGATCACGTCGGGGGACAGGGCCCGGGCCATGGACATGGCCGAGCGCCCGTCCGCCGCCTCGCCGACGACCTCCAGGTCATCGGCCGCCTGCAGCACCAGCCGGATGCCCAAGCGGACGGTGGCATGGTCATCGACGATCAGCACTTTCATTCTTCCTCCGCGGTCTCAGGGAATTCGACGTGCACCGCGAAAGCCGCGCCGTTGCGCACCTCGACGTGCCCGCCCAGCGCGGCGACGCGGGTCTTGATGTTTTCCAGCCCGGTCCCGGCTCCGGGGGCGCGGCCGGCGTCCTGGCGGAGCCCGTTGCTCGCCGTGATCGCCAGGCCCTTGTCCTGGACCACGCTCAGTTCCAGGGTAGTGCCCGGCGCATGCTTGGCATGGTTGACCAGAAGCTCGGCGACCGTGCGGTGCGCGGCGGTGTGCACCGCCGGGGAGAAGCGCTGCGGATGCGCCACCCGGTACTCCCAGCGCACCGGGCTGCCGAACCCTGCCACCAGTTCGGGCAGGTCCTCGATCCGTGCCTGCAGCACCGGCCCGCCGGAATGCAGCATCCGCACCATGCCGGCCATGTCCTCCAGCCCGGACACCGATTCGTCGCGGATGCTCTGCAGCGGGGCGCGCACCGCATCGGGCGCCGAGGGCAGCAGCGCGCCGGACAGCAGGGCGATCGAGGAGAACCGCGCCGACAGCACATCATGCATCTCCCTGGCCAAGGCGGTGCGCTCTTCGACCCGCGAGAACTCGTGTTCCGCGACCAGCTGGTCCTCGCGGGCCGCCGCCGCGGACTGCACCGCCTGCACCCGCTGAGCCTCCGCGGTGGCCAAGTCCTTGGCGGTGCGCACATTCTGCGCCCAGAGCATCGGGGTGAACAGGATGAAGCCGGCCATGAACAGGCTCAGCACCAGCTGTTGCGGATCACCGCTGCCCAGCCAGGCAGCGATGCCCAGCACGATGGCGGCCAGGCACAGCAGCGCGAAGGTCACCGTCCGGAGCCTCGAAGAGCCGAGCAGGAACAGGCCGAAGACGCACTCGAAGAGCAGGAAATACCCGCCGATGCTGCCCACCGCCAGCAGGCCTGCACCGCACAGCAGCAT
>Ga0308161_1004833_pt1 | contig 12136 bp, 9 predicted proteins | sample PhyFR2_FD_201034 | JGI IMG/M metagenome (GOLD analysis project Ga0308161, IMG submission 201034) | Phyllosphere microbial communities from UC Gill Tract Community Farm, Albany, California, United States - DLSLF.R2 | ecosystem: Host-associated > Plants > Phyllosphere > Unclassified | place: USA...
GATACGGAGACCCGCATCCGGCGCTCGGGCGGGAAGTCGACACCCGATCTGCTGCACCGTCGTGCTGCACACCAGGAGGCCCCGGACGCCGTCGTGCGACCGGCCGACCACGAACAGGTGCGCGAGGCGCTGCGCACCGCCGCTGAGCGCGATCTCGCGGTCGTCCCGTTCGGAGGCGGCACCAGCGTCGTCGGCGGAGTGGATCCCGACGCCGGCGCACACCGCGCCGTGATCGCTCTGGATCTTGCACTGCTGTCGGGTCTGATCGGTCTCGACGAGGTCAGCGGAGAGGCGGTGCTGTTCGCCGGCACGCGTGCACCGGAGGCCGAGCGCCTGCTCGCGGCGCACGGCTTCGAGCTCGGGCACTACCCGCAGAGCTTCCGCTACGCAACCATCGGCGGTTTCGCGGCCGCGCGCTCATCCGGGCAGAACTCGGCCGGCTACGGCCGCTTCGACGCCATGGTGACGGGTATCCGCATGGCCACCCCGACCGGCGACCTGGACCTCGGGCGTGCACCGGGCTCCGCCGCCGGCCCGGACCTGACCCGCCTGCTGCTCGGCTCGGAGGGTTCCTTCGGAGTGATCACCGAGGTGCGCGTGCGCGTGCACCGGACTCCGCAGGAGCGCATCGTGGAGTCCTGGACCTTCCCGGACTTCGTGACCGGGGTCGACGCGCTGCGGCAGGTCGTGCAGCGCGGTGGGACGCCGACCGTCATCCGCCTCTCGGACGAGGCCGAGACCGGTGTGAGCCTCGCGCAGCTCGGCCGGATCGGAAAGGTGCTCGCGAAGGGCGCCAGCGCCGTCACCGTGTTCGAGGGAGAGGACGCTGAGAGACGCCGTGAGCGCACGGCGGCGCTCATCGCGGAAGCAGGCGGCTCCAGCACGGGCCGCGGCGATGCAGAGGAGTGGATGCGCACGCGCTTCGACGGCCCCTATCTCCGCGACGCCCTGCTCGACGCAGGGGTGTTCTGCGAGACGCTGGAGACGGCGACGACCTGGTCGAACCTGCACGCTCTGCGCACGGCGGTGACGGCCGCACTCAAGGACGGATTCTCGGATGCCGGGGCGAAGAGCTTCGTGATGTGCCATGTCTCGCACGTGTACCCGACCGGCGCCTCGCTGTACTTCACGGTGCTCGCTGGCATCAAGGGCGAGCAGCTCGGCGTGTGGGACACGGTGAAGCATCGCGCAGGGGATGCGATCGCGGCTGCCGGCGGCACGATCACGCACCACCATGCCGTCGGACGCGATCACGCGCCGTGGCTGGTGGACGAGATCGGCGAGACCGGCATCCGCATCCTTCGCGCCGTCAAGCGCGAACTGGATCCGCAGGGGATCATGAACCCCGGTGTGCTCGTCCCCGCGGAACGCTCCGGTGCCTGAACCCGTGCGTCTCACGATGATCGTGAATCCGCGCGCCGGCAAGGGACGCGGCGCTCGCGCTGCCGCCGTCGCCGAGCGGATGCTGCGGGACTCCGGCGCCTTCGTGTCGGTGCTGGCAGGCGACACCGCCGCTCAGACCCGCGCGCTCGCGCACCGGGCCGTGCACGAGCATCCCGACGGCGTGGTCGTCGTGGGCGGTGACGGGACGCTCACCGGCATCATCGACGTCCTCGCCGATGCCGACATGCCGGTGACGCTCGTGCCCGCCGGCACGGGAAACGACCTCGCCCGCGCGCTGGGCATCCCCACCGGCGATCCCGCCGCGGCGGCGTCTGCCGCAGTCGAGGGGAGCCCGCGTCGCATCGACCTCGGCAGCATCGCCTCGCAGGGGGAGAGCCGGGCGTTCCTCACGATCGCCGCCCTCGGCTTCGACGCCAAGGTCAGTGAGCGCACCAACACGCTGCGGCATCCCCGCGGCCCGCTGCGGTACTACCTCGCGCTGGTGATCGAGCTGCTGCGGCTGCGCCCCACCGACTTCCGGGTGCGCGTCGACGGCGGCGAGGAGCAGTCGATTCCCGGCACACTGCTCGCCGTCGGCAACACCCCCAGCTACGGGGGAGGGATGCCGATCTGCGTCGGAGCCCTGCCCGACGACGGCGCGCTCGACCTCGTGCACGTCGCACCGCTCGGCCGGCTGCGGCTGCTGACCGTTTTCCCGCTGCTGCTGCGCGGCAGCCACCTGTCACGGCCGGAGGTGCAGCACCGGCGGGCGACACGCGTGCAGGTGTCGGCCCCCGACCTGGTGGTCTACGCCGACGGCGAGCGCGTCGGCGCGGGCGAGTGCGTGATCGGCATCCGGCCCGGTGCTGTGACCATGATGGTGCCGCGACGATGAGGACTCCGAAGGGATGAACGGATGAGCTACGACGAGGACGTCGTGATCGTGGGATCGGGCTTCGGCGGCTCGGTCGCCGCCCTGCGCCTGGCGGAGAAGGGGTACCGCGTCCGGGTGCTCGAGGCCGGCCGCCGGTTCGAGGACGAGGACTTCGCGAGGACGTCGTGGGACGTGCGCCGCTACCTGTGGGCGCCGCGACTGGGCTGTTTCGGCGTGCAGCGCATCCACCGGCTGCCGCACGTGATGATCCTCGCCGGTGCGGGCGTCGGCGGCGGTTCGCTGAACTACGCCAACACGCTCTACGAGCCGGGTGCGGCGTTCTTCGCCGATCGGCAATGGCCGCAGGGGATCTCCTGGCAGATCGAGCTCGCGCCGCACTACGCGACGGCGAAGCGGATGCTGGGCGTCGTCGAGAACTATCCGCACACCGGACCCGTGGAGCGCATCATGGCCGGCGCGGCCGAGGACCTCGGAGTCGGCGACACCTTCCGGCGTGCGCCGGTGGGCGTCTTCCTCGGCATGCCGGGCGTCACGGTCCCGGACCCGTTCTTCGACGGAGAGGGTCCTGCGCGGACCGGCTGCACCCTGTGCGGCAACTGCATGGTGGGGTGCCGCGTCGGAGCCAAGAACACGCTGCGGAAGAACTATCTGCACCTCGCCGAGCGCCGGGGTGCGGTGATCGAGCCGCTGCGCACGGTCGTCGAGGTGCGTGAGGATCCGCGCGGCGGGTATCTCGTCACCTCCGAGCGCTCCGGGGCGTGGGCGCGCCGGCAGCGCCGTACGATCCGCGCGGAGCAGGTGGTGCTCGCGGCCGGCACGTGGGGCACGCAGCAGCTGCTGCACCGGATGAAGGCGTCGGGCGCCCTGCCGCGCATCTCGGATGCCGTGGGCCGCCTGACCCGCACCAACTCCGAGGCGCTGGACGGCGCGATCTCCACCCGCGTCCCGGAGAGCGTCGCGTACACGGAGGGCGTGGCCATCACCACCTCTTTCCACGTGGACGATCACACGCACGTGGAGAACGTGCGCTACGGCGCGGGCTCCAATCTGATGGGCGGCCTCGCAACGCTGCTGGTGGACGGCGACCGCTCCCTGTTCGGGCGTCTGGGCTCGATGGCCGCACAGGTGCTGCGGCATCCGGTGCGCCAGTTCCGGCTGGCGAATCTGCACCGGTGGAGCGAGCGCGGCATCATCGCCCTCGTCATGCAGACGGCCGACAACTCGCTCACGCTCTCACTGCGGCGTCGTCTGGGACGCGACGCGCTGACCAGCAGGCAGGGGCACGGGGAGCCGAATCCGTCGTACCTGCCGCAGGCGCATCGCGCCGCGGAGGCGATCGCCGCGCGGATGCAGGACGAGACCGGAGTGCGCACCGAGGCGCGGGGCTCATGGCCCGAGGCCTTCGGCATCCCCCTGACCGCGCACTTCCTCGGCGGCGCGGTGATCGGCGCGACCCCCGAGGACGGCGTCATCGACGCCTGGAACCGCGTCTGGGATCATCCGGGCGTGCATGTCGTCGACGGCGCGGCGGTGCCGGCGAACCCGGGTGTGAACCCCTCATTGACCATCACCGCCATCGCCGAGCGGGCGTTCGCGCACTGGCCGGAACGCGGCGGACAGGACCAGCGCCCGGCGCAGGACGAGGAGCTCAGTTGAGGGCGTGCAGGGCCGCGACTGCGTCCGGTGCGCGATCGCCGGCCCGGAGGGCGCCGGCCAGCAGGTAGCCGTCCGTCAGAGAGTCACCGGTGATCATCACCCGCACCAGCTCCACACCGCACGCGACGCGCACCGATTCGGCGCAGGCGGCGAGCACCCTGGTGCTGATCTCGTCGTTGTGCGGGAGCTCTTCGCCGTCCAGCATCCGCACCGCGTCGCGCAGAGCGGCACCGACGATGTTCGACGCGCGTTCCCGCACGTTCACCACGTCGAGCTCGAACACCCTCAGGTCGTGCCCGGTCGGGATCGGCCGCCACTCGAACGATGCGTGCACTCGGTGCTGCACGCCGCCTGCGCCGGTCAGCTCCCGTACTGGCAGATCGGTCGCCCGGCAGCGCACGTCCACGAGCCGGTACCAGTAGAACAGCGGGAACGCCCCGTGCGAACCCGGTCGCAGCACGACGACCTCGCCCACGGCGCCGCTGAGGCTCGACTTGCGCCGTGGCGGCCGGTTGCGGATGATCGGCTTCCCGTTCCGGGTGCGGATCGCGGCCCAGCCCTCGTCGACGGTCACGACGAAGAGCTTCATCAGCGCCGGGAAGACCAGCACGATCGTGAGGATCGCGGTTCCGGTCTTCAGCAGGCTCGCGACCCCCTTGCCGCTCACCATCGTCAGGAGCATCTCCATGAGACCACTGTGCCGGGTCGGTGCCGATGCTGTACCCCGATCGAGCCTCGTCGAGCAGGAGTTCACGGGGTGTTCGCCGTCCGTTCCCCGCAGACGCGGAACGGGCCGCCCCGAAGTCGGAGCGGCCCGTCAGGCGGCGTTCGTCAGCTGTGCGCGATCCCGCGGATCGGCGGGTTGTGGAAGGTGCCCTGGAACACGCGCTCCGAGGCTCCCTCGCGGTCGAGGTACGGTGAGGCGCCGCCGTCGATGAACGGCCAGCCCGCACCCAGGATCAGGCACAGGTCGATGTCCTCGACCTCCGGGACCACACCCTCATCGAGCATGATCCGGATCTCCTGCGCCAGGCCGTCCTGCACGCGGCGCAGGATCGTCTCCGCGGATGCCGGAGTGGAGCCGGTCTGACCCTTCAGCGCCTTCTCGGCGGCCTTGGTCCAGCCGGTCACGCGACCGCCCTTGTCCTTCTCGACGACCGCATCCAGCTCGGCGAGGGCGTGGAAGTTGTCGTTCGCGTAGAAGCGCTCCGGGAAGGCGCGGACCATCGTGTCCTGCACGTGCGCGGCCACCTTCCAGCCGACCAGGTCGATCAGCTGGAACGGACCCATCGGCAGGCCCAGGGGACCGAATGCCTTCTCGACGTCGGCGACAGGGGTGCCCTCGTACACGGCGCGCGCGGCCTCGCCCATGACCTTCGCGAGCAGACGGTTCACGACGAAGCCGGGGGCGTCGGCCGTGAGCACCGCGTTCTTGCCGAGGCCCTTCGCGACCACGAACGCGGTCGACAGAGCGGCATCCGTCGTGGCGTCCGTCTTCACGATCTCGATCAGCGGCATGACCGCGACCGGGTTGAAGAAGTGGAAGCCGACCAGGCGCTCGGGGTGCGCGAGCTTCGAACCGATCTCCTCGACGGACAGCGACGAGGTGTTGGTCGCGAGGATCGCGTCCTCCGCGACGATCTTCTCGATCTCGCCGAACACGGCCTGCTTCACGCCGACCTCCTCGAACACGGCCTCGATCACGAAGTCGCAGTCCGCATAGAGGCTCTTGTCCGTGGTGCCGGTGACCAGGCTGCGCAGCTTGTTGGCGGTGTCGCCGTCGAGACGGCCCTTCGCCTCGAGCTTGCCGATCTCCTCATGGATGTACGCCACGCCCTTGTCGACGCGCGCCTGGTCCAGGTCGGTGATGAGCACCGGCACCTGCAGCTTGCGCACGAACAGCAGTGCGAACTGGCTGGCCATCAGGCCGGCACCGATGATGCCGACCTTGGTGACCTTCTTCGCGAGCGTCTTGTCGGGTGCGCCGACGGGGCGCTTGGCGCGCTTCTGCACCAGGTCGAACGCGTACATCGACGCGGCGAACTGATCGCCGGTCACGAGCTCGGCCAGTGCCTCGTCCTCGCGGGCGAAGCCCTCCGCCTTCGTGCCGCTCCTGGCCTTGTCGAGCAGCTCGAGCGCGGCGTACGGCGACTTCGGCACGGTGCCGATCTTCGACTCCAGCATGGTGCGGGCCATCTTGATGGCAACAGGCCACTTGACCGTGCGCTCGATCTTGCCCGGGGCGTTCTTGCGCTCGACCTTCTTGCCGCCGAGGACCGCATCGGCCCAGGCCAGCGAGTTCTCCAGGAAGTTCGCGGCGGGGTAGATCGCGTCGAACAGGCCCAGCTCGAACGCCTGCTGAGGCTTGAGCATCCGGTTCTGCTTGAGCGGGTTGGAGATGACCACCTCGAGGGCGTTCTCGATGCCGATCAGGTTGGGCACCAGATACGCGCCGCCCCAGCCGGGGATGATGCCGAGGAAGACCTCGGGCAGCGCGAGCGCTGCGGCCGAGGCGTCGACGGTGCGGTACGTGGAGTTCAGCGCGATCTCCATGCCGCCGCCGAGAGCGAGTCCGTTCACGAACGCGAAGGACGGGACGCCCAGGTCGGACAGCGAGCCGATGACCTTGTGACCCAACTGCGCGATCAGGCGTGCGTTGTCCTTCGACCCGACCCGGCTGATGTCGGAGAGGTCGGCGCCGGCGGCGAGGATGTACTGCTTGCCGGTGATGCCGACCGCCTGGATCTCGCCGGCGGCCGCACGGGCCTTGAGCCCGTCGAGGGTCTCGCCCAGCTCGGTGAGCGTGGCGGGTCCCAGCGTGTTCGGGCGGGTGTGGTCGCGGCCGTTGTCCAGGGTGATCAGGGCGAGCACCTTGCCCGAGGCGAGGCGGATGTCGCGCACGGGGGAGTGCGTGACGACCTCGCCCCCGGTGAGGGCCATGATCGGCGAGAAGTCGATGTCGTCGTAGTTCGTCATGTCCGCCGTCACTTCCGCTTCTTGCCGTCGTAGTACGGGTTCTCCCAGATGACCGAGCCGCCCTGGCCGAGACCGACGCACATGGCCGTCAGGCCGTAGCGCACGTCGGGGCGCTCCGCGAACTGCGCGGCGAGCTGGATCATCAGGCGCACACCGCTCGCGGCGAGCGGATGCCCGAGGGCGATCGCGCCGCCCCACTGGTTGACGCGCGGGTCATCGTCGGCGATGCCGAAGTGGTCGAGCAGGGAGATCACCTGGATGGCGAACGCCTCGTTGAGCTCGAACAGGCCGATGTCGTCGATGGTGAGGCCGGCCTTCTTGAGGGCCTTCTCGGTGGACGGGATAGGGCCGATGCCCATGATCTCGGGCTGCACGCCGGCGAAGGCGAAGGAGACCATCCGCATCTTCGGGGTCAGGCCGAACTCCTTGACAGCACCGCCGCCGGCGAGCAGCGACATCGTCGCGCCGTCGGTCAGGGGGGAGGAGGTGCCGGCGGTGACGCGGCCGTGCGGACGGAACGGGGTCTTCAGCGCCGCCAGGTCCTCCATGGTGGTCTGCGGGCGACGCCCCTCGTCCTCGGTCGCGAGGCCCCAGGCGCCGTCGGCGTCCTTGATCGCCACGGATACCAGGTCGGGCTGGATCTTGCCGGCGTCGTACGCAGCCTGGACCTTGTGCTGGCTGAGCATGCCGAAGCGGTCCGAGCGCTCCTTGGTCAGGTGCGGGAAGCGGTCGAAGATGCGCTCCGCCGTGACGCCCATGTTGAGAGCGCCCGGGTCCACCATGCGCTCCGCGACGAACCGCGGGTTCGGGTCGGCGTTGCCGCCGATCGGGTGGTGGCCCATGTGCTCGACACCGCCGGCGAGGGCGAAGTCGTACATGCCGATGCCGATGGAAGCCGCCATGGTGGTGACGCTGGTCATGGCGCCGGCGCACATCCTCTCGACGGCGAGGCCGGGAACGGTCTGCGGAAGACCGGCCAGGATCGCCACCGACCGTCCGAGCGTCAGGCCCTGGTCGCCGGTCTGGGAGGTCGCGGCGATCGCGACGTCATCGATGCGGTCGGCAGGGACGGAGGCGTTGCGCTCCATCAGCCCGATCGTCGCCTTGACGGCGAGGTCATCCGCGCGGGTGTTCCAATACATTCCTTTTTCGCCGGCGCGCCCGAAAGGCGTGCGCACTCCATCGACGAAGAAGACGTCCGAGATCTCGGCCACTCCTGCCTCCATTGGTTGGGATGACCCCAGCCTAGGAGGGCGTTCGAAGCGTCAGGAATCGGTTGGATCGAACCTACGAAGCCGTTTCGGGCGCGTCCGAATCGGTTTGCGGCCCCTCTACAAAGGAGTCCGCGATCTTCTGTGCGGTATGCGCAACCTGCCACCGTCGAGCCCCGAGCGCGGCGAGAGCCTCGCCGACGGCCTCCGCCGTCAGCGCCGGCGGCTGCCAGGCCACCCGGCGCAGGAAGTCCGGGGTCAGCAGGTTCTCCGTCGGCATGTGCAGCTCCTCGGCGATGGCCTCCACCACGGGGCGGGCGGCCTTCAGCCGCAGATCGGCCTCGGGGTTGCGATCCGCCCATGCGCGCGGCGGGGGGAGCGCATCGCTGGGCACGCGCTCACGAGGGAGGTCCTCCGTGGTGCGGCCGCGCTCGATCGCATCCCACCATCGATCCAGCTGGGTGCGGCTGGCGCGTCCGTTGAACTCCTTGAGCGCTGCGAGCGCCGACTTGCTCTGCGGCGCGGCGAGCACGGCCGCGAGCAGGGAGCGATCCGGCACGAGGCGGCCGGGGGAGACGTCGATCTCCTGCGCGTACGCCTCGCGTGCGGTCCAGAGTTCGCGGGCGACCGCCAGCTGGCGAGCGCCGCGCACCTTGTGCAGTCCGCTCAACCGGCGCCACGGCTCGGTGCGAGGGGCCTTGGGCTCCTTGTCGAGAGTCGCCTGGAACTCCTCCTCCGCGATCTCGGTCTTGCCCGCGTCCGCGAGCTCGCGGGCGAGCACGTCCGCGACGTCGATCAGGTGCAGCACGTCGAGAGCCGCGTACTCGAGCCACGGCTGCGGGAGGGGCCGCGTGGACCAGTCGGCGGCGGAATGCGCCTTGGCCAGGGTGATCCCGAGGGCGTGCTCGACGACGGCGGCCAGACCGAAGCCGTCGCTGCCCAGGAGACGGGATGCCAGTTCGGTGTCGAAGATGCGGGGCGGATTCAGGCCCAGTTCACGCAGCGACGGCAGATCCTGGCTGGCGGCGTGGAAGACCCACTCGGAGTCGCCGATGGCATCCTGCAGCGCGCTGAAGTCGCCGACGGCCGGCGGATCGAACAGGAAGACACCCGCGTCGCGCCGGAAGACCTGCACGAGGTACGCGCGCTGCGAGTAGCGGAAACCGGATGCCCGCTCCACGTCGACAGCCACCGGCCCCTGGCCCTGGGAGAGGGCGAGACACGCCTTCTCGAACTCCGTGCGGTCACCGATCACGGAGTATTCAGCCACGACCGTCCCTTCTCGCGCCGAACACGGCGACATCCTCGGAACCCGGCGGGAGACCCGCCAGCATCCCCACCAGCTCTGCCCATGCTTCCACATGCGGGCGCAGCGGCGCATCCGGGGTCCATGACGCGCGCAGCTCGATCTGGGCGCCGTCACCCTCCTCAGCCAGGCCGCCGAAGCCCTTCGAGAGCATCTTCGTCGAGGTCCCCGACTCGGAGTGGTACTGCGCGTCGCGGGAGTCCAGGGCATCGACGAGCCACGACCAGGCGACGTCGGCGAGCAGGGGATCGGTGCCGATCTCGGGCTCCAGCGGAGCCTGGGCGAACGCGATGACGCGCCAGGCGCCGCCCCATGCCGCGGGCTCGTCCGGATCGTGCAGCAGCACGAACCGTCCGGTGCCGTAGATGGAGTCGCCGTGATCATCCGGGCGCACGTCCGCGGCGAGGGCCAGCGAGAAGGGCGCCAGACCTGCGGGGGACGGGATCTCCCGCACGACGATGTCGGCGCGGAACGTCGTCTCGCGCAGCTCTGCGGCGGCGACGGCGAAGAGCGCTGCGGCATCCGGGTGTGCAGTCACGTGGACAGGCTAGAGTCAGGAGGCGATGAAGAGTCTCAGGCACGCCGTAGCCATCGCCGTACCCGCGCTGCTGGCGCTGGGAGCCGCAGCCGGAGCTGTCGCCGGAGCGGCCGTGTTCACGGTCGCCCGCCGTGTGGTCACGCCGACGGTGCGACGCAACGACACGCACATCCTGGCGGTGGACACCGGCGCGCAGACGATCGAGCTGGATCGCACGCCGGACACCGAGCTGCCCGGACGCTACGGGCTGTTCACGTCGGGAACCTACGGCTATGTGAAGCTGGGCGCGGTACTCGGCGCGGACTCCCGGACCGTGCGACGCAAGTTGCTGACCCAGATCGAACCGGGTGCGCAGGTGGACAGGGACGCCGCGTTCAGCGGCTGGTACTACGTGACCCCGAGCGAGCTGCACCTGCCGTGGGAGAGCGTGCTGATCGGCTCATCCGCGGGCCCGTGCCCCGCGTGGTTCTTCCCCGCGGCGAACACCGGGAACGCCGACACGTGGGTCATCCAGGTCCATGGTCGCGGCACCACCCGATCCGAGTGCCTGCGCGCCGTGCCGGTGTTCCACGCCCTGGGCCTGCCGAACCTCGTCGTGTCCTACCGCAACGACGGCGAGGCACCGCGCTCCCGCGGAGGGAGCTATGCGCTCGGCGCGAGCGAGTGGCGCGACGTGGATGCGGCCATCGGATACGCGCTGCGGCACGGAGCGCGGCGTGTGGTGCTGATGGGCTGGTCGATGGGCGGTGCGATCGCGCTGCAGACTGCCGTCTCCTCCGGCAACCGCGACCGGATCGCGGGTCTCGTGCTGGACTCACCGGTCGTCGACTGGCGCACCGTGCTGCGTTTCCAGGCGCGCGAGGAGGGCCTGCGAGAACCGCTTCCGGCCCTGGCCATGGGCGTGCTGGAGAACACGTTCACGGCGCGGCTCAGCGGCGCGGAGAACGCGATCCGCTTCGATCGCCTGGACATGGTGGCACGGGCATCCGAGTTGCACGCACCGATCCTGATCCTGCACAGCGACGACGACGGATTCGTCCCCGCGGATGCCTCCCATGCGCTGGCCGCCGCGCGGCCCGACCTCGTGACCATGCCCGCGTTCGCGGTGGCGCGGCACACGAAGCTCTGGAACTACGACCAGACGCGATGGACGGCCGCGATCACCGACTGGATGTCGGAGCACGGCCTCGGCTCGCGCGCCGGCTCCTGAGCCGGGTCAGCGCTTCTCGGCGACCTGCCGCTGGGCGCGCACCAGCATCCCGGTCATGCCGGCGATCCGCAGGGGCGAGACCGACTTCGTCAGGCCGATGGTCTGAGGGTAGTCGCCCGGGATCGCGAGCACTTCGTCGGCGGTGAGGCCGGTGAGGCCCTGCACCAGGATGCTCGCGAACCCGCGGGTGGTCGGTGCCTCCGGCGGCGCCGTCGCGTGCATGGCGACGACGCCGTCGGTGACCTCGACGTTGATGAACACGGGGGACTGGCACTCCGCGACGCGCTCGTACATGTCGACGTTGCCGGCGAGGTGCTCCGGCACCGCCGGGAGCTCGGACGAGTACTCCAGGAGCAGCTCCAGGCGGTCCTCCTGAGGAAGCTCCAGGAACTCCTCGCGGACCTCCGCCAGGCGTGCGGGAAGATGCGTGTCAGTCACCCACCGATTCTCCCACGTTCAGAGCGAGCCGGGCTCGGTCCCCGTGACGATCGGAACGCGCACGGCGCTGCCCCACTCGGTCCACGAGCCGTCGTAGTTGCGCACGTTCTCGAAGCCGAGCAGGTGCTGCAGGACGAACCAGGTGTGGCTTGAGCGCTCACCGATGCGGCAGTAGGCGATCACGTCGTCGCCGGCCTTGAGGCCCGCCCCTTCCTGATAGATCTCCTCGAGCTCGGCGCGGGTCTTGAATCCGCCGTCCTCGGCGACCGCACGGCTCCACGGCACGCTCTTCGCCGTGGGGATGTGACCGCCGCGCAGCGAGCTCTCGTCGGGGTAGGCCGGCATGTGGGTGCGCTCACCGGAGTATTCCTCGGGGGAGCGCACGTCGATCAGCGGCCCCTGGCCGATGAACGCCAGCACGTCGTCCTTGTACGCGCGCAGCACGGAGTCGTCGCGCTCGACCACGGGATACTCCGTCGCAGGACGGACGGTCTTCTCCGTGGTGATCTCACGGCCCTCGGCG
>Ga0308161_1004837_pt1 | contig 12130 bp, 13 predicted proteins | sample PhyFR2_FD_201034 | JGI IMG/M metagenome (GOLD analysis project Ga0308161, IMG submission 201034) | Phyllosphere microbial communities from UC Gill Tract Community Farm, Albany, California, United States - DLSLF.R2 | ecosystem: Host-associated > Plants > Phyllosphere > Unclassified | place: USA...
GGATAATCACTTCGTCATGACGCGTATGAAACATCTGGTGGCTGCTGCCACACTGAGCCTGGCACTTGTTGGTTGTTCCGGCTCAAATGACGCGGTACCGGACAGCCCGCCTTCTGAAATCTATGCCACAGCGCAGCAAAAGCTGCAGGACGGTAACTTTAAAGCTGCGATTAAGCAACTGGAAGCGCTGGATAATCGTTATCCGTTCGGTCCTTATGCGCAGCAGGTTCAGCTGGATTTAATCTACGCGTACTATAAAAATGCCGATCTGCCCCTGGCGCAGGCTGCCATTGCCCGCTTTATGCGTCTGAATCCTACGCATCCGAACATTGACTATGTCATCTATATGAAAGGTCTGACGGATATGGCGCTGGATGACTCCGCGCTGCAGGGCTTCTTTGGTATCGACCGTTCTGACCGTGATCCGACGCACGCCCGTGACGCTTTCCGCGACTTCGCCCAGCTGCTGCGGAATTACCCGAACAGCCAGTATGCGGCCGATGCGCAAAAACGTCTGGTCTACCTGAAAGATCGCCTGGCCAAATATGAGTTCTCAGTGGCGCAATTCTATACTAAGCGTGAGGCCTATGTCGCGGTTGTTAACCGTGTTGAAGGGATGATGCGCGATTATCCGGATACCCAGGCCACCCATGATGCTCTGCCGCTGATGGAAAATGCCTACCGTCATCTGCAGCTGAATGCCGAAGCTGACAAAGTGGCAAAAATTATCGCCGCCAACAACAGCTGATAACCCGATCGGGTTTCAGACACAAAAAAAGCAGCCTGCAATGGCTGCTTTTTTTTGCTCACAGAACAGTCAGATTTGGATCTGATCGCTGCGGGTCAACTCATCAAGCATGCCCTGTTAATCGTTTCGCTTCAAGCCATTTCAGCCCGTTTCTCTGCCTTTCTCGCAGAATGATTCTGCTGACAAAAAGTGACATTTTTTCGTGACCAAAATCTCACATTTACCGTTTTTTCGCGCTATGCTGAAAGGACCAAGACGGAAATGACAGAGAGGTAAGCATAATGATTCTGAACATTACCAGTAAACAAATGGAGATCACCCCGGCAATCCGAAGCCATGTTGAAGACCGTCTCGCCAAGCTGGAAAAATGGCAAACCGACCTGATTAATCCGCATATTGTCCTGTCCAAAGAGCCCAAAGAATTCGTGGCCGACGCCACCATAAACACACCAAACGGGACCCTGGTAGCCAGTGCCAAGCACGATGATATGTATACCGCCATCAACGATTTGATCGCGAAGCTCGAACGTCAGCTGAATAAAGTTCAGCATAAGTCTGAAGCGCGCCGTGCCAGTGCCAGCGTAAAAGACATCATACCCGCAGGCGAAGAGTCCTGATTTTGCTAACGCGCCTCCGGGCGCGTTTTTTATTGACAGCTTTTGAGCAGTACGGTTACTCTCAGTCCACTCTCTCTTCGGACATTACGATGAAACTTGATCTGTTTTTCTTCGCTTTCTTTTTTACCTTCCCCTGAACGGGAGGCCATTCGTCGTGTGAGAATGAAAGCGAAGACGAACAACGAAGCCTCCCAACCGGGAGGCTTTTTTATTGGATAGCATACAGGTGAGCCCTATGAATCCCGACAATCCATTGCTGGCGCTACGCGATAAAATCAGCGCAGTGGATAAAAAACTTCTGACGCTGCTAGCCGAGCGTCGTCTGCTGGCCGTGGAAGTGGCACAAGCGAAGCTGGCAACGCATCGCCCGATTCGGGATGTGGAGCGCGAACGCGCGCTGCTGGAAAATCTGATCGTGCTGGGAAAAGCGCACAAACTGGATGCCCACTACATCACCCGCCTCTTTCAGCTGGTGATTGAAGATTCCGTCCTGACTCAGCAGGCGCTGCTGCAGAAAAACCTCAACCATCCGCATGCGCATGCTGCCCGTATCGCCTTTCTGGGCCCGAAAGGATCCTATTCCCATCTTGCTGCCCGTAATTACGCATCGCGCCATTTTGACAGCATGGTGGAGTCGGGCTGCCTGAAGTTTCATGACATCATCAAACAGGTCGAAAGCGGCGTCGCTGACTATGCGGTGATGCCGATTGAGAACACCAGTTCCGGTTCGATCAACGACGTGTATGATTTGCTGCAACAGACCAGTCTCTCTATCGTGGGCGAGCTGACCCTGCCTATCGACCACTGCGTGCTGGTAAACGGCCCTACCGATTTACAGCAGATCGAGACCGTCTACAGCCATCCTCAGCCTTTCCAGCAGTGCAGCCAGTTCATTAACCGCTTCCCGCACTGGAAAATCGAATACACCGAGAGCACGGCGGCGGCGATGGAGAAAGTGGCGGCGCTCAACTCCCCTGCCGTTGCGGCGCTGGGCAGTGAAGCCGGTGGCGAGCTGTATCAGCTGCAGGTGCTGGAGCGCAATCTGGCTAATCAGCAGCAGAACCACACCCGCTTTATCGTGCTGGCGCGTAAAGCGATCGACGTCTCCGATCAGGTTCCGGCCAAAACTACCCTGATTATGGCGACCGGCCAGCAGGCGGGTGCGCTGGTTGATGCGCTGCTGGTGCTGCGTCAGCATAACCTGATTATGAGCAAGCTTGAGTCGCGCCCGATTAATGGCAACCCGTGGGAAGAGATGTTCTATATTGATGTGCAGGGTAATCTGCAATCGGAACGGATGCAGCAGGCGCTTCAGGAACTGAAAACCATGACCCGCTCTCTGAAGGTGCTGGGCTGCTACCCCAGCGAGAATGTGGTGCCGGTGGAACCGGGGGAATAAAACGAGAAAAGGCATCCGCAGGGATGCCTTTTTCAGTTATGGACGGCTGTCATTCGCCGAACGTAACAGGCTCCGGCTTTCTACCAGGAAGCGTTTTGCGTGATCGCCAAACCACTCCTCTACCCGATTGAAGCTGGCAATAAAGGCCTGCTTGTCGCCCTGCTCCAGCAAGGCAATCGCTTCGCCAAACCGCTGATAGTAACGCTTTATCAGCGCCAGATTACTCTCCGATGACATGATGATGTCTGCATAGAGCTGCGGATCCTGAGCGAACAACCGCCCGACCATCGCCAGCTCCAGCCGGTAGATTGGCGAGGAGAGCGCCAGCAGCTGATCCAGATTGACGTTCTCTTCCGCCAGATGCAGGCCGTAAGCGAAAGTGGCAAAGTGACGCAGCGCCTGAATAAACGCCATGTTCTGATCATGCTCCACCGCGCTGATGCGATGCAGACGTGCGCCCCAGACCTGAATCTGCTCCAGGAACCACTGATACGCTTCCGGCTGCCGGCCATCACACCAGACCACCACCTGTTTAGCCAGGCTGCCGCTGTCCGGACCAAACATCGGATGCAGACCCAGCACCGGGCCGCTATGCGCCGCCAGCATCGCCTGCAGAGGCGGGTTCTTAACCGACGCCAGATCGACCAGAATACAGTCTTCCGGCAGAGGCGGCAGCTGAGCGATGACCTGCTCGGTCAGATGGATCGGCACGCTGATAATTACCATGCCGGCATCACTGAGCAGCGCATCGGCCTGCGCCCAGTCCTCTTTATCCAGCGTTTTGACCGTATAGCCTGACAGCCCGAGCATTTTTTCAAACAGTCTGCCCATCTGCCCCTTGCCGCCGACGATCACCACCGGACGCAGTTCCGGACACAGGGTTTTAAAACCTTTGTCATTCTCGCTGGTATAGGATTCGCGCATCACGCGGCGCAGCACATCCTCGATCAGATCCGGTGGCACACCCAGCGCTTCTGCCTCTTTGCGGCGGGAAGCCAGCATGGAGGCTTCGCGCTCCGGCACGTAGATGGGCAGACCGTAGCGGCTTTTGACCTCTCCGACGTCGGCCACCAGCTCCAGCCGCTTAGCCAGCAGTTCCAGCAGCGCTTTATCCACACTGTCAATTTGATCGCGTAACGCGGTCAGTTCAGCCACCATTGCTCTTACACCTCTTGTGACAGACGCGCCGACAGCACTCCCTGCAGATCCTGATGCATTTCACGCAGCAGCGTTTCGGTCACTTCCCAGTTGATGCAGGCATCGGTGACGGAAACGCCATACTTCATTTCGCTGCGTGGCTGCTCAGAAGACTGGTTACCTTCATTGATGTGGCTTTCCAGCATCAGACCAATGATTGAACGGTTCCCATCTTTTATCTGCGCAATAGCGGATTCCGCTACGCCAGGCTGACGGCTGTAGTCTTTGTTCGAATTACCGTGGCTGCAATCTATCATTAAGGCCGGACGCAGTCCCGCCCTGAGCATCTCTTTTTCACACTGCGCGACATCTTCCGGACCGTAGTTGGGCGCTTTACCGCCACGCAGGATGACGTGACCATCCGGATTGCCCTGGGTCTGCAGCAGACAGACCTGACCGGCCTGATTGATGCCGACAAAGCGGTGCGGCATTGCGGCGGCGCGCATCGCGTTGATCGCGGTGCCCAGACTGCCATCGGTGCCATTCTTAAAGCCTACCGGCATCGACAGGCCCGACGCCATCTCACGGTGTGTCTGCGATTCTGTGGTACGGGCACCAATCGCGGACCAGCTGAACAGGTCGCCGAGATATTGCGGGCTGTTAGGATCCAGCGCTTCGGTCGCCAGCGGCAGGCCCATTTCCACCAGGCTGACCAGCAACTGGCGCGCAATGTGCAGGCCCGCTTCCATATCGAACGAGTTATCCATGTAAGGATCGTTGATCAGCCCTTTCCAGCCGACGGTGGTCCGCGGTTTTTCAAAGTAGACGCGCATCACGATGTAGAGCTGATCTTTGAGCTGCCCGGACAGGCTCTGCAGACGACGCGCATATTCCAGTGCCACTTCCGTATCGTGAATCGAGCAGGGTCCGCATACCACCAGCAGACGCGGATCGCGGCCAGCGATGATGTCAGAGATTGTCTGGCGCGAGGCCGCAATCTGATCCTGCTGTTCGGCGGTCAGTGGGAATTTCGCTTTCAGCTCTTCAGGCGTGATTAAGACCTGTTCACCGGCGATATGCACATTGTTCAGCGCGTCTTTTTGCATGATGGCGATCCTTTGGCTCGAATTGGCAGTCGTGGGCTCCTCGTTGAGGAATGCAGACACTGTATCACATTAGATACAGTGCGCAAGACGGGGTGTACATATTTATTACCATCGCTACAATCCGGCCCGACAATTTTCAATTTAATATATATAAAACATTACTTTAGAAATAAACACCCTCTAACCCACCCGCCTACAAGAGTAAATTTAAGTTTACACCTTAAGCCTTTGGTGTTTCGGTTCGTTGCAGGCAGAATGAGGATATTCTTTACTGACCGGGTCGATGACATGCTCCCTTCTCCGCTGGATCTTCATCTGCGTCCTTTCCTGTTAGCCGATGTCCCCGCATTTACGGCTGCGGTTAACGCTTCGCTGGACAGTCTGATCCCCTGGATGGCCTGGGCGCATCCTGACTATCAGCCTCATGAAGCGGAAAGCTGGATACGCTTCACCCACTGGCAACGCCTGCGAGAGGAAGCGGAAGAGTTTGCGATTGTCGATCAGCATGACCGGCTGCTGGGCGGCGCGGGGATACGCTTTGCCCGCCATCCGGGCGACACCAGCGCCATCGGCTACTGGGTGCGCAGTGACGCCCAGCGTCAGGGGATCGCCAGCCGTGCGGTCACGGCGTTGCTGCCGCTGGGATTTTCGCGTCCGGAAACGCAGGTGATCGAGATTCTGGCGGCAGAGGAGAATCTGCCCAGCCGGGGTGTGGCGGAGAAGTGCGGTGGCCAGTTTATTGGCTGTCGCTATGGTCTGATCGTGTTAAAAGAGGGACCGGTGAATACCGCGATTTATCATTTCCAGCGCCCGGAGGCCGGTTAACTGCGCGTCCGGCTGACATCAGCACATAAAAAAGGGGCTGGCATCACGCCAACCCCTTGTTTGCTATTAACTTTTAGATGTCGCGTTAGCGATACCTTAGTTAAGACGCTCTTTAATACGAGCAGACTTACCAGTACGCTCACTTCCACGGAATCACCCGGGCGGAAGGAAGGTACGTCCTGTTTCATCTGCTCTTGTTCAATTTGCTTGATAATGTTGCTCATAATTAAATCTCATATCCTGGGTAAACTGATAGTCGGGGAAGATTACTCTTCCGCATCATCGTTTTGTTGCTGCTGATGTTCACGCTGGAACTCATTCAGCAACCTTGCTTGCTCTTCAGTCAGAGCCAGGTTTTCCAGAAGTTCAGGTCTTCTCAGCCAGGTACGGCCTAGCGACTGCTTCAGACGCCAGCGGCGAATATCGGCATGGTTGCCTGACAGTAACACTGCCGGAACCTCCATGCCCTCTAACACTTCAGGTCGGGTATAGTGCGGACAATCCAGCAAGCCGTCCGAGAACGAATCCTCATCGGCTGACGCCTGTTTGCCAAGTACGCCGGGAATAAACCGGGCGACTGAGTCAATCATCGTCATGGCTGGCAGTTCCCCGCCGCTGAGAACGTAATCACCGATTGACCATTCTTCGTCAATTTCGGTCTGGATTACGCGCTCATCAATCCCTTCATAACGACCGCAGACAAGAATTAACTTGTTGCGTGCCGCCAGTTCGCAAACGCCCTGTTGGTCCAGTTTGCGACCCTGAGGTGAAAGATAAATCACCCTGGCACCTTCACCTGCCGCTGCTTTCGCTGCGGAGATGGCATCCCGTAAGGGTTGTACCATCATCAGCATTCCCGGTCCGCCACCGTAAGGACGGTCGTCCACGGTACGGTGCCGGTCGTGCGTGAAGTCACGCGGACTCCAGCTCTGAATGCTGAGCAGACCGTTTTTTACAGCCCGGCCAGTTACCCCGTAATCGGTAATAGCGCGAAACATTTCTGGAAACAGGCTAATAACACCAATCCACATTGTATTCGCCGTTACGTTACCGTTCGATTCGGAGATCAAAAACCAGGATCCCAATCTACCTCAATGACGCCAGTAGAGAGATCGACTTTCCTGATAACCTGTTCATCAAGAAACGGAATTAACCGCTCCTGAACACCGAATGCATCTTTCAGGTTTGCCTTAACGACGAGAACGTCGTTCGAGCCGGTTTCCATCATATCGATGACTTTACCCATCTCGTAGCCTTCGAGGTTAACCACCTGGCAGCCCATAAGGTCTTTCCAGTAGTAATCGCCCTCTTCCAGCGATGGCAACTGCGTCGAGTCAACCTGAATTTCGCAATTGGTTAACTGAGCCGCCGCATCCCGATCGTCAATGCCTTTGACTTTGATGATCAGGTCCTGATTGTGGTGCTTCCAACTTTCCAGTTCGACCTGCTGCCATTTACCGGCGCGCTGGATGAACCAGGGTTGGTAGTCGAAGATGCTTTCAGCGTCTTCAGTGGAGGAAAACACTTTGAGCCAGCCGCGAATACCGTAGGCGGCTCCCATCTTACCCAATACGATTGGGTTAACAGGAGGCTGTGCGGCAAGTTGTCTGCTCATGCTCACCACCGTGACAGATTAAGCTGCTTTCTTTGCTTCTTTGACCAGCGCGTTAACGCGATCAGAAAGCGTTGCGCCCTGGCCAACCCAGTGCTCGATACGATCCATATCAAGACGCAGTGCTTCAGCCTGACCAGATGCGATCGGGTTGAAGAAACCAACGCGCTCGATGAAACGACCGTTGCGTGCATTGCGGCTGTCAGTGACGACGACCTGATAGAACGGACGCTTTTTCGCGCCGTGACGTGCCAAACGAATTGTTACCATAACATCCTCTTCAGTTAATAAAACACCCGGCCCCCATCGAGGAACGGGGTCCGGGTGCTATATAAAAAGCCCGAAAATTTTACTCATTTTGGCGCAAAAAGCAACCTAAACCGCGTCCTTCCAGGCTTTTTTGTGGAACACTTAACGACCAGGGAAACCTGGCGGCATCATACCTTTCATGCCGCGCATCATTTTCGCCATGCCGCCCTTCTTCATTTTCTTCATCATGCGCTGCATGTCGTCGAACTGCTTCAATAAGCGGTTAACGTCCTGCACCTGCATGCCTGAGCCGTTTGCGATGCGACGCTTGCGCGAGCCTTTGATGATTTCCGGCTTCTCGCGCTCTTTGCGGGTCATCGAGTTGATGATCGCCTCCATGCGCACCAGCACTTTGTCATCCATCTGCGACTTCACATTGTCAGGCAGCTGTCCCATACCGGGCAGTTTCCCCATCAGGCTGGCCATGCCGCCCATGTTGCGCATCTGCTTCAGCTGCTCAAGGAAGTCATTGAGATCAAACCCGTCACCGGTCTTGAGCTTCTTCGCCAGCTTCTCAGCCTGATCGCGGTCGACCTTGCTTTCGATATCTTCGATCAGGGAGAGAACGTCGCCCATGCCGAGGATGCGTGACGCGATACGGTCCGGATAGAACGGCTCAAGCGCATCGGTCTTTTCACCGACACCCATAAATTTAATCGGCTTGCCGGTGATGTGACGAATCGACAGCGCCGCACCACCGCGGGCATCACCGTCGACTTTGGTCAGGATAACCCCGGTCAGCGGCAGCGCTTCGTTAAAGGCTTTTGCGGTGTTTGCCGCATCCTGACCGGTCATGGCATCGACCACAAACAGGGTTTCCACCGGCTTAACCGCGGCATGCACCTGCTTGATCTCTTCCATCATCGCTTCGTCGACGTGCAGACGACCGGCGGTATCCACCAGCAGAACGTCGTAGAACTTCAGACGCGCTTCGCGCAGCGCATTGTTAACGATGTCGACCGGCTTCTGGCTGAGATCGGAGGGGCAGAAGTCCACGCCGACCTGCTGAGCCAGGGTTTCCAGCTGTTTGATCGCCGCCGGGCGATAGACGTCGGCAGAGACCACCAACACTTTCTTTTTATGCTTTTCGCGCAGGAATTTACCCAGCTTACCGACGCTGGTGGTTTTACCGGCACCCTGAAGGCCCGCCATCAGCACGACCGCAGGCGGCTGAGCGGCCAGGTCCAGCGCGTTGTTTTCCGCACCCATCGCCGCAACCAGCTCGTTACGAACGATTTTGATAAACTCCTGACCCGGCGTCAGGCTTTTGTTCACATCATGGCCGACCGCGCTCTCTTTCACACGGTTGATGAAGTCACGCACCACCGGCAGCGCAACGTCGGCTTCAAGCAGCGCCATGCGCACTTCGCGCAGGGTGTCTTTAATGTTCTCTTCAGTCAGCCTTCCGCGGCCACTGATGTTTCGCAGGGTTTGCGACAAACGATCGGTTAAATTATCAAACATGGTCTCTCACTTAAAAAGATCGCGAGGCGCCTGATCGGCAGAATGCGGCGGATTATAACACGAAGCCCCGGCGATCTCTGCAATTGCCCCTCAGATCGTTTGGAGCCTGCTCCGGCTGGCGCTATACTGCCTTTTTCCTTATCTGACTGAACCTGAAAGGATCTATGTTCGTTTTCGCGATAGTGGCGCTGTTCGCCTACTCCTTAAGCCTTGCCCTGATCATTCCCAGCCTGCTGAAGCGTCATGGCGGCTGGCGGCGAATGGCGATGATCTCTGCCTGTGTGGCGCTGATCACCCATGCGGTTGCCCTGCAGCAACGCATCTTCGCCATTGATAGCGGACAGAACTTAAGCCTGCTCAATATTGGCTCGCTGGTCAGCCTGCTGATCTGCGCCATCATGACCATCGTGGCGTCACGCAACCGTGGCTGGCTGCTGCTGCCGATCGTCTACAGCTTCGCGCTGATCAACCTCGCTTTCGCCACCTTTGTTCCCAATGCGTTCATCACGCATCTGGAAACCACGCCGGGCATGATGATCCACATTGGTCTGTCGCTGTTCGCCTATGCGACGCTGATTATCGCCGCGCTTTATGCGCTGCAGCTGGCGTGGATCGACTACCAGCTGAAAAACAAGCGCCTGGCCTTTACGCAGGATATGCCGCCGCTGCTGACCATCGAACGTAAGATGTTTCACATCACCCAGGTGGGCGTTGTGCTGCTGACGCTGGTGCTCTGTACCGGCCTGTTCTATATGCAGGATCTCTTCAGCGCTGAAAACGTCGATAAAGCCGTCCTCTCGATCATTGCGTGGTTTGTTTATATCGTTTTGCTGTGGGGGCACTATCATGAAGGGTGGCGCGGTCGCCGCGTCGTCTGGTTTAACTGCAGCGGTGCGGTGCTGTTAACCATGGCCTACTTCGGCAGTCGCATCCTGCAGCATCTGCTTGTCCCTGTCTCTCGTTAAAAAGGAAGTTCTGCGTTGGAACATGTTTCAACCACCACGCTGATTATCATTCTCTGCGTCATGGTACTGGTTTCTGCCTGGTTTGCCGGGTCGGAAACCGGGATGATGACCCTTAATCGCTATAAGCTGCGTCATCAGGTTAAGAACGGCAGTCGCGCCGCACGCCGGGTAGAGAAACTCCTGCGTCGCCCTGACCGGCTGCTGAGCCTGGTGCTGATTGGCAATAACCTCGTTAATATCCTGGCCTCTGCGCTGGCCACCATCGTTGGCATGCGTCTGCACGGCGATGAAGGGGTCGCCATCGCCACCGGCATCCTGACCTTTGTGGTGCTGGTCTTCGCTGAGGTGCTGCCGAAAACCGTGGCCGCCCTTTATCCTGAGCGGGTCGCCTTTCCCAGCAGTCTGCTGCTGGTGCCGATGCAATACATCATGCTGCCGCTGGTCTGGCTGCTCAACTCAATTACCCGTCTGCTGATGAGAATGGTGGGGATCCGCACCGAGGGTGCCATCAGCTCGGCGCTGAGCAAGGAGGAGCTGCGCACCATCGTCTATGAGTCGCGGAGTCTGATGTCACGCCGTAACCAGGATATGCTGCTGTCGGTGCTCGACCTGGAGAAGGTCAGCGTGGATGACATCATGGTGCCGCGTAACGAGATTGTCGGCATCAATATCAACGATGACTGGAAATCCGTGGTGCGTCAGCTAAGCCACTCACCGCATGGCCGCATTGTGCTGTTTCGCGACTCGCTGGATGACTGCGTCGGTATGCTGCGGGTGCGCGAAGCCTGGCGCATGATGACCGAGAAAAAAGAGTTCACCAAAGAGACCCTGCTGCGCGCCGCCGATGAGACCTACTACATCCCGGAAGGCACGCCGCTTAACACCCAGCTGGTGAAGTTTCAGCGCAACAAAAAGAAAGCGGGCCTGGTGGTGGATGAGTATGGCGACATTAAGGGACTGGTGACCATCGAAGACATTCTGGAAGAGATCGTGGGTGACTTCACCACCTCAATGTCACCGTCGCTGGCCGAAGAAGTGATGCCGCAGAATGATGGCTCGGTCCTGATTGAAGGCAGCGCAAACGTGCGTGAAATTAACAAAGCCTTTAACTGGCATCTGCCGGAGCAGGAAGCGCGCACGATCAACGGCATGCTGCTGGAAGCGCTGGAGGAGATCCCGGCTATCGCCACCCGGGTGCAGATCGGCCACTACAACGTCGATATTCTCGACGTGCAGGACAACATGATTAAGCAGGTGCGCATCACGCCGAAGACACCGCTGAAGAAATCAGTCGGTTCCTGAAGCCAAAAAAACGCCGCAATCGTCATGATGCGGCGTTTTTTATTGCGAAAGCGCTGACTAGATTTGCAGAGCTTTCAGCTTTTCGGCTGGCAGTTTCAGATCGTCGTTGCGGTTAACGCCAATCTCATGCGCCAGCACATTGCGGGCGATCTGCTGCGCTTCGTCCAGCGAGTGCAGCTTGTAGCTGCCGCACTGGTATTCATTCAGTTCCGGAATCTGGTTCTGATCTTTCACTTTCAGAACGTCTTCCATCGCCCCTTTCCACGCTTTTGCTACGCGCTGCTCGTCCGGTGTGCCGATCAGGCTCATGTAGAAGCCGGTGCGGCAGCCCATTGGCGAGATATCGACGATCTCCACGCCATCACCGTTCAGGTGGTCGCGCATGAAGCCGGCAAAGAGATGCTCCAGCGTATGGATGCCACGCTCGGTGAGGATATCAATGTTCGGGCGGCAAAAACGCAGGTCAAAAACGGTAATCGTATCGCCATGCGGAGTCTTCATGGTTTTGGCAACGCGTACGGCCGGTGCGCCCATGATGGTGTGATCAACGGTAAAACTGTCCAGTAGTGGCATACGTCACCTCCTGTTCTGAGAATTTTTTTTAAAACGATGAAACTTTTCTGTTCGCCCAACGTCTGAATATATG
>Ga0308161_1004840_pt1 | contig 12122 bp, 14 predicted proteins | sample PhyFR2_FD_201034 | JGI IMG/M metagenome (GOLD analysis project Ga0308161, IMG submission 201034) | Phyllosphere microbial communities from UC Gill Tract Community Farm, Albany, California, United States - DLSLF.R2 | ecosystem: Host-associated > Plants > Phyllosphere > Unclassified | place: USA...
ATCACGCTGTCCTGATTTATGGCTGATTATAAAAAACCGCCTCTGTTTATCGCGTGACTGAACGATGACATTTTTGTCACCTTCCGGGTTTCTCCTGAATAACGGTATTAATCCATTAACAGACGCACACTGAACACAATTTCCCGCCCCTGCTGTTCTGCTGACAGCTCGCCGCCGTGAGCATGAATGATCGACCTTGTAATTGATAATCCCAGCCCCGCGCCTTCCGTGTTGTAGAACCTTGATGAGTCTGCGCGATAGAACCGGTCAAACAAACGTTCCAGATTAGCGGGAACCTGGCCGGACATCGTATTCGTAATCATCACGTTCACACAGTCACTGTCACGCTCAAGGTGTATCGCTGTACAGGTGTTATCGGGAGAATACTTGATTGCATTGGAAAGCAGGTTACTGAAAGCACGTCGGAGCATATCGCTGTCTCCGGCAACAACGCCCTCTCCTTCAACCGTGATTGTCTTTCCTGTTTCGTCTGCCAGGGGCTCGAACAACTCACGTAATTCATTCAGTTCGGCTGCCAGATCCACATCATGTTTATCCAGCCGCAGCAGACCATGCTCTGAACGTGCCAGAAAAAGCATGTCACTGGTCATTCGTGACAACCTTTTCAGTTCTTCCAGGTTAGCGAATAAAATTTCGCGGTAATGCGAAACATCCCTTTCCTTAGCCAGTGCAAACTGCGTCTGCATCATCAGATTACTGACTGGTGTGCGCAGCTCATGCGCGATGTCAGACGAGAAATCTGACAGTTTTCGGAATGCCCCCTCCAGGCGATCAAACATATTATTGAACTCCTGCATGGTCTCAGAGATTTCCGGCGGAGCCAGATCGGGATTTAGACGCTGATCCAGGCTGTGTACAGTCATGGAGGAAGCCAGACTGGTCATTTCCCGTAACGGTTTCAGACCAATACGTGTGGTCAGCCAGCCCAGAAAAACAGAAATAAAGACCAGACCGATATTGAACCAGAACAGCCAGGTACTGAGTTTGTCCATAAACAGGGTGTGATACCCAGTATCCGTGGCAACCGTAATGATGACATGTTTGCTTTTACCCTGTTCCGGCGTCACGGCAACCCGCCGCGAGATACTGCGGTACACGGTGTTATTTTCTTCCGTCTGGATCATATAGTCGAGAATATCACCCGACTTATTAAGCAGGACCGCTGGAACAACAGAATTTTTGGCATAGAGTTCAACAATTTTTTCATTTTCCATGTTTTTTATAGAAATGAATAAACCATTGTGCCCTACCATCGCATCGTTTATTTTTTCTGATAATGACTTAATATCCGTTTTGTTCCGGAACGTCTCTGTTTTAAGAAACTCTTCGGTGAGCTGAAGTTTACCTGTCAGAAAATCGCGGTCCTGATTATCGAAATAGCCATTAAGGGTGCTAATCAGGATAAAACTTGATAACCACCATACCGTAAGCATCACCGCAGAAAAAATCAGGCTCAGGCGTGTGGTCAGGGAAATTTTGAACCTCACTCTTCTCTGATCTCCAGGACATATCCGGCACCGCGAACGGTATGGATCAGTTTTGGCTCAAAGTCATCATCAATTTTACTTCTCAGACGTCTCACGGCGACATCAATCACATTCGTATCACTGTCAAAATTCATGTTCCAGACCAGGGACGAGATAAGACTCCTGGGTAACACTTCTCCGGTGCGTTGCAGCAGCAACTCAAGCAGAACGTATTCTTTACCGGTGAGATGGATCTTCTTCCCCGAACGGATCACGGTCCGGCGCACCATATCAACGGTCATATCGGCGATGGTGCAGACTGTTGCGGCCTGCGAGCGTGCCCGGCGCAGTAGGGTTCTTACACGTGCAACCAGCTCCGTAAAATCAAAGGGCTTAATCAGGTAGTCATCTGCGCCAAGCTCCAGTCCTTTCACTTTGTCCCGCACGTTGTCCTTTGCGGTTAAAAACAGGACCGGTTCTTCGTGCCCGGACTCCCTCAGTGCGCTGATGATTTGCCACCCGTCGAGGAAAGGCAGCATCACGTCCAGTATTATCAAATCATACTGTCCCTTCGACGCGGCCCCGAGACCATCGCGGCCATTATTAAAGAGATCGGCCTGATAGCCTTCCTCAACCAGTCCCTGCTGCAGGTAACGACCTGTTTTTTGTTCGTCTTCAACGATTAAAATACGCTGCATGGTCAACTCGCTGATATGAAAGTAAAAATCTCACGCATGAGCTTTGGCTGTCCCCTAGCTGACCTGAGACGGAGCAAGCATTCCGAGCCACGCTACGGCGCCCAGAATGATAATCGCAACAACGAATTCTGTCAGGATGCTGTTTCGCATCAGGGCAACGCTGCGATCATAATTCCCTTCCCTGACCATAACTTCAAGCCGGGGACCCAGGTGAAACCGGTTTGCTGCAGCCAGAAGAAGCATCAGAACAAACAGAGCCGTCTTGGCAAGCAATATCCTCCCCCAGGAACTGTTGAATAAGGGAGTTAAGTTACCCTCAGCAATATACAGATAGTTGACCAGCGCACTCAGGATCAGGGCTACAACAATCACCGTTCCTGCCGTGGCAAATTTTGCCAGGGAGTCAGATATCACAATGACGCTCTGTGCATTATGCTCGTTTCTGCGCATCAGCAGGATAGCAAATGCAACCAGAGCACCTGTCCAGGCACCTGCAGCGCCGAGATGGGTCAGATCGCTCAGTAAATGGAGATAGTAATGCAGACCGTCATGCATAACGGCGTGTCCTCCCCAGGCAAGTGTAGCCAGCGCCACGCCCCCACTCATCGTCATCAGCAGGCAGGACAATACTCTCTTATTAGTGTAAAGGAACAAAGCACCGAGTGTGGTAAACAGGGCACAGAGCCTGACAATCCAGCTAATACCCACATCAGTTTCTTCTATCACCATCTCGATAACATGGATGGATAATTCTCTGAGGTCAGTTACTCCACTCATGGCATTAGATACCAGGAGCATATTAATGCCAGTAAGAATGATGCCTGTAACAACAGCAAAGGTTATAAACGACCTGAAATTAGTCAGGTTATAGGTTTCATGTCTGACACCGCTTATTCCATATATCTGAAAAAATGGCAATCCAAATATTACCATCAAATCCAGATAAAGAAGAAAACGAAAAACAATCATAATCAGGTCGTTCATAATATTACTTCACTGTAAAGGTGTAATTACCGGTAATAGGGTGCGTATCTGAAGAAACCGCGCGCCAGTCAACACGATAAGTGCCAGCGGGTAAAGGCTCTCGCGGAATAATGACCATCGATTTAGGGTCAGCGCCTGGCGCCACTTTTGCCGCGACCGGCATCGGAGAATGTGATGACATGCCTTTCATACCCGTCATCGTTAATTTTGCACCTGAGAATTTCACGGTCAGATTTTCCGAGAAATTAAGCTGAATCTTTTCCGGGGCCGCTACGGCTGAATCAGCCTGTGGCACAGAGCTTTTTAATTCCGGATGGGCCATAGCAGAGAAAGCAACGCCCATAACGAGGCCACCTGTAAGAATGGCTTTATTTAAAATCGACATTTTATTTACCTGTTTAGTTGAGTGTTTTATATCAGTGCGTTAAAACCAGATTCTGGCTCCCGCCAGGAATACTACCTGATGGTCTGTCTCACCTTCTCTTTTCGCCATATCGGATGTTTTCCCGTAAAGTTGATTCCAGGAAACGCCTATATAGGGTGCAAACTCACGGCGTATTTCATAGCGCAGCCGGAGCCCCAGCTCTGTGTCAGTCAGTCCCCTGCCGCGACCCCGCGATTCATCATCCTGACTGTAGAAATTCACCTCATAGGATGGCTGGAGTATGAGCCGGTTAGTCAGTAAAACGTCGTATTCTCCTCCCAGACGAAGGGCTGCTTTTCCGCCATTACTGACAAAACCCGTAATTTCAGACTCAAAATTATAGAGTGCCAGCCCCTGAAAACCGACAGCAGCCCAGGTCCGGGCAGAAGCAGGTCTGAAATCCTGCCTGACACCCGCAACCAAATCCCACCATGGGCCAACCGCATGTCCCCAGAGTAACTGCGCTTCAGCCGCCTCCGTTTCCCCATTGCTTCGTTCACCTTCACTCTTTAGCCAAATCCGATCTGTGTCGCCTCCAATCCAGCTGTTAACACTCCAGCTGAAATTGTTGGTGTTATCCGACCGTTGCCATTCCAGTTGATCCAGCAGAACCAGATAATTAATCGCACTGTCGTGAATCGCATGCCCCTGTAAATTGCCGAATGCAGCCTTCCGGTCGGCATCGGTAACAGGCGGAATTGGCGTTCTGCTCTCAGTTACAATGGGCTCCATTGACGTCATCTCAGTGAAATTCTCATCTGCTGGCATCTGCATGGCAGACATGTCGTGCCCGGCGTGGGGATCTGCAGAGACGGAGCCCGCCGCAATAGAAAGCTGTGAGGTAAACAAACCGGCGACCAGAACAGGTATGGCCTTCAAATTTCTCTTCATTCGCATCATTCCTCCACCCGGACTTCACGAAACATTCCCATTTCCATGTGATAGAGCAAATGGCAGTGATACGCCCAGCGGCCAAGCGCATCTGCTGTCACTCTGTAACTGCGTTTTGTACCAGGGGGAACATCTATTGTGTGTTTACGAACCATGAAATTACCGTTTTCATCTTCCAGATCGCTCCACATACCATGCAGGTGAATGGGGTGAGTCATCATGGTATCGTTGATCAGCGTGATCCTGAGCCGCTCACCGTATTTCAGCAGCACCGGTGCGGCATCTGAAACTTTTCCATGTGGCCGGTTAAATGCAGTTCTATGGTACGGCCAGGTTCACGTCCGTCAGGATCCTCAAAGCGGCTTTTCAAATCCGCGTACGTGAGAACCTTTCTTCCGTTATTTCGAAGACCAATACCCGGATCATTTAATTTCGGAGAGACGCTCATCGCCTGCATATCAACCAGTGGGTTATCCGTTTCTGACGCAGGATGACTTTGCATACCCGGCATTCCGGCCATCCGGGAATGATCCATACCGGCCATGCTGCTGTGATCCATGGGCGCGGAGGATGTCCCGCTATCCGGAAGGTCAGCACCGTCCATAGACATCATCTCTCCGCTGTTATCCATGCCTCCCATCTGGCTGTGGTCCATTCCTGCCATATCATGTCCCATTCCCCCCATACCCATATCTTCCATGGTCAACAGAGGACGGGGATCGAGGGGGGGAACGGCAGCACTTAACCCCTCTCTCGTGGCCAGTGTCCCTCGAGCGTAACCGGTCCTGTCCATGGATTGTGCGAAGATGGTATAGGCCTCACCCTGAGGCTCCACAATGACATCATAGGTTTCGGCAACGGCAATCCTGAATTCGTCAACGGTAACCGGGTTTACATACTGGCCATCTGCAGCCACGACCGTCATTTTCAGCCCGGGGATACGGATATCGAAATAGGTCATTGCCGAGCCGTTGATAAACCGTAAGCGTATCTTTTCACCGGGACGGAACAGTCCGGTCCAGTTTTTCAGCGGGGCCTGCCCGTTCATGAGATAGGTGTAGGTGTAGCCACTGACATCCGCGAGGTCAGTCGGATTCATTTTCATTTCAGCCCACATTTTCCGATCGGCAATGGTGGCTGACAGCCCCCTGGTATTCACGTCGCGGAAAAAAGAGCCAACGGTTGGTTTATTGAAATTGTAGTAATCCGACTGTTTTTTTAATTTTTTCAGCAGGCTGTGAGGATTTTCATCGGTCCAGTCAGACAACATGACCACATGCTCACGATCGTAAGCAAACGGTTCCGGCTCTTTGGCATCGATGATAATGGCACCGTATACCCCCTCCTGTTCCTGCAGACCGGAATGGCTGTGGTACCAGTAAGTCCCGTTCTGCTTAACCTTAAAGGTGTAAACGTAGGTATCATCAGGCTCTATGCCCATAAAACTCAGCCCCGGAACACCATCCATATTGGCCGGAAGAATAATGCCGTGCCAGTGAATGGACGTCTGTTCATTAAGACGGTTTTTGACCTTCAGGGTAATGGTGTCACCTTCTTTCCAGCGAAGAACGGGCCCCGGCAGGCCTCCATTGATTGTTTTGGCCTGACGCTCACTGCCCGTGATATTGACGGCCGTTTCACCAATGGTCAGGTCAAACTGAGTACCCTGCAGGGATGCGGCAACTGGCAGGCTCAGACTGGAACGCGCATTGAAACTCCATACGCCAAGACTTCCGGCTACGCCAGAGAGGGTTAACCCCTTCAGGAAAGTTCGTCGAGACGTTTTCAACAGCATGCACATCCCCTTATTTAAAGTATGGTTACTGACAGAATTCGAGAACCGATTTAAATTAAATTACTGGTTCATCCACTTACAATGAAATGAATCTAGCACACCTTAAGAAACAAATTCATTACAATCGTGTAATGTACATAGCTGTATTACATTTACGTCATCTTCCCCACAGGTTGATTATTTTTATATATGATCATAAGGACATCTTTTATGTACCTCAGAAGGTAATTACACATGAATATATTAATCACGACCACTGCGTTTACAGCTTTATTTTGTGGGGCAGCTTTTGCTCAGTCCAGTGATATTGCCCATGAAGCACATCGATTTGTTAATAATGCCTCAGCCGTCAGTCATGTGAATTCCTCGACGCATGAAAACTTACCGGACAGGGTTAATAAAAACAACACGCCCTCATTCTCTGAAATGAATGAACATGAAAGGGCCATTGTTGCTCATTCATTTATGAACAACAGCGCGTCCTATGCGCATCAGAAAATGATTGAGGGACATAAAAAAGGGTATACGGATTTAATGGTTGATGGGGCACCTTCACCCCATCAATCTGATACCACCCTCAGATGGTTGATAGATCGACTCCGTAGTTGAGTTCCTCTGCGAAGTCCGGCAGTCCGTAACCGATGGTTTTCTTGTAGAAAGGAGAGACCTTCGCAGTCGGTGCCTTCTTCTTGTGCTTCGTGGTGTAGAGCATTCGTGCCCGCATCACCTCGAAGGAGTAACCGCGCCCTTCACGGTTCTTGTCCTTGGCCAGTCGGTTGATGGACTCCGTGTAAGCGTTGGTGACGGGCATGTCCGTCTCGAAGTAGGTCATGGTCTCTTCGCGCCAGTTTCCCACTGCCCTGACCAGATCGCTCCAGACTTCCTTTTGGCCCTTCGGGATGGTGGCTATCCACTCGTCCAGGGCGGCTTCTGCCTGGAGCCGTGTGGTGGCGTCCCAGATGCCGTAGAAGCGCTCCTTGTGCTCGTAGGCGGCCAGCAGTTGCGGGAACGCGCCTGTCCAGGTCTCCATGATGAGGCGCTCCCGGTCTGAGACTTCGTGAGCGCGTTTCAGCAGGATTTTCCGGTCTCCCTTGAGAGTCCGGCTCTGGGACGGTTTCAGCTCCTTTCTGAGGCCCTTGCGCACTCTCTCTAGGGCATCGTTGGCCATGCGCACCACATGGAACTTATCGACCACGATACGGGCCTGGGGCAGCACAGCCTTGACCGCTGCCCGGTAGGGGTTCCACATGTCCATGCTGACGATCTCGACCTTCTGCCGGTCTTTCAGCTTCATCAGGTAGTTGGTCACCACGTCCTGGCGGCGGGTGGCCAGCAGGTCGAGCAGGGTTCGCTCCTCAATGTTGGTCAGAATGCAGCGGTAGCGCTTGTTCAGGTATAGCTCGTCAATGCCCAGGATGCGGGGCGTCTCGAAGCGGTGCCAGCGCCCCAGGAACTCGGCGCGGGCGTTGAAGATGTCGCGCACCGTCTTCTCGTCCAGGCCGGTCTGTGCCGCCACAAAGGTGTAGGGGTGGTTGAAGGATTCCTTCTCCACGTACTCATGCAGCCGCAGTGTCATACGGAATCCGTCCACCATCTCCGGTAGCTGGGGCCTGAATGTTGTCTTGCAGGCCCGGCAGGTGTATCGGCGGCGGACCACCCAGAGAGTGACCCGCTTGCCGTGGATGGGCAGATCACGATAGGGAACGTCACGCTTGCCGAACCGTACGAACTCACCCTGCACGCCGCATTCCTCGCAGGCGATGGGATCGGGCACGTCCACCTGGAAGTGCATTTCGTCGTCGGTTGATTTGCAGCCCAGTACTTGGTATTGCGGCAGGTGAAGGATGTTGTCGGGAAGTTCGGTCATGGTGTTGTATAGGCGTAGGTGTCAGTCAGATCCATCCGACTCGGCATTGGTGTTTGCTTTTTTACCCAACAAGCTGCTGGAAACGAAAAGTAAGGCACCGAGGACAATTGCAATATCAGCCAGGTTGAAGGCCGGCCAATGCCAGTCTCGCCAATAGAAATCAAAGGAATCCACAACATAGCCGCGAAAGACCCGGTCAATCAGGTTGCCCATGGCGCCACCGAGGATAAGACTGTAAGCGATGGCTTCTCCTTTATGACGATTTTCAAGGATCAGCTTGATCAGAAAAATCGAGACCACTACCGCGATTCCGATAAAAAAGTAGCGCTGCCAGCCTCCACCATTCGCAAAAAGACTGAATGCGGCACCGGTGTTCCATAGGTGCACCCAGTTAAAGAACGGGGTCACCGAAACATACTCGCCATAGGCCATTGATTGCTGCACCAGCCACTTTACAGCCTGATCAGACGCTGCCAGCAGGCCCGATATGGACAATAGGGCATACGGCGAGAGCTTTTTGCCAATAATGAGCATTATTTAACCCTTCAACGCCAAAATGCGTCTGGCACCGTTAAGTACAATGCCCCCCGCGATGGTGCCGATAATCAGATCCGGATAATTGGAACCGGTCCACGCGACCAGGGCGCCGGCGGTGATGACCCCCAGGTTGATCACCACGTCGTTGGCCGAGAATATCCAGCTTGCCTTCATGTGCGCCCCGCCTTCCCGATGTTTGGATATGAGCAGCAGACAACTGGTATTGGCAATCAATGCGACGAATGCGATAGCCATCATCACCAGCGATTCAGGCTCACTACCGAATACAAAGCGTCTCACCACCTCTACGAGCACGCCCACAGCCAAGATCAGTTGCAGTACACCAGCAAGATGCGCGGCACGTACCTGCATTTTCACGCTATGTCCAACCGCATAAAGGGCAAGCCCGTACACCGCCGCATCGGCAAAATTGTCCAGGGATTCTCCAATCAGGCCGGTGGACCGGGCGATCAGACCGGCAGTCATTTCCACCACGAACAGAAGTGCATTGATGCCGAGCAACCAGCGCAGGGTCCCGGATTCTTGCTTAGCAGAAGCTGCCGAAAACTCGGCGGCCTTGATGGTCTCCGGATTTGCAGCGACGGTTTCCTGAAGCGAGGCGCCTAGCCCCAAGGTCTTCAGTTTCGAGGTGACGGGCTCGACCTCGCCGTCATGCACGACCTTCAGCCGGCGGTTCGACAAGTCGAAGGACAGCGCCCGAATCTCCTCAAAGCCGTTCAGGGCTAGGCGAATCATTCGTTCTTCTGATGGACAGTCCATCTTCGGCACGGCATAAACACTGACCCATCTCCCTGGCGCCTCGGAGGAGGCCTGTATATCGGTATCCGCTGCGGACGTTGCATCACCGCCACAGGCGCCACCACAGGATTTGCTCATGATACGACTCCACTTGAACAATGTTGTGGTACCATTTAAAACTATAAAGCTACTATAAGGTCAATAGAGTAAAGAATCCGTTGGGGAGGAGGCTGATGCGCATTGGTCAGTTGGCGCAGTTGGTAGGGGTCGAAACACAGACGATCCGCTTCTATGAACAGCAGGGCTTGTTGCCGCCGCCTGATCGGCAGGACAACGGTTACCGTGTCTATACCGAGAAGCATGGTGAGGGGCTGGCCTTCATCCGTCGCTGCAGAATCCTGGGCCTGTCACTGGCTGAGATTCACGAACTACAGAGCTATCAGGACGACCCTCATCAGCCTTGTACCGCCGTCAACGCCTTGCTCGATGATCACATCTCTCATGTGCGGTCGCAGATAACCGCTCTGCAAGCGCTTGAGAAACAACTCGTTTCACTGAGAGCGAGTTGCAACGATGGCCGGGAAGTTGAGGCGTGTGGGGTTCTTGCTGGAATTAGCGAAGGAAACATGCACCAGCAGTAGGTGAAGCATCAACCAGATAATCCGATGAGATGCCGGTCTGTCTCACTCTCATGCAAAGGTAAGATCAACCATTTAATCCGCTTACCCATAAAAAAATGCTGTCCGGCAGTGATGCAAATTCAAAGACCTCGTCTTCTTCTTTTAACGAACTGAATGCCGGAGAAAAAGCCGCTCTCGTGCATGAGCAGGTCAATAATGCCGGTGCGGAAGCACATCAGACGCAGGCAAGAAAGCTTCGCGGGCTGTATTCGACCAGGTAACTGCAGGCGGGTTAGTGCTTAGCGTCAGGTGCGCAGCAGGGCTTTACTGACGGGTTACGTAGCAGGACATGAGCCCCATATTGCTCTGCCGTAACCTGTTTCAGTCCCGTTAATCATCACCGTCGGGCTGGTCATACAGTTCCCAGAGCTTCAGGAGCAAACGGGAAACAAGATATGTTACAAAAATGACGACCATCAACGGTGCTCCCGATTAACTGACAGATGACACGCCTCCTGAAAACCCCTAGCATACGCCGCAGTGTTCATGCTAACGGCGAATTCCAGTAAATGTATTCTACCGATGTCGTAAAAGAAAATGCTTACCTTTCAGCCACCCGCTCGGGGCTGGAATCGAACGAGATCGCTATCCTTCAGCGCTCTTTGCCTTCCCGCTTTAATCTTCGAAAAAAAATGAATCATTAAAACTCGTACTGCAAAAGAAAGCGGGAAAATCACGTGTCGTGGCCTATAAATTTACGTCCGGTTCATTTAATTACACGGCGTATCGTATATCAGATAAAAAGTTCTATAACCTTTCCGATACTTCCGGGAAAGGCAGTCTCGATTATCCGTTACCGGCCACAGCAAGACTCAGCTCGCCTTTCAATCCAGCAAGACTTAACCCGGTATCGGGAAAAGTGAGCCCCCATAATGGCATTGATTATTCCATGCCCATGAACACGAAAATAGTCAGCGTCATCGACGGAAAAATCACCCGGGCCGAATATAACAGTACCATGGGGTATTTTGTTGAAGTAACGGGAAAAGCTGGTGTTATAACTCGCTATCTCCACCTCAATAAAATACTCGTTACTAAAGGGGCCAGGGTTACCCGGGGAGACGCTATTGCGTTATCCGGTAACAGCGGACGTTCATCCGGTCCTCATCTGCATTACGAGCTGGTCATCAATAACAATCCTGTTAACTCACTGGCGTTCCGGACGGCGGCACCCGCTGATAACAAACTCGAACAGCATGCCTTTGCGCATGCCAGAGACTACGAACGATACCTGGACTGATAACGGGACCGCGACGCGGTCCCGTCTGCCGGATTAATTTTTTTTATCGTTTTCACTTCCGTGATGTTGATGATCTCCATGCCCCCCGTGACCGTGGAAAAGATGCATGAGCGGACAAAGCAGCAGTAACAGATATGGCCAGTAGCCTGCCACATGTGACCAGTGTTCGCGCAGGAGAGCAAATGCCGCAATCGCGGCGACAGCAATAAGCGCATAGGTTGTACTTTTCATACCGGACTCCTTCTGTTCGTAACACACCCTTCACTCAGTCTTATTTCCCGAGCCTGACACTTTTCAGACGCAACGCATTCACGATGACGCTAACGGAGGAAAGGGCCATAGCCGCCGCCGCAATAACTGGCGACAGCAGTATTCCATACACAGGATAAAGCAGACCTGCAGCCACAGGCACCCCAAGAGCATTGTAGATAAACGCAAAAAACAGATTCTGCCGGATATTTTTCATGGTGATCTCTGACAGATGACGGGCCCTGTTGAGTATCATCAAATCGCCTTTGAGAAGGGTAACGCCAGCGCTTTCTATTGCCACATCTGTACCCGTTCCCATGGCTATACCCACGTCAGCCGCTGCCAGCGCCGGGGCATCATTCACACCGTCTCCGGCCATCGCAACCACATGGCCAGACTCTTTCAGTCGGGTTATCACTGCTTTTTTGCCATCCGGCAGAATCCCGGCTTCAACCTCATCTATTCCCAGTTTCCGTGCGACTGCTTCAGCAGTAAGCTGGTTATCCCCGGT
>Ga0308161_1004843_pt1 | contig 12118 bp, 24 predicted proteins | sample PhyFR2_FD_201034 | JGI IMG/M metagenome (GOLD analysis project Ga0308161, IMG submission 201034) | Phyllosphere microbial communities from UC Gill Tract Community Farm, Albany, California, United States - DLSLF.R2 | ecosystem: Host-associated > Plants > Phyllosphere > Unclassified | place: USA...
TGTCTGCATATCTGTGATGGTCTCTTTTGCTGATTTCAGAGCACTCTCAGCTTTATCTGCCCTGTCTCGGTAATCTCTTGCTGAATAAGCCAGATGCATAACGCAGAGCACCAGAGCGAACCAAATCAGGTTGCGCCAGTTATTTGCCAGCCAGATCATCAACTGTCTCCGCTAAACAAAGTGAACGCTCCATGTCACGGCGATTCATCAGGCCACGCCATTTCTGACCACCTGCGTAAATCCAACGGCGCAACTCTTCGCAAGCGGCGTCCACGTTGCCAGCATTAAGCTTTTTCAGCAGCGTTGATTTGGAGAATGCACCAATGCCTACGTTGTAAGTGAAGCTGTAAAGCGCCGCACGCTGGTACTCGCCCAGCGGAACCTTTACCAGCGGATCTACCTGGGCTTTTACCAGGCTAACCCGATTCCAGAGCAGCTGGTCGCATTCGCGATCGGTATAGGTTTTATTCCTGATAACGCCTTCACCGGTAATGCCATCGCAGACTGTCCAGACGCCAGCAACATCTTTGTAAGCCACATACTCGCGCCCCTCTACCCCGCCTTTACCGCCGAGAAAGATGGTCGTAATAAGCATTGCCCCGCCGCCAGCTGCCGCAATCAATTTATTTCTTAAACCTGATGAGATAGCCATTGTTAATCCTCACCAAATTTTTCTGTATGAATGTAGCCGCGTTCCTCCAGCGCTTTAATTTTTGCCAGTGAAACTTTGCGCTTGAAGTAAAAATTAATGGCAAATGTCAGCAGGGCTACAATGATGCCTGCCAGAACACCAACGGCGCTCCACTCGTCAGGACTTAGTCGGTTCAGTAAGCCGTTGGCTACCGTTCCGGCAGATGCGCCATACGCAGCGCCAGATGCCAGTTTGCTCATATCTATGCTCATGATCACCCCCGGCTTTGCCGTGGTGCTGTTTGTAGAGTTTAGGGAAATAAAGTGCGCCATCCCGAGCTAACAGGAGTGAGTGAGGGTGATTCGGGAGGCGCAAAAGAAAAAGGTCGCTCTATGGCGACCTGTTGGAATTAATGTGTGGTGGGCGGTGCTGAACTCCGGCATGTTACAGGTTGACGACAGTAACTTTCTTGCCCCAGCGCATCAGCCTGCGCATTCACCACATCGGTTAAGAGCACTCCGCATTCCATCCATCAGGCTGCCATCTTGGAGCTTACACCTCGAACTTGTAAATGCTCTTACCGATGCAATAAAAAAGCCGCCGCTGCAACTAAGAGTCACTAACGGCAGCTTACCTAGATATTATGGGTAAATGGGTATAACAAAGTCAAGACATTTTATGCGACATGCTTGATTTTCTCGACACGTTTGCGACTGTTGAACGCATTTTGCATTGGTTGATACAAAATAAACAGGCTGGCGTTGATAATCTGGGCAACCTCTTTTCTGCAGGTTTCCTCAGATGGTTTGCGCCAACCCTCACCCAAGCGACCCCTGTCGATTTTGCGAGGCTTTGCAGTCTTGTGGTAATAAGATGCAATGGCTCGCTTAGATGAGCCGTGAGCGTAGTAACTTAATAAAATACCAAACGCCCGCTGGTCAATGCGCATGACGGAATCTACGACCTGAGAAATCAACATTCCATCATCATCATTGCACATCGGGCGGCTTGCCGTTCTGGAAGGCTCAACGCTTTCCATCCACTGAGCGATCATACTGCTCATCCGCTTTTCCAGTCTGCCCGTATATACCCACGCACCCCACAACTCCAGCCATCCATTCAGCCAGTCGTGTTGAGGCTTGGTTAGGTTCAATTCTTGAGTTCTCATTTCCCCATCCTCATCAGGTGGCTGAAGTGTTGGAGTAATCGGTAGTCACACATGAAAGAGCTTTTAGAGCGGTATAGTCTGATGTGTAGCCACTTGCGCTGAAGGTATTCGGTCATGATTCCTTTCCTTTTCGCGCTCCGTGAATTTCGAAAATAGCCGGTGCTTTGGGCCAGCTTTCCAAAGGAACCAGGCCGAGCAGCTTTCTTGCCAATTCCAACCGCTTACGAATAATGATTTCTTCAATGGTCATGCTGCACACTCCATTTCCGTTATCAGAACTTCCAGCCTGCCGCCCTTCACCACTTCAGCACGCACCATCCGCACGTCATCAATCAGGCTGTCATCGGCGATTACGCCAGCCTGAGTGAGTGAGTCGAGAGGGGCCTTGAAGAGGTTATCGAGGTCACGCTTTGCGCGTGTTGGTGGGTATGCTGTGATTTTTACTTTGAGACAGCCGGTGAGTAGATATTGCTGATTTGCTTCGGTGATTTGCTTGATGACTGCTGAGGTGTATTCCCTGCCTTTCTTACTTTTGATTTTCCTGCCGCGAAACACTGAGAAAAGGTGGTTGTTACCGGGCGGCCATGGCAATGTGATCCGATATTCAGCCATGCCTCACCTTTCCTTCCCGGAGTAATGCGCTCTGCGTCCTGATAACGCCCTCCAGATGCGCTACGCGTGCCTCATTCACATCAGTAATACGAGTCCGGCGGTCTATCTCATCGTGGCAGCGAGAGCACGCCCATGCGCCAAAAAGGTCATCCGGCTTCATTCCTGTTCCACAGATGCCTACCATCCGGTAGTGCGCGAGTACGACCGTCTCAGGATTGCCATTGCAGATGCCCGGCAGCCTGACCTGGCATTCCCTGCCCCGCGCTTCTTTGCGTAAATTACCTATTGTCATTTCCTGTCATGTCTCCATTGGGGTCACGGAATATCGCGTAGAATGCTGAGCAGTCTTCACATACCCAAGTTTCATCCGGGCTAAGTGGCTGGCCACAGTCAGCACATACCTTTTCCGGTGGCTCTGTCATTCTCAACTCCACATAGGGTTCTGCCACGTCCTGCTTGTGCGCGGCTCATACTGGGATTCCGGCAGCAGGGCGCTTACCGTCCATGACTTGTAGTCAGCGGCAAGGTGCTTTTCGACTTTGATATTGAGGGATTGATACTTGAGAATTAGTTCGTTGGCTTCTTCGGTGGTGCAGTCAGGCTGATGGTGCCAGCTCATTTTCATGGCCTTCCTCCCTGCACTTTCACCCCACGCGCCACGGTGAACCATGAGGACGCCATTGACGATTGCGTGAAATCTGGCTTCTTTGTCGCGATGGTACTTTCTGATTGTGGTGCGGTTAGACTTGAGAATCCTTGCCAGTTCTGCCTGATTGCCCCGTGTCTTTATCAATAGTTCGGGGATTGTCTGGATGGTTGCATTCATGCTGCACGCTCCGATTTAATTTTCATTGCCACGCCAGGATAAAGATCAACTGACCTGTTGCACTGGTTGCCCCAACTATCCCAGCTATCGTCCTGCGAGCGAGCAAACAGCTCGATGCGGGGAACTTCGCCCAGCAATCTCACAAGACTGTCGCGAATGATCTGCGGCTTAGCGGAGTGTTCCATGCGTGGCGAGGTAATGTGCTGGCATATTGATGCGTCCATTCGAGGCGGCAGCTTGCCGCGCACAGCAAAGAGGCAGTCCTCGCTATTCGCTCGGGTCATGTGTCCCATGCCGATCGCGCTGTTGCCTTTGTGCTTGTTGGTCTTGTGCCAGGTGAACCCCTTCATAGTCATCAAGCGGAATCCCCAGGCATCCATAACCTTCAACGCTTCCATCGGTTGAGTCGGAACCCACCACATCGCCAGCAGGCAATTTTCAGCAGCTAAGTCCCATATAGGCAATCGGCAAATATCCGGGATAGTCATGGTCTGATATTTGTGGCCTGCTCCTCGCTCGCCGTCATTGGCTTTATCGCGGTACGTCCACGGTGGATCTGCATAAATCAGGGTGTACTTCTTCATCAAGCCACCTGCTTTTGTCTGAGTTGGTTGTATTCGCAATCAGCCGGCACAGTGAGTCGGCAGCCGATGTTCTGCGCCCATGCTTCAACCTGAGTCAGGTAGTAATGCATGTCGCCAGTGTCGAGGTCTGCTGTGTGTCGGAGGTTGCTGATGTGTGTTCTCTGGCCAGTTTTAACATCGACCATCTCGCGCTGTTCGTAACCGAGGAAGGTATGCTTCATGGCATCTTTCACCCACTCGGGAGACGCGAAAGGCTTTCCACGCTTAATGAGATAAGCGCTCAGCTCTGCGTACCACATATGCTGGAGTGAGTTCTGAGGGATGCTGCGTTGGTCACGCCATTCGGTTATTTTGATGCGCCAGCGTTTGCCGGAAGAGACGAGGTCGAATATTTGCTTAGTGAACTGGCCGAGGGTCGATGCGTGTAGGCAAAAGTCCTGCACCTTTTCCTCCGATTATAATGAAATTGCTAACCCGAGAATGAAACCAGAAAACGCCATCATTAGCGCAAGGGCTATAACCTCCCGTGCACTGAATATCTTAGCTACCATCACTTATCTCCTTTAACGGTTATCCCGGCCTTTCCAATGGCGGTAATAACATCATCGCGACCTTCCTCATATGCCTTGTTTGTTACATTGGTGACATCTTTAGGAAGCTCAACAACGACCGCAGCTCTGCTGGCCTGCCATGCTTCCCACGCAGTAAACGTAGACATCAGCAGATAGCCGCCATTTGTTCCCCGATGTATGGCTCTCGGTGATGCTCCATTGTCGCTTGCCCACGCCTCAAAACCTTCTCTGCTCTTATCCACGCTTACCTCCCGCCCATCGCCAAAGAAAAAGGCCAACAATCAATGCTGTCCCTGCGCTTAACTCTGTTATGTAAAGTGGTAGCATCACTCACCTTCCTTTGGTGGCTCAGGTAGTGGTTGCCAGTGAGTGACTTTATTTCCAACGGGCTCACCAAAAGGCTCATGAAGGAATTTAAATTCGTGCTTGCTGTAATAAGCGATTAAAGAGTTGCAACCCTCACTTACGATGACTGCTGCGTGGTCCCAGCCATCACACTCCGGCATTCTCTCGCTACAGCGAATCCAGTTACCCATCACTCCCCCTCATTCATCATCAGGAAGACTATCATCGCCGCACGGAGCGGATTAGTACCGTGAACATATGTGTGTGATGTGTTGGATGCTCCCCATTCGCCATAACCATAGATTCCGATTCCAATGCCATTTTTGAATAAAATCGGTCCGGCGTCAGCCCATGAGTTGCAGGGGTCGAAAGATGAGGATAAGTATTCGCCATCGACAGCAATCAGCTGCATGCCGTTAACAGGCTCACCAGCCTTTTCGCCTAGCGCCATTGCTACCGCTGTGTTTATCTGCTCATCGCTCATTTTGCTGTAATCAGTCACGCTGCTCTCCTTCCTGCTTAATGACGGGTACGGGTGGGCAAATGTAAACAGCGAATGCATCTGAACCGTCACAGGATTTGTCGCCCTTTTCGGCGACTACCGAATACTCTTCACAGTCATCAGGTGCGCGACATCCTTGATGCCAGGTCAGGTACTCGACAGGCTCCGCCGTAAGCGCTGCAAGGGCGATTTGTGCGATCAAATCGTCGCTCTCGTCCGCTTCTGTCTGCATTCCTGCATCTCGTGCGGACTGAATACCAAAGCGGAACTTTACTAATCTTGACATCAGCTTATCCCGCTCCTGCTCGCTCAGCACCGGCATGTGGTATTCACTCATTGCTTGCTCCTTCTGATTCCTGCTGCTCGATGACCTCAATCAGCAACAGGATGTTTTCTGGGCTGGCCAAGTCCTGCCATGCGTCAGACGTATCTGATGCTTCGCGGCACATGATTTCTTCTTCCGCTGCTGATTTAATTTGCTGCAACAACTCTGCTGTTAGCTTCTTCATTGCCCTTCCCCTTTGGCTGGCTCGCTATACCATTCGCCACAACCATCACAATCAGGACAGGTAGCCGATGGATTGCTAAAGTGGTAACCGCCTAACGTTTCATCGACCTTCCCGGAACCGCTGCATGTGTCGCATTCGTGAGTAATCAGATCTTTTGCGTCTGTCATGGCTGAATGTTCCTTCTGTTGACATACCCGTCTCGAAATCGTTGATAGTTAAACTTATCGCTTTGCAGAAACGGGTTATCGTTGATGCTCAAGCCAATAGTGCAGTAGTAGCCACCGAGTTCGTAAGGGGAGTTCATATCACGCTCATTTCCATCGCTGTCGATCCTCTTAGATGGTGTTATTGCTGTTGTCATGACTTCTCCTGCTTGCGATAGCCCATTCTTTTATCCCCTCCAGTCATTGCTGCTGGTCGATTCTTTCTGGTTATCTGCATAGCGCCGTGCAGCTTCTGCCTGTTCGATGTTGGTGAAGTGACCGTTTTTCCAGCCCATGTAAAACGTCTTGGGCTGTCCGGATCGATACTTGCCGACAATGATTTCAGCAATCCCTTTCATATCGGTTTTCTCGTTATAAACCTCGTCGCGATAAGGAAAGATAATCACATCCGCATCTTGCTCTATTGCACCTGAGTCCTTCAGGTCTGCCATTGTCGGTCGCTTCTCTACGCGGGTCTCTACACCACGGTTAAGCTGTGACAGTAGAATTACCGGTACTTTGCTGCGCAAGCTGAACTGCTTGAGCTTTCGGGTGATTTCTGCGATGGCGAGGTCGTGACGGTCTGCCTTTGGTTTTTTCATCAAGCCGAGATAGTCGATACTGACGAAGCTCAACCCGCCGTCCATGTTCAACCGGTCAGCGTGTGCGATAATCTCGTCAACGCTCAATGTTTCATCAAGTACGTAGTTCTGTTCATCCAACAGTGTTCCGGTTGCGCCGGTAAGCCTTGTGTACTGCTCCTGAATCATGTCCAGAGGGTTTCGCAACGTGCCGATCGATAACCCAGCCCTGTCGGCAACGTGGCGCTCCACAACCTGCATATCTGACATTTCCATTGAAATCATCAGTCCTCGACCTTTCTGTCGGCCGATTGAATTTCCAATGTTGATTGCCAGTTCCGTCTTGCCCATGCCTGGCCTGCCAGCGATCACGATCAAGTCTGTACGGTCGAAGCCGCCATACTCATCATCCATCGCATCGATTCCTGTTTTCAGGTACAGGCCAGAATCAGAGCCGGCCATGCGCTTTTCAAGAACGTCCATGTAGTCGGGCAGCATGTCGCCTATTCTTCGCGGCAACCGATCGTTGGTTTCGAACTGTAGCTTTGAGACGATGCCGGACACCTCAGCAATGCGCTCGTTGATATCGTGTGTTCCGGCAGACCTGAGCATTGCAGCGGCACGAATAAGCTCCTGCTCGCCCTTGCGTAGCATCCAGCACTGACGAACTCGTTTAGCCCACGCCTTGATGTTCGCCGCGCTGCGGCAGCGGGAAGAGACGGTCAGGACAACATCACGTGACTGGTCACTGACTCCCGCCTGCACTGTGAACATGTCGATTGGCTCGGCCTTGTCCAGCAGGACGCAAATCACCTGATACATGTTGCGAAGGTGGAAATTCTCGAAAGCATCAGCTGGCAATTTCCCGGATATTTCCCGGCAGTCGATGTGATCGCCCTTCACCATCATCGCGCCGACCAGTTGCTCTTCAAATTCGTAACTGTCCATCTCATGGCTCCTGGCTGATTACTTGGTCGATGATGCGCTGAGTCAAAGCGGTATCTATCCCGTACTTTCTGCCGGCAGGATTGTCACCCATGGCATAAGGCGTCGGCATGTATCCAAATTCGATATAGCCGTTGATGAACGTGTCTATGTCGCGTGGGTGACGTTGAGTTTCTTTGCAGTGCTTGAGGTGAGATTCATACAGGCGCTTTACGCCCTTTTCAGTTGTCGTGCTGATACTGGCAATGCGAGGCAATCCATGCTTGAGAGCTTTGCAGTTCCACGTGTCTTTGAATCGTTCACGATCGAATATGAATTTGTTGGATGCCTGCCGTTTGGGTTTTGATTCTTCCTGAATCAACGAATCCCCGCTTGGGGATTTAGGGGTATTATTTAATTCTTGTTCTAGTAACTTCTTGTTCTGTTCAACCTTCATTGTTACAAGGTTTGTTACCTCCGCACCATCTGAGGCCGCGCCAGCTCTGGGTTTGTTTGTTACCTTTTTCGTTACTTTATTTGTTACCTCAAAATCACCCTGATAATCGGTGTAATTTATGATGGAAATTACAGTACCGTGGCGGCTTCCAGAGTAGGTAATCATCTTTTCAGTGACGAAAAAATCAAGCATATCTCTGACCTGCTTGGCGGTCTTTTCTCCTCCTTTTGAATCCCGGAGTTTTCTGGCGAGGATATTTATCTGCGTTACAAGCTGACCAGATGACAAGTCCCACTGAACGCCGTCAAATTCCACCTTTCGCGGCCTGTAGGAGGCCTCTCCGATTAGCCTAACCCAAAGGGATAGCTTTGCAGTATCCCTTGCCCAATCCTTAGATAGAACGCTCCTGAACAGTGCAAAATGCCCCTGCTTTTGGTTTTCCATCCGTGAACTCCTTGAAGGCTGATCACCTCCGAATTCTGCGTAGGCTACATTGCTCATTTGCCCTTCCCCCTATCCTTATACTCCTGAACCAGTGCCTTCAGCTTTTCAAATACAGCCGGGTTGCAGGTTCTAAGGTATCGGGAGCGGACAATGCTCTTATGCAATTCGTCCTGGCTTATTACGTGTCGTTTTGCCATAATTACTCCTGTGAATTGATCCAGTCTTTTCGCATCAGGCCTCGAAGCTGTTGACGCAGCTCGGGGCTTTTTCTTTTGGTGACATCGCGTTAATCGTGTCCTGCACCAGTCGCCCGACAGGGCTTACTTCCCATGCCAATTTTGCTGTGCAGATAACAGCTGCAATAAACCGCCAGTCAGCACGGCTTATCTTCGATTCGTGACAGCCAACATTCTTGGCGAATTCCCTTCCTGTTAAAGCCGATACCGCCAGAAGCAGATCGGTTTCTGTACGGTCAATTTCACGCTGGGTTGGTTTGCTGTAGTTTGCAGAATCCATAGTTAATACTGTCCTTGTTAGTTAAGTAGTTACGTGTGTGCACCGTGGGGTGCCACAATGTTTGGTAGGGACGAAGCATCCCTGGTTAAGTTGTGTAAAGAGCGTTGTTGCTTATGCTGCTGTTGGCGGGAAAAGATCATCAATTCCCACTGACGCACCGTGCTTATTAAATACGGCGACTAGCTCACGACACTGGATGACATTTAGACTTCGGCGACCATTTTCGTAATGGCCGATTGCCCCTTTAGTCAAACCCAGCTCAGTGGCAAGCTCTCCTTGCGTCAGGCCCAACTGCTTACGAATGATGCGTAAGTTGTTCATAGGGTCCTCCTTAAAAACATTAGTATACATATCGTATCTATATCGAGCAAATAAATATACAAAACGTGTATCGATAAAAAGAATACGGAATGTATGATTTAGGGATGAATATGAAATGGCATGATCTAGCCAAGTCCCGCATGAAGGACTTGAAAATTAGCCAGGAAGTTTTGGCTGAACACCTTGGGTTAACAAAGGGTGGGGTTAGTCATTGGCTAACAGGTAAGAGAGAACCCAGCCTTGAGAATATTGCCAAAATACTGAAGTTTCTTGGCATGAAAGAGTTTACGGTCAGCTCCGGTGGGGAAGTATCTCCTGTGGGAGAGGTGGAGCACGCATCCTTTGCGGGTGCCTACACCCGCGGTGCAAAATATCCAGTATTGAGCAAGGTGCAGGCTGGCTCTTGGTCCGAGGCCTGTGAGCCATATACGCTTAAGGATGTTGACGTTTGGCTAGAATCAGACGCATACACACAGGGTGAAGCATTTTGGCTCGAGGTGGAGGGTGACTCAATGACTGCGCCAATCGGCGTGAGCATCCCAGAAGGAACTTTTGTTCTCTTTGACACCGGTCGTGAGGCTACAAATGGCAATTTGGTGATTGCAAAGCTGGTTGATGATAATGAGGCAACATTTAAAAAACTGATCATCGACGGCAGCCAAAAGTACCTTAAGGGGCTTAACCCCCAATGGCCATTAGTTCCGATAAACGGCAACTGTAAAATCATTGGCGTGGCGATTGAGACTAAGATGCGGCTCGTATAACCCAGTGGCCGGAAGAGACGTTCGGGTGATCACAGCAATATAAAAAAGGGATAAATATGAGTAATCAGATAGCGATTAATGAATTTGATTTTAACGGAAATTCCGTCAGAACAATAACTGACGAAGAATCAGAAGTGTGGTTTGTTGCTAAGGATGTGGCCGACATTCTTGGATATGCAGAGACAAGCAACATGACTGAGAGGCTGGATGATGACGAAAAAAGAAAACATACCCTGCAAAACGGACGAAACTATACAAATCAGACACTTATAAATGAATCCGGATTGTACAATGCAGTAATGGGCTCTCAGAAGTCTGAGGCAAAATACTTCAAGAAGTGGGTTACATCCGAAGTACTTCCATCTATCCGTAAAACTGGCGGATATAAAATGGCCCCACAAACATATGCAGACGCACTTCGTCAACTTGCCGACCAGGCGGAAGCTGCGGAACGCGCGCAGATGATGCTTGAAAAGAAAGATGGACAGTTTAAATCTGTACGCGGCGCTTATGGGCAGCACGTAATGCAACATAATAAATATGTGCACAGCAAAGGAGAGGGGTTTAGACACGCAACAATAGCGCATGTCAAAAGCACAATTCCAGGAAAATACAGCTGGCAGATGCTGGCAAACTACTGTAGCTATCACAAGATCCCGGTCGAAATACTTACTCCGCATTATCAATCTGTGCCTTTAAACTCATATCCAGCAGAGGCGTGGATGGCAATTTATAACATCGACATCTCAAATATTTAAAAATGCAAATAGTAAGATTAACCCGGCCACCGCGCCGGGCTATGTGTTGATGAACGGAAGTGGCGCTCGGGTGAGGTCTCAGAGATGCGGCCTGAAGTTTTTGCGGCAGTTGCCGATGATTTACACACAGCGCGAACCTGGCGGTAGATCGGGTCGCTTTCCATTTTTCAGGGAAATGAAGAGGAAAATAAATGACGGCTGAAATTGCAGTTTTCAACAAATCAGCAGTATCTTTGGCTGCAGATTCTGCAGTTACAATCTCTGGCAGTGACGGCGTTAGCAAAATATATAATGGCGCTGAAAAGTTATTCGCACTAAGTAAACATCACCCCGTAGGAATAATGGTCTATGGCTCAGCCAGCCTTTGCGGAATGCCATGGGAAATGCTAATAAAGCAGTTTAGAAAAAAAATTGGCGATAAACACTGTGACACAGTTGGTGAATATGCTCAAGAGTTTTGGGATTTTCTGTGCCAAGGAGATCACTTAATACCTATGGACTTGAGAGAAAACTATCTTATCGATGTTTATAGTAACAGATTTTTTCCGGCTTTAATAAATCATATCGAAAAGAAAAGAATTGACCCTTTCATTGATGAAACCGGAAGAAAACCAAGCATTTCTGAGACTTATCAGATACTGGAAGAAGAGGCAAAAATAGTTCTTTTTGGTTTGTCATCTGAAGAGTTTCTTGAAGGTTTTGATGAGTCGGATATAGAAGTCGCTAAAGAGTTTTCTTTACCAGTAGCGAAAACATTATGCGAAGAAAAGTTATTAAAAGAAGAGGAGACACCATTACCTCAATCCCTTTGTGAGGTTGTTGGAAACTTATTTGCCACCATTACGTGTAAAAAATCACCCTTTGGCCAGAATACTGGCTTGGTGTTTGCTGGATATGGCGAAGCTGAATATATGCCTGCAATACTCGCATTTGATGTTTTGGGCTTCTTTAGAAGCAAATTAAGATTTTCTCCTAACATGAATAAAAGCTCTTCTGGCGGGCTGTCAGGAATCAATGCATATGCGCAAGAGGAAGAAGTCGAAACTTTCCTTCATGGTATTAGTGGGAACCTTCGTAGCTTTATGCTTGCCGGTTTTGAAGTGGAAAACAATGGAATAATTGAGGATATCTCTGAGGATATTGAGGCAACATCCGCAACTAATGAAGAGAAGGAGTTATTAATAAAAAAACTCTCTGACAAACTTGAACATAGGATTAATAATTACAGCAGAGTCATATCAAGCCATATTGAAGGAAATTTTAGCTCAAAAGTCACTGAAATGATTGAGTTTTTACCAAAGCAAGACTTAGCCTATATGGCCGAATCGCTTGTAAATTTAACTGCTTTTAAAAGAAAGGTTTCTAACGACAACGAAACAGTTGGCGGTCCAATAGATCGGA
>Ga0308161_1004844_pt1 | contig 12118 bp, 8 predicted proteins | sample PhyFR2_FD_201034 | JGI IMG/M metagenome (GOLD analysis project Ga0308161, IMG submission 201034) | Phyllosphere microbial communities from UC Gill Tract Community Farm, Albany, California, United States - DLSLF.R2 | ecosystem: Host-associated > Plants > Phyllosphere > Unclassified | place: USA...
GTAAAGGCGGATTGGGCAACCTGATGAAACAGGCCCAGCAGATGCAGGACAAAATGGCCAAGGTGCAGGAAGAGATCGCCGCGATTGAAGTGACCGGTGAATCGGGTGCTGGCCTGGTGAAAGTCACCATTAACGGCGCGCACAACTGCCGTCGTGTGGAAGTCGATCCCAGCCTGCTGGAAGATGACAAAGATATGCTGGAAGATTTAATTGCCGCGGCGTTCAACGATGCGGCACGTCGCATTGATGAAACCCAGAAAGAGAAGATGGCGTCTGTCTCCTCAGGCATGCAGCTGCCACCAGGCTTTAAGATGCCGTTCTGATGCAAACCAGTCCACTGCTTGAATCATTGATGGAGTCGCTGCGCTGTCTGCCTGGCGTTGGGCCAAAATCGGCGCAGCGCATGGCTTTTCAGCTGCTGCAGCGCGATCGCAGCGGTGGCATGCGGCTGGCACAGGCACTGACCCGGGCGATGTCGGAGATCGGACACTGTTCCGATTGCCGGACATTTACCGAGCAGGAAATTTGCACCATCTGCGCCAATCCACGGCGTCAGCAGAATGGTCAAATCTGCGTGGTGGAAAGCCCGGCAGATATCCACGCCATTGAGCAAACCGGCCAGTTTGGCGGTCGCTACTTTGTGCTGATGGGACATCTCTCGCCGCTCGACGGCATCGGTCCGGCTGATATTGGCCTGGATCGTCTGGAGCAGCGTCTGGAGAGTGAAAACCTGCAGGAAGTGATCCTCGCCACTAACCCGACGGTGGAAGGTGAGGCAACAGCGAACTACATTGCTGAGCTCTGTGGCCAGTATGGCGTCGACGCCAGCCGTATCGCACACGGCGTGCCGGTAGGCGGAGAGCTGGAGATGGTGGATGGCACCACGCTGTCTCACTCACTGGCGGGTCGCCAGAAGTTTAAATTTTAATCACTTGCCGGTGTTGTGAAAGACACCGGCTTGAAAATCCCCGCGTCATCCCCACATCAACCTCAACGTTTGTTCAACCTGTTTTGTTGAGGTAGCAATGACCATGAAAGGACAAGAGACCCGTGGCTTTCAGTCGGAAGTAAAACAACTTCTGCATCTGATGATCCATTCTCTCTATTCAAACAAAGAAATTTTCCTGCGTGAGCTGATCTCCAATGCCTCGGATGCCGCAGATAAACTGCGCTTCCGCGCCCTGTCAGATTCCAGCCTGTATGAAGGTGATGGCGAGCTACGTGTTCGTCTCTCTGTTGATAAGGACAACCGTACGCTGACGCTTAGCGACAATGGTATCGGTATGCGTCGCGATGAGGTCATTGAGAACCTCGGGACTATCGCCAAATCAGGCACCAAATCTTTCCTGGAATCCCTGGGCTCCGATCAGGCTAAAGATAGCCAGCTGATCGGTCAGTTCGGTGTGGGTTTCTACTCTGCGTTTATCGTGGCGGATAAAGTCACGGTGCGTACCCGTGCCGCTGGCGCATCAGCCGATGAGGGTGTGTTCTGGGAATCAGCGGGCGAGGGCGAATATACCCTGGCGGAGATTGAGAAAGCCGATCGCGGCACCGAGATCACCCTGCATCTGCGCGAAGGCGAGGATGAGTTCCTGGACGCGTGGCGCGTGCGCAGCATCATCAGCAAATATTCCGATCATATCGCGCTGCCGGTTGAGATCGAGAGCAAAGATGAAGAAGGCGAAGGCACTCACTGGGAGAAGATCAACAAAGCCCAGGCGCTGTGGACCCGCAATAAATCTGAGATCAGCGACGACGAGTACAACGAGTTCTACAAGCATATCGCCCATGACTACAGCGACCCGGTCGCCTGGAGCCACAATCGGGTGGAAGGTAAGCAGGAGTACACCAGCCTGCTCTACATTCCGGCGCGTGCGCCATTCGATATGTGGAACCGCGAACAGAAGCATGGCCTGAAACTCTACGTGCAGCGCGTCTTTATCATGGATGACGCTGAGCAGTTTATGCCGAACTACCTTCGCTTTGTGCGTGGCCTGATTGATTCCAACGATCTGCCGCTGAACGTCTCCCGCGAGATCCTGCAGGATAGCCGTGTGACCCAGAGCCTGCGTGCTGCGCTGACTAAGCGTACTCTGCAGATGCTGGAAAGACTGGCGAAAGAGGACAACGAGAAATACCAGACTTTCTGGAATGAATTCGGTCTGGTGCTGAAAGAAGGTCCGGCGGAAGATAATGCCAACCAGGAAACGATCGCTAAGCTGCTGCGCTTCGCCACCACCCAGAGTGACGGTTCGGCACAGACTATTTCGCTGGAAGACTACGTCAGCCGCATGGTGGAAGGTCAGGAGAAGATTTACTACATCACGGCTGACAGCTATGCCGCCGCGAAGAGCAGCCCGCATCTGGAGCTGTTCCGCAAGAAAGGTATTGAGGTGCTGCTGCTCTCCGATCGTATCGACGAATGGATGATGAGCTACCTGACCGAGTTCGATGGTAAAACCTTCCAGTCGGTCAGCAAAGCAGATGACTCGCTGAGCAAGCTGGCGGATGAAGAGACCGAAGAGCAGAAAGAGGCGGAAAAAGCGCTGGAGCCTTTTGTTGAGCGTGTGAAAAATCTGCTGGGCGAACGCGTGAAAGAGGTGCGTCTGACGCATCGTCTGACCGACACGCCAGCGATTGTGACGACCGATGCCAACGAGATGACCACGCAGATGGCGAAGCTGTTTGCGGCGGCCGGACAGGAAGTGCCGGAAGTGAAGTACCTGTTTGAAATCAACCCGGATCACCCGCTGGTGAAACGTGTTGCGGATACGCAGGATGAAGCACGCTTCGGTGAGTGGATTGAGCTGCTGCTGGATCAGGCGTTGCTGGCAGAACGCGGTACGCTGGACGATCCTAACCAGTTTATCCGTCGCATGAACCAGCTGCTGACCGCATAACGGCAACAGGCCAGATGCAGTCATCAAAATCAAGCCGGTGATCATCACCGGCTTTTTTATGGCTGTCCGGCATCCCGCAGCCAGGCACGAAACACACTAATCTCTGTATCCTGACGCCGGCTCTGCTTCGTCATCATCCAGGTCGCCCGCTCGACGCGGACAAAGCCAAGCGGCGCAAGCAGCGTGCCATCCTCCAGCTCTTTGCGAACCAGTAAACGCGGCGCCATCAGAACGCCAAGACCGCTTCGTGCGGCCTGAATGCCCAGCGTCAGCGTTTCAAAATGCTTGCCACCGTTTAAACGGCCACTGTGCCCGGTTTTTGCCGCCCACTCTGACCATGCATGCAGTCGGGTATCCGCATGCAGCAAGGTCATCCTTGCCAGATCATTGCCGACACGTAACTGCGAGGCCAGATGCGGCGCGCAGAGCGGCCCAATCTCATCCTCGCTCACCAGGGTCGCGTCGATATCCGGTTCAGGTGGATCGCCGTGACTGAGGATCAGCACATCCACATGTTCGCTGCGAAGTTGCGAGATCGGTGCCAGCGGCAGAAAGTGAACCTCAATCTCCGGATAGCACTGATAAAAGCTGGCGATGCGAGGAATGAGCCATTGAGATAAAAAGCTGGGGGCACAGGAAATCCGAATCTGCTGAAGCAGGCCGGTGCGAATGTTCTCGCAGCTGCTGCGTAACTCACTAAAGGCCTGCTGACAGCTCACCAGCAGGTGATCGCCGTGTGAAGTCAGTTTCACGCGTCCATTGCTGCGGACAAAAAGCGGTTTGCCCATCCAGCTTTCCAGTTGGCGAATCTGGTGGCTGATAGCGCTGTGCGTGACATGCAGATGTTCGGCCGCCACACTAAAGCTGCTGTGTAAGGCTGCCTGGTGAAAATAGTGCAGCGCTCTCAGTGGCGGCAGTCCGTTCATCCTTATCCCCTGTGCAAAAATCTCACAGCGATTGTCAATTTATATCATTTCAAAGTCCAGCCGCATTGACCTACTCTGTAGGGCAAATTATGGCGGGTTGACTCAGCCTTATATCTGTGATTTCACTCGGATATTCCGCCTCGCCTGACCTGCGCTTACGCCGCACACTCCCTGAAGCGAGACAGCCATGGCACACGGCCCTTTAACCTCTGAAACATCAGCAGAGGCGCGCCATCGGTTACGCCTGGCGCTCTCACGCTTTTACCGGCTGGAGCAGTTTGATCTCTTCTTCGCGCCTTCACTCCATGTGGCGCAGGTGCTACTTTCTCAGCTGTTTCTTCGGCAGGAACAGGCGCGCAATCAGCACCGTTATGCCTCACGTTATCCGGTCACCGAACTCAACAACCTGCCAGCGGTTCCGCTGATAGCGGGCACTATCAGGCTGGTCCCGCATGTCGAATTGCCTAATGGTCGTGTGCGCCCGCTGCAGGATTGCCAGAATCAGGGTGTGACAGAAGCGAGCGAGAGTTTTGCCAGCGTGCTGCATCAGAAACTGATCGACGAAGCCCATCTGTTTGTGACCCGACTGGATCGCCACGCAGAGATCTGCAGCGATCTGGTGCTGGTGGCATTGCGAACACATGACTTCAGTACGCTGGTTCGCAGCGAACTACGGCTGTTTGAACAGGGACTGACCCTGACCGCCATGCACGAGGCGCTGCGCCGCATCGACGATCCGCAATGGCGACCTTACAATGCCGCCACTGTCGATGCGCTTTCCCTGTCAGCCCCGCTGTCGCTGAACTCCTGCCATCAGCCCGGATTGCCGTTTGCCAGCTTTAACGTCCCGCCCTCGCTGATCGCTGCGTTGTCAGATGCGGAAGATGTGGTGAAATGGCCGCAGCTGGCGAGGCTGCAGCTGACTGCTAATGTGCGCGGCAGCGGCAAAAAAAGCGTCAATATGACGCACCATCTGAGTCGGCGACTGCAATTCCTGCTCAGCGCAGGCGGTAAATCTGAAAAAGCAGCAGGCAGGCCAGGTGGGTCGGGGTCAGGGCCAAAAAGCGACTAAAGTCGCCCCGCGCGATCCGCGCCCTTCCTTGTGATGAGCGGGTCATAATGGTATGTTCTTCCGCTTCTAAGATAGATCAATGCGATTCGCAAGGGGATTTACGCAATGCGTATTATTCTGCTCGGAGCTCCGGGCGCAGGTAAGGGGACTCAGGCCCAATTCATCATGGAGAAGTACGGCATTCCGCAAATCTCCACCGGCGACATGTTGCGTGCAGCAGTAAAAGCAGGCAGCGAGCTGGGCAACCAGGCGAAAGCCATCATGGATGCTGGCAAACTGGTGACCGATGAGCTGGTGATTGCGCTGGTTAAAGAGCGTATCACTCAGGAAGACTGCAAAAACGGTTTCCTGCTGGACGGTTTCCCGCGCACCATTCCTCAGGCAGATGCAATGAAAGAAGCCGGGATCAAAGTTGATCACGTGCTGGAGTTTGCCGTACCGGACGAACTGATCGTTGAACGTATCGTGGGCCGTCGCGTTCACGCGCCATCTGGCCGCGTTTATCACGTCACCTTTAATCCACCGAAAGTGGAAGGTAAAGATGATCTGACAGGCGAAGAGCTGACCACACGTAAAGATGATCAGGAAGAGACCGTGCGTAAGCGCCTGGTGGAATACCATCAGATGACCGCACCGTTGATTGCTTACTACAGCAAAGAAGCGGAAGCAGGCAACACCGCCTATCACAAAATCGATGGCACCCGTAAGGTGACCGAAGTGAGTGCCGAGCTGGCTAAGATCCTGGGCTAAGCCCAATGGGGCCGGTATTACTGGCCCCTTTTGCAGCGATTGCTTTTACCTCCCCCTGATTCCGCTACAATTTCCCTGTTTTCACGCATCCCCGTTGTCAGCAAGGAACTCAAATGAGGCAAGATCAGCCCGGCGTATTATTGGTTAATTTAGGCACGCCAGACGCCCCAACCACACCTGCAGTTAAACGCTATCTGAAACAGTTTTTAAGCGATCCGCGCGTTGTCGATGCGCCGCGCTGGCTCTGGTGGCCGGTTCTCAATGCCGTCATTCTGCCGTTTCGTTCGCCGCGCGTTTCTAAGCTTTATACATCCGTCTGGATGGAAGGCGGCTCACCGCTGCTGGTTTACAGCATGCGTCAGCGCCATGCCCTGGCGGCACGGGTCGATATGCCGGTTGAGCTGGGTATGAGCTATGGCAACCCGAGCCTGAAAAGTGCAGTCGATAAGCTGATGGCGCAGGGCGTAACCCGCCTGATTGTGCTGCCGCTCTATCCGCAGTTCTCCTGCTCTACCGTGGCCGCGGTGTGGGATGGTCTGACCGCCGTATTCAATGATTACCGTTCGCTACCTGACGTGCAGTTTATTCGCGACTACGCCGAACATCCGGCCTATATCGCTGCGCTGAAAGCGACGGTGGAGCGCTCATTTCAGCGGCACGGTCAGCCCGATCTGCTGGTGTTGTCGTTCCACGGCATTCCGCAGCGTTTTGCCAACGAAGGCGATGACTACCCGCAGCGCTGTGCGGATACCACGGCGGCCCTGGTTAAAGCGCTGGGTCTGCGTGACGATCAGTACATGATGACCTTCCAGTCACGTTTTGGTCGTGAGCCCTGGCTGATGCCTTACACCGACAAAACTATGGAAAGCTTACCCGCCAAAGGGATCAAACATGTTCAGGTGATGAGCCCGGGATTCTCGTCTGACTGTCTTGAGACGCTGGAGGAGATCAGTGGTGAAAACTGCGAAATTTTCCTGCATGCCGGTGGAGAAAAGTTTGAGTATATCCCTGCGCTGAACGCCGACGAGGCGCATATCGACATGATGGTGCAGTTGGTCGACGCACGCCGTTAAAGTGCAGGCGGAGAGTGTGATATCATTCTCCGTCTGTTTTTCCAGACGGCAGTCCCGATGAAATTTCCCGGCAAACGCAAATCCAAACACTACTTTCCTGTCAGCGCACGCGATCCCCTGTTACAGCCGGCCCAGCACGACATTGATGCTGGCAGCTGGGTGGTAGGTATCGATCAGACGCTGGTGGATATCGAAGCCAAAGTCGATGACGACTTTCTCGCACGTTACGGCCTGAGTGCCGGGCACTCACTGGTCATCGATAATGCCGTCGCGGAAGCGTTGTACAACGAGTTGATGCGCGAGGCGCTGATCACCCATCAGTTCGCCGGTGGCACCATCGGTAACACGCTGCATAACTTCTCGGTCCTGGCCGATGACCGCTCCGTACTGCTGGGCGTTATGTGCAACAACATCCAGATAGGCGGCTACGCCTATCGCTATCTCTGCAACACCTCAAGCCGGGTCGATCTCAACTATCTGCAGGGCGTCGATGGTGCCATTGGCCGCTGCTTTACGCTGATTGGCGAACATGGCGAGCGAACTTTCGCTATCAGTCCCGGCCAGATGAACCAGCTGCATGCGGATAATGTCCCGGAAGAGGTGATTGCCGGAGCCTCTGCGCTAGTGCTGACCTCTTATCTGGTGCGCTGTGCCGAAGGTGAACCGATGCCGCAGGCGACGCTACGGGCAATTGAGTACGCCAAACGCCACAACGTGCCGGTGGTACTGACACTGGGCACCAAACATGTAATTGGCGACAATCCCCAATTCTGGCGGGATTTCCTGCGTGATCACGTCACCATCGTGGCGATGAATGAAGAGGAAGCGCTGGCGCTGACTGGCGAAGCCGATCCGCTGCTCGCCTCCAACATGGCGCTGGACTGGGTAGATCTCGTGCTCTGTACCGCTGGTCCGATTGGGCTTTACATGGCGGGCTACACCGAAGACGAGTTCAAACGCAAAACCAACCATCCGCTGTTGCCTGGCGCAATTGCTGAGTTCAACCAGTATGAGTTCAGCCGTGTGATGCGCCAGCAGGATTGCCATCAGCCGCTGCGCATCTTCTCGCACATCGCGCCTTATATGGGCGGACCGGAAAAGATCATGAACACGAATGGCGCCGGAGATGGTGCGCTGGCGGCGTTACTGCATGACATCACCGCCAACAACTATCACAGCCTGAATGTGCCGAACTCCAGTAAACATGCGCGTCCGTATCTGACCTACTCGTCGCTGGCGCAGGTGTGTAAGTATGCTAACCGCGTCAGTTATCAGGTGCTGAATCAGCATTCGCCGCGTTTAACCCGTGGTCTGCCGGAGCGGGAAGACAGTCTGGAAGAGTCTTACTGGGATCGGTAAAGCGGGTCGTTGCCACACATAAAAAAAGCCCTTCTGAACAGAAGGGCTTTTTTTGAACACGCATCAGCGCACGACATCGCAGGGCTGTAAATCCTCGCCTTGCGTCATCTCATCCTGCAGGATTTGCAGCATACTGCTGGCAATCTCACGCTCACCCATTACGACGCGGGTGGCACCACGCTCCATGATGTATTCCACTTCATCGTCATAGTGGGCGCGGGCGATAATCTCAATATTTTGATGCTTTTCACGCGCCGCCGTTACCACTTCACCTGCTTCATAGCCATTCGGGATGGTCAGTAACAGCCAGCGGGCACAGTCGAGCCGGGCCAGCTCCATGGTGTCCGCGCGAGCTGCATTTCCCAGCACCGCTTTAATGCCTTGCTCGCGCAGCGCTTCAACCCGTGGGCGGGAGTTTTCAACCACCACCAGCGGCACATTAGCTTCAAGAAGCTTCTTACCAATCAGGCTGCCAACCCGGCCATAGCCGACGATCACCGCGTGATTGCAGAAATCCACCGGGATCTGCTTCTCATCTTCAACTGCTTCTTCCAGCGTTTGCTCTTCCATCGTCTCTGTTTTCGCCAGGAAACGCTCCAGTAGGGTAAACAGAATCGGGTTAAGCATAATCGACAGGATGGCGGCGGCCAGTACCAGGTTGCGGCCCTCATCATTCAGCAGACCCAGCGAGATACCCAGGCCGGCCAGGATAAAGGCGAACTCACCAATCTGTGCCAGGCTGACCGAAATAGTCAGAGCCGTACGACGCGAATGGCCGAGCAGCGACACCAGCAGCCAGGCGGCCATCGACTTGCCGACCACAATAATCACCAGCGCACCCAGTACCGCCAGCGGCTGCGTCACCAGAATCGACGGATCGAACAGCATGCCGACGGAAACAAAGAACAGCACGGCAAAGGCATCGCGCAGCGGCAGGGTATCGCGCGCGGCGCGGTGACTCAGTTCTGATTCGTTCAGCACCATACCGGCAAAGAAGGCACCCAGGGCAAACGACACATCGAAGAATTCAACCGCACCGAAAGCGATGCCCAGCGCCAGTGCTAATACCGCCAGCGTAAACAGCTCGCGCGAACCGGTGGCGGCGCTGCGGGCGAGGATCCAGGGCACGGCACGACGACCCACGACCATCATCAGCACCATAAAGGCAGCCACTTTACCGATGGTCCACAGCAGATCCCAGGCCAGCAGTCCGGCGCTGGCGTTGCCCTGTTCCATCATGCCGGCAATCGCAGGCAGCAGCACCAGCGTCAGCACCATCACCAGATCTTCAACAATCAGCCAGCCAATCGCAATCTGTCCGCGCTGGCTATCGATAAGCTGTCGTTCCTCCAGGGCGCGCAGTAACACCACGGTACTGGCGGTAGAGAGGCAGAGGCCAAATACCAGGCCGGTCATCCACGACCATCCCAGCGTCCACGACAATCCCATTCCCAGTAAAGTCGCAACCGCGATCTGTGCGATGGCTCCGGGAATGGCGATCGACTTTACCGACATCAGATCTTTCATTGAGAAGTGCAGGCCGACACCGAACATCAGCAGGATAACGCCGAGTTCTGCCAGTTCAGGGGCGAGATTGGTATCAGCAACAAAGCCGGGAGTAAAGGGACCCGCCAGCACGCCTGCGAGCAGATAACCTACCAGCGGGGAGATACGCAGGCGGTGGGCAAGCATTCCAAGGAGAAATGCCAGAACCAGTGCTCCGACGATGGTAGTGATCAACGGTGTGGTGTGATGCATGCCTCTCTCCTTGTATACAAATGTATCCGCTTGTAACAAATGAGTTTAAAACAAAATCTATTCTTTCGCTGAGCAATTTGCGGGAATACCCAAAAAAACCACGTAAAAAAGCCAAATACGCAATCGAAAGGGTATTTTTATTCGTTATCCATAATATTGGCTGATTTGACGCTTTAAACCGGCCCGACTCAATAAAATTTATACGTTCTGAATGACGCTGGTGTGGCACGAATAAGGGTTAAATACGCACACAGAGTGGTTAAAGCCCATCAGCGGCACTTTTGCAGGCGTAAACAACGGTTTAACAACGTAGTTTACAGCCTGTCTCTGCCGGATTCGCAGAATCGGGCACCGTGGTGTCACCTCCTCGCAGACACTGTCACGCTTAGTAAAGGTGGACCAGGGTAAAAAAAAGGCATCGTCAGGCACGTGAGTGTGCATTGGCCTTGAGTTCGCCGGAGGAATATGCGACACAGTGGGGCAATGCGGCAGAAAATCGGGCCAGACGGTAATTTAAGGAGAATCACAGTGTTGTTATCTAAATGGACAGGGGTGGGCGTGACGCTACTGGTGGCCCTGATGCCGCTGTTTTCACAGGCCGCCCAGGCCGATCACACCTATCGTTTCAGTTTACTGCACACCAACGATGAGCATGGTCACTTCTGGTTTAATGAACAGGGGGAATATGGTCTGGCCGCGCAGAAAACCCTGATGGATACCCTGCGCTACGATGTGCAGTCCCACGGCGGTGGCGCATTGATCCTCTCTGCCGGTGATGTGAATACGGGCGTGCCGGAGTCCGACGAGCTGGACGCTGAACCCGATTTTCGTGCGATGAACCTGATTGGTTACGATGCGATGGCGCTGGGCAATCATGAGTTCGACAAGCCAATCACAGTCCTTCGCAAGCAGGAGAAGTGGGCGCGCTTCCCGCTGCTGGCCGCCAACGTTTACCAGAAAAGTACCGGTAAGCGCATGTTCAAACCCTGGGCGGTATTCAACCGTCTCGGACTGAAAATCGCCGTAGTCGGGCTGATCACTCCGGACACCGCAAAACTGGCTAATCCGGCCGGACTGACAGATACCGAGTTCCGCGATCCGATTGCGGAGACGGAGAAGGCGGTGGCCGAACTGCGCGCCACCGAAAAGCCGGACGTGGTTGTCGCGCTGACACATCTTGGCCACTATGACAACGGTAAGCATGGCAGCAACGGCATTGATGATGTCACTCTGGCGCGAAGCCTGCCTGCTGGCACCCTCGATCTGATTGTCGGCGGTCATTCGCATGACGCGGTTTGCATGGAGAAAGCGAACGTCAGCGTTAAAAATTATCAACCTGGCCAGCCGTGCAAACCCGATCAGCAGAACGGGATCTGGATTATGCAGGCCGACAAGTGGGGCAAATATGTTGGCCGCGGTGACTTCACCTTCCGCAATGGTCAGGTGACGCTGGAGGCTTATCAGCTGGTGCCGGTTAACCTTAAACACCAGATAAAGAATGCGGACGGCAGCGAAACCTGGCTGACCTGGCAGGAAGAGATCCCGAAAAACACCGCCATGATGAAACTGCTGATGCCGTTCCAGAAACGGGCCGAGGCGAAATTAACCGTGAATGTCGGCAGCGCTGAGGGCAACTTCAGCGGTGAAAAAGAGCAGGTTCGTTTTGAGCAGACGAATCTTGGCCAGCTGATTCTCCGCGCTCAGATGGCGCACACCAAAGCAGACTTTGCGGTAATGAGCGGTGGCGGTATTCGCACCTCGCTGAAAGCGGGCAAGCTGAGCTGGCGTGACCTGCTTCAGGTTCAGTCGTTTGGCAACCAGGTGGTCTCGGTCACTCTGACCGGTGCGGAGATCAAAAAATATCTGGATGTCGTGGCCAATATTCAGCCTGACTCAGGCGGCTACGCCCAGTTTGCCGGTATCAGCCTGACCGCCGACGGTAAGCAGGTCAGCGACGTCAGCATTAACGGTAAACCGCTGCAGGACACGCAGAGTTATCGCCTGGCGACCAACAGCTTCAATGCGGCGGGTGGCGACGGTTATCCGCGTCTGGATAATCATGCCGGGTATGTCAACAGCGGAGCTGTGGATGCGCAGGTGCTGCGTGACTGGATCAAGGCGCATTCGCGGGTGAAGGCCAGCGATTATCAGCCAAAAGAGCAGATTGTGCACCTGACCGATGAGCAGATTCGGGCACGGGATGAAGCAGCGGAAAAAGCGCGGAAGCGTAACTATCCAAAAATGATTCTGGCGTGGATCTGGCCGTGGGGGAATGAAACA
>Ga0308161_1004845_pt1 | contig 12118 bp, 10 predicted proteins | sample PhyFR2_FD_201034 | JGI IMG/M metagenome (GOLD analysis project Ga0308161, IMG submission 201034) | Phyllosphere microbial communities from UC Gill Tract Community Farm, Albany, California, United States - DLSLF.R2 | ecosystem: Host-associated > Plants > Phyllosphere > Unclassified | place: USA...
AGTCTCTCGTCACGATCGATTGCGGCCGACGCGATGGTGTTAGGAAGAACAAATCTCGAGGTTAAATAAGAGCGGTTTTATAACATATGGTTACCACAACCATTAACAACTGGCACATGAAGGTAACCAATAATGCTGTATTGAGCACCAGTGATCTAAACACCAAGCGGGGGAGCCCGTAACGGCCACGACTTATTTCAACGATTTTTTTCAATTGGACGCAATTATAATAAGATAATTCACGCGTGGTAAACGTTTTAATAGTGGCAAAAGCTCGCGCTTCTAGTCGTTCAATGTTTAGATTTGTGCGGTGTTCAAGAGGTTATTGTTGCGTCAGGATAGCAATACCCTTTATTAAAACATAGGCTTTATCTCCCGTATGCAAATCTAGTTTTTTCCAGGAGTAATGGCTAAGGCGCACAACAAGCCGTGCCGGGCTTTTTTTTGAACCGATATTGATAACGGCTATGATTTCTGCGCCATTTAATTGCAAGAAATCAATGATCTCCCCCTCTAAGATATTTAAGATCGATGTTTTTTGCGGGCGTTCAACGGCAAGGCTGCAATCAGAAGCATCAATACGTAATCGAACATGCTGGTTCTTCAGCTTAAAATTTGCAGGCACAATGATTGTATTGCCGGCAACAACTATCTCATAAAGCCCATTTGCTTTATCAAAATTAGCGATTTCGCCATAAAGGTCCACACTGGCATTGCGGTTACGTGCCAAAGGCAATGAGAGATCGGTTTGTAAATCGGTCAATCGCCCATTGGCAACAACTTTGCCTTTTTCCATCAAAACCAAATGGCTTGCTAGTTGCTCAACCTCATCCATATCGTGGGAAATGTAGAAAATCGGCAGCCGCAATTGGTCGCGTAATAATTCAAGATAGGGTAATATTTCAAACCGCGCCTTTTTATCAAGCGCTGCTAACGGCTCATCCATCAGTACTATTTCAGGTTTGGATAACAGTGCGCGGCCAATCGCCACCCTTTGGCGCTCTCCACCTGATAGATGAAACGGCATACGCGCCAGCAGCGGGCCCAGACCCAGCATATCTATTACGACATCAAAATCCAGCTTCTGATGCCAACCTACTTGCTGTTTAGCCTTTTTCGCTCGGCAAAACAACAGGTTACCTCTTACACTCAGATGGGGAAAAAGATGAGCGTCCTGAAAAACGTAGCCGAGTCGGCGTTGATAAACCGGAATGAACTGTGGGTCATCCTGCCAGATGGTTCTGCCTAATTTTACCGAGCCATTTAAGCGGGTTAGACCTGCCATTGCCCGCAATAACGTAGTCTTGCCGCAACCTGATGGCCCATAGATCGCAGTCACGCCGGTGGCCGGCGTTGAAAATTTTGCAGCAAAATCGAACTGGTCGAGTTTGCCCACAAGATCGATGGCAATGTCTTCACTCATGACAATCGCCATTTCATTCGTTTCTCGAGAATTCGCACGATTAAAATGATCAAGAAAGAAAACACAATCATAATTAAGCTCAGGCGATTTGCTTCACCGACTTGGTCGGCTTCAACATAAGTCATGATAGTGGTTGAAATAACTGCGGTCTTATCGGGGAGATTACCACCAATCATTTGCACAACACCAAACTCACCCACCGTATGGGCAAAGCCCAATATAGCGGCACTGAGAAAGCCGGGTCTAGCTAACGGCAGTTTCACCCGCCAGAAGGTTTGCCACGGTGACGCACGCAGGGTCGATGCAACCTCACTCGGCCAGCTGCCTATCACCTCAAAAGCATCGCGCAGTGGTTGAACGACAAAGGGCAGAGAATAGATAATCGAGCCGATAACCAACCCCTGAAAGGTAAAAGCAAATTGTGTCAAACCAAACCAAGGGGCAAAAAAGCCGCCCGCCCCGTTCGGGCCCAAAATAACGAGCAGATAAAACCCAAGCACAGTTGGTGGCAACACCAGCGGGATGGCAATGATTGACGCAACGATTTCACGGTATCCAGATTGTTGACGCGCCAGCCAAAGTGCAATCGGAGTTCCAACGACCATTAGAGAGAGAGTCGTTGTAAACGCCAACTCTAAGGTGAGTGCGATGGCGCTCCATGTTTGGGGTGAAAGCATGGACTTATCCTCATTGGTTGCTTTCAGGTTGCGATTTTTACACGATAGCCGTATTTCTTGATAATCGCTTGCGCTTTCGGCCCTCTAATATAATCTAAAAATTGTTGGGCTACGGGGTTGTTTTCGCCCTTTTTTAGAAGAACGGCATCCTGTTTTATCGGATTATAATCAGACTGCGGAACAACCCAATGAGAACCTTCTTTGTCATTGATGACTTGCGATAAAGCGACAAAACCAATTTCCGCATTACCGGTTTTAACATATTGGTAGGCTTGAGAAATATTTTGGCCTTCAACAAGTTTCGGTTTAAGTTTTGCCGTTAGCTTTAAATGATCAAGTGTCTCGACCGCTGCTTTGCCATAAGGGGCTGCATCAGGATTGCAATAGGCGATAGTTTTAATATCTGGGTTGGCTAACGTTGCAGCTCCTCGAACAACATCTGGCTTAGTACTCCAAAGAACGAGCGTTCCGATGGCGTAGGTGAATTGCGTTCCTTTGACGGCATAGCCTTCGTTAACTGCTTTTGTTGGGCGCTCGCTATCAGCGGCCAAAAACACCTCAAAAGGCGCACCATTTTTTATTTGATTAAAAAAGTTACCCGTCGCGCCAAAAGAAAGCGTCACATTATATCCTGTTTCTGCCGTAAAGTTGGCGGCAATTTCCTTTACAGGCTCGGTAAAATTAGCGGCCACCGCGACAATTGTTTCTGCGGCGTGACTAGGAGCAGTGGTTATCAACGTAATTAGTAAGGCGAGAACCAATTTTAATTTCATTATTTATTCTCCAAAGCCTAAAAGGCGGCGATAATGACGTGATTGGTGGCAAAACGCGCTGAGACTATCTCTCCGGAAGTAAATTTCTGTCTGTGTGCCGTTGCCACATCTAAAGTCGCGACCAGTGTTCTGTCGTCGCCAATATCAATAATGAGTTCAGCCGTTTTAGGGCCGATCTCAATATGTTTTAACTGTCCAACAACGACATTGTCGGTTTGACTCGGACTGGCTTGGGCCCCCGGTGTCACCGAAACGAACGATGCTTTAATCAAGGCTGCAATGTTCCGCCCAACCACTAGGCCGAGCTCCTTAACACTTTTGCTGGTAATATCGGAGCGGATAATGATGTTTGGCGCTATCTCGATTGTTACCGAAGACGCCAGCGCAATGCTGTCAATTGCGATGATTTTGCCCGCCAAAAGGTTGCGGGCAGATGTTTTCATCATAAAACCCTGGATGAGACCTGTCGATGATAATCCGATGCCCTCCAGCTTGCACGCAGCCTCGTTCAACATCAGCGCCAAGCCAGACTCAAGTTGATGAAATGTTTCAATCAAGGTGATGCCAGCGGACGTTAAACTTGCACCACCGCCACGGCGGCCGCCTGAACTTTTTACCAGTATCGGCTGGTTAACCAAATTCTGCATCGCATTAAGTGCGTCCCAACTTGCTTTATAACTTAAGCCGACGGCGCGGGCTGCAGCAGCGATCGACCCCTCGCGGGCTACAGCTTCAAGCAGGCGTATCCGCTCTTGGCCAATTGTCGGGGCACTATCCTGTTTCAATGTTAACGCTGCTTTAACCGACATAGTGAACTCTCGTTATGTAGTTAGAATTTATATCGGAAGAGTTTTAGGAACGCAAGCTGGTGTGGCTAAAGATGCGCACCATCTATAATCACAGTGTTGCGATATCGGCGTTGATTGGGTGCTGCAAAATACCACGACAGGGAATTGGCGGGGAACAAAATTCTGTAGAGAGAAAGAGTGACGTACGTTCATAAAAGGGTTAGTGTTGGTTGCGCGGGCAAAACTAAGACAGCATACATGTTTTAAATGATAGCCGATAGAGGATGATGATATGAGCCGAATAGTATATGTGAATGGTCAATGGTTGGCTGAAGGAAATGCTAGTGTTTCTATCTTTGATCGCGCGGTGCTATTTGCAGACGCGATTTATGAGGTAACCTGTGTCATTGACCGAAAGCTGATTGATTTTTCAGCGCACATGGAACGGTTAAAACGTTCACTTGCCGCCCTTAATATCCATTTTAACGTCAGCGAGCAGGAGCTCTTAGAATGCCACCGCCAGTTATCTGAGAAAAATAACCTTACCGATGGCTGTATTTATTTGCAAATCTCGCGCGGTGCTGTTGATCGCGATTTTCAGTTGGATAATAGTGTTGAACCAAGCTTGTTCATGTTTACCCAGCGGATCCGTCACGACGCACTCATGGAGATTCATCCGATAAAAATGCTATCTATTCCAGAAGGACGGTGGCTACGCCGCGATATCAAAACGACGCAACTTCTTTATGCGTCATTAGCAAAATCGTCTGTCCTTGAGCAGGGTTGCGATGAGGCCGTTTTTGTTGAAAACGGTTTTATTACAGAGGCAACATCGGCGAATTTTTATATGGTAAGTCATGATAATACGATTATCACGCGCCCATTGGATGGCACCATATTGCCGGGGATTACTCGAGCCCGACTTTTAAAACTGGCGCGTGAAAACGGAGTCACTATAGACGAACGCCCGTTTACGCTTGAAGAGGCGCTGTCGGCGCGGGAGTTGTTTATCTCTTCGGCAACCAAATTTGCGATGCCTGTCATAGCCTTGGACGGAAAGCTTATCGGCGACGGCAACATGGGCAAATTGACGGCTACGCTTCGCCAACTCTATCTTGAAAATCTTATAACACTCTAAGTCAACACATGGTATCAGTGAGCCTTGCGTCTTGATCGCCCGTTTTCAGGTGGGTTAACGAATTGACGTCCGCTCGCAGTATTTGGCGAAAGCCATTCATCAACCATTTGAAAACGCTTAGATCCAAGCTAGTATTCTACTATGAGCGATGGTTTAACCATGAGACATAGCCTATCGACTAAACCAGCCGAACAGCTTTGGTTTAAATGTTGACGAGATATTTTGATCGACTTGGTTTGTATAGCAATGCTAGGCAATGTCGCTGGAAAGCTATGCTGATCATCCATCAGCAATGAGACGATAGAAAATGCCTAAGTTTGCGACGATAGTAGTTCAAGACGATCGCTGATTAGCGTTTTAATTGCGGCCGATGCGTGAATGAGACAGCGCCGCGTGATGTCGCTTCCTCTATGTTTAATTGACAGCCTATCGGTCGTTGAAGACCGACAAAATCCGATATACGGTTTGAGCTTTTGACACGATCATTAAAACCATGCAGAACCATTCTTGCGATCAAAGAATTCTTAACGTTGAGGCAAACTCGTTGCCAGTTTTTTTTAAAAACTTGTTGCGTTGTTCCTCAGTCTAGCAATCAGATAACACGGTGAAAACAACGGAAAAGCTGTGGTCCCATGGCGCGGCTACTAGTCCATAAAGTGACATAACCAATTGTCACTTTATTTACGAAGGTGGAAAACATTATTTTCAATCTTCAGCCCCGCTGGATCATTTTGCTTGTAACGCGTTCGTAGCACGAACACCAAATACTAAAAGCATTGGCCGCACGAAGTGCAAGTTCGGTGAGTCAATCTACCTGCTGCCACTTTTGTAGGTAATCCAAAATAACATAAAAGCGCGAGTTGAAGAGAGCGTGATACCGCGTAGTGGTGATAGAAAACATTTCGGCGATGCCGATTTTTAGATTCGAAAACGACAATCAACCTATTATTGAGCCGGGTTAGCTCTGGGTTGCTTTTGAGGCTTTTGCCGCATCAACGGCTAAAGCTAATAGCGCCTGCCGCACAATAGCCTGATCAAGTTCGGCAAATTTGCGGGTTTGCAGAACAGTATTTTGTAACCTCTCAAGCGCCCGCGCGATCCTTTCCAATGTCCAATGATTCAACGCTCGTTCGACAGTCTTTTGCCGCTTGAAGAAAACCGGTGGTCGGGCACTGGCGATCACCGCAAAAGGCGGTTTACCCTCAACTTCCACGTTATAACGCATCAGTTGCAGCTGTAAAAAATTTCGTTGGGTTGCACTTACTATTGCAAATAATGGGGTGTTGGCCGCGAGCTGGCGGTTGAATTTTTCGTTGAAACCAGCGATATCACCCATAAAAATAGCGTCGACAACTTCATCCTGTGAGAGATTGCCGACATCGCTGACCGATTGCAACACGTCCTCCAGAGTGATTTCATGTTGCCCTAAAGCATAGAGACATAATTTTTCGAGTTCGCCGCGCGAGGCAAGACGATCACCACCAAGATAATTACGTAAAAATTTCCGCGCGTCCAAGGTAATCGCCAAATTGAATTGATCGAGCATTTGGTCAATCAACAGTCCAATGCTATTGGCATCATCACTATAGCACGGCAATGCCATAGCGCTGCTAGAAGCTTCAACGAGACCGCGCAAGCCAGTTCCTTTTTTCAAATCGCCAGCTTCGATTAAAACAAAGCAATTTTGCGGAGGCTGGGTTAAAAGATATTTAATCGCCTCAACTAAATTCTTTTGATTGGCGGCATTTTTAACCCAGATCAGACGATCACCACCGAAAAGTGCCATCGTTCGCGTTTCATCGTCGAGACGGGCGCGGTCCACTTCGTTGGCATCCAGCCTGATTGAAGCGAAAGGATCATCCAGCGCAACACCACTCACTTGAGCAAATTTTTGCGCCCGTTCAAACACCAAGCCCTTATCCGGCCCATAGACCAGCACAATTGGATAGTGTGCGTCCTTTCGCGTTAAAAAACGTTCAACCTCATGGGCTTTTTTCTGCGCCAAAAACCATCACCTAAGCGTTAATTCACGAGCATTTCGCCATCAATGTCAGCCTGTCCACGCACGCGGTGGAACATTTCAATTAGATCGTTGACGGTGAGTTTATTGCGTTGCTCACCCGTGACATCAAGAATAACTTTGCCATCATCAATCATAATCGTTCTCGTACCAAAATCCAAGGCTTGGCGCATGGAATGTGTCACCATCAGAGTGGTAAATCGATGATTTTCGACAAATTCATGGGTGAGTTTCATAATAAATTCCGCCATACTGGGGTCTAAAGCAGCAGTATGTTCATCGAGGAGTAGAATATCACTGGTAGAAAGCGTAGCCATGATCAGTGAAACCGCCTGCCGTTGTCCACCTGAGAGCGAACCCATCATCTCATGTAAGCGATTTTCCAATCCTAAATTGAGTTCGCTTAAACGCTGGCGGAAAAGCTCGCGATTCCTCTTTTTTAAGGCTAATCCCAGCCCGCGATTTTTACCGCGCTGGAACGCCAGCGCTAGGTTTTCTTCGATCGAAAGGTTGCCACAGCTTCCGATGAGAGGGTCTTGAAAGACACGGGCGACAAGCGCTGCGCGTCTGGTGGTGTTTTGATGGGAAATATCGATATCGTTAAAACAAATACGCCCTTTAGTTGGCAATACATCACCCGCTAGTGTGCCGAGCAGTGTTGATTTTCCAGATCCATTCGAGCCGATAACGGTAACAAAACTGCCATTTGCAATTTTAAGATTAATTCCTTTGAGAGCATGTTTTTCAAGGGGTTTCCCCTTATTAAAAATGACATGGATATCGTCAAGTTCGATCATTTAACGCCCCTCCAAACTTCCCGATCGCAATAAGGACAAATGCAATCAAGCCAGCGGTCACCAGATTGAGATCAAAGGGTGTCATGCCAGGTATGCCATTTAATGCGTAAGCGAGTGCAACCCAATAAACTATCGAGCCAATGAAGCAACCAATCAGCGGGAATATTATGCGCTTCCAAGGCATAAAGGTACTACCGATAATGACGGCAGCCAGTCCGAGGACAATGGTGCCTATTCCAAGGCTACTATCGGCATAGCGGTTGACCTGTGCAAAAAGCGCGCCGCCGATCGCCACCAGCGCATTTGATAAAGCCATGCCGATGAAAATTTGCGCTGCCGTTGAAACACCTTGGGCGCGGCTCATACGTGGATTGACTCCGGTAGCGCGCATCGCCAAACCACTGTTACTTTCGAAATAACGCCATAGCAAAGCGATTATAATAATACCTAAGAATGCTAAGACCAAAGGCCGCATGACAGCATCTGAAATTTGACTGCTGCTAAAAGGTGTAAAGATGGTATCGCCGGTCATTAACGGCACATTGGCGCCGCCGAGAATATGTAAATTAACCGAATAGAGCGCGGTGCTGGTTAAGATTGAAGCCAATAGATTAGGAATTTTGCCGATTTGATTAAGCGCAGCTGTCACCAGACCTGCCAAGGCACCGGCGATCGCCGCAAACAGGGTTGCCAGCCACGGGTCATAGCCCGCTAAAATAGCGACGACAACCACCGCAGCACCTAACGGAAAGCTACCTTCAACGGTAAGATCAGGAAAATCTAGAACGCGAAATGAAATATAAACACCTAACCCGACAAATCCGTAGATCAGGCCAGATTCAACTGCACCCAATAATGCGTTTTGAGAAAGATACCACCACATTTTGCGCCTTATCAGTAAGGGTTGCCAAGCTTCATTAACAAGGTTGGCGGGTTAATCGTGAGCAAGGGTTAAACCGTAGGCTGAGCCACTATTCGATAATTTTGGTTGCGCGTTCAACCACTGAATGCGGAAAATGATAGCCGATCAGTTTAGCGGTTTTTTGGTTGATATAGAGATCATTTGTGGGGGCAATCTCCATCGGGATATCAGCAATTTTTTCACCTTTCAAAAGACGAATAACGATTTCGCCCGTCAGTTTGCCAACATCATGATAATTGACACCGGCAGCAGCCAGCGCACCGCGGCTTGCCGAAGCTGGATCGGCAGCAATGAACGGGATTTTATTCTCATTGGCGACCATGATCGCGGTTTCAAGCGCAGAAACGACTGTATTATCGGTGGTGATATAAATTGCATCCACTTTACCAGCAAGAGCTAAAGTTGCATTGCGTACTTGCGATGTTTGAATGGCGGTTGATTCCACCACCTCAAGACCATTTTTTGCCGCTTCCTCTTTTAAGATTTTCAACGCTGCCACCGAATTGGTTTCGCTTGGATTATAAAGATAGCCGATCTTTTTGGCGTTGGGCAGTAATTCTTTAATAAACTTCACATGGGCGGCGACCGGTGTGATGTCCGAAACACCAGTAACGTTTTTATCAGGATGTGCCGGGTCTTTCATAAGCCCGGCCGCTATCGGATCCGTCACCGCCGCAAAAACCACAGGAATTTCAGAAGTTGCGTTGACAGCTGCTTGCGCCGACGGCGTGCCGATTGCCACAATGACATTGACTTTATCGCCAACGAATTTTCGGGCAATTTGCACGGCGGTCGACTGGCGATTTTGCGCAGATTGATAGATGAATTTAAAATGATTGCTATTTTGATAGCCAGCTTTTTCTAAAGCCTCTCTGGCACCATCACGCACTTCATCGAGAGCTGGATGTTCAACAATTGAGGTCACCGCGACGACCTGATTTTTCACCGCCTGCTGGCTTTCTTCAGCGAAAGCGGGTGTTGTAGCTAGCACTGCTCCACATAATGCCAAAATCAATAAACGCATTTTTTCCTCTCTGCGAAGCGGTTGTAGCCCGCCATCTCTAAAACCTCTTTTAAGATTAACCTTTAAAGAAATCAATCATATGCCGGGTCAAAATCATGATAGTAACAATTTTCATTTTTTTAAAAAAATCTATTGCATTCTTATTTTTCTTAGGTCATATAAACCGAGCTTTGGCGATACGATTGCTGAGCGTGAAGATAGGTTTTAAGATCTTCTTAGTGAGCGGGTGTAGCTCAGGGGTAGAGCACAACCTTGCCAAGGTTGGGGTCGAGGGTTCGAATCCCTTCGCCCGCTCCAAAAATCCCAATGATTTTGGATCTGATAAGGCGCGGTCAGATGCTTTTTATTTACGTAAAATCACGCTGAACCAATACGGAACCTACTAAATTTAAATAAAAGCCATTTCGTTTGACCAATCGCCTTCGGCACTATTCAATATGAAAATCTGTGGCGCATGTTTCACAGGTCAAAAGCACCGCCGAGCCGATACTCCAATTGAAAACAGGTCGAGATTTTAGAAAGTACAGGTTTCAATTATCTCTATCGTTAGACAATTTAGGTGTGTAAGCTTCAAGAGTTTCTTTAGGTGGATGCCAGACAAAAGGTTCAAAAAATTTCAAACTTAAATTGTCAGATATTTTCGTTAAATCTTGCAAATCAGACGGCTCTACCGTTTTTTAAACATGTATCTCTTTCGTCGCCGTGCGTCGCCCTACAATGGTGCCGTCTTTGAACCGCCCGTAGGATTCGTGGAGTAACTGTCTGTCTTTAGTCTTCATAAAATCGATAGTTATGGTCACGCCTTTTGCATAGAAGTGAAGGTCGCCATGCAATTGCATAAAAATCGGAGAATCTCCCACATGGTCAATACTACATTAAGAGTAAGTATATATTTCCCTATATCACCTTTAGCTACTCTAGGATCATCTTCAAGGGCACGTGTGTAATAAATAAACTGAGTGCTTTTAAAAAAGCACCAAAGTTGCGGAAAATTCATATCTTCTGAAACATGAATAATGTAATTGCAACCTCTCTTTACGCTTTCCCTCTTATTACGGTCAAAACTGGGAAATGCAGTTCTATCTTCAACCTGACTGTTTCTAATAGCATTTTCCAGTTCGTCAAAGTTTTTTTTGACCTTTTCGAGCGGAGTAAACCTAATTTTCCAATATCCAGAGGCTTGTAATTGCTCTATATTGCATCTCCTTCCAATTCTGCCTTAGATAATTCCTCGTCATATATATTTGAGTGTTATTCGAACCAGACGTCTGAGATTTATTCGCCAACTTTACAAGAGCCTGCGCAAGCAAATCTCTCATATCTCCTGAATTGGAAATTGTTGCGCTTTGGGGTCTTCCGGATGGCCTGTAATAGATGGTCCCTGCTTTTTTGCCTTTGCTATCAATTTTAGCAATGACTGGAATTTCCTGAAATTCTTCAACTTTAATTATAACATAATGTTTCCATCGCTATATAAAAATTTCTCTAAGGAAAATTTGACAATTGGTCGGCGTACTTGCTAATTTGTTCTTGCATAGTTTCCAGATCAAATGATTTCAATAAATCCTCATCCAAACCAAGTCCTTGGCATGTCTTGTCTTCTATTCCAACGATAATTACTCCTCCTGATGGCGTATTCGACATAGCTAAGATATCTTTTGCTAACGATTGAACGTCCCAACGCATAGCGCCTTCAAATTCTTAATTCTCGGTTTCCTTATTACACTTTAACAATTTTTCGAATTCCGAAATGTCCATTATTTTTTCCTATTAAGGCTAAAACACAAAGTTGTACCTACTTTGCGAATCAACCGATAATTAATAGTAACTGCCCTATCGAAAACCGAGTTTACCACCGAGCATATGACATAAAGCTGTCCGAAATTCGTTGCCGCCTCCTTATAGCAACCTAAGCATATTCGGCAGCGAACCAGCCAACGGACAACTGCGAAGCATGGAAAGCTACAACGACAACCGATGAAAGTGGCGTTTGCAGGAAGTCACGTTGGCGGCAAATTACGGCTACCTCTAGCGGCAAGCGAAAGGCGGGCGGGGCGTAGTATCACTCTTCCCGACCTGCGGTGCGTTTTATTTAAACTAACTGAAGGCCAGCCCCGCGCAGGGACTGAAAAACGCATCCGGTCGATGGGAACAGCGGCCAAGCGTAGGGCGAAAATACAGTATTTCTTGGCCGGATTTACCAAATTGCATTGAACATCTTCAGGCCTCTATCCGTTAGCGGTGGGTTACCAATGTCTTCAAATTTTCGGTGGGATTGTGGCAATGTCAGCCCCGATTAATGCGGCATCTTTAACATTATTGATGGTTCTAATCGACGCTGCCAAAATTTGTGTTTTAAGACGTAATTATCAGAATTCAACCGAATTTCGCTATTTAAAGTCATGTCATTGATAGCGAGATCAAAGAAGTGAATTATAATATTTTTTGGCCGGATTTTGCCCAATCGGCGTTGAAGATTTCTAAGCCTTTATCCGTCAGCGGATGTGTTACCAGCGTTTTCAAAATTTTCGGCGGAATTGTGGCAACGTCAGCCCC
>Ga0308161_1004847_pt1 | contig 12116 bp, 9 predicted proteins | sample PhyFR2_FD_201034 | JGI IMG/M metagenome (GOLD analysis project Ga0308161, IMG submission 201034) | Phyllosphere microbial communities from UC Gill Tract Community Farm, Albany, California, United States - DLSLF.R2 | ecosystem: Host-associated > Plants > Phyllosphere > Unclassified | place: USA...
CAGCTGACGCAGATGAGTGAGTCGTTTTTGGTCCATGATTTTCCCTCAAGCCAGATTGACAACGGCGGACTCGCGAGCCCCCTGCTGTGCCGAATGTTTAAACCAGGCGAGTTGCCCGTGCAGATTTACCACCTCTCCAATCACCAGCAGCGCCGGAGTGGGTGCTGAGGCGGCCAGCGCCTCAAGTTGTTCTAAGGTGCCGGTCAGCACCTGCTGATCCTGGCGGGTGCCGCGACTGATGACCGCCACCGGCGTGGATGGCGCGCGGCCATGCGCAATCAGGGCTTCGCTGATCGCGGCCGCTTTCACGGTGCCCATATAGATCGCCAGCGTCTGACGCGCACGCGCCAGCGAGGGCCAGTCGATGTCATGCCCGTCCGGACGGCAGTGACCGGTAATAAACATCACGCTCTGCGCGTAGTCGCGATGCGTCAGCGGAATTCCGGCGTAGGCCGTTGCGCCTGCGGCGGCCGTAACGCCTGGCACCACCTGAAAGGGAATGCCCGCCTGCTGGGCCGCCTGCAGCTCTTCGCCGCCGCGGCCAAAGATAAAGGGATCGCCCCCCTTGAGCCGCACGACCCGCTTACCCTTAAGCGCCAGTGAAATCAGCAGCTGGTTGATCTCGTCCTGCGGCAGCGTATGGGCACTGGCGCGTTTGCCGACGCAGATGCGGTCGGCATCGCGGCGCACCAGATCCAGCACCTCTTCGCTGACCAGGTGGTCGTAAAGCACCACGTCGGCCAGCTGCATCACCTGCAGGCCGCGCAGCGTCAGCAGGCCGCTGTCGCCAGGGCCTGCGCCCACCAGGAAGATCTCACCCTGACGGGTCGGCTCCGCCTGGAGTTCGCGGTCGAGCGTCAGTTTCGCCTCTTCGACATTGCCGGCGGATATCTGACTGGCAAACTGCCCGTCAAAGGCGCGTTCCCAGAAGCGGCGGCGATCCGACATGCGGCTGAAGCGCTGTTTGACCTTATCGCGCCAGAGTCCGGCCACCTCCGCCATCTGTCCCAGCGAGGCGGGCAGCAGCGTTTCGATTTTTTCACGCAGCATACGGGCCAGCACCGGCGCGGTGCCGCTGGAGGAGATCGCCACCACCAGCGGTGAGCGGTCCACAATTGAGGGGAAGATAAAGGTGCATTTCGGCTGGTCATCGACCACGTTAACCAGCTTGTGCCGCGCGTTGGCGGCTTCAAACACCTGGGTATTGAGGGCGTTGTCGTCGGTGGCGGCAATCACCAGAAAAACGTTGTCCAGCTGGGCCGGATCGAATGCGGTCGCCACCCACTCCAGTTCCTGCTCATCCCGCAGTGCCTGCAGTTCAGGGCAGAGCTCACGGGACGCGATCTGGATACGCGCGCGCGCGCGACGCAGCAGTTCAATTTTACGCGCCGCAATATCTCCACCGCCGACAACCAGAACCGGGCGGCCAGAGAGATCGGCAAAAAGAGGCAGATAGTTCACGTTAACCCTGATGTTTTAACTTTGTATTAACGCGACTATACGTCGCGGGGTTCAGGCAGATGAAATTACGAATTGGAATGAGTAGTTACCGAATGGAATAACGCCCCCGCAAAGCACAGAACAAATTGATCTTAACGGATGAAATTTAATGGCTTTTTCGTGAGCCGTTTCACAGATTCAGGCGCATCGCCGCCGGACCAAAAGCAGATAAGTGCCAGCAATAAAGGCAGGCAGTGCTGAGCGACGGGGCCACCGCCCGAATCCACTCGCCGGATGGCCGCGCAAAAGGCGTATAATGCGGCCAGCGTGACGGCCCCTGGCCCGCATGCAGAACGGCTACCGTATAACGAAAAAAAGGATGCACTATGTCTGGTTCCCTCCGCCTGAGGGTCGCGACAGTTTTGTTTGGCGCACTCATCTCCCCGCTGGCGCTGGCCATGCCGACCGGTCAGTTTGCCGAGCAGCAGGTCCGGCACATCGCCACCCTGTTCCCCGGCCGCATGAGCGGCAGCCCGGCAGAGCTGATGGCAGCGGACTATCTGCAGCAGCAATTTACCGCACTGGGCTATCAGACCAATACCCGGCAGTTCAACACCGGCTACAGATGGCAGGAAGATGACGGCTCGCAGCGCTGGCATAAACTCACCGCCACCTCGGTCATTGCCGCACGCACAGGCAGCGTGCCGCAGGAAATCCTGATCGTGGCGCACCTCGATACCTGGACGCCGCAGAACAGCAGCCAGGCGCGCCGCAACCTCGGCGGCCTGCGTCTGCAGGGCGTCGACGATAATGCGTCGGGTTTGGGCGTGATGCTGGAGCTGGCCCAGCAACTGAGCCATAAACCGCTGCACTACGGCATACGCTTTGTGGCGCTGAGCGCCGGGGAAGCGGATCTGCACGGCATGGACGATTATGTTGAGCGGATGAGCGCGCGTGAAAAGAAAAACACGCTGCTGGTGATCGATCTGAACAGCCTGATCACCGGCGATCATCTCTATTTCAACAGCGGCATGAACACGCCCCGCGTCGTGCGTAAGCAGACCAGCGAACGCGCGCTGGCGCTGGCGCGTCAGCAGGGTATTCCGGCGGCCAGTCACCCGATCAGCCACAAAGATTTTAAAGGCCCGAATGCCTTCGACCGCGCGGGCTTCCCGCTGCTGGATGTGACCGCCAGCAACTGGGCGCTGGGCAACAAGGATGGTGGCATCCAGCGTCATCGCAGCCGTCACTTTCCGGATGGCGTCACCCGTCATCAGACCGATCTGGATAACCTGACCTATCTCGATCGCTGGCTGCCGGGCCAGATTGCCCTGCGAACCCGCGACAGCGTGCGCGTGCTGCTGCCGCTGATCAGCGAACTGACCAACCCCAAAGTGTAAGGATCTGACATGTACGTGGTCTTTCTGAACTATATTCGTCCGGTTGAGGAGGTGGAGGCGCTGCTGGCTCCCCATATCGACTGGCTTAATCGCTATTTTGCGGCAGAGGTATTTATCGCGGCGGGCCGCAAAGATCCGCGCACCGGCGAGATGCTGCTGGTCAGGGATATGGAACGGGCACGGCTGGATGCGATTCTGGCGGAAGATCCGTTTGTTGCCGTGGCGCAGTATGAAGTGACAAAGGTTAATGTGGCCCGGTCGGCAGAGGCTTTTGCCGCCTTAACCGGGATTTAGCAGCGGCCGCCGGTCAGGGCTTCTCTCCCGGTGCGGGAGAGAAGCTCAGCATCAGCCTTCGTGCAGGCCGCACTCGCGTTTCAGCCCGAAGAAGCGCGTCTCCTCTTCTGCCATGCCCGGTTCCCACTTGCGGGTGGTATGGGTATCGCCCACGGAGAGATAGCCCTCATCCCACAGCGGGTGGTACTTCAGCTTGTGCTGCTCCAGATACTGATGAATCTGACGGTTATCCCAGTCGATAATCGGCAGCAGCTTGAAGACGCCACGCTGCACGCCCAGCACCGGCAGGTTGGCCCGGCTGCCGGACTGATCGCGGCGCAACCCGGCAAACCAGGTCTGAGCACCCAGCGTTTCCAGGGCGCGGTTCATCGGTTCAACCTTGTTGATCTCGTTATATTTCTCAATCCCCTCGACGCCCTGCTCCCACAGTTTGCCGTAGCGCGCTTCCTGCCAGGCCGGTGAGGTGTCGGCGCGGAAGACTTTGAGGTTGAGATTGAGCTGGTCGGCCAGCTCATCAATAAAACGATAGGTTTCCGGGAAGAGATAACCGGTGTCCGTCAGGATCACCGGGATATCGGGCTGCTGACGCGTCACCAGATGCAGCGACACCGCGGCCTGAATCCCGAAGCTGGATGAGAGCACGTAGGCGCCCGGCAGATTCTCCAGCGCCCAGCTCACCCGCTCTTCCGCTGAGGCTTTCTCCAGCTGCGCATTGGTCGCGGCCAGCGCCATCGCGCGCTGGACCTTAGACATCGCATTCAGTGCGGCGAGGTCGGGCTGACTCATTTTGCTTCCTCCCAGAAATCGCGTGCCGGGTCCAGCACCGGCGCAACAATGCCCGCGCGGATGGTGAAGTCACCAAAGCCTTCGGCGGCCTGGCGTTCGGTGGCCCAGCGTCCCACCAGCTCATCAATGGTGGCGAGAATTTCGCTTTCGTTAATGTTTTCCCGGTACATACGGGGGATGCGCGTCCCGGTGCGGTTGCCGCCCAGGTGCAGGTTGTAGCGACCCGGCGCTTTACCCACCAGGCCCAGCTCTGCCAGCATGGCACGGCCACAGCCGTTAGGACAACCGGTGACGCGTAACACAATGTGCTCATCACCCACGCCATGCGCATGCATGATCCCTTCGACTTTGGTCACGAACGCAGGCAGGAAGCGCTCGGCTTCGGCCATCGCCAGCGGACAGGTCGGGAAAGCGACGCAGGCCATGGAGTTTTCACGCTGCGGTGTCACCTGCTCCATCAGACCATGTTCACGGGCAATCGCTTCAATCTTCGCTTTTTCACTTTCCGGCACGCCCGCCACAATCAGGTTCTGGTTGGCGGTCAGGCGGAAATCGCCCTGATGGATCTTCGCAATTTCCGCAATCCCGCTTTTCAGCGGACGGCCCGGATAGTCGAGCAGACGGCCGTTTTCGATAAACAGCGTCAGATGCCATTTACTGTCGATGCCTTTGATCCAGCCGATCCGATCGCCACGGGTGGTGAATTCATACGGCCGGATCGGATCGAAGGTGACGCCTGCGCGCTTCTCGACTTCCGCTTTAAAGGTGTCGACGCCAACGCGCTCCAGGGTGTACTTGGTCTTGGCGTTTTTACGATCGGTACGGTTACCCCAGTCGCGCTGCGTCGTGACAACCGCGGCGGCCACATCCAGGATCTTCTCTGCCGGGAAATAGCCAAACTCGCTGGCGGTACGGGCGTAAGTGGCTTTGTTGCCGTGCTCGATCGACAGACCGCCACCGACCAGCAGGTTAAAGCCTACCAGCCTGCCCTGCTCGGCCACGGCGACAAAGTTCAGATCGTTGGCGTGCAGATCCACATCGTTGTGCGGCGGGATCACCACTGTCGTTTTGAATTTACGCGGCAGATAGGTTTCGCCGAGGATCGGCTCCTCATCGGTGGTCGCGACTTTTTCCTGATCCCACCAGATCTCCGCATAGGCGCGGGTGCGCGGCAGCAGGTGCTCAGAGAGCTTCTTCGCCCACTCGTACGCTTCCTGATGCAGTTCTGACTCCACCGGGTTCGAGGTACAGAGCACGTTACGGTTGACGTCGTTGGCGGTCGCCAGCGCATCCAGCCCCACTTCGTGCAGCATCTGGTGCGTCGGCTTCACGTTCTTCTTCAGAATGCCGTGGAACTGGAAGGTCTGGCGGTTCGTCAGACGGATGCTGCCATAAATCGTTTTATCGGTGGCGAATTTGTCGATTGCCAGCCACTGGGTCGGCGAAATGATACCGCCCGGCAGACGGCAGCGCAGCATCATGGCGTGACGCGGCTCCAGCTTCTGCCCGGCACGCTCGGCACGGATATCGCGGTCATCCTGCTGGTACATGCCGTGGAAACGGATCAGCAGGAAGTTATCGCCGGTAAAGCCGCCGGTCAGACCCTCTTCCAGATCTTCTTTGATGGTGCCGCGCAGATAGTTGCTCTGCTTCTTCAGGCGCTCGGCATCTGACAGTTTGCCTTCTACAACCAGCGGTCCAGGGTGTTTATCGCTCATTAGTAAACGTCTCGCTGATAACGGCGCTCAATGCGCAGCTCACTTAAAAATTCATCGGCCGCTTCACGATCCATTCCGCCGTGCTCGACCACCACATCCAGCAGTGCCTGCTCGACGTCTTTTGCCATACGATTCGCATCACCACAGACATAAAGGTGTGCGCCCTCTTCGATCCAGCGCCACACTTCCGCCCCTTTCGCGCGGATCTTATCCTGCACGTAAATCTTTTCGGCCTGATCGCGCGACCAGGCAAGATCGATGTGGGTCAGCAGGCCATCCTTCACATATTTCTGCCACTCCACCTGATAGAGGAAATCCTCCGTAAAGTGCGGATTACCAAAGAATAGCCAGTTTTTACCGCCAGCACCGTCGTTGTCGCGCTGCTGCATAAAGGCGCGGAACGGGGCGATGCCGGTGCCCGGGCCGATCATGATCACCGGCGCATCCGGATTGGCCGGCAGGCGGAAATTGTCGTTATGCTCGATGAAGACGCGGACTTCGCCCTCTTCTTCAATGCGATCGGCCAGCCAGGTCGAAGCACCGCCGCCGCGCTGGCGACCTTCGATGTCGAAGCGAACGGCGCCGACGGTAATGTGCACTTCGCTGTCGGTTTCCGCCTGGGATGAGGCGATGGAGTAGAGTCGCGGCGTCAGCGGACGCAGCAGCGTGGTCAGCTGCTCGGCCGTGAGTTCAGCCGGAGCCAGACGCACCATGTCCACAATCGGATAGCGCTGCGCATACTGCTGCAGGCGCACCTTATCGTCCACCAGCGACAGCAGTTCCGCATCTTTCGACAGCTGAGCGTACTGCGCCACGATCTGCGCGGTGTTCACCGTCAGTTCAAAATGTTTCTGCAGCGCCTCTGCCAGCGGCAGCGAGGTCCCGTTAACCGTGACCGGCTCATCGCCTTTCAGCCAGACCAGCGCCAGCAGCTCGCTGACCAGCGCCGCATCGTTCTCATACCAGACGCCCAGCGCATCGCCAGGCTGGTAGCGCAGACCCGACTCGCCCAGATCGATTTCGATATGGCGCACATCTTTGTCGGAGTCACGGCCGGTGATCTTCTGGTTCACCGCCAGGCTTGCGCTGAGCGGTGCCTCTTTGCTGTAGGGGCTGGTGGTGACTTCGTTGACGCTGCCTGCTGCAGTCGCCGCCGCCTGGGCTGGCGATTCGGCGGGCACGCGCTGTTTCAGGATCGCCGTCAGCGCGCTGCGCCAGGCGGTGGCCTGATCCGCGTACTCGACATCGGCATCGACCCGATCCAGCAGACGCTCAGCGCCCAGCTCGGCCAGGCGGCTGTCGAAATCTTTCCCCGCCTGACTGAAGAATTCGTAGGAGGTGTCGCCCAGGCCAAAGACGGCAAAGGCAGCACCGTCCATTTTCGGTGCCTTCTTCGACATCAGGAATTTATGCAGCGCGACCGCCTCTTCCGGCGGCTCGCCTTCCCCCTGGGTGGAGGTCACGACGACCAGCAGCTTCTCCTGGCCAATCTGTTTGAACTTGTAATCCCCGGCATTCACCAGGCTGACGTTCAGCTTCGCGGCCAGCAGGTCATCGCGCAGCTGCTCAGCCAGCCGGCGGGCGTTGCCCGTCTGCGAGGCGGAAAGCAGCGTAATCGCTGGCGCCTCTACCGCGGCGGGCGGCGGGGTGGCGACGGCGCTGCCCGGGGTCTGTTCCACCCGACCCCAGAAATAGCCTGACAGCCACGCCAGTTGAGTCGGGGAATAATCTGTCGTCGCCGCCTGTAAGCGGGCGAGTTGTTCCGGGGAGAGCGGAAGCATTGAACCAGGTGCCTGAGTCGTCATCGCGTAAAAAATTCCAGTATCAGAAGTCCGGACCGTAAATGGCGGAAGAGTACGTAGGTTACCGGGCTGTATATTAACGATTAAATACACCTTCGACATATCAAATAACCAAAATGACTAAGTGGTTTTCCAGATAGGCTTAATCGCTAAAAGTGGTAATCAAAGCGGTGATATATCAGTTAATTAGCTGGGCACCTGTGAGCGGTGCGGTGAGGAAAGAGACGCTTTGTGCTATGCGGGTGCGAAAAAAGCGCTAATCAGGTAGAATCCAGCGGTTTTTAAATGTCTGAGAACCACTATGTCTACCACCCTGTTTAAAGAGTTCCAGTTCGAAGCCGCGCACCATTTACCGAATGTGCCGGCCGGACATAAATGTGGCCGTCTGCACGGTCACTCGTTCCTGGTTCGTCTGGAGATCACCGGCGAAGTGGATGCGCATACCGGCTGGGTAATGGATTTTGCTGAATTAAAAGCGGCGTTTAAGCCGGTCTATGATCGGCTGGATCACTACTACCTGAATGAGATTCCCGGCCTGGAAAATCCCACCAGCGAAGTGCTGGCCAGATGGATCTGGGATCAGATGAAGCCGCAGCTGCCGCTGTTAACCGCGGTTATGATCAAAGAAACCTGCACTGCAGGCTGCGTTTACCGCGGCTAACCCTGTCGGATCGAAGTTTTCGATCCGACACGTCCCCTCTCCGCTCCCGCTCACCTTAGGTTTAGCTCCCCGGCGCGCTGCCGCAGGGTCAGGCAATATTGAGATATTTGTGGGTCTGCATCGACAGACGCCAGTTGCGGGCAATGCAGGTTTCAATGCAGAGCCGGGTGGCATCCTCTTTGCGGCTGATCGGCTGTAACGCGATGATACGCGCTTTGGCATCATTGACGCCTGCCAGCAGCTGATCCAGCGCTTCCACATCCCGCTCGCGGGCGACCGGATGTTTGATCTCATCGGCCCGGCTCAGCGCCTGATCCAGCACGTCGTAGCCGCCGCGCATGTTAACCTTGGGCGAGACGGTCACCCAGGTCTGTCCGGAACAGTGGATCTCATGCGTGCCGCTGGTTTCGATCTGGCACTGGAAACCCTGCTCTTCCAGGGCTGCGGTCAACGGACGCAGGTCGTAGATCGCCGGTTCACCGCCGGTGATAACCACGTGCCGGGCCGTCCAGCCCTGCTCTGCGATGGCGCGCAGCAGCGTCGCCGCGTCGGCGTCGCCCCAGGCGTCGCTTTCCACCGTTTTAATCAGAATATCGCCCAGCGAAGTTTCCCGATCTGCCCGCTTTTCCCAGGTATGTTTGGTATCGCACCAGCTGCAGCCTACCGGGCATCCCTGCAGGCGAATGAAGATAGCAGGTACGCCGGTGTAATAGCCTTCGCCCTGCAGCGTCTGGAACATTTCGTTAATCGGGTAGAACATTTTTTACTCACCTGGAGAAATCGGGGCGCTGATTATGGCAGATTTGCCGCGCAGCTCAACCACGCGTCGTGCTTTTTCTCTGCGCCGGAGAGAATAGAGAAAGGCGCGTTAAGACGGCGGACAGGCGCAAAGCGTTTCGCGCAGGGAATTGTGCGGGCCGGGCTGGCGAAGAGGCCGGGTCTGGCCGTTTGCTGCCGGGCCGACGCCTTCGCATCGGTAAACCGCCGCCAACAAAAAGCCCCGCACGGGGCGGGGCTTTCAGCATCTGTGATGCCGCGTGAAGCGACATCAGCAGGGGTCATTACTGACCTTTAACTTCTTTCAGACCGTTGAATGGCGCTTTAGAACCCAGCGCTTCTTCGATACGGATCAGCTGGTTGTACTTAGCAACACGGTCAGAACGGCTCATTGAACCGGTTTTGATCTGGCCTGCAGCGGTACCGACCGCCAGGTCAGCGATAGTCGCGTCTTCAGTTTCGCCTGAACGGTGAGAGATCACAGCGGTGTAGCCTGCATCTTTCGCCATTTTGATCGCAGCCAGGGTTTCGGTCAGAGAACCGATCTGGTTGAACTTGATCAGGATGGAGTTAGCGATACCTTTTTCGATACCTTCTTTCAGGATTTTGGTGTTGGTTACGAACAGGTCGTCACCCACCAGCTGAATTTTGTCGCCCAGGACTTTGGTCTGGTAAGCGAAGCCGTCCCAATCAGATTCGTCCAGGCCATCTTCGATAGAGACGATCGGATACTGTTTAGTCAGATCTTCCAGGAAGTGGGTGAACTCTTCTGAGGTGTAAGCTTTACCGCCTTCACCGGCCAGAACGTATTTGCCATCTTTGTAGAACTCAGATGCCGCACAGTCCATCGCCAGGGTGATGTCTTTGCCCAGCTCGTAGCCCGCTGCTTTTACCGCTTCTGCGATAACGGCCAGCGCTTCGGCGTTGGAACCCAGGTTTGGTGCGTAGCCGCCTTCGTCACCGACAGCGGTGCTCATGCCTTTGCTTTTCAGCACTTTTGCCAGGTTGTGGAACACTTCAGAACCCATACGGATGGCTTCTTTAACGTTTGACGCGCCAACCGGCTGGATCATGAATTCCTGGATGTCGACGTTGTTGTCGGCATGTTCGCCACCGTTGATGATGTTCATCATTGGCAGAGGCATAGAGTATTTGCCTGGGGTGCCGTTCAGTTCAGCGATGTGCTCATACAGCGCCTGACCTTTAGAGGCTGCAGCGGCTTTCGCCGCGGCCAGCGAAACAGCCAGAATGGCGTTAGCGCCGAAGTTAGATTTGTTCTCAGTACCGTCCAGGTCGATCATGATCTTGTCGATGTTCGCCTGATCTTTCGCGTCTTTGCCTTTTACCGCTTCAGCAATCGGACCGTTTACTGCTGCAACGGCTTTAGTTACGCCTTTGCCCAGGAAACGTGATTTGTCACCGTCACGCAGTTCCAGCGCTTCGCGTGAACCGGTAGACGCACCTGATGGCGCAGCCGCCAGGCCGACGAAACCGCCTTCCAGATGCACTTCAGCTTCAACAGTCGGGTTACCACGTGAGTCGATAATTTCGCGACCGATGACTTTTACGATTTTGGACATTACGATTTTCCTCAGTACAAGTTAGTCAATCCTAAGACAAGCAACGCGCGAAAAGTTCGCGCGCTGCCTGTGAAACTTACTTCGCTAAACGCTTCTGATGCTCATGCGCGGCTTTCACAAAGCCGGCAAACAACGGATGGCCGTCGCGCGGGGTCGAGGTAAACTCCGGGTGGAACTGGCAGGCTACAAACCAGGGGTGGTTCGGGATCTCAATGATCTCGACCAGCTGATCGTCGCCAGAACGTCCCGCCACACGCAGACCGGCTGCTTCAATCTGCTTTAACAGCATATTGTTGACTTCGTAACGGTGGCGATGGCGCTCAACGATGGTGTCAGAGCCGTAGAGCTGACGAACCTGGCTGCCCGGCGTTAACTGACACTGCTGGCTGCCCAGACGCATGGTGCCGCCCAGATCGCTCTGCTCGCTGCGGACTTCGACGTTGCCATCTTCGTCACGCCATTCGGTGATTAACGCCACCACCGGGTATTTACAGTCTGGCACAAATTCCGTGGAGTTGGCGCCCGGCATCCCGGCCACGTTGCGGGCAAACTCCATCAGCGCGACCTGCATTCCCAGGCAGATGCCGAGGTAAGGTACGTTGTTTTCACGGGCGTACTGCGCGGTCATCAGCTTGCCTTCCACGCCACGGTAACCGAAGCCACCCGGGATCAGAATCGCATCCAGATCTTTCAGTAATTCGACACCGCGTGATTCAACATCCTGCGAATCGATCAGCTTGATGTTAACGGTCACACGGTTTTTCAGGCCGCCATGCTTCAGCGCTTCAATCACAGATTTGTAGGCGTCAGGCAGCTCAACATATTTGCCGACCATACCGATGGTCACTTCGCCACCCGGATTGGCTTCTTCGTAGATCACCTGCTCCCACTCGGCCAGGTTGGCTTCCGGTGCGTTCAGGTTGAAACGCTTGCAGATATAGTCATCCAGGCCCTGCGATTTCAGCATGCCCGGGATCTTGTAGATGGAATCGACGTCTTTCAGCGAGATAACCGCTTTTTCAGGGACGTTACAGAACAGCGCGATTTTGCCGCGTTCGTTGGCCGGAACGGCGCGATCGGAACGGCAAATCAGCACGTCAGGCTGGATACCAATCGACAGCAGCTCTTTTACCGAGTGCTGGGTCGGTTTGGTTTTCACTTCACCCGCCGCCGCCATGTACGGCACCAGCGTCAGGTGCATATACATGGTGTGTTCGCGGCCCACGTCGACGGCCATCTGGCGAATCGCTTCCAGGAACGGCAGCGATTCGATATCCCCTACCGTGCCGCCGATTTCGACCAGCACCACATCGTGCCCTTCGCCGCCTTCAATGATGCGCTCTTTGATGGCGTTGGTGATGTGCGGGATAACCTGAATGGTGGCGCCCAGATAGTCGCCACGGCGCTCTTTGCGCAGGACTTCTGAGTAGATACGGCCAGTGGTGAAGTTGTTACGGCGCGACATTTTGGTGCGGATGAAGCGCTCATAGTGACCCAAATCCAGATCGGTTTCGGCGCCGTCGTCGGTGACGAACACTTCACCGTGCTGCGTCGGGCTCATGGTGCCTGGATCCACGTTGATATACGGGTCCAGCTTCATGATGGTCACGTTCAGACCACGGGCTTCGAGAATGGCTGCGAGGGAGGCTGCGGCAATG
>Ga0308161_1004849_pt1 | contig 12114 bp, 15 predicted proteins | sample PhyFR2_FD_201034 | JGI IMG/M metagenome (GOLD analysis project Ga0308161, IMG submission 201034) | Phyllosphere microbial communities from UC Gill Tract Community Farm, Albany, California, United States - DLSLF.R2 | ecosystem: Host-associated > Plants > Phyllosphere > Unclassified | place: USA...
AAAGTCTGGATAAAAGTTTATTTCCTTACTTTTCCAGTGTTTGACATCTTGAAAAGTAATGCGGCGATCTTAACACTTCTCAAACAAAATGCAAACTAGATCACATTATTTTTTCATAATTTTAATTGAATCACACTTTTTATTTGGCATATAGAACGAGAACTAATAGCTTATATAGCTGTTTATAAAAGTTTTTTTATTTTATAAAAAAGAAATACGATGGAAAAAAGCAAGTTACATAAGAACACTATGTAAATAGAATAGAATTGAACAATTTATGTGAAAAATAAGCTTAAATTCTTACAATACAATTATATAGAATAAATTGTGCATATGTATACAGAAAAACATACAAATAGTCACTTTTTATAGAAAAAGAGTGATTTATCTATTTTTTCATCAGAATGTGCGATGAGTTCGACAAATCACTCTTTAGTCATGCTTATTGTAGGAATAGCCTTAAGTGCTATACCTAATAAGTTAATGATAGTTGATAACCACGACTTTGCGATTAGAACCTATGCTTTCAATGCTAGTGTCCATTTTCTCAGTATGTTGAGCTAAGTTAAAAAGACTATTTTTATTTAAATATTCACTATCAAGTTTAATATTTAAATTATTTACCTCAACACATTCTATCTCGCTATGTTCTGTTGAACATGTATCTTCAACTATATTTCCTCTTAGCATTATTGTGTTATTTGCATAACAAAATAGTGGGGAAGTGGAAAGCACCATCAGAATAAGAAGTTTAAAAATATTATTTTTCATTTTATATGCCTATTTATAAAATAGTTTATATATATTTGATACAATATTTTTAATTCAAAAACAATCACTAACTTTAAACCAATAAAAATTATTAATTTCCATGTGATATAAGTCACATTAACTACATTAAATAATGTAATAGTTAAAATTCTTACAATATTATTAATAAATATAATAATTACAATGCTATAAAAATTATCAATATCAAGTTAAGTGATTGATATTTATTTAAATTTAAGAATTTCACTTTTATAAAAGAATTCAATAAAAATAAAGAATTAAATGATATATGGTTAAATATTTAATAAATATGTAATTTATTTTTCATAATTTTAGTATTTATATTTAAAATAAATTACAGAGAAGCAAGATGCTAATTTTATTTAAAATGTGATTAATTGCACATTTTAAATAAAAAGTGGAAATTAAATTAATTTATTTTTCAAAAGTTTCCACTACACAGCCATAATTTAAAACACATTACACATTTTAAATATATTAAGGTGCAAAAGCTAACTTTAGCTTTCTAAGACTTCTTAAAATTCTTCTTGGAATATAAATATGTATATTTTTTTCAAAATAAAATTATATCAGGTAGAAATATGGGCTAGATAAAAAGCCTAGTAAGCAGTATTCAAATACAACATCTAAAGGCAAATTACTCAAAGTAGATGCACGTGCTGGAGACAAAAGCACAATGAATATTCGTCTAATTCTGGAATCACAGAAATTTGACCGTGGGCTTGAGCAAATGGTGCTATGTATGCAGGTAGTTAAATTTAATAAAGATCATCATCATTAATTTGAGTTTTATAAATGTTATCTGAATAAAGAAATCTTTATTCCAGTGACGTTGTCATCAATGGACAGCAATATTTTTTATCGTACTAGTGATGATGGTAAGGCTTTACAGCTAGAAGAAAAGAAGATTCCTAAACTATAATTATAATACTATCAAATACTTACTTGTATTGTACTTCGTATAATGTATATTATGTTAAATAGGATATCTGAGACTGTGGCCTACACAATACTGTTTGTTGCCACAGCTCAGCAACGTAAATATCACGATCATAATTCACGTTGCTGAGTATCCTAAGTAACATAAGATAAGTTATGCGCAAATCCGACCACTACTCGATTTGCGTGCAATCAAGCTTACACAAATCTGCGTGGCTTATTTACCAACTTTTTAACTTTAAAAATTCCCTTCCGATTGATTTGCCTATTCGAAATATGATCTCGATTTAATCTTTTAACAAAAACTGACTTACCATCTGGAGCTATGCTTAAAAGCATGTCCTTCTCAACATAAAGTACAGTTTCAGTAAGCGCTATTTTAACAAATGCTTCTCTCAGTATATAACCTGCAATTTTTGCAATATCTCGTTCATTTTCCATATCCATACATCTCAAAAAGTTTCTTATATATCTAGCCTGTTGACGAATAGCTCAATAAGAACCTCTCTATATCATCAATCATTCTTTCAACATTTTCTTGTGTGAATTGATCATAATCCCCATGAGCTGCGCTATTTCTTATATCAGACAAAGCCATAATTTGTTTTTGCTGTAATTTATTATATACACCAGCCTTTGCTAATTCGTCATTTAACTGAGTTAATCTCTTTCTTTCGATATCAATACCATTATTCAAACATAGTTCTTTAATTGCCGTTTCTAAAACAACACCAGCAATAACAGCAGCTGCATTTTTGTAATTATTTACTAAAAGTGATTTCGCTTGCTCAATCTCACTATCAAAAACTTCAGCTTGAACTAACCGTCTGAAAGATATTAAAAAACCTCCTTTAAGATCATCATAAGCTGCTAAAACTACTGGTATAGAATTCTGTAATTTATTAGGAGCATATCGGCCATTTTCTTTTTCGCGTAAAAAAGCTTGATAATGTACAGAATGTTCTCCACAAGCCAAAAGTAAAAGATTTTCAGCTTTAACTTTCCAAGTTAAATACTGTTCATTTATTGGTTCATCAAAGTATTCTACTGATTTTAAAATATTATTTCTTTGAGTGGATTTAGATTTTTTATGTTTAACAATAGTTTTAGCTTCACTAATCAATTCTTCAAACCGATTAAGAATTCTCTGGCTCATATTTTCTACCGTGTTTTTTTAGTTTGTTTACGGGCTAATACTAAAACAGTTTGATCTTTAGGAATAGGTTCATCAACCACACTTCTCCATCTAACTTGATCAGGATTAACCCAAACTTTACTCTGCCTTTTTTCTTTTTGAACATATTCTGGCCTATAGTAAAGACGGCTTAATAAACAAATTACTGAGTTTTTAAATCTAAATCTAGCCGTGAGTTTTTTAGGATCAATTCCACAAGGTAGATTACTTTCCAATGTAATACATAAATCATGAATTTTTTTTATATCAAAGCTAGCATCATAAACAGTATGTGCAAACTCATTACGTATTTTTCTTATTAAGTTAATTTCTTTATACTCAAATTCATCTATTAAACCTAACGCATAGCAAGTATCTATCTTTGAAGAAAAAGTTCCTAACGGTGCATTAAAATCATTAAGAATCTTTTTGGATGCAGACACATCACTCAAAAATGCCTTTAATGTATCATGTAACTTTTCTTCAATCACTGCTGCTGAAATTAATGGAAGACCTCTATCTGATTCACGATCCAATGACCTTATAAATCTTTGAAAATCATTGATAAGTTTATCTTCTACCATTAAATATTACTCTAGAAAGCATAATTGTGACTGTAAATTTAACTCTTAATAAAATTTTTACCATCTAATTAGCATTTACCAATATTTGTAAGTACTAACATCTCGTCTTACTGGTAGAGATAGATGGTGTTGTATTTTCTGTATGATCAACTTTATATCATTAATTTCTTCATTTGTTGAACTAGCATTCGACTGAATGCAATTCAAATGTTGTTCAAGTAAGCAAATAATATATTCATAATCTTGCTCACGTAATTTACCAATTGATCGTGAATAACGCATATTTTTTCCAAAAAAAAGTGCATCACGAAGATGCACTTACCTACCAATTAACTCTTCCTTTAAGGAATCACTAATGTAGCGACCTCATTGAGGTCGCTGTTGAAATGGTGGTTTCAACAATAGAATAATATCAGAAAAACATAATAAATATAGAATTTTTTAATAAAAAAACATTAAATAATTTTATATAAAACAACTAATTAATATTTTTAATTTTATAAGACCTGCTAAATATTTGTATTACTTATTATGCCTGCTGCTCGTTCATTTTCAACCTGATCAAAAGGCTGGTTGTCTAATAAATGCGGTTTCTTTATCTTCGAAAATTGTATACGAACATTCTTTGTAGATAATTTTCTACACTCATCAACTGAAATATCAATAAACTCACCATTGGAGTTTTTCGCATAGCAATCATTCGATGATTCAATAATCATTGCAATACGTTGCTGTTCTTCTTGCTCTACGCTTATTAATTGTTTCGTAGTTTCATTTTTTTCATCGTTAATTAATGTTTTTTTAGTCGGCGTCGGAGTTGATTGAATTAAATGAGCTTCTTCTTTTTTTGAACTACCAAATAATGAAAATGAAGAATTATTTTCTCTTATTACTAAGAAATAAACAGAGAAACAAATTGCAGCAACAATTAAAAAAGAAAAAGAAAGTAATTGCTTTGGAATTCTTGGTTTATGTGTATTTATAGTTGTTGATTTATATAATTTAAAAATTCGAGCCTGCGGATTAAAACGAAATGAAGTTTCACAATTCAATTTGTTTACAAGAGTATTTGGATAAGCTCGGCAAGAACCAAATTGATATATTTTTGTTTTTCCACCATACGGTTTTGTCAAATGTCGATGACAGCCGATCAAATCTTTCACTGTCGGATGTAATAAACTCGGAAATTGTGTGATGAAATAAAAGTCAAAACCGCGATGTCGATGTATCGTTAGATGCTGAACAATTTCATTTTTCTGCTTTAATTCAGAATAAGGCTCTACAAGTTGAACTTCATCAATTACAACAATCGAACCATCTAGGCAATCACGCCAGTCGTATGTTAATGCACGTACATAGTCAATTTTTAAAGATTTGATGTTTGTATAAATTGTTCTAACGGGTTCAAATATTTTAAAACCTTGGTCACCATCCCGCTCATGAATACGTTCAATAATTTCGTTATAACGAGTTGAGCGTAGAAAGTAAAAATCAGGTCTAAGATCATCATAATCTTTATTAAGAAAATCAAAATAATCATCAGAAAGTAGTTCTACATCTGTTTTTAACTCATGCCCAGACCCACTCTCAACTTCAAAATAACTAAAATCATTACGATACTTTTCAAAAATTGGGCGGTTGTGTAGATAAATTGACTTATTTTTCTGTAAGTTAAGTTTGTTTTCTCGTTCAACTTTATCTAGCTGGGTTACTACATAGGCTGTTTTACAAGTACCAGGTACTCCAGTAATTAGATTAAGCACTCTCTCCTCTCCTTCTCGTCGAAGCTCCTCGTCGTCGATTACGAGAGTGCTACGAGCCAATTTTTTTTAAAGTCAATTTTGATGATGTTTGTACGTAACGCGTGACGATCGCGCCTAGAATGATTGAAAATGAATAATCAAAACCGGCAAGGCCCGCCAAATTTAGAATTGTGGTTGGTACTGCGCCAAGTGAAGTTTTAAATGCGGTTACAGCAGTATCTAATACGACTAAAACAGTTGCAGATGAAGCGAGCGTAAGACCAGCACCTGTCAAAACATTTTTTAAAAATCCCTTTTGTAAACTTGCAAAAATTGTTGCCAAGCTACTCATTTGTCCGTACTCCAGAAACAATCAAAACAGCGATAAATGAAGAAATGGCAATCACTATAGGTTTCATAATGTCGCTGAGCATTGAGCAAAACGGAGAAAAATCAGTTATGCCAAATTTTTGTGATTGGCCACCATAATTAAAGTCATATGTGATGGGTGCGGGACACTGACCGTTAAATTTAATATCTGTATCGATACTAATGGGTGCAGGTGTTTCAATGTTTACATTCGTTTGGTCACTGGGTTGCTCATTAAAATAATTTGAAGCCGCATCAACTTTACTTTTCATATAATCAAAAAAATCACATGCTGGTTTTGCTACAGTGCAAAAAGCAGGATATGTACCAGCTACACCAGATGAATCAGAACCAGTTGAATTCGTTGAACCATTAAGATCTGGATATGTAGAAATATCTTCTTGTGTTGCTGAATCTGGGTAAGTTACATCACTTGGAATTGTCTTTCCACTTGCCGTTGTTGAAACTGGATAAGCTGAATCAACACTTCTTTGAATTGATATTGAATTACAGCTAGTCAAATAACAAAGTGTAGCTATATCAGCTACTTGTTGATCAGTAGACGGTGTCTCAACATCTTTCGCAATATCCTTTTGTGTAACTATGGGGCGTACTTCAGTATCCGAATTTGGAATAACTGGAGCAGCAGTTTTATAGAAGATAAATTCTATGTTATTCGTTGAAGTAACTTGTCCGTTACAGACAGCACCACCTGTTTTAGATATACACGTTCTTTGAACACCAAATTTGCCATTTGTAGCTTTCGTATTTAAAAAATCTACTGAAGAAAGTGAATAAGTATAAGAATAATCAGCTGTGCCAAGACTCAATTGCGAAGTAATTTCAGCAACAGAGTCAGCACATAAATTAATTCGACAGAAAGTTACACCATCGAATTTTGAATCAAGATAATTTGCTGATGCAGTTGTATCAACACATTCACCGTTTTTACATGAATATTTGTTTGAAAGATTTTGAAATTGTTGACCAAGCCATCCTCCTGCTTTTTGACCAGTTGCATACATCTCGGCAATGCCAGTTTTAATTGATTCAATTGATGAGTCAAACTCGCCATTTTGATAACGCGTAACTACTTCATCACCAACATATGCAACTGTTGTTGCCAAAATAAGCCCTTGGACACTTGATTTAAATTTGGGATTTTTAATAACAGTACGAACTGTTTTATAAGCATTACCAACTTTTACTTTTGTATCGTAGCTTGTCCAGGTGCCATCAGCGACAGATGCATAAGCTGAATTAAACATTGCAATATGAAATACATATGCAATGAATATTAAAAATATTTTATGACGAGTGCGCATGCTGCAAGAATGATAAAAATGGGTATCCAATTTAATATGCTCGCTTCTTCCATTTTGGCCTCAGAAGCCCCTGTTTAAGGGGCTATATAGTTAAATTTAAGCTGAATTTGCACCACGCTTTAGATAACGCCAACCGGCAAAAACGCCTAAGACAATAAGGGCAACACCAAAAAGACCAAGGACAGTATCCTTTGCGCCTTCAATCTCGCCAGTGAGACCTGTTGCATCGATAGAACTTGCAGCACTAGCATGTAAAGCAAGAGCTGATCCGGCAGCAATAATTAATGATTGTTTTAAACGAGTTGAAAATGTTGGCTTCAGCGATAATTCGTAAGCGCCATTTTTTTCAATTACAGTAACTTTTTGCATGTGATATGCTCCGATTGTTAAAGTTGATTTACTGCTTTTGCGATCACTGCAAAAGCAATGAAGCAAGCAGCGACAGCAATGAGTGATCCACCTATTTGCATCATTTGAACTTTGGTTATCGCAAGCGATTGAAAAAGGTCAATAAATTCAAAAGTTGTCCACTCAGTGCACGTTTGCAGTTCGTTTTCGATTGGCGTTGAGAGTGTCTTGCAAACGTGCATTTCTTAAATTCCGCTTCTCTTCAAGAAGAAGATTAAACAAGTTATAAAACCGAAAAAAAATGAAATAACTAAATGCATTTCAGTAAAAAATTGAGGTATATAGTGAATCGAAGCTGCATCTATCATTTTCAATCTCCACATATTTTTTTGTGTTTTAAATACACATTTTCATAAAAGAAAAAACATCCGCATTTTTCACAACAATAAGTTAAATAGCTCATTTCTCTTACTTTTTTAAATGATCAATATCTTTTAAATCACCGAGATAAACAACATCTACAACACTTTGTTTCTGCTTCAGTTGCTCAATTAAAAAATCAATTTTCTGTATATTTAATTTGAGATCACGGGCAACTGATTGCTCACAATTTCTAGAAACTTCAAATAAATTTGAACGAATAGATGCTAGTTCAGCAATTTCATTATTTACATTAATGCCCATTTTTTTATTTACTCATTCACTGAGAATTGATCAGAATCAAGTGCGTAGCCCGAAAATTTGTCATTAAAGACACGTTCACGAACTGCGACGATGATTTCTTTACCAACGTGTTTTTTTAATTCAGCAGATAACCAACCGAATTTTTGCGGAATTGAAATCGAAACGACATCTTCAATTTCACGATTTAACTTGCTTGAAAACTTCTTCTGTGTCGTTACAAGTGAATGATAAACAATGTTTTTTTGTTCATCTTTATAATCACTGACATTTTCTAGTAAAAAAGTTGCATGTAATCTCATAATGATATCTCTGAAAATTAAGAAGCTTTTGAAAAATTTGGAATTAAATGTTTGTAAATATGAGCATGAGGAGACGTTGGTTCAACATAATCAGAAGGCAATTGATTTGAAAAATCGATTTCGATCAATTTTAAAAAAGGCACAACATTTTTCTCATCAATACTTTTCAGATTCTGAAGCTCAAATTTCGAGCAGAAATCACAATCAAGAATATCTTTCAAATTCTCGTAAAATTTAGAATTTGAAGTAATTTCTTTCACTTTGTCATATCCGAGACTTCTAATTGAAATGTAAAAGTTAAATAAATTCATTGATTTAACTTTTGATAAGCGTCCCGTTCGAGTAATTTTGTCGTGAACAATACTGATTTTATTTAGAATCTCATCATCGTTATAAATTTTCATACTCATATTTTCAAATCCATCAAAAAGAGGAGAAAAAGCTTTTTGCCACAGTTCAATGCCCAAAATTTTGGTTATCTCTTTCGAACGCAAAAAATTGCCATAAATTCAATGGAATACCGTTTTCATATAACCACTGTTTTTTTAAACGTGTTTCAAAACGGAGAAGATATTTAGAAAACTCGATGACAGATTCGCAGTCTAAAAATTTTAATGAATCAATTGCTTGTAGATCGCCACGTCCAGCTTTCTTCTTTAAATCATTAATCTCATTCAGTAATTCTTCATGTTTGTCATAACACTTACGATTTAGACGTATTGAATTGTCTGAACCCCAATAAATTGTAGAGTCAAAACTAGCTGATTTATTTGATTTTCTTAGTGATTTATTTGCTACATTACGCAGAAAATTTTGGACTTGTTTTAACTCTGTTTTACTTTTCATACGAGCTGATGCTGTGTAATCAATAGCAAGAATTTCAGCATTTGAAATGTCTAAATATTGAATCAACTTGGGATAGAGAAGATGAAGACTTGTGAGCACATCACAAACTCCATGAAAACCAGATTTTGGACCAAAAACATTGTGTTTTTGGAGAATTTTCGACGGTGAAAATTTAATCTCGACACGCGGTTTAAATTTGCAATTATTAAATACTTTAAAAGAAAATCCAGACAAGTTTGAAGCTATAGATTCAAACGGATGAAACAACTCAGTATGTTGTAAACAATCATTCTCGTCAGCATAAACAACACGTGCTGCTGTTTTAATGCCAATAGCAACAAGATTAATATCTACAATGTGATATTCATTATCACTAGATGATATTATTACGTGATCATAAAAATTAATTAATATATGCAGCCAGTCATTTTGAATATGCATGATTCCACCAAATCAAATAAATTCACAAGACAATAATTAAACATAACTGATAAAAAGTAAATAAAATAAAAAAATAGTTTAATAATACTAATTCAAGCAACAAATAAAATAAAAATAAATTAAAAAACATATATTTAGCAAAACCATATACCGCAAATATAATATAAAAAACAGCAACTTATAAAAATTCATTTTGTAATTTTTTGTAAAATTAAATTGATTTAATTCATAATAAACCATATACCACAGTATTATATTTTTGCGGTATATGGTTAATATGATCATCACCTATTAAATATTACTTTAAAATTTGCGGTATATGCTCTATTAATTAAAATATATATAAAAAATTAATTTTAAAATTAGCAGATTAAAAAATGACCTAAAAATCCGAATATTCGGACTTAAGTTGCCATTAAAAGAAGGCAACGTTGCACATAAAAATTTTTTAAATTAATATTTATAATAATTTTGAAAATAAAATTTTATTTCGAAATGTTCAACATTGCTAAGTTAAGGAAACAAGATGGCGACAAGAGAAGAGATCGGAAAAAGAATTCAGCAAGCTCGGAAAGCAAAAAACTACACACAAAAAAAACTATCAGAGCTAACGAGAATTAATAAAACAACAATTTCCAAAATGGAAAATGGGTGGTTCACAGGCTCTTTTGATATATTTGAGCGCATACTGAACGAAATTGATTTGCAATTTGAGATATCACCCAGAAACCATAAACTGCCGGATTGGGATGAAATTGAAGAGATGTTTCGAGATGACTAACACTAGTATGATTAAAGAAATTAAAAAATATCTTCAAATAATTGATTTAGAATTTGAAGATGATCGTTTAACTAATTTTTTGAATAAAAATGAAATAAACATTAGCGAATTAAAAAAATTTATTTATGAAATAAAAACATCAACAATGCTTTCTGAAGAATATATGTCTATTGAATTCACTGATTCAGTAAATAGACTTTATGAAATTTTAAACAATCAAGCTGAATGAATTAAGATTAAAAAAATCACGTAAATATCTGATTTCGCATAACTTTTTATTATGTTAAATAAAAGATTTAGAAATCCACACCATATATAGCTTTGCTATTTTGTGTGGTTGCTACGGCACTCAACCTTCACTGTGATGAACTATAGCTTGCTCAAGCAACTTACCAAGCCAAAACACTCTTAACAACTTAAATTGGCTTAACCCTATTTCTAATCTTTGCCAGAGTAATTCTTTAGACAACTTCCTGTAAGTTGTAATTACACTTTTATATTTACCCTAGTGAACTGCTCATCATCTTTACGAGCTGTATTTTGCGACTACTACTGGCTGCTAAATAGATTTCTTATTATAGATAGCCTTTTAAACATTAGAACTCTTAGCCTGCCTAAGCTCTTATTTAAAATTCAAAAAACCATGTATCCTATTGAAATTTAATTAAAAAATAAAAATACAGCTATACATGCTTTTAAAAAACTTATATAATTCTTGTGTATAGCTATTCTTTAGATTTCCATCACCACAATACATACAATATTTCAAATACTCATACCAACTGCAATAAAAAATACTCAAGCAGCCTCTCTCGTTCATCTGGTTTGTTCGGATCTAAAAGTTGAACCATCGCTCCATCAATCACAAACAAAAACATGTGTGCATCTTGTTTTAAAGCATTTTCATTAGTTGTTAAAAGCAGTTTATAGATTTCATTAATCCGCCAATTTCGATAATCAACTACAACTTGATAAGCCTTTGAATGTGTTTTAGCAATCTCAAAAATGGCTTTAAATGGCAAGTGGTAAAGTCCATCTAAGTCGGCATATGAAAAGTAAATCTTACGAAGCTTTTCAACCAGTGTTAAGTCTTTTTGAACATAGATAAGCGAAATGACCTCATATTCTCTCCTTTTGTCTCTACTCCATATAATCAAAAGGTTTCATGCTACTCATTTTTTCTTTATTGAGTAAGGGTTTTTATATGAGCTATTAAACTCAAGAATATTCATATTGTTGACATATCAACAATGTTGGTATTTAATGGGTTATCGGATGAATTTTAAACGCATAGGAGATGCTCATGATCGGTAAACATTTAGAAAAATAAAACTTAAGTTGTTAAATTAATTAATTTTTATTTTCATCTTTCTAAAAGGTGGATAAGGAACTTTATTGCTCTAAAAAAGCTAGATGACAGGATTATCTCCAAACATCGGACCGTTTGGATTGAACAAGGAATAAACAATGTATATTCATTTTAAATACCCTCAATTAATTGCGATAGCTAGCCTTTCATTAGTTATAGCATCAGGACAGACTTTGGCAGCGCCAAATGGTAACTCTACTCTGCCTGGCGGCACCACCCAATTTTTTATTGCTGAATTTCCTCCAATTACGGGAAATTATCTTCAAATTATTTCTAGTTATTCTACGGCGGATCAATTTAATGATCAGAATGGTGATAAAAAATATGATCAAGACCTTAAAGTGGCTGCACAAACTTTAAGACTTACAACCACTTGGGATAAGAAAATCTTAGGATCAGATATTACGATATCTGAGATTAT
>Ga0308161_1004852_pt1 | contig 12112 bp, 8 predicted proteins | sample PhyFR2_FD_201034 | JGI IMG/M metagenome (GOLD analysis project Ga0308161, IMG submission 201034) | Phyllosphere microbial communities from UC Gill Tract Community Farm, Albany, California, United States - DLSLF.R2 | ecosystem: Host-associated > Plants > Phyllosphere > Unclassified | place: USA...
TGTCGCGCCGGATATGCAAAACGCGCTGCGCCTGCGCGATGAAATCCAGCAGTTTACCGAACATAAAGTTATCAGCCTGTCGGATTGGGAGACGTTGCCTTACGACAGTTTTTCGCCGCATCAGGAGATTATCTCCTCTCGTTTGTCGAGCCTTTATCAGCTTCCAACCATGGAACGCGGCATTATTATTTTGCCGGTGAATACGTTGATGCAGCGCGTTTGCCCGCACGAGTTTCTGCACGGCCACGCGTTGGTGATGAAAAAAGGCCAGCGGCTGTCGCGCGACAAGCTGCGATCCCAGCTGGAACAGGCGGGTTATCGCAGCGTCGATCAGGTGATGGAACACGGCGAATTCGCCACCCGCGGCGCGCTGCTCGATCTTTACCCGATGGGCAGCGATGAGCCTTACCGCATCGACTTTTTCGATGACGAAATCGACAGCCTGCGCATCTTCGACGTCGATAGCCAGCGCACGCTGAGCGAAGTCGAGGCCATCAATCTGTTGCCGGCCCACGAGTTCCCCACCGACAAGAACGCCATCGAGCTGTTCCGCAGCCAGTGGCGCGAGCAGTTTGAGGTGCGCCGCGACGCCGAACACATCTATCAGCAGGTCAGCAAAAGCGCCTGGCCGGCCGGCATCGAATACTGGCAGCCGCTGTTCTTCAGCCAGCCGCTGCCGTCGCTGTTCAGCTACCTGCCGGCCAACACGCTGATCGTCAATACCGGCGATCTGGAGGGCGCCGCCGAGCGCTTCTGGCAAGACGTCAACCAGCGTTACGAAAGCCGCCGCGTCGATCCGATGCGCCCGCTGCTGGCGCCGGATACGCTGTGGCTGCGCGTCGACGCGCTGTTCGGCGAGCTGAAGGCCTGGCCGCGCATCGCGCTGAAAACCGATGAGCTGCCGGCCAAGGCCGGCAATACCAATCTGGACTACCATGCCCTGCCCGATCTGGCGGTGCAGGCGCAGCATAAAGCGCCGCTGGATAACCTGCGGCGCTTTATCGAAGGCTTCGACGGCAGCGTGATTTTCTCCGTCGAGAGCGAGGGGCGGCGTGAAACGCTGCAGGATCTGCTCGGCCGCATCAAGCTGGCGCCGGCGCTGATTCAACGCCTCGATCAGACGGAAACGGCGGGCCGTTACATGATGGTCGGCGCCGCGGAACACGGCTTCCTCGACGGCCTGCGCCGGCGGGCGCTGATCTGCGAAAGCGATCTGCTCGGCGAGCGCGTCAGCCGCCGCCGGCAGGACAACCGGCGCACCATCAACACCGATACCCTGATCCGCAACCTGGCGGAGCTGCATCCCGGCCAGCCGGTGGTGCACCTGGAGCACGGCGTCGGCCGCTACGTCGGCCTGACCACGCTGGAGGCCGGCGGCATCAAGGCCGAATACCTGATCCTCTCCTACGCCGGTGAGGACAAGCTGTACGTGCCGGTTTCTTCGCTGCATCTGATCAGCCGCTACGCCGGCGGCGCGGACGAAAACGCGCCGCTGCACAAACTGGGCGGCGACGCCTGGACGCGCGCGCGGCAGAAAGCGGCCGAGCGGGTGCGCGACGTGGCGGCGGAGCTGCTGGATATCTACGCCCAGCGCGCCGCCAAGGCTGGTTTCGCCTTCAAACACAACCGCGAACAGTATCAGCTGTTCTGTCAGAGCTTCCCGTTCGAAACCACGCCGGATCAGGAACAGGCGATCAATGCCGTATTGAGCGACATGTGTCAGCCGTTGGCGATGGATCGCCTGGTGTGCGGCGACGTCGGCTTCGGCAAAACCGAAGTGGCGATGCGCGCCGCCTTCCTGGCGGTGGAAAACGGCAAGCAGGTGGCGGTGCTGGTGCCGACCACCCTGCTGGCGCAGCAGCACTTCGACAACTTCCGCGATCGCTTCGCCACCTGGCCGATCCGCATCGAGATGATGTCGCGCTTCCGCAGCGCCAAAGAGCAGCAGCAGGTGCTGGACGACGCGGCAGAAGGCAAGGTGGATATCATCATCGGCACCCACAAGCTGTTGCAGAGCGATCTGCGCTGGAAAGACCTGGGGCTGCTGATCGTCGATGAAGAGCACCGCTTCGGCGTGCGCCATAAGGAGCGCATCAAGGCGATGCGCGCCGACGTCGATATCCTGACGCTGACCGCCACGCCGATCCCGCGCACCCTGAACATGGCGATGAGCGGCATGCGCGATCTGTCGATCATCGCCACCCCGCCGGCGCGCCGGTTGGCGGTGAAGACCTTCGTGCGCGAATACGACAGCCTGGTGGTGCGCGAGGCGATCCTGCGCGAAGTGCTGCGCGGCGGCCAGGTGTACTACCTCTACAACGACGTCGAAAACATCGAGAAAGCGGCGCAGCGCCTGGCGGAGCTGGTGCCGGAAGCGCGCATCGCCATCGGCCACGGCCAGATGCGCGAGCGCGATCTGGAACGGGTGATGAACGATTTCCACCACCAGCGCTTCAACGTGCTGGTGTGCACCACCATCATCGAAACCGGCATCGATATTCCCAGCGCCAACACCATCATCATCGAGCGCGCCGATCGCTTCGGCCTGGCGCAGCTGCACCAGCTGCGCGGCCGCGTCGGGCGCTCGCACCACCAGGCTTACGCCTATCTGCTGACGCCAAACCCGAAAGCCATGGGCACCGACGCCCATAAACGGCTCGAGGCCATCGCGTCGCTGGAAGATCTCGGCGCCGGTTTCGCGCTGGCGACCCACGATCTGGAGATCCGCGGCGCTGGCGAACTGCTGGGCGAAGACCAGAGTGGCCAGATGACCACCGTCGGCTTCTCGCTCTACATGGAGCTGCTGGAAAGCGCCGTCGATGCGTTGAAAAATGGCCGCGAACCGTCGCTGGAAGATCTCACCAGCAGCCAGACCGAGGTGGAACTGCGCATGCCGACGCTGCTGCCGGAAGATTTCATTCCCGACGTCAATACCCGCCTGTCGCTGTACAAGCGCATCGCCAGCGCGAAGAGCGACGGCGAGCTGGATGAGCTGAAAGTCGAGCTGATCGACCGCTTCGGCCAGTTGCCGGACGCGGCACGCAACCTGTTGCAGTGCGCGGCGCTGCGCCTGCATGCGCAGAAGCTGGGCATCAAACGCATCGAGAGCAACGAGCGCGGCGGCTTTATCGAGTTCGGCGACAACAACCGCGTCGATCCCGGTTATCTGATTGGCCTGTTGCAGGGCAATCCGCAGGTTTACCGCCTGGACGGCCCGAGCAAGCTGAAGTTCACGCTCGATCTGGCCGATCGCCAAAAACGCCTGACGTTCACCGAAGAGCTGCTGGACGCCTTCCGCGAACACACGCTGGCGGCCTGAGGCCACGCGCCCCGCTCGCCGGGGCGCACACTCCCATCCCCGGCTGCGGCCGGGCGGTTCTATCTTATCGCCAAGCCTTCTATCCCTCCCCAGACGCTTCAGGCTACTCTGTGCCCTGTGTTATTGGGGGAGAACCGCATGAATATCGACGATGAACTGCAGGCGCTCAGCGAACAGGAATCGACGCTGGCCTTTACCCATTTTGACGCCGCCACCGCCTGGGAACTGGGCGCGGCGCTGAAAACCGCCGCCGAGCGGCGCGGCCTGAGCATCGCCATCGAGATCCAACTGGCCGGGCAAACGCTGTTTTATTACGCCATGCCGGGCGCCACGCCGGACATCGCCGACTGGGTGCAGCGCAAGCGTAATCTGGTGAACCATTTTCACAAAAGCTCTTACGCCATCGGCCTGCGCCTGCAGCAGCGGCAAACGTCGCTGGAAGAGCGCTACGGGCTGAGCGTGCGCGACTATTCGGTGCACGGCGGCGCCTTCCCGCTCACCCTGACCGGCCTCGGCTGCGTCGGCAGCATCAGCATTTCCGGCGCGCCGCAGAAAGAAGACCATCAGCTGCTGGTGAGTACTTTAGCGAACTTTCTCGGCTTATCCCTGCCCGAACTCCACTAGCCGTTAAAACCTCGATTATTACTTTCCTTTTCAGCCGCAGAATCTGCGGCTGACTTATCTGTTATCGGCATTTAGCCCCAAACAAAATGGCGACTCTCCGATTTCCTGCGCCAAATTGATACAGGTCTGGTAATCCGCTGAGCAAAAGGCGTATGGTATCTGTCACGTGACAAGACGGACCTCATCGGGCCCGCCATTCCTCTCACTTTTGAAGATTTGGTACGCACCGTAGATGAAAACGCATGAAATAAACAAAATTCGCCCCTTCAGCGCGCTGATAGACGCCTGCTGGCGGGAACCTTATAGCCTGGCGCGGTTGCTGAAAGACGCTATCGCCGGGGTGACGGTCGGCATTATCGCCATCCCGCTGGCGATGGCGCTGGCGATCGCCAGCGGCGTGCCGCCGCAGTACGGCCTGTATACCGCCGCCATCGCTGGCATCGTCATCGCCGCCAGCGGCGGTTCGCGCTACAGCGTCTCCGGCCCCACCGCCGCCTTCGTGGTGATCCTGTATCCGGTTTCGCAGCAGTTCGGCCTGGCCGGCCTGCTGGTCGCCACGCTGATCTCCGGAGTATTTCTGCTGCTGATGGGGCTGGCGCGCCTGGGCCGGCTGATCGAGTACATTCCGCTGCCGGTGACGCTCGGCTTTACCTCCGGTATCGCCATCACCATCGCCACCATGCAGATCAAGGACTTCTTCGGCCTGCAGCTGGCGCACACGCCGGAAAATTACGTCGGCAAGCTGCACGTCCTGCTGCAGGCGCTGCCGACGCTGGATTTCGGCGATACCCTGATCGGCGCGGTGACGCTCTTGATCCTGATCTTCTGGCCCAAGCTCGGCCTGCGGGTGCCTGGCCACCTGCCGGCGCTGCTGGCGGGCACTGCGCTGATGGGGCTGCTGGCGCTGTTTGATCACCCGGTGGCGACCATCGGCTCGCGCTTCAGCTACCTGCTGGCCGACGGCAGCAGCGGACAGGGCATCCCGCCGATCCTGCCGCAGTTGCTGCTGCCCTGGGATCTGCCGGGCGGCGGCGGGCAGCCGTTCACCCTGAGCTGGCAAACCGTTTCCGCCCTATTGCCGGCGGCGTTTTCGATGGCGATGCTCGGCGCGATCGAATCGCTGCTGTGCGCGGTGGTGCTCGACGGCATGACCGGCAAGAAGCACAACTCGAACAGCGAACTGATCGGCCAGGGCGCGGGCAACATCATCGCGCCGTTCTTCGGCGGCATTACCGCCACCGCCGCGATTGCCCGTTCGGCGGCCAACGTGCGCGCCGGCGCCACCTCGCCGGTATCTGCCATCATCCACGCGCTGCTGGTGCTGCTGGCGCTGCTGGTATTGGCGCCGTGGCTCTCTTACCTGCCGCTGGCGGCGATGGCGGCGCTGCTGCTGATGGTCGCCTGGAACATGAGCGAGGCGCACAAGGTGGTTTACCTGCTGCGCCGGGCGCCGAAGGACGACATTCTGGTGCTGCTGCTGTGCATGTCGCTGACGGTGCTGTTCGACATGGTGATCGCCATTACCGTAGGCATCGTGCTGGCGTCGCTGCTGTTTATGCGCCGTATCGCCCGTATGACAAAGCTGAGTGAGCTGAGCGCCGACCACGGCCGCCTGGTGCTGCGGGTGAACGGCCCGCTGTTCTTCGCCGCCGCCGAGCGCATCTTTACCGAACTGCTGGCGCGCAGCGAAGGCTACCGCACGATCGTGCTGCAGTGGGATGCGGTGCCGGTGCTCGACGCCGGCGGCCTGAGCGCCCTGCGGCGCTTTATCGACGAGCTGCCGGCGGACAAAAAGCTGGTGATCACCGACGTGCCGTTCCAGCCGCTGAAAACCCTGGCGCGCGCGCGGGTACAACCGATCGAGGGCCGCCTGCAGTTCTACCCGACGCTGCCGGAAGCGCTGGCGGCCACCGGCGCCTAAACGTAAAAAAGCCCGACGAGTCGGGCTTTTTTTTATGGCGACGAGCGCTTAGTTGCTGGTATCCAGCTCCGGGAAGCTCTTCACCAGGTCGTCGATGGCTTTCATCTGCGCCAGGAACGGCTCCAGCTTGTCCAGCGGCAGCGCGGACGGGCCGTCGCACTTGGCGTTGTTCGGATCCGGGTGCGCTTCGAGGAACAGACCGGCCAGACCGACCGCCATGCCGGCGCGCGCCAGCTCGGCCACCTGAGCGCGACGGCCACCGGACGCGGCGCCGAACGGATCGCGGGTCTGCAGCGCGTGGGTCACGTCGAAGATCACCGGATGGCCGCCGGTCACGTTTTTCATCACGTTGATGCCCAGCATGTCGACCACCAGGTTGTCATAGCCAAAGTTGCTGCCGCGATCGCACAGGATCACCTGGTCGTTGCCGCCCTCTTTGAACTTGTCGACGATATTGCCCATCTGCCCCGGGCTGACGAACTGCGGCTTCTTGACGTTGATCACCGCGCCGGTTTTCGCCATCGCTTCCACCAGATCGGTCTGGCGCGCCAGGAAGGCCGGCAACTGGATCACGTCAACCACTTCGGAAACCGGCTGCGCCTGCGCCGCTTCATGCACGTCGGTGATGATTTTCACGCCGAAGGTTTTTTTCAGCTCTTCGAAGATCTTCATCCCTTCTTCCAGGCCCGGACCGCGGTACGAGTGGATGGAAGAGCGGTTGGCCTTGTCGAAAGAGGCCTTGAATACGTAAGGAATGCCCAGTTTTTGCGTCACGGTGACGTAGTGTTCGCAGATGCTCATCGCCAGATCGCGCGATTCCAGCACGTTCATACCGCCAAACAGCACAAACGGCAGATCGTTTGCTACGTCGATATCGCCAATGCTAACCACTTTCTGTTTCATGCTTTCGCCTTTGTTAAGGTTGTAACCGTCGCCTTGCACACTGCGCGGAGTCATTGAATTAATGCAGCGTCACCTGTTTCGGCTCAATCGAATGGATCTGCACTTTGATCACTTCGCTGACCGGGTCTTCAGGACACTGCTCGACAAAATAGTTGAGATCGGAAATCGCGATATGGTTGCACTCCAGCTGGGCGTATATCAGCCCGCGGTCGCGGATCTCGTACGGATCTTCAGGATCGAAGCACAGCACCGTTTCGCTGGTGCGCAGCGCCATTTCCAGCTGTTTTTCCTCCATCAGGGCGGCCTTCAGCGTATCGAGCATCTTGCGCACCACCATGATGTTCTCCGACTCATCGAGATCGTCGTCTTCCAGCTCGGCGCCCAGCCCCAGGTTGCCCTTGATCCACACTTCCAGCTGGTGTTCGCTAAGGGTTTCGCCGTTCAGCGGGTTGATCAGCCACAGCTCTTCGTCCAGCCAGTCGGCGCGCAGGATCAGCTGAGTGGGGAAAATCACCGGCAGCAGCGGCAGATCCAGCGCGTTGGCGATGTGCAGGAAAATGGTGCCCAGCGAGACCGGCGTGCCCTGCCGCCCTTCCAGCACCTTGTCCAGCCAGATGGCGTCCGACAGGCGGTACACGCCGCTGGCGCCGCCGAAGCCCCAGGTCTTGTAAAACAGCTCGATGAGCGCATCCAGTTGCTGCTCCTGAGTGATATCGGCCGGCACCACCGCGCGCGCTTCGTCCACCAGCTGTTGCAGCTTGCGCTCCACGTCGGCAGCCGGGAAATCGCGCCGCACCGACTGCGACACCAGGATCACCCCTTCGCTCAGCGGCGAGGCGTTAAATTCAAAATCAGCAATGCTACTCATAGGTATCCCATCAGAAACGGTATTTTCGTCGTGGCAAGTTTAATTATCAGGTACAGGCAGCCCAACGCCAGCACGAACGCCACGGTTCGCAGCCGCTGACTTTTGGTCTTCTTGCCCAATGCGACGTAGCCAAGCAGGATATAGATAATAACGCCAAACAGCTTCTCGGTCAGCCATGAGTCCATACCCAGCAGCGGATAAAACCCGAACGTCACCACCAGCGCGATGCCGCTGACGAACAGCAGCGTGTCGTTCAGGTGCGGCGCTACCTTGACCCAGCGGCGGCCCATGATCGGCGAGCGGCGCCACTGCCAAAAGAAACGCAGCACAAACAAGGTAATACTGATGGCGACCGTCAGCAAATGGAAATGTTTCAACGCGGTGTATGCAGTCATGATGCTCCCTTAAATGGCCCGGGCGTCGTTATTATCAGTGGCGATTATCCCGGCCATTGGCCGAGCGTCACGCGGTCGTTGTCGCCGTAATCGCGGTGGGTGGCGACAGCGGAAAATCCGGCGGCCTGCAGCAGCACGCGCACGCTCTCGCCCTGCTGCCAGCCATGTTCCAACAGCAGCCAACCCTGCGGCTGCAAATGGTGCGGCGCCTGGCCCACGATGGCGGCCAGATCCGCCAGCCCATGATCGGCGGCGACCAGCGCGCTGCCCGGCTCGAAGCGCACGTCGCCCTGCGACAAATGCGGATCGGCGGCGTCGATATAGGGCGGATTGCTGGCGATCAGCGCGAAGCGTTGCCCCGCCACCGGCGCAAACCAGCTGCCCTGTAGAAATCGGACGTTGTCGATCTTCAGCTTGCGCGCATTATGCTGCGCCAGCGCGACCGCCTCCGGCTGCACATCGACGCCGATTGCCGAACAATCTGGGCGCTCGCTGGCCAGCGCCAGCGCGATGGCGCCGGTGCCGGTGCCGAGATCGAGGAAGTGGCAGGGTTGCGGCGGCAGACGCGCCAGCGCCAATTCCACCAGGCATTCGGTATCCGGGCGTGGGATCAGCGTTGCGGGCGAAACCGACAGCGGCAGCGACCAAAACTCGCGCTCGCCCACCAGATAGGCCACCGGCTCACCGCGCTCGCGGCGCGCCAGCAGCGTCTCCAGCTGCTGTTGCTGCGGCGGCGTCAGCAGTGTTTCCCCGAACGCCATCAGGAAGGTCCTGGCCTTGCCGGTCACGAAACCCAACAGGATTTCCGCGTCGCGCCGGGCGCTGTCGCTGTGGGTCAAACGCGCGGCGGCGGCTTTCAGCCAGTGTTGATAGTCCATCACTCTTGCTCGGCGGACAGCGCAGCCAGCTGGTCGGCCTGATACTCCTGCACGATCGGCTGGATCAGCATGTCCAATTTGCCTTCCATCACCTCGTCCAGACGATAGAGCGTCAGGTTGATGCGGTGGTCGGTCACCCGCCCCTGCGGGAAGTTGTAGGTGCGGTTACGGTCGGAACGATCGCCGCTGCCCAGCAGGTTGCGGCGAGTGGACGCCTCGGCCTGCTGGCGCTTGGCCATCTCGGCGGCGCGAATGCGCGCGCCCAGCACCGACATCGCCTTGGCTTTGTTTTTGTGCTGTGAACGCTCGTCCTGGCACTCCACCACGATGCCGGTCGGCAGGTGGGTGATGCGGATCGCCGAGTCGGTGGTGTTAACGTGCTGGCCGCCGGCGCCGGAGGAGCGGAAAGTGTCGATTTTCAGATCGCCCGGGTTGATGTCCGGCAGCTCGGCTTCCGGCACTTCCGGCATCACCGCCACGGTACAAGCGGAGGTGTGGATGCGCCCCTGGGATTCGGTTTCCGGCACGCGCTGCACGCGGTGGCCGCCGGATTCAAACTTCAGCTGGCCGTACACGCCGTCGCCGGAGACTTTGGCGATCACTTCCTTGAAGCCGCCGTGCTCGCCTTCGTTGGCGCTCATCACCTCGACGCGCCAGCGGCGGCTTTCCGCATAGCGACTGTACATGCGGAACAGATCGCCGGCGAAGATCGCCGCCTCATCGCCGCCGGTGCCGGCGCGCACCTCGAGGAAGCAGCTGCGCTCATCGTCCGGATCTTTCGGCAGCAGCAACACCTGCAGCTGCTGCTCCAGCTCTTCGCTGGCCGCCTGCGCCTGTTTCAGCTCTTCCTGCGCCATCTCGCGCATCTCCGGATCGTCCAGCATCATTTCCGCCGTCTCCAGATCCTCCTGCACCTGACGCCATTCCAGGAAGCAGCGGCTGACGTCGGTCAGCTGCGCGTATTCTCGCGACAGCGCGCGGAACCGGTCTTGGTCGGCGATAACGCCGGCATCGCCGAGCAGCGCCTGCACTTCTTCATGGCGCTCTTGTAACGCTTCCAGTTTGGCAACAATAGAAGGCTTCATGCGTGGTAATAAACCCTGTTAATAGAGAAAACTAATGCTGATCCAGCCCGAGGCTGTCGCGTAATAACTGCAACCGCTCCACGTCGCCGTCGCCGGCGGCCTGCTGGAGGGATTTGGTGGGGGCATGAATAAGACGGTTGGTCAGTTTATGGGCCAGCTCGTGTATCACCTGCTCCACGTTGGCGCCCTGCGCGATGGCGGCCAGCGCTTTGGCCTCCATCTCTGCGCGAATTTGGTCGGCCTGCGAACGGTAGTCGCGGATGGTTTCCACCGCGCCCTGCGAGCGCAGCCAGGCCATGAAGTTGGTGCTTTCCTGCTGCACGATCGATTCCGCCTGCACCGCCGCCGCTTTGCGCTGCGCCAGATTGCTTTGAATGATGGCGTGCAGATCGTCCACGCTGTACAGATAGGCGTTGGCCAGTTTGCCGACCTCCGGCTCGATGTCGCGCGGTACGGCGATATCCACCAGCAGCATCGGCTGGTTGCGGCGCGCCTTCAGCGCGCGCTCCACCATGCCCTTGCCGATGATCGGCAGCGGGCTGGCGGTGGAACTGATGATGATGTCGGCGTCCGCCAGGCGTTCGTCGATCTCAGGCAGAGTGATCACCTCCGCGCCGACCTCGTCCGCCAGCAGCTGCGCGCGCTCGCGGGTACGGTTGGCGATGATCATGTGCCGCACTTTATGCTCGCGCAGGTGGCGCGCCACCAGCTCGATGGTTTCGCCGGCGCCCACCAGCAAGACGTTGAGATCGGCCAGCGATTCGAAGATCTGGCGCGCCAGCGTACAGGCGGCGAACGCCACGGAAACCGCGCTGGCGCCGATGTCGGTTTCGGTGCGCACGCGCTTGGCGACGGAGAAGGATTTCTGGAACAGACGCTCCAGCTCGCCGGAGAGCGACTGGCCGCGTTGCGACTCGGCGAAGGCCTTTTTCACCTGGCCGAGGATCTGCGGTTCGCCCAGTACCAATGAGTCCAACCCGCTGGCCACCCGCATCAGATGGCTGACCGCGTCGTTGCCCTGATGCCAGTACAGGCTTTTCTTCACCTCTTCCGGACGCAGGTTGTGGTAGGCGCACAGCCAGGCGACCAGTTGCTCGTGCATGTGTTCCTGCTGCTCTACGCTGAGGTACAGCTCGGTGCGGTTGCAGGTGGACAACACGACGCCGCCCTGCACCAACGGTTGTTGGAGCAAGCTGGTCAGCGCCTCATCGATGGACTCTGGCGAGAAGGTCACCCTTTCACGCAGAGAAACCGGAGCGGTTTTGTGATTTATACCTAACGCCAGCAGGGTCATTGCTTCGAGTAATACTTATCTTGGTACGGGTTCTCGTTGAACGGCATTCTACTTGATGCGCGGGATCAATAAAAGTAACAACCGCATCTTCCGTTCAATCGCTGTCATAGATGACATCAATTAATGAATAAGCAATAAATACAGCAGGATAAATAGTCATGAGGTAGGTCGATTGCTTAAATTTTAGCGCAACTTGCGATAACGCGCACGCTATTCGGCGTACACAACGGCGGCGTTTGCGCAACGAAGGCACCGCTTATCGGGCGCGCCTCCCCCGCCTTCAGGCGATTGTGTTACGCTTAATGGCGACCCCGACGCGCGTGCCGGGTTGGCATTGCGCCGGTAAAAGCGGCAAGATTCAACGCGATGCAGCAAAAAATTGACGCGCCGCCGCCGCCCCGTTAGCGTGAGCGCTGAATCCGGGTTTCGTCGCGCATGCCCGCAAGGACAAAAGGACAAGAGAAAGTTATGCCAATACGCAAAGTTAGTTTGCTCCGTCTGATCCCGCTGGCCAGCCTGGTGCTGGCCGCCTGTACCACCACCAAGCCGACCGGCCCGGCCACCAGCCCGACCTCACCGCAGTGGCGCGCCCATGAGCAGGCGGTGCAGCAGCTCAACACCTATCAGACCCGCGGCTCCTTCGCCTACTTGTCTGATCAGAAAAAAGTCTACGCCCGCTTCTTCTGGCAGCAGTTCTCGCCGGAGCGCTACCGTCTGCTGTTGACCAACCCGCTGGGCAGCACGGAAATGGATCTCAACGTGCAGAAAAACGTGGTGCAGTTGACCGACAACCAGGGCAAACGCTACGTCAGCGACAACCCGGAA